>Ga0335085_10007127_pt1 | contig 17462 bp, 14 predicted proteins | sample Lox_Sample_45_FD_206712 | JGI IMG/M metagenome (GOLD analysis project Ga0335085, IMG submission 206712) | Soil microbial communities from Loxahatchee National Wildlife Refuge, Florida, United States - Lox_Sample_4.5 | ecosystem: Environmental > Terrestrial > Soil > Wetlands | place: USA...
AAATCCCTGCCCGGAGGGACGTTCAGCCGTCAAGGTCAAAAGTCTACGCTGCGCAGGAACACACGGCGCCATCCACGGGGGTGCCCGTCTCGAGGACCTGCAGTTCTCTGTCGGGGATACTGAACTGCGTCACTCCGCAATCGAGGCACACAGCCATTTTGGGAAATACCCAGACGATAGGTTTGGCCAGGCCGTCCCGTCCGGGAAAGTGGATGGCTACCTCGCCATTGAAGATGCGATTCCGAACTGACCCACAGGTCTGACAATTCATGAAAGCCTCACTGTCCACAAGGATCAATGCCGGGATACCAGGGCACCATGACGGTACGCAATTGCCGGTGCTTTGGCTGTGATTCAAATCACAATTTTGGGATAGATGCTGGGGTGGAAGTTCAGTGAAATCGCAGCGATCATTCTGAGAGTTCTGCCAGTAGCGGCGGGTGTGTTGGCAACTCGAAGATATTGAGCGAAGAGGTGTGTTCTATGTGCGCCACAAAGAGCATTCCCGACGTAGTCGCTTCGCCCGAAAGCAAGCCACCGGTTTTGGTGACGGAGCAAAAGCGGCCGGAGCGAATTGCGACCATCGATTGGATGCGAGGACTGGTCATGGTGGTAATGATCATTGACCATGCCTCGATGGCATTCGATGCCCATCACGTCGATCGCGATTCGGCGATGTTTCCCGATGCTACGACGATGGCGCTACCAGGTTCCGAGTTCTTTCCGCGCTGGCTGGCTCACCTGTGTGCTGCCTCATTCGTGTTCCTGATGGGTACTTCTCTGGCTTTGAGCGTGGAACGGAAAGTAATCAAGGGCGTCAGTGGGTGGAAGATTGACAAGGACATCCTGACGCGAGGATTCATCATCGCGCTTTTCGACCTGACGTTAATCTCGTTTGGCTCCGGCAAGTGGGTATTCGGCGTATTGATGGCGATCGGCGTCTCAATGATGTGCATGGCGCTGCTTCGACGATTGCCGACGTGGGCACTGTTGACGGCGGCCCTCGGATGGATGCTGCTGGGAGAGTTTGTGACCGGGCTGGTGTGGTCGACTCCGGGGAACTCTTCAAAGCTGGCGGCGTTTCTGGTGGCGAACTATGGGAGCCCGACGATCATTTTCAAGTATCCGATCATCCCATGGCTTGCAGTCACCATCTGCGGGTGGGTTTTCGGAAGGCATTTGATCCGATACAACGCGGGTCTGAGCAAGGTTTCAGGAAAGAAGGTGCTGTGGATTTGCGGGGCAGCAGGCCTGGTGATGTTCGCGGTCGTGCGGGCCATCAATGGCTACGGAAACATGTTCCTGCCTCGAGCTGACAATTCCTGGCAGCAATGGCTGCATGTGAGCAAATATCCGCCTGCCCTTACGTACTATTCGCTGGAACTGGGGATTTTGTTCTTGTGTCTGGCGTTCCTGAGGACGATCGAACCGAAGATCGGGGTGCGGGAAAACGGACCGTTCTACTTGTTCGGGCAGACCGCGATGTTCTACTACCTGGTGCATCGCCTGGTCTTCGAGATTCCGGCGACGTATTTCGGCCTGCGTGGTGTCGACGGATTGGGGGCAACGTATGGCGCGTCCATTGTGATGCTGGTGTTGCTCTATCCCATGTGCCGTTGGTATCGCTCGCTGAAAGCGGCACATCCGAAGTCCTTTCTGAGATACGTGTAGGCAACGCGATCGAGCTGCAGGAATGGAGTAACGGGCCAGGGGGAATCTGTACGCGGCAGCGTTTCGCCAAGGGGGCGGGACGACAATCCTTAGTCTGAAAGGCTTCCAAACCGGTGAATCGCTTTCTTAATCCAATCGAGCGGATCTCAGAGATTCTTTTCGGACTCGTGATGGTTCTCACGGCCACCTGCTCTTTCAGCGTGGGGGGTGGCGGGCGCACGGAAGTGCGTGAGATGTTCATTGGCGCGTTAGGCTGCAACATTGCGTGGGGGCTGATCGATGCTGTGCTCTATTGGCTGGCATGCTTCCATGCGCGTGGAAAGAACATCATGGCACTACGCGCCGCGCGCGAAAAGGAGAACCCTGACGAAGCCTATCGCGTCATCGCGGAGGCGTTGCCACCACTCATCGCATCGGTTACGACCGCCACGGAGTTCGAACCGATCCGGCAAAAACTCCGACAACTGCCTGCACCACCGGAGCATCCCCATCTGACAAAAGATGAATGGCTGGCCGGGGTCGGTGTGTTCCTGCTGGTTTTTGTCTCGACTTTGCCGGTTGTCCTGCCGTTCCTCTTCGTGCACGAACCGAGGCAAGCACTGCGAGTTTCCAATTGGATTGCTGTTGCGTTGCTTTTTCTGACTGGTTATATATACGGCTACCGTACCGGCTATCGACCATTGAGGAGCGGGCTGATCGGAATCGTGATTGGCGCCGCCATGGTCGGAGCCACGATGGCGCTTGGGGGATGAAGGCTGAATCCAACCTCGCGCTGCTTGGCTGCCTTGTGATCTTGGCGGCAAACGTGTGGGCACAGGGGACCGGCCCGGTTGTGCCTCCGGAACAAAGCGAAGAAGCCGACAGCAATGCCTGGTCATTCGCGGTGGCAGGATATGGCTACATTGTCCCGGATGATCAATCGTATTTCTCGCCCACATTTCGCGCGGACCGAAATTGGGTCCACCTGGAAGCGCGCTACAACTATGAAGACCATAAGACTGGTTCGCTATGGTTCGGATATAACTTGAGCTTCGGAGACAAACTTGTCGTAGATGTGACACCGATGGTGGGGGGAGTATTCGGAAACACGACGGGGGTCGCTCCGGGATATCTCTTCACATTGAGCTACAAAAAGATCTCCCTCTACAGTGAGGGTGAATTTGTCATTGATACCAAGAACTCCGACAGCAATTTCTTCTATAACTGGAACGAACTCACCTACTCGCCGACCGACTGGTTTCGCTTTGGTCTAGCGTCGCAGAGGACCCGCGTCTATCAGACGCCTCTCGATGTGCAACGGGGCTTTTTTGCCGGCGTCACGTACAGGAGGTTGGACTTTTCTACTTACGTCTTTAATGTGGGGTGGACCCAACCCACTGTTCTATTGGCCCTCGGATTCAAGTTCTGAACGGTCGCGATTCCATCAAAGTCATGAGAGCGGTATGAGAGGTCATCGGGGATCAGTGTGGCCCTTCAGGATTCGGAGGATGGCGACGATGGTGTTCCAGTTACGCGTGGTTGCGGGGGCGCCGTACAACTTATCGATCTGGCCGAGGTAGCCAATGGTCTTCATGTGGCGGCGGTACATACCAAACACGAATTGGCCCTGAGAGGCGATCACGCGTACGAGCCACCGTCCTTCGGAGGGAAATGAAACAGGAAGGGATGCGCGAACGGAGCCTGCTTTCGAGAGGATACTCACGAAGCGGACAACATCCGGCGAAGAGGGCTGAGTTCCGAATGGATTCGACATTTCCAGGCGCTGAAAGTCGCGGCCGTTGCAGATTGCGACGTTCGTTTCGAATGGCAGCTTGGCGAGCAAGGCAGCGTGGAACTTTGTACGCGTGCCGGGTTTACGAACGACAAAGGTGCCCGCTGCGCCTACGTTGACAACATCGTACTCGCTGAGCTCACGGGCGAGGACGCTGGGGCGAAAGGTGCGGTGTCCGCCAATGTTGACGCCCCGGAGGAAGACGACGAGGGCCATGCGGGAATTATGAAGAAGAATACCGCGCGGCGCCAGGGCGGATCGAGATGAGTTCGTGGCTGGAAGTTCGTGGCGTTTGGCAAGACTGGTGGCAGAAGGTCTTCGTACGCGGCCGAGTTCTTGAGGGCCGGCTGCTAAGCCAGAGCTCATGAAAAACTTGAAAGTGTTGGTTGCCGTTGTTTCTGCGTTGGTCTTGGGGAGTATTGCGGCACAGGAGAGCAAGAGTCTTGGGCCAACGACATTTTCCCTGGATTGCGCGGGGGGAGACTGTCCAATTCTCAAAGGAGCACCGCAGACGGGCGGAATGAGAGGCGGGTCGGTGAAGCTAAAGCCGGGAGAAAGCGTGGGCTGGCACACGACATCCGGGAACGAAGAAGCTCTCGTAATCCTGCAGGGCAGCGGGATGGCGAACATTGAGGGCCATCCGGATGTGCCGCTTAAGGAGAAGATGCTGGCTTATATTCCCCCGGCGACGAAAGCACAACGTCACGAATACTGGAAATGAGGTGATGGAGTACGTTTGGGTCGTTGCGGCCGCGAGGAGAGAGCAGGCGAAGTGAGGAATTTTCCTGCGCGTGGATGAGCGAGTGGGGGCTGCCGATAGCCATTCTGAAAATCAAGTTGTTCATATTCGACGGTTATAGCGAGAAGGTGGCATACAGCTTACGAAACAGTCGGATATCATTTACCGTTACCGTCGACAGCCATGCTGGGAACGCGCATATCGCACTACCGCATCCTCGAGCACATTGGAGGCGGCGGTATGGGTGTGGTGTACAAGGCGGAGGATGTGCGGCTTGGGCGTTTCGTTGCGCTGAAGTTTCTGCCCGACGCTTTTGCCAGTGATCAGGCTGCGGTGGAACGGTTCCGGCGCGAAGGGCGCGCGGTTTCTGCGCTGAACCATCCTAATATTTGCACCCTTTACGACATCGGCGAAGAAGATGGACGCGTCTTCCTCGTGATGGAGTATCTCGAAGGTTTGAATTTGCGCAGCCTGATTGCGCAGCAGGGTGCTTTGCCACTCGACCGTTTACGGCGTATCGCGATTGAGGTCAGTCAAGGATTGAATGCGGCGCACGAGAGGGGAATCCTCCACCGAGATATCAAGTCGGCGAACATCTTTCTGACGGACCATGGAGCCAAGATCCTTGACTTCGGACTTGCGAAGAGGGCGATAGGTAACCGATCGACAGGGGCCGACAGTTCCACGCCGGAGTGGGAGGATACGAATACAGGTGGGTGGGCGCTTGGCACGGTGGCCTACATGAGTCCAGAACAGGCGTTGGGCAAGCCGCTGGACGAGCGTACGGACCTGTTTTCGCTTGGGGCGGTTCTGTACGAGATGGCCACCGGGAGAGTGCCGTTCGGCGGTGAGAGCACGGGAGCCGTCTTTCTCAAAGTTGTTCAGGGATCGGCGACGCCGCCGCGGGAATTGAATCCGGCCGTACCAGAAGCCCTCCAGCAGATCATTCTGCGGTGCCTGGAAAAGGAACGAGAGGAGCGATATCAGCACGCGTCTGAGATTATTGAGGACCTGCAAGGGTTACAGGATGCGGCGCAGGTTTTGCTGCGATCGGCTCCGCATGTAGCAGGACAGGACAAGCCCGCTGCAAACGAAAAGCGGCGAGTGTGGAAGAGGGTGGCCGCGGGATTGCTGATTCTCTGTGCAATCTCAGCAGCGAGTCTGCTCTTACTTCGACACCGCAGATCGCACGCACTGGTGTCACAGGACAAAATCGTCATCGCCGACATTGCTAATACCACTGGTGACGCGATATTCGACCGGACGCTGCGGCCAGCGCTGGTTGTGAGTCTGGCGCAATCCGCGTTCTTTAAGGTTGCTTCTGACCGGGAGATGACTGCGACGCTGAAGCTTATGAATAAGCCTGCCGACACGGTGTTCTCGCGCGAGGTTGCCCGGGAGATTTGTGAGCGGGTGGGCGGCAGGACTTTCATCTCGGGAGCGATCGGGCAGGATGCCGGTGGGTACGAGTTGAGGCTAGAGGGATTCGAGTGCGGGGAAAGCGGATCCATCGCGACCGCAGTTGCGACTGCGAGAACCCGGGATCAGGTTGTCTCCGCACTCGGCCGGGCGTCAGATCAACTGCGCGAGCGCATGGGGGAATCGCTGGCGTCTTTGCAGCGGTTCAATAAGCCTCTGCCCGAAGCCACGACGTCTTCGCTCGAAGCCCTGCGGGAGTACGCGAGTTCCCAGATTCTTACGCAGACGACCGGTGTCAGTGATGCCATCCCTCATCTGCAACGTGCGATTGCAATTGATCCCAATTTTGCACTTGCCCACTACAGCCTGGCATCGCTTTACTACAACTCGCGTCAACTCGACCTGTCGAGCGCCGCTGCCGCCAAGGCTTTTGAGTTGCGAAATCGCGCGACCGAACGGGAACGCTTTCAGATCGAGTCTGCCTACTACCGAAACGTTACGGGAGAACTCCCGCAGCTTATCGAAACTTCCAAGCGGGCGAGTGACGAGTATCCTGATGAGGCGGTGTTCCAGGCTTTCCTGGGTTTGGCATATCTCCGCGCGGGTGAACACCAGAATGCAGCAAGCCGTTTTGAAAACGCCCGCCGTCTGGCTCCCGATAAGTACTACACTTATGTGAATCTGACGGCCGCGTACTTGTTTCTTAACAAGCTGGACGAGGCCAAGATCGCGTATGCGGAGGCCAGGAAACGCAACCTCGACAGCGAAGCATTGCGTGAAAATCGTTACTACATAGCGTTCCTGGAAAATGACGAAGCTACGATGGCGGATGAATTAAAAGCAGCGGCGGGACGGATTGGGTATGAGGACCGCATGCTTCATCTTGCTGCCGAGACGGAAGGCTATCACGGACGTCTCCATCGATCGCTCGAATTGGAACAGGAAGCAGAGAAGAAGGCGGAGGACGCCGGCGCCAAAGATCGCGTCGCGGAATATAAGGCGGTGGCGGCGTGGCGCGCAGCAGAAATGGGGGACAGCATCATTGCGCGCGACCTTGCTACGAAAGCAGTGGCGGCAAACGACGATCAACACGTCCAAGCGATTGCAGCGTATGCCTTGGCCAGAAGTGGCGATGTGCGCGCCGCGCAGGACATAGCCGACCAAATCGCGCGCAAGCACCCCCTCGATACCGCGATGCAGGGCCTTGTTGTCCCCACAATTCGCGCGTCGTGTGATTTGCGCAGGGGAGAGGCTCCCAAGGTAGTCAGGGCGCTGAAAACCGTTCTGCCTTCAGAATTTGCCTCAGTCAATCCGAACAATCTGCACGCCATCTACGTACGAGGACAGGCATACCTGAAACTGGGTGAGGGCGATGAAGCTGCCACCAATTTCCAGAGGATCATCGATAACCCTGGAGGAATCACGAACTTCGTTACTGCTGCATTGGCGCACCTGCAACTGGCGCGTGCCGAAGTTCTGCGCGGAAATCGAGAACAAGCGCGGCGTAACTACCAGGATTTTCTGGCTCTGTGGAAGGATGCGGATCCCGATCTCCCGGCGCTGAAGCAAGCTCAAGCCGAGTATGCAAGGATCAGTGTGGAGGCTGCGAAAAATCGTTAGTGTGTTTGCGGGATGGGCGCCCGGGCTGCGACTCTGGTTCCCTCTCCAGGTCTCGACGTGATGTCAAGTTCTCCGCTGATGAGCCTCAGTCTCTCGCGCATGGAGATGAGTCCCAGACCTGACGCCAGCTTGGCAGCGTCCGTGTCGAAGCCACAGCCATCATCGCGAACCTGAAGTGAGAGCACTCCATCGGCTGCGCGCAAGCGCACGGAGACGACCTTGGCCTTGCTGTGCTTCTTGATATTCTGCAGCGCTTCCTGCGCCACCCGAAAGAATGCCGTCCCGAACATCTCGTCCATCTTCTCGGGAACCTGATCGAAGGTTGCGTCCACTTCGATTTTGGACTGGCTCCGGAATTCGCGGCAGAGCCGCGCGACCGCTCGTTCAAGACCGAGGTATTTCAAGGTCGGCGAGTGGAGCTGATGCGAAAGGTTGGATATCTTCTGGGCAAGCTCGTCCAATTCTTTCGCGAGTTCCGACGGGCCTGGGTGAAGTTTTCCCGGCACATCGGAAACTGGTTTTCCGGCGCGCTCCATGCGCATACGAGTCAGTGCCAGCATCTGACCGACGTCATCGTGCAGTTCGCGTGCAATACGGTCTCGCTCCGCTTCCTGCGACTCGATCAGTCGCTTGGCAAGCTGCGATCGTTCTTCTTCCGCCTCTCTTGCGAGGGTGACATCAGCCAAATGTACCAGCACATATTCCGGTTCTTGAGTGGCTGGATCGCGAATCACCGACTGCGAGGCGTGTAGCCACACGACACGGCCGTCTTTGCGGGTAACATGATAATGACCATCAGCTTTCGAATCCGATGATTCCTGCAGGCAAGTGGACAGGAATTTTCCGGCCAGCTCACGGAGCGAGATGCCGGTCAGCTCGCGGAAGGCCAAGTTCACCCAGAGTACCTCGCCGGTGGGTGAGAGCTGAGCGAAGGCGGTGTTTATCTGATCCAGGACAGGACGCAAGGCAACGGCCCCGGAGAGCGATAGCGGGCTGGCGGCCTGAGGCATGGTCTCTGAGAAAAGTATACTCCTGGGTATGTGAGTGGAGGCCAAGTGCAGGAGTAGAAACACATCATCGGAGAATCATGTCTTTCAAACCATTCTTTCGTCTCTGGCGCGATGGCCTGCTTGCCACGCTTGTGGGAGCCACCGCGGATCTGAAGTCCTTCTATCGACTCAGCTACCTTGCGGCTGCCGGCGAGGCCGGGCTGCTGAACCGGCTGGCCGCCGGCCCGGCGACGCTGGACTCTCTCACCGAGTTCTACGCTGCCAACGGTCGCGGCGGGGAGGCACTCGAAGCATGGTTGCAGATGGGGGTCCGCCTGCGGTTGCTCAATCTGGGACCGCGGGGATACGGGCTCCGCGGGCTGGCCAGGGAGCTTGCCCGGCCGGAGAACGATCCCGTACTGGCGATGGTGGAAGAAATTGTCGATCTGCACTACCGGCTGATCACAGCGACAATTCCCAGGCTCCGCGCCGGCGAACTGTGGAGCCTGGCCGACCAGAATGGGGAACTGATTGCGCGCTCCTCTCGCGTTCTGGAGGCCTTCCAGGCGGAAATCCTGCGGAGCACGTTGCCCGCGCGTGACGCGTTGCGTCTGCTGGAGATCGGCTGCGGATCGGGGGTGTACTTGCGGTATGCGGCAGAGAGGAATCCGTCGCTGACTGCACTGGGGCTGGAGCTTCAGTCGGATGTAGCTGAAATGGCGCGGACGAATCTGCGCAGCTGGGGGCTGGAGAACCGGGCGAAGATTGAGGTGGGCGACATTCGCGAAAAGGTGCCAGACGAACTCTTTGATGTCGCGACGCTTTACAACAACATCTATTACTTTCCGGTCGAAGAGCGCGTGAGACTGCTTGCCCACATCGGCAGCTTTCTCAGGCGCGGCGGTTTTCTGCTACTGACGACTTGCTGTCAGGGCGGCAGCCTTGGCGCAGAGGCGCTGAACTTGTGGGGTGCGGCCACGTCGGGCGCCGGCCGGCTGCCAGCGGTAGACGAACTGCTCCGTCAGCTGCGCGAAGCCGGCTACGGCAGCGTGAAGACAAAGAGCCTGATTCCTGGCGATTGCTTCATGTCCTTCCAGGCGGTTCGCGGCTAGCGGAGGCATCGGAGAGAGAAGAGGGTGATTCTTGATCTGCTACTTCTTGAATGAAAACTTCAGGCTTCCAGCGATCAGGCGAGGGTAGCCAAAGTGAGTGCCGGAGAAGGGATTGCCCCAGTTGAAGGCGAAGTCGCGATCGGCGAGGTTCTGGACATCGAGTTGAGCGCCTACAGTGAATCGGTCGCGATGCAGGAAGTCCATTCCACCGGACCAGCCAAAGACATACCAGGGTTTCACTCTTCCGGTGTCAAAGTTGACCAGGTTCGCACCCGGCAGTGCCTGCAATTCTTCGGAGTCGAGGTCAGGAAGTTCCAGAGGAACGCCGCTTTCGTACCGTCCGGAAAATGAGGTCCACAGTCCGCGTCGCGTGGCTGAATAAGTAATTGCGAAAGATGCGACGTTGCGCTGATCGTGATCGGGAGTGAAACGCGTACCGGGCCCGATTTCAATAAAGTCGTTATCCAGAAAGAGCCCGCCATTGAGCGGGCCGATTTCGACAATCTGGTTGTTGGTATAGGAAAAATAGGCGGAAAAACCTTTGCGAAGAGGGATGTCCAGACGTGCGTCCAATCCCTGGGCCTCGGCACGCGCCACACTGTTGGGAAAGATGATGGTTGTGCCCAGCAGGACGTTGGGGTCGTCAATGTTCTGGAAGTGCCGCCACCAATACGCGACGTTCAGATGTAAGTCGCGTGGCAGTTCTTGCGAGAAGCCCACCTCCCAAGCGGAGAGCGTCTCAGGGTGGATGTCGGCGCCACCGCCGGAATCGGCAAAAGGGGAAAGTGCGCGCGCCTGTTCGGAACTAGCAATCAGCAGGTTCTCCACCTGCGGAGGCATATACAGGCGGTTGAACGAAGCACGCAAGGCTGTTTGTGTGTAAGGCAGGTAAAAGGACACGCCAATTCGGGGACTCACCTGCTGATCGGAAACCAACAGATTGGAATGGTCGTAGCGAACGCCGGCGCTGATTTTCAGGTTACGGAGCGGAGAGAAATCATCCTGCGCGTAAAGGCCTTGCGTGCCGCGACTCGCGTGATCCGAAAAGGCAAACGGGTTGCCGGGAGTGAATTCCATGGCGGCGTCGCTGATGCCGGCCTCTTCGGCGGCGTCCGGATCGGTTATGGCGAAGCCGAAGGACTCATTGATGGAAACGTGGGTTGCCTCGATACCGAACTTGAGAGTGTTGCCGTGGGTTAAAAGGCTGAGGCTGGCCAACAGGCCTTGCCGGGTATGGTGCCGATTTTGGTCAGCGGTGATAGGCGTATCGAATTCGCTGGGGATGAGGCTGGACTGAAAGTGATTGCGAAAGTACGCGACATCCGAGAGCGTGTTCGAGGACCAGGTGTGCTGCCATGAGACGGACTCGTGATCGTGTCGGACCTCCTGACGCTGTCGTTGTGCGGCATCCTGCTGATCTTCGTTGTTGGGAACCCGGAAATTCGCGCCCTGCAACATGCCAGTGAAGCGGATCGTATCTTTGCCCGTTGCATTCCAGTCGGTTCGAAGTTCCAACGATAAGTCTCCGCCGCTGTTGTTGAAGTTGCGAGGATCGACCGGATCAAGGAAGCGATCGGACTGATGTCCCGAACCGGCGAAGAAAGCGCCGAAATTGTGAGTGCCGGCACCGACGGTGGTGGAGAGATCACGCGAATCAAAGCTTCCCGCGCCCAAGGAGAGTGTTCCATTGAGGGGAGTTCCGATGCCTGACTTGGGTTGAACCAACACCACGGCACCGGAACGGTCGCCAAATTCCGCGGGAATGTTTCCGGTAATTACGTCGAGGGAGGTGATTGCGTCGGTGTTGAAGGAACCGGCGAAGAGCCCGTCGACACGGTCCGGCGTGGGGACGCCACCGACAACGTAAAGGGTCCCGTCATCGACTCCTCGTATGTGCATCAGGCCGTCATTTTCTGTGTTCCAGCCAGGAGCGGTCGAAATCAGCGACTGCAATTGATCTCTGCGCACGACGCCGGGAGTGAGCTTTATGTTGCTTTCATCAATCACAGTCTCTGTGCGCGGAGTTGCGCTTGCGGTATCGTTCGAGGCGTCGACGGACACTTCGGAACCTACGGGCGCGACGGTCATCGTCAACGAAATGCGGAGCGGAACGTTGGAACGGACATCCACCGATTTGGTAATTCCACCGAAGCCGGGCGCCGACGCGCGCAGGATGTACGCGCCATAGGGTACATTTTCAATGCGGAATTCTCCGTGGTCATCGGTCTCTACTTGAGTCAGCCGCCCGGAAAGGGGATTCTCAATTGACACGTCTGCCTTGGAGATGACTGCTCCAGTTGGATCGAGAACGCTGCCGGTCAACTTTCCAATCTCGATTTGGGCCCAGAGAGGAACTGAAATCGTGAGGCTGAGCAGGGCGAAAGCGAGCGAGATCGCGTTTCTGATCGGGGACAAAGGGGGGAGAAGGGCGAACCGGGCAGAAGCCGTGACTTGGATTTGCATTCGCTCTATGACAAAGGGCGGCTCGTGTGAGCCGCCCTTTGAACGTCGGTTGAAGTGAATCAAGCCGTAGCTGGACGCTCGCCGCCTTTGGCGCGTCCGGGTTGCAGGTCGGGCTTGATCACGTGCTGGACTCCATCGTCGGGCTTGGAAGCCGGCGGCGGCAGCGGCGGAAGTTCCTGACCGTCGACGAGCAACTTGATCTCGTTGGCGTCGAGAACCTCGCGTTCGATGAGGGCGCGGGCAATCTTCTCCAGCGTGTCGCGGTTGTCCGAGAGTATCTGCTTGGCCGTGTTGTAGCCATTGTTGACCAACTTGCGGACTTCCTGGTCGATCTTGATGGCGGTGTCTTCGCTGTAATCGCGATGCTGAGCGATCTCGCGGCCCAGGAATATCTGCTCTTCCTTCTTCCCAAAGGTCATGGGTCCTAGATCACTCATGCCCCACTCACAGACCATCTTGCGGGCCATATCGGTGGCACGCTCGATGTCGTTGCCGGCACCCGTGCTCATCACGTTGAGGAACAACTCTTCGGCGATGCGGCCGCCCATGAGGATCGCGATCTCGGTTTCGAGGTAGTTTTTGTACAGGCTGTGACGGTCGTCAACGGGAAGCTGCATTGTGACGCCAAGGGCCATGCCACGAGGAATGATCGTGACTTTATGCACAGGATCGGAGTGCGGCATCTTCGCCGCAACCAGTGCGTGTCCGGCTTCGTGATAGGCGGTATTCTTCTTCTCTTCATCAGTGAGGAGCAGCGACTTGCGCTCGACGCCCATGAGGACTTTGTCTTTCGCCAATTCGAAGTCGTATTGCAGAACGGCTTTGCGATTCTGGCGTGCTGCGGCAAGAGCGGCCTCGTTGACCATGTTGGCGAGATCGGCGCCGGAGAATCCCGGTGTGCCGCGAGCCAGCACAGAGAGATCGACATCCTCGGCTAGGGGTATCTTGCGAGTATGAACGCGGAGAATTTCTTCGCGCCCGCGAACGTCGGGACGGCTGACGACAACACGGCGATCGAAGCGGCCGGGCCGCAGGAGCGCGGGATCGAGCACGTCAGGCCGGTTGGTAGCAGCCATGAGGATGACGCCTTCGTTGGATTCGAAGCCATCCATTTCGACGAGCAACTGGTTGAGAGTCTGTTCGCGCTCATCGTGTCCGCCGCCGAGACCTGCGCCGCGGTGACGTCCGACAGCGTCGATTTCGTCGATGAAGATGATGCAGGGGGCGTTCTTCTTGCCCTGCTCAAATAGGTCGCGGACACGGCTTGCCCCGACGCCAACGAACATCTCGACGAAGTCAGAACCAGAGATCGAGAAGAACGGAACGTTGGCTTCGCCGGCGACTGCGCGAGCGAGCAGCGTCTTGCCGGTTCCGGGAGGTCCGACGAGGAGCACACCTTTGGGGATGCGTCCGCCGAGCTTCTGGAACTTTTGCGCTTCGCGCAGGAATTCGATGATTTCGCGCAGCTCTTCTTTGGCTTCTTCGACGCCAGCGACATCCTTAAAGGTGACCTTCTTCTGCTGCATGGAAAGCAGGCGGGCGCGACTCTTACCGAACGAAAGGGCTTTGTTCCCACCGGTCTGCATCTGGCGAATCATGAAGAACCAGAGAGCGCCAAGCAAGATGAGAGGGGCCCACGTGCCAAGCAAAGTCAGGGGCAAGCTACTGCTGTTGACGTCGCGGAAGGTGATGGCCACACCCTTCTCGCGAAGCGTCTTGATCATGTCGGGATAGTTCGCCGGAACCGTGGTGCGGAAACCCTGGTTGTCGGTCAACTTGCCTTTGACTTGCATACCGTCGACCACGATGTCATGGACGCGGCCTGCTTCCACGTCGGCCATGAACTCGCTGAAGGTGAGGTCTTTGTCCTTAGCTCCATCGCGAGAGTTCCTGACCACTGTCCAGAGCAGCAGGGCCGAAACCCCGATGAGTAGCCAGAACAAAACTGTCTTTACCGTTGAGTTCACCTATACAACTCCTAATTTGAACGACCGTCCGTACACCGGGGCCGCCTATGGCATTAGATGCCCGAGCCTGTAGATTTGATTGGCGAAAATTCCCAGCTCCTTATTCTACATTTTCTATCGGGAAAAGGCAGGGGAAGGCGAGTATGACTTAAGTTACTGGGGGGATGGGGGTTGGGGGGGTGGCAGCCGCTTCTTTCGTTCCTTCGGAGCTTGGTCCGTTGCTGCGATGACCACCCACGACTTGCGTCGTGGGCTGCGTTCTTTCGCTACTTCGCGGCTGGGCAAATCGATCCCTAGGACAGATCGGATGTATTCGCTTCTCCTGCAACGGGGTTAACGCGGCTCGATTGGGGAGCCCGGGGTTCCACTGTCGGGTGGGGATGGACCCCTGGGTCTCAGTCTGCGGATCATGAAGAACCACATGGCTGCCAGAAGGAGTAGCGGAGCCCACGTGCCCAGCAGGCGCAATGGAAGGGACTGGCTGTCCGCATTCGCGAACTCGATTTCGACACCTTGGCGCGAAGTGTGTCGAGATAGATCCCCGGATTATCGGGGCCTCTGAGGTGAAAGGTCGATCCGTTGCGATACTTGCCACGGATTTCGGTGCCGACGATCTTCACCTTCACGACGGCTCCCAGATCCACGTCGGACATGAACCCCGAGTATGTGAGCTCTCGATCCTTTGGGCCTCCAGGGGCGGAACGAACGATCTGCCACAGCAACATTGCAGAAAAGAAAATGACTGCCCAAAACACAGCCGTCTTGACTGTGCGCATATCGCTAGACCTTTCCTGCGGCCAGGTATGGGAGATTGCGGTTGGTTTGTTCGACTGCACCGAGGCCGTAGCCGACCAGGAATGTTTCGTCGACGAGGAACCCGAAATAGTCGGGCTGCAGCGGGACACGGCGGGCGGACTGGCGATCGAGGAGTGTGACCAGCTTTACTGATGCGGCGCCTCGGGCGCGCAGGTCGTTCATCAGGAACTCGCTGGTGACGCCGGAGTGCACGAGGCCTTCGACGAGGAGAATGTGCTGACCTTTGATGTCGGGTTCGTGACTGAAGAAAATTTCCATGACATCGGCCGCGCCGGGCTGGGGTCGTGTGTATTTCGGCTTGATGAATTGACAGACGACGGGGACGTCGATGGCGCGCACGAGGTCGGCCTGAAACATGAAGGCGTTTTCGAGGACGGCGAGCATCTGGATGGTTTGGCCCTGGTAGTCGTCGGAGATCTGGCGAGCGAGTTCCTTGACGCGCTTCTGAATTTGCTCGGCGGAGATGACCTGTCGGAGAGTCTCGGCTCTCGATCCATTCATGGATTGTGTGTCCTCCCGGAAACGCTGCAGGTGCAATTCTACGTCGAGGAGCCGTCAGGCGGCTCTTCGCGGATCAGCAGCGCAGCGGAGCCTTTCTTCCAGTGATGGCTCGCATGCGTCGCGAAACCGCGTACCCACACGATCGCGTCGCCACAGATAACGACCGGCCACAAGCTGCGCGCGGGCTGGGAGACGTGATGGTCCTGCAACAGTTCCTTGATCTTCCTGGGGGATTTGGTGTGAGCCGGCCAAAACCGGTCTCCCGCACGCCAGTTCCGCACCCGTAACGGTCCGGTGAGAGAATCTGCGTTGAGGAGACGGTCAGGATTATAACCTGCGGTCGCGTCGGCCGGAATGCGGAGGGCTGCGATTGTGAGGCCGAGCTCGGGGATCGGGGTGTGGCTAGGGACGGCGAGGGGGTATTCGTAGTCGTGCGATTCGGGTGGCTGGCGCAGGTCAGGAGTGACGAAGAGCAATTCTTCCGGTTGACGCTGGACCTTCCAGCCCAGCGGGAGGCTCAGTTCTTTAGGAGCTCTTCCCTCTTCGGCGGCGAAGCGCAGGATTTCTTCTACGTGCTTGAACTCTAGGGGAACGCCAGCGTGGTCGCCGATGGCCTTGATGAGCCGGCGCTGGACGGCGAGCGGTTCGGCGAGGAACCACATGCGGCTGACGGAGGCGTTCATCACGAGGCAGGGTGCGCTGTCGATTTTCGAGACGAGGTCGGGATCGGGTATCGGACGATTGGCCGGAAGGGAGATTTGGACTAGAGGCTCGGAACGCGCGTTGCGGGCCCAGTCGGGCTCGGACCAGTGGACGGTGGTGCCCATCCATCCGGCGAGTTCGTTGTCCCAGTAGTCTTCTTCGCCGCGGGCGATCTCGGCGAGTTCGGAGAGATTCTCGGTGACGGACGGATTGAATTCGTTCTCCAGGAGCGGGACAAGCAGCTTGCGGACGCGATTGCGGGTGAAGGCGTTGTCGGCGTTGGTGGCGTCTTCGTGCCAGGCTTGATTGAGGTCTTGCAGGTACTGCTCGAGTTCGCGGCGGCGGAAGGAGAGCAGAGGGCGGAGGATTTCTCCGCAGAGTTCGTTGTTGTCGTCTTCGACGGCGAGGCGCGGGTGAATGCCGGCGAGACCTTTGAGTCCGGCGCCGCGGATGAGGCGCATGAGAACGGTTTCGGCCTGGTCGTCGAGAGTGTGGCCGGTGAGGATTTTGTCGACGGTATGTGCTTCGCCGAGAAGGTGATGAAAGAATCCGTAGCGAAGTTCGCGGGCCGCGGCTTCTAGGCTGATGCGTTCTTCGGCGGCGTGTTGCGCGACGACGTCGCTGTCGTTGTGAAATTCGAGATCGTGCTCGCGGGCGAGGCTGGCGACGAATTGTTCGTCGGCGTCGGAGTCGGGGCCGCGGAGCTTGTGGTTGAAGTGGACGATGGAGAGGACGATGCCGAGTTCGGCGCGGAGTGCCAGGAGCAGGCGGAGCAGGGCGACGGAATCGATGCCTCCGGAGACGGCGATGCCGACGCGATCGCCGGGGTGGAGGAGGTCGTGGCGGCGGATGTGGGCCAGGACGCGCTCGGGGAGCGAGTGCACGGGAACATGGTACATCTGGCACACGAGTAGTAGGCTACCTTCGATGCAAAGACGATGGATTCTTACTGAAAATACGCTAGGGCCAGTCCCCGATCGAGAGATCGTTCAGACTGTAATTGATGCGGTCCTGGAATACATCGGCGATTTGCAGCCTAACGAGGACGACTATCAATTGGTTCGGCAGATTCCAAAAGCGGCGCAGTATTTCTGGGCGATGCGCCTCTTTGAATCTGAGGTCAATAATGGAGGGTTCGAGCAGTACTTCTGGAACTCGTCATCTACCCTGATGGATGTGGCGCTAGAGGGTTACGGGGTGATCGGCGCGAAGGAGTACGCCCACTTCCTACAGACGGCTGCGACGATTATGGGAACGAGCTCCTATTTGGCGCGTCGTCGACAATCAGGGGACGAGTGGACAATGTATAAGAACGCATGTCCGCCCACGCTGGATGCGTTGAATGAGGAATTCTATCGGGCGGAGTCTGGAGATTCTAGTTCAGGAGGATCAGATTTAGATTTGGACCGAAAAAAGGTCACATTTATCAGACACAACTATAAGGCTATTTGCGGACAGTAAGAAGTATCAAGGGCCTAGAGCCCTTCGCCGCCGTGCCAGCCTCAGCCCCTCCCTCCCATGAGAACAAGACGGCAGTTTCCGCAGGGGAATACCATGAAATTCCGCCACCGAGAGGGGCTTTTTCATGGTAGTAGTCGGTGGGGGGTGACTTGGGGACAGCCGAGGCGGCTGTCCCTACGTGGGTCTATTGGAGTGACGGGCTTTTTTCTGCGATCAGCTTTCTGATTTTTT
>Ga0335085_10007128_pt1 | contig 17461 bp, 19 predicted proteins | sample Lox_Sample_45_FD_206712 | JGI IMG/M metagenome (GOLD analysis project Ga0335085, IMG submission 206712) | Soil microbial communities from Loxahatchee National Wildlife Refuge, Florida, United States - Lox_Sample_4.5 | ecosystem: Environmental > Terrestrial > Soil > Wetlands | place: USA...
CGAGACCGTGATGCTGATCAAGCAGGCGAAAGACAAGGGTCTGAACCTCGGCGCCGCGATCGACGCCGCACGGACCTTCCGCGAGCAGCACCACAACGGCGCGGAGCACGGCAACGGCGCAGAGCGCGGCTAGCGGTTGGTGTGCAGGCTCTGCCAGCCGTCGTAGCGGCCCTCGAGCTCGAACAGGATCGCCGCGAGGAGCGGCCCCCGCGGCCACTCCCGGCCGGTCTCGGCGCGCAGTGACGTCGCCGGTTTCGGCGTCTCGGGCGGCAGTTCCCCGGCCGTCTGGTTGACGTTGACCCCGATCCCCAGCACCACCCGTCCGACGCTCGCTTCCGGCAGGACCCCCGCGACCTTCCGGCCTCCGATCAGGACGTCGTTCGGATGGCCGAGCTCCGCCGCGAGGCCCGTTTCTCCGCCCAGCGCGACCGCGACGGCGTCGCCCGCGACGAGCGAGAGCTCCGGCCACAGCGGCATCGGCGGGGTCGGCCGGAGCAGAACCGAGAAGAGGAGCGCGCGCCTCGGCGGCGCCTCCCACGTACGACCGAGCCGGCCGCGGCCGCCTGTCTGGAGGTCCGTCGCAACCGTCGCCCCCTCGTCCTCGTCCCCGTCGAGCAGGCGCTGGGTCGATACACACTCGTCGACGAAGCGATACGGACGTCCGAGGCGGCCCTGCAGCAGCGGCTCGACAGAGCCGGGAGAAAGATCCGACACCCGCATCTAGACTACTTCGGCCGTGGGGAGGATCAGCCAGCCGCTGCGCGAGCGCGGCCTCGACTACGCGAACCTCAGCGACCCGATTCTCGTCACCCGCGCGAAGGCCGGCGACCAGCGGGCCCTCGAGACGCTCTGCGTGCGTCACTCGCCTCGGGTCGAGCGGCTCGCCAGGCGTCTGCTCCGAGACCCTGAGGACGCCCGAGACGCCGCCCAGGAGGCACTCGCGAAGCTCTGCGTCCGGCTCCGACAGTTCCGCGGAGAGGCGCAGTTCTCCACCTGGCTGCACCGGCTCGTTGTCAACACGTGCCGCGACGTGGCCGAGCGGCAGCGGACCCGGGTGCACGATCCTCTTCCCGACGAGCTGGGCGCCGATGTGGAGCACGATCCGACCCGCGGCGTGCGGATCACCGAGCTCCGTCGCGAGCTCTGCGACTCGCTGGCGGACATCTCGCCCGAGCAGGCGCAGGTGATCGTGCTCAAGGACGCGCTCGGCTACACGTTCGAGGAGATCGCGGCCGCGGCCGGCATGCCGGTCGGGACGGCCAAGTGCCACGCGCACCGAGGTCGGAATCGGCTGCGCGAGCGGCTCCAGCAGCGCGACGTGGCATGACCGTTCCCGCACTGCCGTTCGGGCGGGAGGCGATCGAGTCGATCATCCCGCACCGGCCTCCATTCCTGCTCGTCGACGAGGTTCTCGAGCTCGACCCGGGCCGCAGCGTGCGGGGGCGCTTTCTCGTGCCGGAGGACGGCTGGTGGTTCCGGGGCCACTTCCCGGGCCGTCCCGTGATGCCGGGAGTCCTGACGATCGAGGCGATTGCGCAGTGCGGCGCGGTCGCCGTCCTCGCAGATGAGGCGAACCACGGCAAGATCCCCTTCTTCGCGGGGATCGACGACTGCCGCTTCAAGCGCGTCGTCGAGCCGGGAGACGTGCTCGACCTCGAGTGTGAGTTCCTGCGTGTGCGCGGCCCGATCGCGAAGGGCCAGGGCCGCGCGAGCGTCGACGGTGACGTCGCGGCCGAGGCGATGCTGACCGTCTTCGTCGGTAGCGAGGGGCAGGACGGGTGATCGGCACCGGCCGCAGCGACGTGCCCGTCACGATCACCGGCCTCGGGGCCTATGCGCCCGAGCGGGTGGTCACGAACGACGAGCTCTCTCAGCTGGTCGACACGTCGAACGAGTGGATCATGGAGCGCACCGGCATCCGCGAGCGCCGGGTCGCCGCCGATTCGGATGCGCTCTCGGACATCTCGTTGCCCGCAGCGCAACAGGCGCTCGAGCAGGCAGGCAGCGACGGCAAGGACATCGACCTTCTGATCGTCGCCACCGTGACCCCGGACATGATGTTTCCCTCGACCTCGGCGATCCTCGCCGACCGGCTGCGCGCTACGGACGCGGCTGCATACGACCTTTCCGCCGGCTGCACCGGGTTCATGTACGCGGTTGTGCAGGCATACGGGATGGTCGCGAGCGGGCTCTCGCGCCGGGCGCTCGTGGTCGGCGGGGACGTGCTCTCCCGCATCCTCGACTGGAGCGACCGCTCGACGGTCGTGCTGTTCGGAGACGGCGCCGGCGCGGTCGTGCTCGAGCCCGTCGACGAGCCGGGCTTCCTGGCTTTCGAGCTCGGCGCCGACGGCGCCGGCGGGGAGCACCTCTGGCTTCCGGGCAGCGGCTCGCGCCGTTTCGAGGATCCGGACCAGTTCGTGAAGATGAACGGACGCGAGGTGTTCAAGTTCGCGACGCGCGTTCTCGTGCAGTCCGGCGAGGCCGTGCTCGACAGCTACGGGGCGAGCATCGACGACGTGGACGTCTACGTCCCGCACCAGGCCAACGTGCGCATCATCGAGCACGCAACCAAGAAGCTCGGGATTCCGTCGGATCGGGTGGTGATCAATGTCGACCGCTACGGCAACACGTCCTCCGGCTCGATCCCGCTTGCGCTTGCCGAAGCGCAGGAGGACGGAAGGCTTCGGCGGGGAAGCCTCGTACTCATGACGGGAATGGGTGCCGGGCTCACCTGGGGAAGTGCGCTGATGCGCTGGACGCTCGGTGCCGCCGCATGAACAAGGTCGCCTTCTGCTTTCCCGGCCAGGGCTCGTTCGAGGCCGGCATGGGTCGCGATTTCGCCGAGGCGGTGCCCGCGTCGAGGTCGGTCTTCGAGCGGAGCAGCGCGGCGACGGGTCTCGACCTCGAGCGCCTCTGCTTCCACGGCGATGCCGAGGAGCTGTTCGACACCGCGGTGCAGCAACCCGCGCTCGTCGCGACGTCGCTCGCCGTCCTCGCGGCGCTTCGGGAGCGGGGCGTGAAGGCCGACTTCGTGATCGGCCATTCGGTCGGCGAGTTCGCGGCGCTCGCAGCCGCCGAGGCGATGACGCTCGAGGAGGCGATGGCGCTCGTGCGCGAGCGCGGCCTCGCGATGGCCGAGGCTGCCGCTCGCAACCCCGGCTCGATGGCCGCCATCCTCGGTCTGGCCGACGAGGTCGTCGAGGGTCTCTGCCGGCGCATCCTCGGAGTCTGGCCCGCGAACTACAACTGCCCCGGACAGGTCGTCGTCTCCGGCGAGAACCTCGCGGTCGAGGAGTGCATCGAGCAGGCGCAGACCGAAGGGGCGCGCCGGGCCGTGAAGCTCAAGGTCTCGGGCGCGTTCCACTCGCCGCTCGTCGCGCGCGCCGCCGACCGGCTGCGGCCTGCGATCGAGAAGGTGCGCTTCCAGGAGCCGGTCGCGCCGTTCATGTCGACGGTGACCGCCCGGGTCGAGTCGGCCCACCGGATGGGCCCGCTCCTCGTCGACCAGCTCACGGCGCCGGTGCGCTTCACGCAGTCGGCGACGGAGCTCATGCGCGACGGAGTCCGCACCTTCGTCGAGGTCGGGCCGGGCAACGTGCTGTCCGGGCTCGTGAAGCGGATCGATCGGAGCGTCAAGGCCGTCTCGGTGAACAGCATCGAGGCGCTCGAGCGGCTTCCCGAGCTGCTCGCCGAATCACCGTGAGCTTCGCTTCGCTCGAGGGCAAGCACGCACTCGTCACGGGCGCATCGAAGGGGATCGGGCGTGCCATCGCCGAGGAGCTCGCTCGTGCCGGGGCAGAGGTCGTCGTCGGGTACCGCACCGGCGCCGAGGAGGCGGAGGCGCTGGCGCGCGCCATCGACGGACGTGCGGTCCAGGCCGACGTCTCGAGTCCCGACGATGCAGCGCGGCTCGTCGAGGAGGCGGGCGCCCTCGACATCCTCGTCAACAACGCCGGTCTGACGCGCGACGGCCTCCTGGCACGGATGCCCGACGACGACTGGCGCACCGTGATCGAGACGAACCTCTCGTCCGTCTTCTACACGTGCCGCGCGGTCTGCCGGCCGATGATGAAAAAGCGGGCGGGTGCCATCGTCAACGTCTCGTCGATCGTCGGCGTTCACGGCAACTGGGGGCAGACGAACTACGCCGCGTCGAAGGCCGGGATCATCGGCTTCACGAAGTCGCTCGCGCGCGAGCTCGGCAGCCGCGGCGTCCGGGCGAACGTCGTCGCGCCCGGCTATGTGCGGACGCAACTCACCGACGTCCTGCCGGAGGAGGCAACCTCGGCGATGCTCGGCAACACACCGCTCGGCCGGCTCGGGGAGCCGACGGACGTGGCCGGCGCTGTACGCTTCCTCTGCTCCGACGAAGCATCGTTCATCACAGGGGACGTGCTGCTCGTCGACGGCGGACTCGGGATGTAGTGAACTCAGGTAACGGCTCTCTCAACGGACGCAGGCGCGTCGTGGTCACCGGGCTGGGCGCGGTGACGCCGCTCGGGCTCGATGTCGAGTCCACGTGGTCGAGTCTGCTCGCGGGCGAATCCGGCGCGGCCGAGATCACGCAGTTCGACCACACCGACTATCCGGTCCACTTTGCGTGCGAGGTGAAGGGCTTCGACCCGACGGACTGGATCGAGCGCAAGCAAGCGCGGCGCATGGACCGCTTTACACATCTGATCCTCGCGGCGGCGCGGCAGGCGGTCGCCGATTCCGGGCTCGAGATCGAGAAGGAGGCCGACCGGATCGGTGCTGCGGTCGCGACGGGGATCGGGGGCCTGCAGTCGTTCCAGGAGTGCCACACGGTCCTCGTGGAGCGCGGACCGGACCGCGTCAACCCGTTCTCGATTCCGGCGATCATCCCGAACCTCGGCGCCGGCTGGGTCTCGATCGAGCTCGGCACGCGCGGGCCGCTCCTCTCCGAGTGCACCGCCTGTGCCGCCTCGAACATGGCTATCGGCGACGGCACCGACGAGATCAGGCTCGGCCGTGCCGACGTGATGCTCTGCGGCGGCACCGAGGCTGCAGTCTGCGAGGTGGGCATCGCCGGTTTCGGCGCCATGCGAGCGCTTTCGCGGCGGAACGACGATCCCGCGGCCGCGTCTCGTCCGTTCGACGCCGATCGGGACGGCTTCGTGATGGGCGAGGCGGGAGCGCTGCTCGTGCTCGAGGAGCTCGAGCATGCGAAGGAGCGCGGCGCGCCGATCTACGCCGAGGTTGCGGGCTACGGGCTCTCCTCCGACGCGAAGCACATCACCGACCCGGATCCGACGGGGCCCGTGGCGGCGTTCAAGATGGCGCTCGGCGAAGCCGGAGTCGGTGTCGACGAGATCGACTACGTCAACGCCCACGCGACCTCGACCCCGATCGGCGACGCATCAGAGACGCAGATGCTCAAGTACGCGCTCGGCGAGGAGAACGCCTACAAGACGCCCGTGTCCGGTACGAAGGGAGCGACCGGCCACTGTCTGGGAGCGGCCGGGGCGATCGAGGCGATGTTCACGATCCTCTCGATCCGCGACAACAAGCTGCCGCCGACGATCAACTACGAGGTCGAGGATCCGACCTGCGATCTCGACTACGTGCCGAACGAGGCGCGCGACGCCGACGTGAAGGTCGCCGTCTCGAACAGCTTCGGCTTCGGCGGCCACAACGCCTGCGTGGTCTTCAAGCGCTACGAGGGCTGAGCCGGGTCGCTCGATAGGCTCGCGTCAATGGCGGGCGGGAACGGCGAGCGCTGGGCGACCTTCGACTGCTACGGCACGCTGATCGACTGGAACGCCGGCATCGGCCGCGAGCTCGAGCGGCTGTTCGGGCCGGAGCTTGCCGGCGAGCGCCTTCTCGCGTACCACGAGCTCGAGCCGCAGATCCAGCGGGAGGATCCGAGTCGGAGCTATCGCGAGGTGACCGCCGTGGCCCTGGCGCGTCTCGGGGTCCCGGCGGGCGCGGAGGACGCGCTCGGCCGCTCGCTGCCCGGGTGGGCGCCGTTTGCCGACGTTCCCGCAGCGCTCGAGGACGTTCGGGCCCGTGGCTGGCGGCTCGCAGTCCTCTCGAACACCGACCGCGACTTTCTGGACGCGTCGCTCGAACGGCTCGGAGTCGAGTTCGAGCTGTCGGTCGTCGCGTCCGAGATCGGCTCGTACAAGCCGGCGCGCGGCCACTGGGACGAGTTCTTCGCCCGCACCGAGGCCGATCGCGAGCGGCATGTCCACGTCGGCGCCAGCCTGTTCCACGACATCGCACCGGCAGCCGCGCTCGGCCTGCGGACGGTCTGGATCAACCGACTCGGCGAGGAGCCCGAGCCGCAGCCCGATCTCGAGCTCCACACGCTCTCCGGTCTCGGGGAGAGCCTCGACTCCCTGGTGGCGTGAACGCACGCCCCGTCACTTCCGCGGATTTCCCCGCCATCGCGGCGTTCCTCGCCGACGACGAGACGGCTCTGTACGGCCGGCCCGCGCGCCTCGGCCTGGCCGACGTCAAGGCCTGGCTGTCGGCTCCAGACCTCGCAACCGATACGTGGCTCTACGAGGAGGACGGGCGGATCGTCGGGTTAGGCTGGGTCGAGAAGCACGAGGAGACGGGTCTGGCCGTCGGCGTGGTTCGCCGTGACAGGTGCGGCCGGGGGATCGGCTCGAGCCTGCTCGACCGGAGTGAGGAGCGGTTGCGGGAACACGGTGTGGCACGAATCCACAACGTGACGCTTGCCCCTGACACGGTCGCCCCACGGCTCCTGACCGCCCGCGGCTACCGCGACGTGCGTCGCTTCTGGGAGATGACGATCGAGCTGGGTGATGATCCCCAGCCCGAGCCGGTGCTCGCCGACGGCCTGCAGATCGATCTGTTCTCCGCCGATCGTGCCCGCGCCTACCACGCCGCCCTCGAGGAGGCCTTCGCGGAGCACTGGGGGCACGACCCCGAGCCGTACGAGACCTGGTGGCAGCGACAACTCGCCAAGCCCGACCACGATCCCTCCCTCTGGTTTCTCGTCCGCGACGGAGACGAGGTCGCCGCCGCTGCCCGCAACGACCCGGAGCGCTCCGGCGGCGGCTGGGTCGGCGCGCTCGGCGTTCGGCCCGCATGGCGCGGGCGCGGTCTCGCCAAGGCTCTCCTGCTGCACAGCTTCCGCGAGTTCCACCGTCGCGGCGACCGGCGGGTCGGCCTCGGCGTCGACTCGGCAAACGCCACCGGGGCCACCCAACTGTACGAGAGCGTGGGCATGGCGATCGACACGGAGCAGATCGTCTGGGAAAAGGTCCTGACACCGTGAGCCTCCTGCGCGCCCGCTGCCCGACCTGCCGCACTTTCACGGCCGTCGCGGTGGACGAGGGTTACGAGTGCCACACCTGCGGCCGCACGTTCGGCGCCGGGCTCGTGCGTGTGCCGCGGGCGTGGGGCGACGGGGGCGAGCCCATGGTCGAGGCCGCGTCGCTCCCGCTCGACTACCCCGAGGTGGCGGTCGTCGAGGAGGAGACGCTCGCGATGCAGACGCTCGCGGTCGCCTCCGACCTGCCGGTGCACCCACTCGTGCTGGGCGGCTGCTGCTGCTCTCACGTCGGCGCGGTCGAGGGGCTGGCCGCCCGCCACGGGCACGTTGCAGTGCTCTGGCTCGACGCGCACGGCGACCTCAACACGCCGGAGACCTCTCCGTCCGGCAACGAGTGGGGAATGCCGCTGCGCATGCTGCTCGATCGCGGCACGATCGCCGCAGCCGACACCGTCCTCTGGGGGGCTCGCAACCTCGATCCGCCCGAGGCGGAGTTCGTCTCGGCGGTCGGCATCGGGAGCGATCCCGCTGCCCTGCTGGAACGCGCCGAAGCCGTCTACGTCGCCCTCGACTGCGACGTGCTCGATCCCGACGCGCTCGCGGTCTTCATGCCGGAGCCGGGCGGCCCGTCGTTCGCCGAGGTCGAGCAACTGCTCACCGGCGTGCGGGACAGCGGCAAGCTCGTCGGGGTGGGCTTCACCGGTCTCGCGCCCGACCCGGCGAACGTCGGCAAGCTCGAGCAGCTCGCGACGGCGCTCGGCTACTGACGCGGCTCCGCAACCTCGCCTTCGGGCCGTAGGTCTAAGCTCCTGACGTGGCCAAGATCGTCGACGTTTCGGTCGAGACGAACGACCAGCCGAGCCCTCCGCCGAGCGACCCGAACACCTGCCCGAGCTGTCACTCGCACTACCGCGACGACGAGCTCGAGCAGAGTCTCTGGGTCTGCGAGCAGTGCGGCCACCACTTCCCGATGCGGGCGAGAGCGAGGATCGCCTCGCTCGCCGACGCCGGCTCCTTCGTCGAGGAGGCGACGGAGCTCCATTCGGAGGACCCGCTCGACTTCTTCGACCTCCGCCCCTACACCGAGCGGCTCGCCCAAGCCGAGATGGAGACCGGTCTCGCCGACGCGATGGTCGTCGGCCGCGCCGCGATCGACGGGCGTCAGTGCGGGCTCGCCGTCATGGACTTCGCCTTCATGGGCGGTTCGATGGGCAGCGTCGTCGGCGAGAAGATGTCGCGCGCCTGCGATTCGGCCGCCGAGGCGGGAATGCCGCTCGTCGCGGTCACGAGCTCCGGCGGCGCGAGGATGCAGGAGGGGATCCTCGCGCTCATGCAGCTGCCGAAGACCGTCGCGGCGGTGGAGGATCTCCACGACTCGGGCCAGGCGCTCCTCTGCGTGATGGCGCACCCCACGACGGGCGGCGTGCTCGCGAGCTTCGCGACCCTCGGCGACGTCCTGCTCGCGGAGCCGAATGCGCTCATGTCGTTCGCCGGCCCCCGGGTCGTGCAGGAGATCACGCGCGAGAAGCTCCCCGAGGACTTCGGCCGCGCCGAGCAGAACCTCCGGTACGGCCAGATCGACGCCATCGTCCCTCGGGCCGAGCTCCGTCCCACGCTGTCCCGCCTGTTGAGGCTGTTCGATGCCCCCGAGTGAACACGAGCTGAGGCTGCGGGAGCGGCTCGGACGGCTGCGCAACCTTCCGCTCCTCGGTGGGGCGAAGCTCTCCGGCGAGCTCGAGCGGCTGCAGCGGCAGATCTCGAAGATCGGCGAGGAAGCCACCGACGAGGAGATCTGGCGCAAGGTCGAGCTGGCCCGCCACGACGAGCGGCCGTACACCCTCGACTACGTCGAGCGCCTGCTCGAGGACTGGTTCGAGCTGCGCGGCGATCGGGCTCTCGGCGACGACGGCGCCATGATCACCGGTCTCGGGAGGCTGGACGGCCGCACGATCGTGCTCGTCGGGCAGCAGAAGGGACGCGACATCCACGAGCGCGCGAGCCGCCGCTTCGGGATGCCGAATCCCGAGGGGTACCGCAAGGCCTGGCATGCGATGGAGCTCGCCCAGCGGCATGGATTCCCGGTCGTCTCGCTCGTCGACACCCCGGGCGCGTACCCGGGCGTGGTGGCGGAGCAGCACGGGCAGGGTGCGGCGATCGCGCACTCGCTAGCGACCATGGCCCGGCTCACGGTGCCGACGGTGGCCTGCGTGATCGGTGAGGGCGGGTCGGGGGGAGCGATCGCGATCGCGCTCGCCGACCGCGTGCTGATGCAGGAGAACGCGATCTACTCCGTGATCTCACCGGAAGGCTGTGCGGCGATCCTCTGGCGCGACGCCGGGCAGGCGAAGAAGGCCGCGGCCGCCTTCCGCCCCGACGCGCTCCACTGTCTCGAGCTCGGCGTCGTCGACGAGATCGTCCCGGAGCCGGTCGGAGGCGCGCACATCGATCCCGACCTGGCAGCGCGGTTGCTCGGCCAGGCGCTGCGCGACTCCCTGGCGGATCTCGAGGGGATCCCCGGCGACGATCTGCGCCGCCGCCGCCGCGCCCGCTTCCGCGCGCTCGGCGTGTTCGCCTGAGCAGTTTACGGAAGGTTTGCATAGTTTTCGGAGGCGAGCGAAGGGACGCTGTCCACACCGTCCACAGGCTTATCCCCGCCATGTATGCGTTGTGTGAACCGCAGGTATACGACTTGAGAGCCGCAAAAACGGTCAGGAATGCGTGGTGAGCAAGAGGCTCTCGGAGTACGAGCGCAAGCGAAATCGGCGGGAGACTCCGGAGCCGTTCGGCGGCAAGCGCGGCAAGGAGAAGTCGCCGGTCTTCGTCGTGCAGCGTCACGACGCCCGCCGGCTCCACTACGACTTCCGCCTCGAGCGCGACGGCGTCCTCGCCTCGTGGGCCGTCCCCAAGGGTGTGCCGCTCGAGCCCGGCGAGCAGCATCTCGCCGTCCACGTCGAGGACCATCCGCTCGAGTACGGGAGCTTCGAGGGAGAGATCCCGAAGGGGAACTACGGCGCGGGGACGGTCGAGATCTGGGATCGGGGTACGTACGAGCTGCTCGAGGAGAAGCGCGACGGCGGACTCACGGTGCGGCTGCACGGTGAGCGGCTCGAGGGAACCTGGGCGCTCGTGCCGGGGAAGCTCTCCGGCGACGAGAAGAACTGGCTGATCCTCCGCAAGCGCGAGGAGGGGACGGAGCGAGCCTCGCGGCGCACGTATCGGCCGATGCTCGCGACGTTGACGGAGAAGCTGCCGATCGGTGAGGGGTGGGAGTACGAGCCGAAGTGGGATGGGTACCGCGCGCTCGGCTACGTCCGCGGCGGTGAGGCGAGGCTCTACTCCCGGAACGGCAACGACCTGACAGAGCGGTTCACGTCCGTCGCGAGGGAGCTCGTGCAGGCGCTGCGCACGCCCGACGCGGTCGTCGACGGCGAAGTCGTCGCACTCGACGACCACGGGAGGGCGAGCTTCTCGGCGATGCAGCAGGGGAGCACGCAGCTCGCGTACGAGGTGTTCGACCTGCTCGAGGCCGACGGCGAGCCGCTTGTCGACCTGCCGCTCACCGAGCGGAGGGCACGGCTGGGGAAACTCCTCGCGCGGAACCCGGTCGTCCAGCTCTCCGGTTCCTTCGCAGACGGAGAGGCCCTGCTGGAGGCGGCGCGTGAGCAGGGGCTCGAAGGCGTGATGGCGAAGCGTGGCGCCTCGCACTACCGGGAGGGAAGGCGCCGCGAGTGGCTGAAGATCAAGACCCACGGACGGCAGGAGTTCGTGATCTGCGGCTGGACGAAGGGCCAGGGTCGGCGCAGCGGCAGCTTCGGTGCGCTCGTCCTTGGTGTCCACCGCGGCGGCGGCTGGGAGTGGGTCGGGAACGTGGGCACCGGATTCGGCGAGCGCGAGATCGATGAGCTGCTCGCGAAGCTCGAGCCGCTGCGGCGAGAAGAGGCCCCGTTCCCGGTCGTCCCGAGGATGCCGAAGGTGAAGAAGGGCGACGTCGTCTGGGTCGAGCCGAGGCTCGTGGCGGAGGTCGAGTTCGCGGAGTGGACGCACGACGGACACCTGCGCGCGCCCTCCTTCCAGGGCCTGCGCGACGACAAGCCGGCGGAGGACGTGCGCCGCGAGCGCCCGGCCGCGACGCGGGAGGGAAGGGTCAAGCTCTCCAACCTCGACAAGCTCTTCTGGGCCGACGAAGGGATCACGAAGGGCGATCTGCTCGACTACTACGCGGGAGTCGCCGCGGTGCTCGTGCCTCACCTTCGCGACCGACCCTTCACGATGCGCCGCTATCCCGACGGCGCCTACGGGAAGGCGTTCTTCCAGAAGGACGCGCCCAAGGGCATGCCCGAGTGGATCCCGCGCTTCCACGTCCTGGTCTCGACCCGCGAGCGGCCGCCGAAGCAGCGCTGGATCGATGCGCCGATCGTGAACGACGAGGACGCTCTGTTGTGGATGGTGAACATGGGTTGCATCGACATGAACGCGTGGTACTCGCGCGTCGATCGGCCCGACCGGCCCGACTTCGTCCTCTTCGACCTCGACCCGTCCCCGGACGTCGGGTTTCCGGAGGTCGTGCAGGTCGCGCTTCTCGTGAAGCAGGCGCTCGATGCGCTCGGGCTCGTCTCCTTCCCGAAGACATCGAGCGCGGAGGGGATGCACGTGCTCGTGCCGGTCGAGCGGCGCTACACGTACGCCCAGACGCGCGAGCTGTGCGAGATCGTCGCGGGTGCGCTCGCGCGCACCCACCGTGGTCTTGTGACCACCGAGTGGTCGAAGGCCAAGCGGCGCGGCGTCCTGATCGACGCGAACCAGAACGGCGAGGGGAAGACGATCGCCTCGGTCTACTCGGTGCGCCCGCGTCCGGGTGCTCCGGTATCGACGCCGCTGCGCTGGGAGGAGGTCGGCCCCTCGCTCGACGCGGCGACGCTCACGATGGACGTCGTGCTCGAGCGGATCCGGCGGCACGGCGATCTCTTCGCGGGTGTTCTGGCGACGCGGCAGCGCCTCGAGTCCGCCCTGCGCGCGCTTCGCTGAGACGGTCCTCTACAGTCGACTCGTGAGCGGGACGGTCCTGTGGGACGTCGATACGCAGGTCGACTTCATCGAGCCCGGCGGGAAGCTCTACTTCGCCGGCGCCGAGGAGGCGAGGCCGGCCATGGCGCGGATGGTCGAGGCTGCGCGGGCCGCCGGCGTCGTCCATGTCGCGTCGTGCGATCAGCACGAGCTCAGCGATCCCGAGATCTCGGAGCGGCCCGACTACGACACCACGTGGCCGCCGCACTGCCTCCTGGGCACGCGCGGCGCGGAGAAGATCCCGGAGACGAAGCAGGTCGACCCGCTTCCGCTGCCGCTCGTGCCCGTGCCGCAGGCGATCCTCCGCCGCCTGCTCGACGGCCGCCGCGAGATCCTGATCCCGAAGAAGCAGTACGACCCTTTCACGAACCCGAACACCGAGACCGCGCTCGACGTACTCGATCCCGACGCGATCCTGCTCTTCGGCGTGGCGACCGACATCTGCGACGACGCGGCCGTCCGCGCCCTCCTGCGCCGTGGACGTCGCATCACCTTCGTCGAGGACGCGGCGCGCGGTGTCGACGAATCACGCACCGCCGCCTGCCTCGCGGCCTGGCTTGAGGCCGGCGTCCGCTTCACGACGGCCGAGGAGGCGTCCGCATCACTCGGCTAAGGGATGGGTTCCCGGCTGCCGATGAGACGCTGAGTATGGTGAGCCACTGGTTCCATGAGCTGAACAGCTTCGCGTCGACCTGGCTGCCTCTGGCTCTTTTCCTGACGCTCGTCTTCATGGCCTGGCTGCTCTGGAAGACCGTCGGGATGATGCCGCGCACGACGCCGGCGAACATGATTCGTGGCAGCAGCTCGAAGACGAGCTGGGCCGACGTCGCCGGTGTCGAAGAGGTCCGGGGCGAGCTGATGGAGGTCGTCGAGTTCATGCGCGAGCCGAAGCGTTTCGAGCGGCTCGGCGCCAAGGTGCCGAAGGGCCTCCTCCTCTACGGCCCGCCGGGCACCGGCAAGACACTCCTCGCGAAGGCCGTCGCGCACGAGTCGGGCGCGAGCTTCTACAGCGCCTCCGCGTCCTCGTTCGTCGAGATGTTCGCCGGTCTCGGCGCGGCGCGTATCCGCAAGCTGTTCAATGAGGCGCGCAAGAACGCTCCGGCGATCGTCTTCATCGACGAGCTCGATGCCGTCGGTGCACAGCGCTCCGGCCACGGCTTCAACCGAGAGCAGGACCAGACCCTCAACCAGCTGCTCGTCGAGCTCGACGGCTTCGAGGGCGCCGAGCAAGTCGTGGTGATGGGCGCCTCGAACCGGATTCAGGATCTCGACCCGGCGCTGCTCCGCCCTGGCAGGTTCGACCGCCAGCTGCTCGTGCCGCCGCCGGATCTCGCGGGCCGGGAGGCCATTCTCCGCGTCCACACGCGGGGCAAGCCGCTCAACATCGACGACGTCGACCTGGGGACGGTGGCCCGGCAGACGTCGGGGCTGACGGGTGCCGAGCTCGCGAACATCTGCAACGAGGCTGCGATCAGTGCCGGGCGGCGTAGCGACCTCACCATCAGCCAGACGGATTTCGACTGGGCGCTCGAGCGAGTCGTCGCGGGTCTCCAGCAGCGAAAGGTCCTGACCGAGAAGGAGCGGCGAATCCTCGCCTACCACGAGGGCGGCCACGCGCTCATGGCGCACCTGATGGGCTCCGTGATGGAGCTCCAGAAGGTGACGATCGTGTCGCGCGGAAACGCGCTCGGCTACGCCTTCTACCTCCCCGAGGAGGACCGCTACCTCCACACGACGGAGGAGCTCATCGACCGGATGGTCGTCGCGCTCGCGGGTCGCGCTGCGGAGGAGGTCGTTTTCGGCCGTGTCACGAACGGCGCCGCCAACGATCTCGAGAAGGTGACGGAGATCGCCCGTTCGATGGTGTTCGAGTGGGGCATGTCCGGCAGCGTCGCCTCCCGCACGATGCGCGCCGACAACTACGCCCTCTCCGAGGCGACGAAGAGGGTTCGCGACGAGGAACAGGCTCGCTTGACCGACGGTGCGTACGAGGAGGCCGTGCGGCTCCTGCGCAAGCACCGCGCTCCGCTCGACCGGATCGCGGCGGCCCTCCTCGAGAAGGAGACGCTCGTGCGGGACGAGCTGCGGTCGCTCGTCGAGGACGTCGAGCCCGAGTCGCGTGCGGCCGAGACGGTCGGCGTGCCGAGGGTGGTCGCGAGCGACCCGGGCCCTCAGGCCTCCCAGTAGACGCGGTTCGGCGGCCTCGACCCCTCGCCGTTCGATCGGCTGCCTTCGTTTCGTGCGCCGCAGCCTGCGAGGAGCGCGGGCGCCGCGACGACGGCGAGGGCCGAGGCTCGCTTCGTCGGCGCGAGTCTTTCACATACGATCGCCGGGTGGAGACGCCGAGGTCCGTCCACCACGTGGGCTTCGCCGTCGAGAATCTCGACGGCGCGCTCGACACGTACGAGCGCCTTTTCGGTGCGCGGCTCGAGCAGCGCTCGCGCGTCGAGGATCAGGGGGTCGAGGCGGCCTTCGTCCGCGTCGGGGAGAGCCGGCTCGAGCTGCTGAGCGCGCTCGGCGACGACACGCCCGTCGGCCGCTTCCTCGCGAAACGAGGCCCCGGGATGCACCACGTCGCGTACGAGGTCGACGACATCCGGGCGGCCCTCGCGCATCTGTCGGACGCCGGTGCCGCGTTGATCGACGAGACGCCGCGGCGCGGCATGTTCGGCCTCGAGGTCGCCTTCGTGCACCCGGATTCCGTCCACGGCGTCCTGTCGGAGGTGGTTTCGCTTGCCTGACGAGCGCGTGCGGATCGAGATCGGCTTCGCCGGCGGCCAGATCGTCGGCAGCTTCGTGGAGGCGCGGTCGGCGGACGAGCTCGAGTCGGCTCTCGGCTCGACCGGGGCTGGCAAGCCGGTAGTGGCGCTCGAAACGGAGGACGGCCCGCTCCATGTCGTCGTGGCGCAGGTCGCGTACTACAAGCGAGTCGTCCGCGCCGGCCGCGTCGGATTCGGCTCCGCGTAGCGGCCGCTAGCCTCCGCGCGTGGCGCTTGAGGTTGGAATCGTCGGGCTGCCGAGCTCCGGCAAGACGACGCTGTTCCGCGCGCTGACGCGCGCCGAGACGCACGGCTCCGGTAAGGAGCACGTCGGGATGGCGCAGATCCCGGACGAGCGGCTCGACCGGCTCGCCGAGACGGTGCAGGCGCGGAAGGTCACGCCGGCGGCCGTCCGTGTCGTCGACGTCCCCGGAACGGGCCCGCAGCTCCTCGGCAACCTGCGGCAGGTCGACGCGCTCCTCGTCGTCCTCGACAGCTTCTCGGGCACGCGCGCTCCTGCCGACGACCTCGAGACGCTGAAGCTCGAGCTGCTCGTCGCCGACCGCGACCATGTCGAGCGGCGTCTGGAGCGGGTCGCAAAGCAGGCGAAGTCGGGCGACCCACGTCTCAGGGCTGAGGCGGACGACCTCGAGCGGCTGCTCGCGCACCTCGATGCCGGGCGGACGCTCGCGCAGTGGGAGGGCGAGCTCCCGCCGGAGCTCGAGCCGCTCACGACGAAGCCGCTGCTCGAGCTGGTCAACGGCCCCGACGGGATCGACCTCCAGCTCGAGGCGGAGCTTGCGGAGCTGGCTCCCGAAGAGGCCGCGGAGTTTCGCGGCGGCGGCGAGTCGGCACTCGGCGAGGTCGTCCGCAGGCTCGCCGAGACGCTCGACCTGATCACGTTCTTCACGGCCGGGGAGAAGGAGACGCGCGCCTGGACGCTGCGGCGCGGCGAGACCGCGCTCGACGCCGCCGAGACGATCCACTCCGACATCGCACGCGGCTTCATCCGCTGCGAGGTGGTTCGCTGGGACGACCTCGTGGCCGCAGGCGGTCACGCGGAGGCGGCCCGCGCCGGGAAGCAGCGCCTCGAGGGCAAGACGTACGTCGTCGAGGACGGAGACGTGCTCAACGTCCGCTTCAACGTCTAGGGCGCCGGCGGGTCGTACGCCCCGCCGGCATGGGTCCGGCTCAGCAGCAACCGGTGCCGCCGCAGCAGCAGTCGCAGCACTCGCGGCTCATCACGCCTCCTTTCATCGATCGACATCGATACATTATATTGAGTTCTGTCGATGAAGACCTTGCCTGTTCTCTGCTGCGGTCCGGCCGCTGAGCCGCTCGACTCGCGCGCGAGCGCGACGCTTGCCGCACGTTTCCGGGCGCTCTCCGATCCGACCCGAGTTGCGATCGTGAACCGCCTCGCCTCGACGGAGGAGTGCTGCGTCTGCGACCTCACCGCGGCGTTCGAGCTGTCGCAGCCCACGATCTCGCATCACCTGAAGGTGCTGCGGGAGGCGGGGCTCGTCGAGGCGAGCCGTCGCGGCACCTGGGCCTACTACCGCCTCGTGCCCGACGCGGTGCGCGAGTTGCGGCACACGCTCGGCGGCTGACGGCTAGCCCCCCGCTGTGATCAGCACGACGCCTACGAGGGCGACGACGACCCCCGCGTCCTGGGTCCGCTGCACGCGTTCCCCGAGTACGAGCCGCGCGAGCAGCACGGTGACCACCGGATAGAGGGAGGCGAGCACCGAGACGACGCTCAGGAGTCCGTGCGACGACGCGGCCGCAAAGAGCGCGTTTCCACCAGTGTCGAGAAGGCCGATCGCCACGAGCGCGAGCCAGTGCGGGCGGAGGCCGCTCGGCCAGGAGCGCCGGACGATCACGACGGTCCAGACGAGCGTGACCGAGGTGCAACGGAACAGGAACGCGGGCCAGAGCCAGTCCTGCTGGGAGGCTGCGTGCATGGGGATGTAGTAGGCGCCGAAGGCGAGCATCGCGAGCGCGGCCCAGCCGACGCCAGCCGCGAGTTGCATGCGCTCCGGCCGCACCTCGAGTGAGGCCGCGACGCTGCCGCCGACGGCGGCGACGAATCCGATCGCCTGCAGACCGGAGACGCGGTCGCCGGAGACGACGACACCCCAGATCACGGGGATGCCGACCGCTACGGCTGCGATCGGCGCCACGACGCTCATCGCGCCCGTCGCCAGTCCGCGGTAGAAGGCGAAGAGCCCGAGCGTGCCGAAAACTGCCGCGAGTGCCGACCAGGCGACGTCGCCGCCGGGTATCGCGGTTCCCCGGACGATGACGGCGATCGCGAGCACGGCGAGTCCGAACGGCTGCGACACCGCCATCACCGTCAGGGCGGGGAGAACGC
>Ga0335085_10007129_pt1 | contig 17457 bp, 19 predicted proteins | sample Lox_Sample_45_FD_206712 | JGI IMG/M metagenome (GOLD analysis project Ga0335085, IMG submission 206712) | Soil microbial communities from Loxahatchee National Wildlife Refuge, Florida, United States - Lox_Sample_4.5 | ecosystem: Environmental > Terrestrial > Soil > Wetlands | place: USA...
GCGACCAACGACTTCGTTCTGTCCGCATGCTTCGTCTTTTGGTTGCGCTCGATTGAGGAAACCGCGGGCTACCTCCCAGACCGCGTCTGGAAGGCGATCGGGCGCGAGTATCCGGGCTTTTTGGACGACAACCTCCCTTACCTTGAAAAGCACGGGGACGCTCCGGTCTGGAAACGGCTTGAGGATTGGATCTTTGAGATCGTCTTCAGGGACGCGGTTTGCGAGGGTTGGATGGATGCCGTTGTATATTATGCGGTCCCCGACCTTCGCTACCTACATGCCTTAGCGTATTACCGGCATTGCCGGTTGGAGTGGAAACCCGACAGGCCGAGCTCTCACCCTTCCCTTCGAGAATGGCGCCAGGCGGCGTTCAGGTCCTGCCACCTTCCAGACCTCAGACCACAACTCCTTCAGATCCTGCGATCCGCATGCGAGGTCAACGCCGAACGCGTGAGAGACGCAGTCGAGCGCTACGTTGATTGGCAAGAGTTTGCTTATTGGGCTGTGACAGGACTCGAGGGGCTGCCTGATATTCCCCGGGTGGTTCGGGAACAACTGCGTCGGCGTTGCCCCGGCTTTCTGGAATACGACGCCCCCCTCCGCCGGGCGGACTCTCCGGATGAGCAGCGCAGCTTTTCTCGGCTGCTAGACTGGATCATCGCGCACTTCTTCCGCGACGCGAAGCGGCAGGGCTGGTTCAGCGCTGTCGACTACTACGCTTCCCTGCACCCGCACCGCAATCGCATGAGCCGTTACTCGTCCCGCTGGAAGCACGAGTGGGACGCCGGTCGCGTAAAGGTCTATCCAAGTCTTGAAGAATGGCGTCGCGCGATCGACAACTATATTGAGGAAGGACCTGATCAGGAAGGTGGCGGCTGAACCCGCTTGTGCCTAACATCGTTCGCGCTTAGCTCGGCAAGGTGGCAAAGGGAGCAAACCCTACGCTTTCGGCCGCCGAGGGCAGCGGCTCTCGTGAAAGCCACACACGTTGCCTTGCAGTTGGCGCCCGCAGTACCGGCAGGTCGTGATTGTTTCCGTGTGCTGGCGCTGGGCTTGCATTTTGGCGAGAGCAGCGGCCTTTTCGGGAGTGAGCCTACCGGGCGGCTTTACCCAACGTTGCGCCTCCTCATCGGGTGACTCGAACTCCAGTGAGTCACGCTGAAGCTCCCAACCGTGTTCATCGAGGAACGTCCAGAGATTCTTCTCCGGAATGCGCGGCCGGTAGGGTTTCAGGATGCCCTTGGCCAGTAGTTCCTCGACGTCCTGCCGAGTGACCCGCAGTCGCTCTGCCGCCTTCTGAAGGGTGTACCATCGCCTGGATGCGGGTCTTCGCGTCACAGCCTGCTCTGTGCGACCTGCAACATTAGGCGCTGATTCCTGTTTTCTGAGCCACTCCACCAGCGAGCTACCCCTGATCAGAAGCCTTCGAGCTCGCAGCTTTCCTTGCCCAATGAAGCGCTGAAGTCTGCTGGTCCTCACGTGTAGCAGATCTTTGAGCCTCCTGAGGCCATAGTCGTTCTCAATCACGCGGCTGCTTGCCTCAAGTCCCGATAGCCGGCATTGGACCGCCCACGCAGTCCGCTCAAACTTCTTTCCAATGCTGCCCGCGGGTATGCGACTAGCCTCGCTGATAATCCCCATCTGCTCCGCCTCCGACCACGGCTTTCGAGCATTTCGTGCATTGGACGGCGATTCTCTGTGTGCCAAACCTAGACAGTACGCCTTCCAGTGTATCTGGTCCCGTGACCAGTCAGGATGGCGCCGCATCAACTCACGCACGGTTTGCTCTATCCCAAAGCGGCCTTGTGAATAACCCTTCATCAGGATCTCAACATCGTCCGCTGACCACCGCGCCCGTTGATATAGTCGGTGCATTGCGGGACCCTTGTACTTGCGGACCAGTCTCCACAGCAGAGCCCGCGTCACGTGGGGAAACGCTCCGCGAGGGTATTGGAGGAGAGCCCTGAGGGCCCGGTTGACCGCCATGTGTGTTGCCTGTCGACCAAGGCCAGCCGCTTGTTGAAGGATCTCTTGTATCTCCAGCGGCAGCTCCAGTCTGCTGCTTTCCGCCCCCCGCCTGGTGAAGCCGTTCTTGAAGGCCAACCAGTGAACCTGAGGCCGCGTCAACCCATACTGCCCGGCGAACTCGGCAATTCCCTTCCGTTTGGCGTTGCCTCCGGCCTCGTAAGCCTTCCGTAGTTTGTCCAGATCCTCGCCCTTCACTCCGTCGGCGTTTGAAGGTGGTTGCTTGGATGGATCGTGCTCAATTTCTCGCATCGGTAGGCAGCCGGTCCCACCACCACCATGGGTCGGCGCCTCGTCACGAAGTGAGGGTCGCTCCACTTCCAGCCGCGTACCTCCGGTGGGTCGTCTTCCGCCTTGTCGGTCTTGCATGACATTCTCCCATCTTCCCCTTTGAATCGAGCCCTTACCTCACCAAAGTAGAGCTCTCCGTTTCTGCTGCCGGACGTCCGGGCCTCGTCTGGCCACCAGACATTACTCGTTTTGGTGAATTCAAGTGGACAGCTCCCTTGCGAGCTAGATTTCGGACGATGTTGCAAATGCCCGTTTCATAACGACCAGCCGCCAAAGTTGCTGAGCGCTGCCCCTCCATTTAGTAAAGGAGCAGCGAGATGGCAAAAGCGGAGAAGCTCACGCCGAATTTTTGTTGAATTTCACAAAAGCACGTTGACACCCCGCCGCCGGTAGTGGCACTCTGCGTGCGGGATCATTTACCAAAGGCGTGCCTGAGGTCCCAGCCGAGAAGGGGCGTCACTCCGCTTCAGGGATTCCTTGGGAAAGGGACCATGGACGAGAACTGGCCCCTATTCGCGGCGCGACTCTCGGGAAGGCCACCGACCGAGAACGAAGCGCGACTCCTCGATGCCTCCCGCCGGCTATGGCCCTCAGCTCTCGCGTTCGCGACGAGCAAAGTCTCGGACGCACCTGCTCTTGCGCCTGATGCGCGGGCTCTCACCACCCAGATCTGGGAAGAAACGCTGCTCTCGGTGTTGCGCACGATGGAAAAACTCGGAACGACCAAAATCTCTGATCTCGACTCGTACCTGTTTGCTATATTCAGAAATCGTCTTAACCGCTACCTCGCGAGGGAACGCAAGCGACAACGGATCATTGAGTTTGTTCCATCGACCGCGGAACTGGACGCACTGGAAGGATCGCAGGATCCATCCTGGGTGGAACGACTTGAGTCTGAGGTTCTTGTAGGTGAGGCGCTGGCTCGCATGGATGAGCCTTTCCGGGTAACTGCTTGGTTTTATTGCCGGCAGTATTCGTGGGATGAGATTGGTCGTGCGCTCGGGTTGACGAAGGAACAGGCTAGAAAGCGGTTTGAGTACGGACTACGAAAGCTACGAAAGCTGCTGGGAGAATCCTCGGGAAAATAGAGCAAGGGCGGGTAAGGAAGGTGGGTTATCGAGTTAGCGGTGTGTCTCACTCTTCCGCGAAGAACACCTAAAGGATGGCTTAACGACCGTGTTATCTAGGCAGGAAAAGAAACGGCTAATCGAAGCCCTGAACCGGACGTTTCTCGACGGTTATCCCAACCCCGAGCGGCGTGGCTGTCCGGGCTCCGACGTGCTCAAGGCTGTCGCTTCCCGCCGCCTGGGGCTTGAGGAAGCCGAGCCCTGGATCGACCATCTCAGCTCTTGTTCTCCCTGCACACGTGAGTTTGCTGAACTTCGCCAGAGCTTTCAGCAGCGTCAAATGCTGCGCCTAGCCGGCATCGCTGCAGGTCTGCTCATCGTGTTGGTGGCCGCGGCCTGGCTATTTCTCAGGCAATCCACACGACCTATTCCTGTTCAAGCGGCCACGCTGGACCTTACCAATCGAGGTGCGCTGCGCGGCGCTGAACAAGCACAGCCCAATCCCCCCTTGGAACTCGGTCGAGGAAACCTAGATCTGACGATGTACCTTCCGGTTGGGAGCGAACCCGGAATGTACGAAGTGGAAGTGGTCCGGCAGCCGGGTCAGCCGATTTGGAGTACAGAGGCACAAGTAAACCTCGAAAATTACAAGTCGACGTTACACGTGCGAGTGGACCTGAGTCATTTCAAGCCCGGTTTATACTTGCTCGCCATCCGTCAAAAAGATACGAGCTGGAGTTACTACCCCCTGGTGCTGAGATAACGGCAATTTCTAGAGCCCCTGCACCACCTCCAAAGCTCTTTCCATCTGAGTGTCACGCCCCACCCTCAGAGCTTCGTATGAGAGTTGGATCTCTTCGTCTGGGGTGACGCCCTTGCCTTCCAAGACGGCTCCCTGCCAAGTCAAATAGTTGGCAACGGGCAATCCTAATATGTAACCCTGACCCACTTTGAACGCGCTGCCGCTCAATAGGCGGCCCGCGGTCCTAGTGCCAACGATCTTCGCGAGTCTGTTCTCCGCTGCGAACCCCGCAACGATCTCAGCTGCGCTGGCCGAGTGCTGGTTGACCAGAAGCACGACGCGCCCGTGAAACGGTTGCGGCCCCAGTCCTTCCGTAACCATCACGATCGATTTATCAATAAAGCCATAGCGCAGCGCGAGCCAGATCAGTTTAGCCTTGCGGGACGGTATTCTGCCGAACCGCGGCAAGCGTTGCCTATCGTAGCCACGGACCAACCTCCGTCGGGTGAGGCTGAAACCGACCGGAACCTTGTCCGGTGTCAGGTAACTCATGAGGCGGAGACCCCCAACTCCCCCGCCCGTATTCCCTCTCAGATCAACAATCAACCCATCGAATTGCCGAGCTTGCTCAACGGCATCGTCAATGGCTCGGGCCAGGTCAACTCCAATCAAGCCCGGGAACATCGTGATCTTCAACAGACCGATGCGGCCGGAAACAGCCGAAAACGATACTGGTCGCGGCTGGCTTATCGGCCGCTTCTTTGACCTCGGTGGAGGTACGTACAGCGAAAGCGCAACTTCTTTCGAGTCGCGTTTCAACACGACGATTTCAGTACGGTCGCCCATCTTGAACACCGGCGCTCCGGGGGGAACGAGGTCTCGCCCTGAAACCCGTAAGAGAACATCGCCTGGTTGCAACCCGGCCGCCTGGGCGGGCCCACCCTCATGCACATCCTGAAAGATCCACTTCTCGGTGTCGCCAACACTGGCCCGTTGAAAAGTGGCATTAATTGCATGACGTGCCGGGATACTACGCGAGCTCTGATGGAAAAAACCCGTATGGCTGGTCTTCAATTCCGAAACCAGCCCATGCACTTCTCGCTCGAAGTTCTCTTGGCCCGCGCTATCGAGTATGCGGTAGCGTCTGCCTTCTACAAGTGCCTCCCAGTTCACACCGTTAAGACTCGGATCGAAATGCTTCTTCTCGACTAGCCTGACGACCTTGTCGAGTATCTTCTCTCGGTCTTGACGATTAAAACTCATGGCTTTGTAGAGAGTGAGGCGATGGTGCTGGCCCCTTCGCCGATCATAACGAAACCTGCCCAATAATAGGGCAGAGCGGTATGTCCATACTCCTCTAAGAAATCCACCTTTGCTTCGCGCAACGCCGAAGCCTTATCTTGGCCCTCACTCAAATGCCGGTAGAAATACCGCATAAGCGAATTTGTAGCCTTGTCCTGGGCTTCCCACAAAGTGGCCACTACCGCCCTGGCTCCAGCGAATATGAATGACTGCGCGAGGTTGTTAACCCCTTCTTCGCCTTCCAGTCTTCCAACTCCCGTATCACACGCGGAGAGCGTCACCAAGTCCGCATTCAGCGGCAGCCCGGCAATCTCACGTTCTTGCAGCAGTCCATCTCCGAACTTGCCGTCCCTCCCTAACACCAGAGCGGCGCGCTGCGGATACTGCGAACTCGGGATTGCATGAACGGCGAGATGGATGATCTTGAAATCGCCAAGGGGCAGCGATTGGAGGGCGCCTTCGGTAGCATCCTTGCCGAGCAAGACCACGCTGTTCTTGCCTCCGATCTGTCTCTCGGCCGTGATCACTTCCTCGCCGCTCTCCGGCAGGTTTGGCAAGGGGAGGCCGGCCAGGTCGTGCAGCCCCCGTAGGATCCTCCCCGGAATCGTGCTCTCGTCACCGAGCTCCGCGAGCAACCCGTCGTCCTTCTGATAGATGACGTCGCCGACGCCCAGAAAGGCTCGGGTGGGCAGCACCGGGCGCCGTTCCGTTCTCAAGACTTCCAGCACTGTTGCTGAAGGTGAGTAGCTCACCGTGTGCGACGCAAAGAGATAGCGTCCCTTGTCGTCTTGCAGCGAATCGAACGGAAGCAAATGAAGCCTACCGTCGGGAACGATGACGAGACGGGTAGCGTCGAAGCGATGTAGAACCGGCGCAACGAGAAGAGTGTAGATCTGTCTTGATGTTTCGGAACTGGGCTGTTTTGCTTCGATTTGTGCCAGATAGCGATCCGTAAGATCTTCGATCTCTCTTCGGCCTGTGCGTAAGACCTCGACGCTCGCTTGGTCTCGGGTGAGCAGCACGCAAAAGGACTGGCTGGCGTCCAGCACATACTCGACCAGCAATTCGTCGTTCCGTAAACTGCCCTGCACGGCGCTTAAGTCCGCTGGTTTCGTGAACGAAGTGGGTGCCAGTCGTTTCAGGGACTCAGTTAGGTAAGCAAGTCGTTCGTCTTGCTCCTCGAGGTCTTCCAGGAGCCGGTTACGCTCATCAGCACTTTGGGAGCGCATCAATTGCAATTGCAAGAGTGAGATGCTGTTCTCGACGCCGACGGCGCCTGAAGATTCGTGTGAGGTGATTGCTCGATGTGACCTCAGGATGTCAGCAGCTGTCCGTCCGCGGGCGCGTTCAAGAATTTCGAATGCTTGTCGCACATCGTGATTTTCCACGGCGAGTCGGAAGTGCCCCAGATAAGTCGCACTCATCGCTGCTAGGAGGGAGCTCTTGGAATACGAACCCGGCATGTCGACCAGCAGGCCGTCAATTACGTCTTCCGCCTGCGCGTAAAGAGAATCAGCCGCCCGAAGTTTACCCTGCTGCGCCTTCAGATCGGCCAAGCTGGTCAGATTACGCGGAATGTAGTATCGGTCGCCGACTCGTTGGCTCGCTTCCAATCCCATCGAAAGGCGCGCCTCCGCAGTCCTGAAATCTCCTTGCTGCTGGTAAATCGGGGCGAGTTCGAACATTGTGTCAGCGACCATCCGGTAGAACTTCAAACCGTTTGCCAGCGCGCCGGCAGCCTCCAGGGACTCTACGGCTTTTGCCTGATCGTTTTCATTGCGATACAGCTTGCCAAGGAGAATCAGGCAATCCGCCTCATGGCCCCGCTTATCTTCTCGTTTCGCCTCTACGAGCGCCTTGTCGAGAATGGTCCTTGCTTCCCCCGGCCGGTTCAGGGCAAGCAAGGCGTCGCCTTTGCCTTCGTAAGCCATGAACGGAAAGCCCGCGTCTGTGGTTTCCGAGGCCAGCCTTATGCCCCGATCGAAGAATTGTAGCGCCTCTTCTTGGCGATGGATTTCATTGAGCCCGTTGCCGATCAGTTCCAAATACCGAATCTGCCCTCCGATATCTCCACTGGACATTGCGGAGAGGAGGGCTGCCCCAACCATCCGTCCTGCCTTCCAGCTGTCGCCTTCAAGAAATGAGATGAGCCCCAATTCGCCTTCGGCCCGAGCCTCCCACTGCTTCTTTCCAAGACGCTTGGCCACGCCGCGCGCTTCTCCCCACGCGCGCTTGGCGGACGAAGGGTCAATCTCAATGTCTGTCATGCCCTTCGAGACGAGACACCAAAGCTCCAGCTCTGGGTCGTTCTGCACCTGCGGAGTTCTCAACTGCGCGGCAAGATAGTTCGAGATATCGACGAATGAGGTCGATTCAGCTTGACTTCGGATCCGGCCGATCTCTGCGTACAACTCGTTGCGCCTATCTCCGGACTCACGAAAAAGCGTCTCGGCTCGGGCGTACAAGGGCCCGGCTCCATACCAATTAAACAGCCAGGAAAGACGGTTGGCTTCGGCAAGGAGGGCGCGCGGGTCTTCAGGCCTAATAGTGCGGGGCGCATCGGCCGTGAGGGCGTTGCGTCTTGCCTGTCGATGCCGATAGAGGAAGAGAATACTGACTATCGTGAACGGACCGATAAGGGCCAACAGGCGCAGGTGCTTCGTCGCGCGTGCTTGCATGGCAGTCCCGCGTAACCCCTGAAAATAGGTTGCACCAGAATTTCAGGCCGCCGAACCAGCTTCACAGACCCGTGCCCCCCTCAGTTCACCTTAACACACACTCCGAGACAAAGTTGCGCGCTGGCAATCATGTCGCCGAATAAACCGATAACCTTGGTACCGCAATGCGCTTCCGATCCCCTTCGAGGCGGAGATGTGGGTCACGCTCTCGGCTTCTCTCATCCTCCGGCGGCCCTCTGCACCCATGAGTCGCCTGCGATGCACTGCGGTTAGTTAGGGTGGCCCCTCTCATTGTGCCGTCAGAGTCACGCGCACAGTCTTCGCCGGCGCCCGATTCAGAGTAGTCTAGGTTGAGTAGCGTCCCATCGACAGCCCGTCGGAGTTGGCTTCCTCAAGTGACAGGGCATCTCGCAGCGCAGTCGCCGTTCAGCTTGAACATGGCGTTCAGCGGCGTGAACACGCCTGGGACGATTGTTCCGAATGTCGGTTGTTAGCACCGGCTTAAAAAGTGGCCATTTTCGCCGGTTTGGCGGGGTCCAGTCAGCCAAAATGCGCCAGGCGGGCGACACACCATCTTCCCACCTTGACAGGCGCTGCCCTGCGTGAACGAGTTCTACTCCTCAGTCCGATTCAGAACAAGCAACTACTCTCCGGCGCGCTCAACGGGATAGGCAATGTTGGAACACGGTGCACTCAGTGGCTATCGCCGGTCAATCCCATGGCCGGGCTGTGGTCGCGCGCAGCGTACCCAAATCCATTCGGCCGGTGAGCTCAGGCGACAAGCCACCAGTACGTTCGCCGCATTCCGTCAGCAGAAGCACGGGCAGAAATTGGCGCCTGGGCGATTTTGCGCTGGTGACGATCAAACGGCAAGAAGAATCTTTTGGGGTCAGTTTGTGCTGCAGCCTGGCGTTCACTTAGAACGCAGCGACGCATGGAGAGCTGGCCCTTAACAGGCTGTTACCCCCACTGGCACGTGCGAAAGGCACTTCCCCGCGAAGAACCGGTCTCGTCGTTGTCCCAGTGACCTTAGGTTGCTCCCGAGACATTTATTCACTATAATTGATTAAATGGGAAAGGGCGACAATCTCGGTGAGTTCGAACTGACGGTGATCCTCGGACTGCTGCGGCTGGGCGAGGAGGCCTACGGCGTTCCGATAGCAAGGGAAATCGAAGTGAGCGCTGATCGCGAGGTTGGCATTGCTAGCGTCTATGCTGCACTGGACCGGCTTGAGCGCAAGGGGTTCGTCTCTTCGAGGAGGGGTGAACCAACGCCGGAACGTGGTGGGAGAGCAAAGCGATTCTTTCGGGTGACCGCCCTGGGATTGCGACGGGTACGCAAGACGCAGCGGACGCTCATCCGGTTGTGGCAGGGTCTTCCGCAATTGAAGGGGGGCGAGGCATGAAGGCCGTCCCGCCCACGACCGCGACCTGGATGCTGAAACATCTGGCGCCGGGTGAGAGGAACGAGGCGCTGGAAGGGGATCTGCTTGAAGAGTTCCAGCGACGGCGCTCAGCAAGTTGGTACTGGCGTCAGGTCCTCTTGGCCATCCTGGCTTTTCCCAACGTGTCGCGGATTGCATGGCTAACATTCTGGGCCGCCACGTTCGCAGCGGTCTGGGTCTACGGCCTTCACACGATTAGCTCGCTGACGGCTCAGTTCCCGTTCCAGGCGGCTTTCGGGAATTGGCTGGATCGGGAACCCTACGGACAAGCAATTGGGATTGCGGAGGGGATCGTCTTCTACCTCGCAGGACCGGTCGCCGTCTATCTGGCTCTGGCGCGAAACTTGAGCCTCCGGTCCCTTGCAGTTGGGGTAGGCGCAGGCGCGCTCACAATTTTCCTACTTCCATTTTTTCAATCTCACCTGTACACGCCTTTGAGCTATTTTTTCGCGTACGCGCTCGCGAAGCACTGGAACGTAACGCTGTGGCTGCGGTGGTATGACATACTGCAGGGATCGCAGGCACCCGTCGGAATCATACCTCTCCTCGTAGCGATGTGCGCCGCCTCGTTATGCAGAACGCGGTTGGTCAAGTTCGACCCAAAGGAGCCTTCGCCCCATGAATCCAAACCAGCCGCCAGTCTCCAGGAGAAATCGACAGGTGCGTAGCGCTTTGTCACTCATGGCGGCTTCGGCTGCGATCTCGTTCTCTATGATTGACTTCGTGCGTGCGCGCTCTCTCGGAGCGTCGGACTCCCAGCCGGCGCCGCTGGTGAAGCCCGCAGTCGACGGCGTGCTCAATCTTTTCTAGGCTTAAGCCGGTGGTGGCACTGGGCGACTATCACGGATTGCAGCAAGAGGAAGCTTTCTACAGCGACCTGGTTCGCGACCCGCGCTTCGCCGAACAAGTCGGCAATGTCGTGGTGGAATTTGGCGGATCAGCCGCCCAGGATACCATCGACCGTTACGTCAGCGGCGCCGACGTGCCCTTCACCGAGCTTCGCCGCGTTTGGACCGATGTGGTGGGCTGGATACCCGGTCCGTTCGCACTGGGCTACGTCAATTTTTTCGCCAATGTTCGCGCGGCCAATCTGAAGTTGCCCGCAGGGCATCGCATCAAGGTTTGGTTGGGCGATCCTCAGATAAACTGGACCAAGGTCAATTCCTTCCAGGATGTTCAGCCCATCCTGGCGCGGCGGGACGAGAACATCACGAGGATCATCGTTGACGAGATTCTAAAGAAACACAAGAAGACACTGCTGATCATCGGCACCGGTCATCTGGTGATGGAGTCCGGCCCAGGGGCCGTTCCTGCTCCCCCTCTCGTTGCCAGTCTTCTTGGCGAGGCTTACCCGAACTCTCTGGCTGTGTCGCGCCGTTCACTGGGTATGTCGAGCCCGATTGCAATGCGAAGGTCGTCGCCTCGGCAAAAAGCTGGCCGGTGCCCTCGGTTGTCGGGCCGATCGCGGGTCATCCTTGAAACCGGAACTGCAGCTTCCGGGCTGCAACTACCTCTCGCCGGAGGAGATTGAGCAGATGAAGAAGATGTTTGCCTCCATCCAGTGGTTGGGCCCTGGCAAGCCTCCCCACATGATTTCGTCTGAGACCGAAACGCGGTCCGGCGTGAAATCCGATGCGCTGCTTTACCTCGGCCCGCCGGACACTCTGACGGAGTCGCCCTGGGAGCCGAGCATCTATCTCGATCTCGATTACTTCAAGGAGATGCAGCGGCGGGCGCAATGCTGCGTGCCAATTCCCTCCTCGCTAGACTGGGAAGAGATCGTTCAGCAGAATTCGGCGCTCCCGAGAAAGGCTGTGGACCTGCCGATCCGCGCCATTCGCTACACGTCGTTCGGATGCAGCGCGCTGAGACCGACGAAGCGGCTGAAATCCGCTACGTTCAAAGTGAGAATGTGGCTGACGCCGTGCACGTACATGGAAGCTGCCAAGCGTGCGTCGTGCACCTGCACTCCCAAGATGCCGTACTGGACGACGATCTGCCGCCATCGCGGGTAGACCGCCTCGCCGTCAGGCAAAAGAATCATGCCAGCCTCAATGGCGCGAACCTCGTGCTCGGCTTCATTCACAGTGAGTCCGAAACCGTTACGGGCAACCGGCCTTGTCATCACATTCCAAAGCTCAGCGATGTTCTGTAGCGTGTAGTGAAGAGTGGTCTCCTGCAGGGCCAACCGCGCCAGAGCCATTGCCACAACCGGGTGGTGCGGGTCAGTTCGTCTTGTTGCCCGCAGCAAGATGTTCGTGTCGATCAGGCACGACGCGAGGGCCATTTAATCGTGGTCCTGGTAAATCCATTCCCGCGAAATCGTGGTTGGCAGTGGGGGAATCCGGTCGGAGAGCTGGGCGAGTGAGTCGATCCAGTTGCGAATCTCCTCGGGCGTACGTCGCCGCTTGGCGTCACCGGCTCGCGGTGCGACTTGACGGGCCAGAACAGCCTCAACATACGCCTCGGGCGTCACGCCGTGAGCACGGGCTTCGGCGGCGAGTTCTTCAGGAATGTTGACGGTGATCTCCACGCCAGGACTTTAGCACAACACGAGCCAGTGCGCGAGTCTGGTTGCTTTCCACCGCGAGGATTGCGAGCGCAATCACCAGCTTCCGAGGGCAGTGCGCACGCAGACGCCGTTTTAATGTTGACAAGACGGTAATTATATTATACATACATATCAGAGTCGTGTTTTGGGTTGATGGCATGTGCACGTGTCTCAAACCTGCGGTGACGGCAGCGCGCTTGATGACGAATCGCCGCAGCGCCCTCCGAATCGACTGGCTCGCGAACCCTGGCCGGAAACAAATTCAAAAAACGTACGGTCGAAGCCTAAGGCTCCTTTATTATCAACGCGCATTCCGAACAAACCCAGCATCTATCTGATTCTAAATCACTTATTCTACAAACCCCAGCATTTTATGGATCCGCAGTGGGTTAGCCTTGTTGACTGCTCGACGGCCGCATTCGCATGGTCAAGCCAAAGGCAGCGGTGTAGAGGAAGGTTCGGTCATGGGATGGCAATCAGCAGGCCGCCGGTTATTGTGCTTTTGTCAATCTGATCTGGCCCACTTTGATACTCTCATTTGGCCCACCGTAAGTCTCTGATTTGATTCTCTTTCTTCTCTCCTGTGGCTTTTGCTTGGTTTTTTCTGTCTTTCTCTCTCTCCTCTATTAGGGAGAATCTTGCGCGATGGGGTTCCGGCCGGAGCGAAGCCCTGCGGAGCCCGGAGGGCGGAGCGCTTAGGGCGAGCGCAGGCCGGAATCCCCATCGCGCGGCGGCCTGCCCTGGGCCCTCTCGACCCTCAGCCTTTCTTCTTCCGCTTCTCGAGCGTGCGTCGAAAACGATACGACTCGCTCCCCGTCTCGATGATGTGGGCGCGATCCGTCACCCGATCCAGCAGTGCCTTGCACAACCGACTATTTGGGATCACCTGCGTCCATTCCGAAAACGGCAAGTTCGTGGTCATGAGCACGGCTGCTTTCTCCGCTCGTTCCGCCACCACCTGGAACAGGAACTCCGCTCCCACATCGGCCATGGGCACGTAGCCCACTTCGTCCAGAGCGATCAAGTCGTAACGCGCCCAGCGTGCCAGTACGCGTCGCAGTTGCAACTGGTGCTTCGCTTCCACCAGCTCGTTTACCAATCCGGCCGCCGTGATGAATCGTACTCGCCGCTTCTGCCGACACGCCGCCACGCACAAGCCGGTCAATAAGTGAGTCTTCCCCGTCCCCGGTTCACCGAGAAAGATCACCGGCTCGGCGCGACCAATATAGTCCCCGCTTGCCAGTTCCTGGATCTCGGAAGGCGATACCTTGGGTGATTGAGCGAAATCGAACTCTTCCAGCGTCTTCATCCGCGGCAATCTCGCATCCCGCAAGCGGCGTTCGACCGTCCGCCGTTCCCGCTCTTCCAACTCACTGCCCAGCAGCGCTTCCAGATACCCAAGATGAGTCTGCCGCTCCCGCACCGCCTGTTCGGCCAGGCGCACGCACTGCCCCGCCACCGCGGGCAAATGCAGTTGCTTGCATTGTTGTTGGATCGTGGCCTCCTGGAGAGCGGCGCTCATAGCGTCACCTCCCGGCTCAGCAGCTGGTCGTAGTCTTGAACTACCGGCAGCGGTCGTTCATACCGGGCCAACTCACCCAGTTCGCCGGACTCCAGCGGGGGCGGAACGCTCCCTCCCGCTGTCAACAAGTAGCGCACGGCCGCCACATCGCCACAGCCGCTCGCCAGGGCCAGACAAACCGCTTCCCGCACGCGATCATGTCCGTGCTTCTTTCCCAATCCCAGCAGCTCGATCATCTGCCGGGTGCCCGGTTGCTTGCCGTGCCGCCGGATCAGTACCTCCCAATAGCGGTCATACTCGGCAGGCCATCGCCCGCGTTCACGCCATTGTTTCAGCGGCGTCGATCCCGCCAGAGCGCCTGGCTTGCGCTCCAGCACTTCCAGGTAATGCTCCAGTTCCAGAACCTGCTGAAACCGGCCATAGCAGCGTTCGTGTTGAGCCACCACCGTTCCTTAGTGCCAGATCTCGACCCGATCCGCATAGAGCTTGGCTTGAACTCGGGTGTCGGCAGGCAATGGAGCGGAGTAGAAGTTCGTCCGCGCCCGCACGCAGCCCGAGCCGTCCACTTTGGGGAAACTGATTTCGGCCAGGTCGAAGCCTTCTTGCGGCAGCGGTAACAGGTGCGCTTGCTCGGCTCGCATCGCCGCGCCGATGGCCTGCTCCCGGCCCGCGATCGTTCGTCCCTGGTCTTGTTCGCAGGCGGCCAGCAACTGCCGGTTCAGTTCCTCCAGGTCCCGCGCCTGGGGCACAGGCACCCAATGGTTCCGCCGGAAGTAGCCGGCCTCGCCTTCGATGCCACCTTTCTCGTGAGCTTCTGCCGGCGTGCAGAACTCTGCCGCGAAACCCCAGTGCGAGCGAAAGGCAATGAACCGCGCCGTCTCCTCGCGCTGGTATCCGCGCAGGATCTTCTTCACCGCAGCTTTCAAATTGTCGTAGCGAAGACGGCGGAAGACTCCGCCAAAGTAGCCAAAGGCCAGCTCGTGCGCTTCCAGAAAAGCCTGTTGCGCGGCCCGCAGATAGGCGCGATGAAAGGCTCCGCCGCTCGCCATTCCGCGCAGCGAGAAAACCTGCAGCTTCTGCCGCTCGCCGCCCAAATCGGCTTCGGCTTCGTACCAATCCACTTGGCCTTCGCTGCCCCAGCCGTAGCTCTGCGGCACGCATACCTCGCGCCGGGTCAGTCCCAGAGCTTGCTTCTTCTCGCGCACGTAACGACGCACCGTCGATTCGGCAACTTCTTGGTCCGGCCGCTCGACTCGAAGCCGCTGATAAATTCGATGGGCTGTGTGCCTCTGCTTGCGCGGTGCCGCTCGGTCCGATTCCAGAATCGCATCGATGAAGGGAATCAGCGGCGTCAGCCGTGGCCGCTTCCGCTCCGGCTTCTTGCGGCGTGCTGGAACCGCGTTGCCCAACGCCTCGCGCACCATCCGCCGATGCACGCCTAGCTTTTTGGCCACTCCCAGGACCGTGCCCACGCCGAACTCGTACTCGCGCCGAATCTCCTCAAACAGCTCCACTTTAACTCTCCAGTCCACCGCCGCCTCCGCTCCGGGCTGCTGCCCGCAACAGAGTAGTCGGTTGTTCCCACGGTGGGCCAAATCAAACGATCAAAGTGGGCCAATTTAAAGTATCGAAATCATTATGGTAATCGATTGCTCTCGCCCTGGCCCAAAGTCGTAGTCATAACTGGGTTCGAGATACCAGCCGAATCTGTGCTTGTTGGAGGGCCAAAACATGAAGTCTGCCGCGACCTCACCCGTTTACCCTTCGCCAATCCCTGGTGGCTTACCGCCATTACCAGCAGCTGATCGCGGAGGTGGACGAGAAGGTCAGGCAGTGGTTGTCCGAGCTACCCGCCAGAGTCGATCTCGTCGAGAAGCCAATTCCAGAGGCCCGCAATCCCCGAAAGGCCCCCTGGCGAAACGAGCCGATAGGCCTACGTGAAGAACTCTACCGGGCTTTCGGAGTCGATCTCACTCAGGTACCGGGCGTCAACTCCCTAACGGCGCAGATGCTGCTGACAGAAATCGGTCCCGACCTTTCTGCCTTCCCCAATGTCGCCGCGTTTGCCTCCTGGCTGCGCCTTTGCCCGGACAAGCGTGTTAGTGGAGGGAAGGTGCTGTCGTCCAGGACCGGTCCCACGACAAACCGTGCGGCGCTGGCTTTAAGAATGGCTGCTCAGAGTCTCAAACAGGAGTGAAACGTTTCTTGGCGAGTACTTCCGTCGAATGCGCGCCCGCCTCGGCGCTCCCAAAGCCATCACAGCCGCCGCTCACAAGTTGGCCCGCATAATCTATCACCTGTTAACCAGTCGGCGGCCCTACGATGAAAGCATCTTCATCGTACAAGAGATCCGCTTTCGTCAACGCAAGGAAGCACGGCTTCGAGCGCAAGCTAGCGAACTTGGTTTTCAGCTGGTGCCCGTCGAGCCTGTTCGTTAGAGATTGTTCCTTAGGAGGAGAGCCTGCCTCCGCTTCACCAGCCGACCGCGATCTTGCAACACCTCGTCCTCGCTGTACAATCGAATTCCAGCGAACGGCAGGCAGTGTCTTAACTGGTTGTCTCAGTCCAGGGGACTAACCCACTTTGATCTTACTAGTGTCCTGTCTCAGAAGTTCGTTCACAAAAGCGCTGAACCTTGCCTAAGATGGCATTGGCCGTCGCGGTCCATATAAATGGTTTCGGGTTCTGATTGTGGTGGCGCACGTAGTCGTGAATTGCCTGCTCCAACTCGCACACATGGGTGAAGGTGCCGCGCCGAATGCGCCGCTGGGTGATTTGGGCGAAGAAGCGCTCCACCTGATTGAGCCAACTGGCGCTGGTCGGAGTGAAGTGCAGATGGTAGCGGGGGTGCCGGGCAAACCATCTCTTCCCTTTGGGCGACTTATGGGTTCCATAGTTATCCATGACGAGGTGTATTTCTTGCTCCGCAGGGAGTTGGCCGTCCAGTTCCTCCAGAAACTTGAGGAACTCCTGCGAACGATGACGACGCTGGCACTTCCCGATCACTTTGCCGGTGGCGACCTCCAAGGCCGCGAACAGCGAAGTCGTGCCATGCCGGATGTAATCATGCGTCTGACGCTCGGGAATCCCCGGCCGCATCGGCAATACCGGGCGGGTACGATCCAAGGCTTGCACCTGGCTCTTCTCGTCCACGCACAGCACCACGGCGCGATCGGGCGGATTCAAGTACAGCCCCACCACGTCCCGCACCTTTTCGACGAAAAAGGGATCGGAAGAAAGCTTGAAGGTCTCCGTGCGATGGGGCTGCAGGCCAAAGGCGCGCCAGATACGGGAGATGGTGGCTCGCGACAACTTCGTGGCCCGAGCCATGGAGCGCGTGCTCCAGTGGGTGGCTTGAGCCGGCGTCGATTCCAGAGTGCGGGTGATCAGGTCCTCCACCTGGGCATCGGTAATTTCCCGCGGTGCGCCCGGGCGCGGCTCATCCGCCAAACCCTCCAGGCGAGTCGTGCGAAAGCGCTCTCGCCACTTACAGACCGTTGCCCCGGTAATCCTCAACTCGCGGGCTACGCTTTGGTTGGAAAGACCCTCGGCACAACGCAGCACGATGCGAGATCGCAGAGCCAAACGCTGCGCGGTCTTCGGTCGGCGGGCCCACTGCTCCAATTTCACGCGCTCCTCAGGGCTCAGAATCAGAGGCTTCTTAGGACGTCCTGTAGGCATGCACAGAGCATAACAGGAGCCCATCAGTTAGTCAACGCATTTATGAGACACCACACTAGCAGGATGCTGAAAAACTCCTTGTAAATGCGAAAATTCGTGGTACAAACGGCGCATGCGAGGAACCGATGTGCAGCAAGGTCACGTGTTCAGCTA
>Ga0335085_10007130_pt1 | contig 17456 bp, 14 predicted proteins | sample Lox_Sample_45_FD_206712 | JGI IMG/M metagenome (GOLD analysis project Ga0335085, IMG submission 206712) | Soil microbial communities from Loxahatchee National Wildlife Refuge, Florida, United States - Lox_Sample_4.5 | ecosystem: Environmental > Terrestrial > Soil > Wetlands | place: USA...
ACAAATCGCCCGAAAGCCCTATACACGTTTTCGAAGAAAGATCAACCTGCTCCTTCGCCGAAGCCTCGCCAAAAATCAAAAATCCTCGCTCCGAGATGGCTACAGTATTATTTTAACCGCTCTAATGTCTGAAATGCCTCACGCCCGTGAACGCCATCGCCACATTCCGCTCATCCGCGGCCGCAATTACTTCTGCATCGCGCATGGATCCACCCGGTTGAATGGCCGCCGTGGCTCCGGCTTCCGCCGCTGCGATGAGCCCGTCCGGGAACGGGAAAAATGCGTCGCTGCACACCACGCTGCCTTTGAGCGGCAGCTTCGCCTCGCCCGCCTTCCAAACCGCGATGCGGCTTGAATCCACGCGGCTCATTTGGCCCGCGCCAACCCCCAGTGTGCGATCCGCCCCGCAATAAACGATCGCGTTGGACTTGACGTGTTTCACCACACGCCAGCCGAAAAGCATCGCGCGCAATTCATCGGCGGAAGGCTGCCGGCGCGTCACAATTTTCAAATCCGCCTGCGACGTGATCTTCAAATCGCGCTCCTGCATCAGAAACGAATCAGCGCCCACGCTGCGGATATCAAAGCGCGAGGCTTCCGCGAGCGGCTTCAATATTTTCAGCAGGCGCAGGTTTTTCTTTTTCTGAAGAATGTTGAGCGCCTCGGCGGAGAAATCCGGTGCCACGATGACTTCGCTGAAAATTTCCGAAATCGCCGTCGCGCATGCGGCATCGAGCGTTTTATTCGTCGTGATGATGCCGCCGAAGGGCGCCTGGTTATCCGTCGCAAAAGCCTTGTCCCAGGCCTCGCGCAGGCTCGCGCCCTGGCCCACGCCGCAGGGATTCGTGTGTTTCAGGATGGCCAGCGTCGGCGGATCGCTTTCAAATTCCGCAATCAAACTCGCGGCCGCGGTCAGGTCCAGAATGTTGTTGTAGGAGAGTTCCTTGCCGTGAAGCTGTGAAAAATATTTGTGAAACTTCCCGTAAAGCACCGCTTTCTGGTGCGGGTTCTCGCCGTAGCGCAGGGTTTGCGCAATGCCCGCGCTGATATTGAGACGCTCGGGGAACGCCGCCTCCGTGCCTTCAGAAAATGCTTTGTTCAAGTGCGCCGCAATCGCGCCATCGTAGGCCGAGGTGCGCGCGAAAACCCTCGCGGCCAGTTTGCGGCGCAGCGCCAGTGTGGTCTGGCCGCTTTCGGAAATTTGTTTCGCCACCTCCGTGTAATCCGCCGGGTCAACGATCACCGTCACGCTGTCGTGATTTTTCGCGGCGCTGCGGAGCATCGAAGGGCCGCCGATGTCGATGTTCTCAATCGCGTCATGCAGGCTGACATTCGGTTTCGCCACCGTCTCCTCAAACGGATACAGGTTCACGACCACGAGATCGATCGGTTGGATGCCGTATGCGCGGACAGCGGCCTCGTGAGATTCATTGCCGCGGATGTAAAGCAGGCCGCCGTGGACTTTTGGATGCAGCGTCTTGACGCGGCCATCGAGCATTTCGGGAAAACCGGTGTGCTCGCTGATGTCTTTCACGGTCAGGCCCGCCTCGCGCAAGGCCTTTGCGGTGCCGCCCGTGGAAATCAGTTCCACGCCGGCTTTGGCGAGAGTTTGGGCGAACGGCACCAGGCCGGTTTTATCGGAAACGGAAAGCAATGCGCGTCGAATTTTTTCCATAGACGGCGTTTACAATCCGAAGAGCAAGCGCGGGAGTCAATGGGCAAAATCGCGAACGAAACGGCTTGCCAACCAGCCCCCGCCTCGGCAAGTTTACTGGCCCGCCAGTGCGCGGTTAGCTCAGTGGTAGAGCACTTCCTTGACACGGAAGGGGTCAGAGGTTCGAACCCTCTATCGCGCACCATCCCACTCATGTTTTTCAAATGTTCATTGGACACCAGCGTTAATCGAGGTTAATCAGAAATCATGAAAACAGTCGCAATCATCGGCGCTTCCACGGACCGGAGCAAATTCGGCAATAAAGCCGTGCGCGCGTTTCAACAGCAAGGCTACACGGTTTACCCGGTCAATCCGAAGGAATCCGAAGTCGAAGGCCTCGCCGCCTGCAAAAGCATTCGCGATGTGCCTGTGCGCCCGCAAATGATCAGCGTCTATGTGCCGCCGCCCGTTGTGCAGAAAATGCTGCCCGATATTGCCGCGAAAGGTTGTGATGAACTTTGGCTGAATCCCGGCACCGAGTCCGATGAAGTCCTGGCGGAGGCGCAGCGGCTGGGGTTAAACGTTGTGCAGGCATGCAGTATTGTTGGCGTGGGCGTTTCCCCGGCTCATTTGTGATCCGGCACAAGCCTGTTGCGGGCGCGGGAAAGGGGAGTATGTTTTTTGACGGAGATGTTATGAAAACGAACGCCAAAAGACGTGTCGAACAGCCGGCGCCGTTCACGCCCGGTGTCACCAAGGCCATGGTGCGGCAACATGCCTACGAAATGTTCCGCGATAAACTGCCGGATCACCCACTCACCCTCGCAGACTGGGTCATGGCGGAAAAAGACCTGGTGGCAATGATGGAGGCGGGATCGACAGTCTGACCGTTGCTTCGACTAAACGGATGGAAAACGAATTCGGCAGCGAATTCGAGCGCCCCGGCTGTTATTTGCCCTTCAACGTGGCAACGCCGTAATCGCGGTTCATTTTCGCGATAAAGTTCAGGCTGATTTCCTTCGGGCAAACTGCTTCGCACGAACCCGTCACAGTGCAATTTCCAAAGCCTTCAGCGTCCATCTGTTTCACCATGTTCAGCGCACGGCGATCTTTCTCGGCTTTGCCCTGTGGCAGGAGATTGAGATGCGAAATTTTCGCCGCGACGAACAGCATCGCCGAAGCGTTCTTGCACGCGGCCACGCATGCGCCGCAGCCAATGCACGCGGCGGCGTCCATCGCCGAATCGGCGGCCGTTTTCGGAACCGGAATCGCATTGCCATCCGGCGTGCCGCCGGTGTTCACGGAAACGAATCCACCCGCCTGGATGATCCGGTCAAAAGCGCTGCGGTTGACGACGAGGTCCCTGACCAGTGGAAACGCCTTCGCGCGCCAGGGCTCGATGGTGATTGTCTGGCCGTCCTTGAAATGCCGCATGTGCAGTTGGCAGGCTGCGGTGCCCTTGTGGCCGCCGTGCGGAATGCCGTTGATAACCAGTGAGCACATGCCGCAAATGCCTTCGCGGCAATCAGAGTCGAAAGCGATCGGATCTTCGCCGCGCTCGATGATCCCCTCGTTCACCACGTCGAGCATTTCGAGAAACGACATGTCCTCCAGCACGTCCTTTGCTTCGTAGGTCTCGAAGTGGCCGGGCGCGCCGGCGTTCTTTTGCCGCCAAACTTTGAGCGTAAGATTCATCGCAGTTCCAATCGCCCGGGGACGCGCCGTTGCGCCGCCGGGCCAATCGCCAATCGTAAATCGTAAATCATAAATTTACTTGTAGCTCCTCGTGCTCATGTGCACTTCCTCGTAGACGAGCGGTTCTTTGTGCAACACGGGCGGTTTGTCCGGCCCCTGGTATTCCCACGCGGCAGCGTAGGCAAAATGTTCGTCATCGCGCCGCGCTTCGCCGTCCGGCGTCTGGTATTCCGTGCGGAAATGCCCGCCGCAGGATTCGTTGCGCTGCAGCGCGTCGATGCAAAGCAGTTCGGCGAATTCCATGAAATCGGCGACCCGGCCGGCGTATTCCAGGTTTTGGTTCAATTCGCCATTCTCGCCCGTGACGCTCACATTCTTCCAAAATTCCTCGCGCAATTCGGGAATGCGCTTCAGCGCTTCCTTCAGGCCTGCCTCGTTGCGCGCCATGCCGCATTTTTCCCAGAGCAATTTGCCCAATTCGCGATGCAGCGAAGTCGCCGTGCGCTTGCCTTTGATCGATAAAAGCTTGTTCGTGAACGCGCGGATGCTTTCCTCGGCCTTCTTGAATTCGGGATGGCTCGTTGAAGGCTTGGCTTGTCTGGCGGACGCAAAATAATTTCCGATCGTGTAAGGCAGCACGAAATAACCGTCTGCCAGCCCCTGCATCAGCGCGCTGGCGCCGAGACGATTCGCACCGTGGTCGGAAAAGTTCGCCTCGCCGATGGCAAACAGCCCGGGCACCGTCGTCATCAAGTTATAATCCACCCACGTGCCGCCCATGGTGTAATGCACCGCCGGGTAAATGCGCATTGGCATTTCGTAAGCATTCTCGCCGGTGATCTTTTCGTACATGTCGAAAAGATTTCCGTAACGCTCACGAATCTTATCCGCGCCGAGCCGCTTGATGGCATCGGCGAAATCGAGATACACGCCCAGCTTGCCCGGGCCGACTCCGCGGCCTTCATCGCAAACTTCCTTGGCCGCGCGCGAGGAAATATCGCGCGGCGCGAGATTGCCGAAGCTCGGATACTTGCGTTCGAGATAATAATCGCGCTCGCCTTCGGGAATCGAGGCCGCCGGCTTGTCGCAATCCTCTTTCCGCTTCGGCACCCAGACACGGCCGTCATTGCGCAACGACTCGGACATCAGTGTCAGCTTCGATTGATGTTCGCCGCTCACCGGAATGCACGTCGGATGGATTTGTGTGTAACACGGGTTCGCGAAAAACGCGCCTTTCTTGTAAGCGCGCCACGTCGCCGTGACATTGCAACCTTTCGCATTCGTGGAAAGGAAGAAAACATTCCCGTAACCGCCCGTCGCCAGCACCACGGCGTCCCCCGCGTGCGAAGAAATTTCACCCGTGACCAGGTCGCGGACGACAATTCCCTTGGCGTGACCGTCAATGAGGACCACGTCGAGCATCTCCGTGCGGGGAAACATTTGCACGGTGCCCAGGCCGATTTGCCGGCTCAGCGCCTGATACGCGCCGAGGAGGAGTTGCTGGCCGGTCTGGCCGCGCGCGTAAAACGTCCGCGAAACCTGCGCGCCACCGAACGAGCGATTATCGAGCAAACCGCCGTATTCACGCGCGAACGGCACGCCCTGAGCGACGCATTGATCGATGATATTCACGCTCACCTGCGCGAGGCGGTAAACATTCGCTTCACGCGCGCGGAAATCGCCGCCCTTGATCGTGTCGTAGAAAAGCCGGTAAACGGAGTCGCCATCGTTCGGGTAGTTTTTGGCGGCGTTGATGCCGCCCTGCGCGGCAATGCTGTGCGCGCGGCGCGGGCTGTCCTGAAAGCAGAAGCATTTGACGTTGTAGCCAAGTTCCGCAAGCGTGGCGGACGCCGAGGCGCCCGCGAGTCCGCTGCCCACCACAATCACGTCAAACTTCCGCTTGTTCGCGGGGTTGACGAGCTTCATGTCGAACTTGTGCTGGTCCCACTTTTGAGCGATTGGACCGGAAGGGATTTTGGAATCAAGGGCCATATTATTTCATCGCCTTTCCGTAACCGAGCAGAACTGAAATCGGAATCGCAACGTAGCCGAGGAAAATCAGCCACGCAATGACCTTGGCCGCTTTATCAAGGCACGGCCCGTAGGCTTTGCTCTTCCAACCGAGCGATTGAAACATGGCGCTCACTCCGTGGCTCAGGTGCAGGCAGAGCAGCGCGATGCCAAAAATATAAAATCCGGACACGAGCGGATTGCTGAAGCCAAGGACCATCATTCGGAAAATGTCATGGCGCCCTTCGGCATCTTCAAGCGAGGAAAAATCCGTGCCGGTGAAATTGATGGATTTGACCAGCACCGTGTAATGCAGCAGGTGATAAATGATGAAAACAAAAATGATGATGCCGCTCATCAGCATCGTCCGCGAAGCATAGCTCGCCACGGTCGGATTCCAATTCGCGTAGGCGACCGGGCGCGCGGCTTTGTTCTCAATCGAGAGTTTGATGGCTGACCAGATGTGCAGGCCGATCACGAGCAGCAGAAAAATCCGCGCGGGCCAGAGCAGCTCAACATTGGATTGCAGGAAGTGGCCATAGCGATTGATGGCCTCCGGCCCGAGAAAAAACTGCAGGTTGCCCGCAAGATGTGCTGCGACGAACAAGAAAAGTACAAGCCCCGAAATCGCCATGATGTATTTCTTGCCGAGCGATGACTTAAAAATGTTCGTAATCACATTCATTGGGACCTGAGGTTGGCCACCGGAGAATCTAATGATGCTCCGGCCATACCGTCAATGCATCAGAAGCACGTATTAGGCTGTGGAACTAACTGGTTCAACGGCCCTAATTGTGATCCGATAACTTGCCCATTCCTGGTTCTAATTCAACAAGAGAGTGTATGATTCCGGCGCCGACCTTTTCTGCAGATCTCAGGATTTGCAACGCGTGAAATCCGGCGGCCTTGGCGCCCTGAACGTCCATTTCAAAACTATCGCCCACGTGTAGAATCGTATCCGGCCAAAGATCGAGCTCCGCCGCGGCGTGCCGAAAAATGACGGGCGAAGGTTTCGGAAATCCGACTTCACAGGAAATCGCAAACGCCTCGAAGTAACTATCCAGCTGAAGCTTGTGCAATAGACCTCGGAGCCGTTCGTCCCAGTTGGAAATCACCGCCAGCCGAAGGCCCTGGGCGCGCAGGACGTCGAGGGCCGGCCTGACGTCATCGAAAACGCGCCATGCGCCGGGCTCGGCAAATCGCCCATACAGCTCCGGAAAGAAATTAACCGACGGCGGGTTGGAGCGGGGAATGTCAAAAACCTCGTCGACCAGCGCCGCCCAGTCCTCACGGGAATATTCGAAACTCTCGCGCGACTTCCATGCGGCCTTGAAACGCCCATTGAGCTGTTCGGGAGAAAATGTTCTCAAACCGTGCCGCGCCGCTACTTCCGCGTAAACATCCCCCACCGAGGGCGACGGCTCGATCAGCGTTCCGCCCACATCGAATGTCACAGCTTTGATTTGCATGAGGGCGCGAATCACTCAGCGTTTTGGAAGCCACTCATTCAATTCTTTTTCATTGCTCGCGGACGCATCCGCAAGGCTCAGCAATTCCATGGCTTCGCCGATGAGATAAAGAGAGCCGGCGATGACGATGAAGGGCGCCCCGGCGGCTTTTTGCAATGCTTCGTCGAGCGACGCGCAGACTTCAATCGCGGCGCGCGAGTTGGATTCGCGGCATGCGGCGACAAGCTTCGAGGGATCTTCCGTGCGCTCGCTCTGGACCGGCGTGAGCAGGATTCGGCCCGCGAGGGGTGCGAGCGAATGGCACATGCTGCTGGAATCCTTGTCGCGAAAGACGCCAAAAATCATCGTCGGTTTTGAATCCGGAAATTCCTCCTGGAGTGCGATTCGCAACGCTTCCGCGCCGTCAGGATTGTGCGCCCCATCGAGCAGAATCGCCTGTCCGGACGGCATTTGAATGCGCTGCATTCTGCCTGCCCAATTCACTCCCGCCAGACCTTTGCGCAACGCCACATCGGTAATGGGAATTTGTTTCGTGAGCGCGCGGGCGGTGGCTGCGGCAAGAGCGGCATTGAGTCGTTGATGTGGCCCGTGCAACGGAAGTTTAATCGCACTCAACCATAGGCGGGCCTGGGCAGTTCCGATAGTCGTGAACTGAGCCTGCTGCTCACGCGCCTTGCCTTCGATGACCTCCAACCCGTGCCCTGCCGCCGCCGCGGTCAGGGCGGGCACGCCGGGTTTGATGATCCCAGCCTTCTCCGCGGCGATTTTTTCGATGGTATCACCAAGCCATTGCGAATGCTCAATGCCGATATTCGTGATCACACTGGCGAGCGGTGTGACGATATTGGTCGCGTCCAGCCGTCCGCCGAGCCCTGTTTCCCAAATCACCAAATCGCACTTCTGTTGCACAAAATGGCGAAGAGCCATGACAGTGACGGCTTCGAAAAAGGTAGGGTGATGATCTTCATGAAACGAGCCGATCCATGGTTTCAATTCCTCCACCAGCCGCACAACCTCCGCTTCGCTTATGAGCTGGCGATTGATTTGAATGCGTTCGCGAAATGAAACGAGGTGAGGCGATGTGAACAGCCCCACGCGCAACCCAGCCGCGCGATAAATGCTTTCGAGCATCGCGCACGTGGAGCCCTTGCCGTTCGTGCCGGCGACGTGGATGAAGCGAAGTTGGTTTTGCGGATTGCCCGCGAGCTCGGCCAGCTTAAAGGTGTTCTCCAGCCCGAATTGTGCGCCAAAAAAACGCAGAGCGTAAAGGAATTGGATGGCCTCTGCGTAAGTCACTTTTATTGATACTGGCCGGGTGAAAGCCCGGCGGCCTGAATTTGAGTTGAATCTGCCGCGCGAAAATCCTTGATGCGGATCTTATGGCAAATTGGGCAACTCGACTCGTCCGCCAAACAATTCTGTGCGTTAATCTGTGTCGTGTTCGGGAAAATGGCTCCGCATTCAGCACAAGCGATTGCCACATGTTTGCAGTTCGAACACGCGACCAAAATCAAACAACTTCCTTGCTCACAGGATCCGCACGGTTCATTAAGATGCCAGACTGGCGCGTGGAGTTCCATAATTAACCCGTGATCGTCAAAAAAATTCTACAAAATAAATTCTTCTGAGGTCTTTAAAGCAAAACGTTGGGCCGCCTTTTCCGGAACGTGCAAATCCCTTCGCGCTCGCGCGCACCAGGCCACGTATTCGGTGGGGCTGAGTTTTGGAGGGTGACTCTCAAAGCCGCTGATTGGAAGATCCAAGGCATTCCTCGTTCGATAGCCCACTGCGGCTTCGTTCAATTCATCCTTTGAATGCGAGGATTCGTTCATAAATTTTCCTGCTGCCAAACTTCTCGCACAGTTCCTTAAATTTGTCACTGCGCAAATCCACGCCGTTGCAATCGGCCAATGAAAGCACGTCCATAAAGTCTTTGTATCCGCGATGGGGCAATTCCTGCTTCAAGACGTGAAATTTCAATGCAAAAAGATTTTCCAGCGAAGGCACATGCGTTGTGAATCCGCCGATAGAAATGGCTTTTGCTCCTTCTTTCAGCCTAGCGAAAGTTTCCGCTTTGACGAGCATCAGGTCCAGTGGGTCAGCGCCGGGAGGAGCGGTCATTTGCAAAAAAACGCCACCATCTCGATAAAGGCTCAGTCCCTTTGCCTCTAATCCACTTAGCCAAACGAGCCGGTCATCGCGATTGATGAGAATATCCACATCTTCGGTAAATCGTGAATACCCGTATGCATTCACCGCGTGGGCGCCAATGATGAGAAATTCCAAACGCGCCCAGGATGAGACTTCGTTAAGAATTTCAAAGGTCGTCATTGGTCTTACAGCGGCTTCTGGTGCAGCCGTGCATGTGCCGCCGCGATAAAGCCCTTGAACAGCGGATGCGGCTGATGCGGTTTGCTGTGGAATTCCGGATGGAACTGGCTTGCGATAAAAAACGGATGCTTTGGCAGTTCAATCATTTCCACAAGCTTGCCGTCCGGCGTCATGCCGCCAAACGCAAAGCCTGCTTTTTCAAACCGCTCCCGATACGCATTGTTGAACTCGTAACGGTGCCGGTGCCGCTCGTTGATGACGAACGCGCCGTAGAGCTGTTGCGCCTTGCTGCCGATGACGAGCTGACAGGGCTGCGCGCCCAGGCGCATCGTTCCGCCCTTTTTCGTCACGCGGGTCTGGTCGTCAAGCATCGCAATGACCGGATGCGGCGTATTCGGATCAAATTCCGTGGAGTGCGCTTTCGAAAGCTTCAGCACGTTGCGCGCGAATTCGATCGTCGCGATTTGCATTCCCAGGCACAGGCCGAGATAAGGAATATTGTTTTCGCGCGCGTATTGCGCGGACTGGATTTTGCCTTCAATGCCGCGTTCGCCGAAACCGCCCGGCACAAGGATGCCGCCGAGGCCCTTCAGATGTTTTTCCGGGCCGTCGCGTTCAATTTCCTCGGCGTCCACGCGCTGGATTTCCACCCCGCAATCGTTCGCGATGCCGCCGTGGATGATCGCCTCGTAAACCGATTTGTAGGCGTCCTGCAAACCGATGTATTTGCCCACCACGCCGATGCGCACGCGATGTTGCGGCGCGATGAGTTTGCGGATGATTTCCTGCCAATGCGTCATGTTGGCGGGTCCGGTTTCCAGGTGCAAAAGGCGGCAGACCAGCTCATCCATGTGCTCGCGTTGCAGCATGAGCGGCACTTCGTAAATGCTGTGGTCAACGTCTTTTTCCTCGATCACGGCCTCGTAGGGCACGTTGCAGAACAGCGATATTTTCTGGCGCACTTCCTTGTCGAGCGGAAATTCGCTGCGGCAAACCAGCACGTGCGGCGCGATGCCGATTTCGCGCAGTTTCGCGACCGATTGCTGCGTCGGTTTGGTCTTTAATTCGCCCGCGGCCTTGATGAAAGGAACGTAGGTCACGTGAATGAAAACGACATTGCCCTGGCCCGCTTCCAGCGCGAATTCGCGAATAGCCTCCACGAACGGCAGCCCCTCAATGTCGCCGGTGGTGCCGCCGATTTCCGTGATGATGACGTCGGCCTTGGTGTGCTCGCCCAGCACGTGGATGCGATTTTGAATTTCATTCGTGACGTGCGGAATCACCTGCACGGTTTTGCCGAGATATTTTCCTTCACGCTCATTGTTCAGCACGGTTTGATACACCTGGCCGCTGGTGAGATTGTTCAGCCGCGTGAGTTTGACGTTGGTGAACCGCTCATAGTGGCCGAGGTCGAGATCCGTTTCGGCTCCGTCATCGAGCACGTACACTTCGCCATGCTGGTACGGGTTCATGGTGCCCGGGTCGACGTTGAGATACGGATCGAATTTTTGGAGGACGACTTTGAGGCCGCGATTTTCGAGGAGAGTGCCGAGGGCGGCGGCGGTCAGGCCCTTGCCGAGTGAACTCACCACGCCGCCGGTAACAAAAATATATTTCATTCAGTTAAATCAGTAACTGGTTAAATAAGTTAAATAAGCTGTCAATCCGTCTGGCTGCTTGTTTGACTCATTCAAGTCTTAACAATTTCTCAACTCTGGAAACGTCCTCCGGCACATCTACGCCCACGCTGTCGTAATTCACCTTCGCGACCGCGATTTGAATTCCGTTTTCCAGCGCGCGCAATTGCTCCAGTTTCTCCGCGTTCTCCAATGGAGAAACCGGGAATTTGACCAGGCGCAACAGAGTCTCGCGCCGGTATCCGTAAATGCCGAGGTGTTTCAAAAAAGGAAACGCCGCCAACTGTTCGTTCGCCGAACGACTGGCGGCTTCGCGCAAATACGGTATCGTGCGCCGCGAGAAATATAATGCCCGTCCCGCCGAATTGACAACGACTTTTACGACGTTCGGATTGTCGTATTCGTCCACGTTGCGAATGGCTGTGGCTGCAGTCGACATTTCCGCCCCCGCCAGTGCGCCGGCGACCATGTCAATCACCGCCGGATCGATCATCGGCTCGTCACCCTGGATGTTCACGACCGCGTCGCATTCGCAACGGGCGGCAACCTCGGCAATGCGGTCCGAACCGCTCGGATGATCCGCGCGCGTCATTTCCACGCGGCAAAACGAGCGCGCCTTTTCCGCGATTCGGGCATCGTCCGTGGCGACGATGACCTCGCTCAGTGACCCGGCCCGTTTGCAGTGCTCGACCACGTGTTGGACGAGGGGTTTGCCCGCGATCAGCGCGAGCGGTTTGCCTGGAAAACGCGTGGAAGCGTAGCGGGCCGGGATGATGCCGAGGATGCGCATGGTCAGGGTTCGCGGCGGAATGATTTCACGACATCCAGCGCCTGTTTGAAGAGCGGGCCGTCTTTGTCGCCTGTGAGCAGGTCAAAGGTTCCCCAGATGTTTCCGCAGCGGAACATCCCGGTGGCCAGGGCGCGGTATTGGTTCTTTACGACCGGCGTCCATTCCGCGTCAGTGAACCGCACGAAAGAGCCGGTCATGGCCGGGCCCTTCAATGGTTCCACGGCAATCTTTTTCTCGATCGAGCTGTCCACGTATTGAATGGCGTTGTTGCTCACGATGGAATCCATCTTCGTGTCGGAAGGCTGAAGGAGATTTCCCTTGAAGCCGTCCCAATAAATCGTAAACCGGATTACCGTCGTATTGCCGGGCGAATGCAATTCCATCGTCATGGGATTGTCCGGCAGGTTCAGGTTGGTGCGCTGCAAGGACCAGTCGCGGGGCGCGAGCAATTCCAGCGTGCCGGGTTTTCCCAGGGGGATGGCATTTGTCACCTGGTTCTCCGCGCCCTGCGCCCTGGAAAAAGCACCGAGCAGGATCAACACCAACAACAATTGTCTCATGATGAAAAGGTTTCGGAAGGCCGCCGTTACGGCAAGCGCAAAATGTCCCCGCAGCAGCCGACGGGTGCAGTTGAACACTGCCCGGGTGTAGCGCAGGCTGGCAGCCTGCTGTGTCGCGGATTGGAAATCCGCAGAGCGTGAATCCGCTTCGAAACGTCAGCAAAAACCGGGCATTCTAACGACCAAGAATCCACTCCGCCGCCGCTGCCAAATCATCCACCACGATGGCCGCGGAAAGTTTGTCGCGCGACGATTTCCGCAACTCCGCGCCGTAGCCGGTGCACACCAGAATGCTCTTCTTCACCCCGGCGTTCCAACCGCATTCCAAATCGATCCATTTGTCGCCGACGACGTAACTGCGCGACAGATCGATCCCGAACTCATCGCGCGCATCGAAGAGGAATTGAGGCGAAGGCTTTCGGCCGCGGCTTGGCTGCCCCGGCGCTTCCGGCGCGATGTAAATTTTCTCGAAACGCACGCCACCCTCCGCGAACGCGTCGCTGATGTGGCGGTTTACGCGCTCCACATCCGCGAGCGTGAAGTAACCGCGGCCGACGCCCGACTGGTTCGAGACGATGAACAGTTTGAAACCGGCGTCCTGCAGCTGTTTCAACGCCGCCACCGCGCCGGGCAGAATGGTGACGTCCCCGACCTTGCTGAGGTAATTTTTCTCGGCGATGAGCGTGCCATCGCGGTCCAGGAAAACAGCGGATTTCACGGTGGCGAATGTTTCGGGAAACCCGGCGGTGAGGGAAGGAAAAAATGGCTGGAGTAATTGCCAAAAATAATTTCCGAAAGATCCTGGAAACTCCGTGGAGCGGTTCCTGGTTGCCATGCTGCGATCTCCCTCACCCCGGCCCTCTCCCGCGGGGAGAGGGAGAAACTGTTCCCGCGTTCGGTGAAATTGGGGCTCCGTCCCGGCAACACCGACCGGAAATTTGTTTCGGCGATTACTATAGGAGCGTCGGCGGTCCCGGGAAAAGAAAAGGGCGGCTGACGCCGCCCTTTCTGCAATTCGTTATTTCAACCGGCCGCCTTACGGCAGCGCCTGGATGATGTAGTACTTGTTCGGGTCGAGGCCCATCCCGTTCGTGAAGCTGAACGTGCCGTCGGCGTTGAACATCTGCGTGCTCACCACGGTCCACTGGCTCACGGGCAGGAGCAGGTTGGTGGACTGGAGCACGACGTAACTGCCGCCGCCGGTGCCGCTGTTATTCGTGCCACTCAGGATGACGTTGGTGCCTCCCGGTCCGCCGATGGTGATGCCGCCGATTGTCGGTGAAGGCGGCGCGTTTGTGCTGCCGGACGGCAAACCAGTCACTGCGGTGAACGAAGTGCCAACCTTCAGGGCGCTGACATCCGCGGTGCCACCGCTCGGCGTGCTTTCGCGGAAGGCGTATTGATAGATGGGCACCAGGTTGGTGACGACGGTCGTGTCCGTCACGCTCGGCGAGGATTCGCTGGTCGGGTTGACCCAGACGGTGCAGAAGCCGTTGGTCATGCGGATGCGGACGACCACGGTGTAGTTGGAGTTGGGCAGCAGGTCCGTAGGCAACTGTGCCGTCAGGTTGCTCGATACTGTGCTGTTGCCGATGCCGACGCGATAGTCACCCGCCGCGGCATTGGTGGTGGAGATGAAGACGCGGCCAAGGAACCCGAAGGTCGTGTTGTCCTTGAAGTGAGTGATGTAAGCGCCGGTTGCATCAGGCAGTGACGTCACATTCAACGTGTAGCTGGCATACAGCGTCACGTTATCTTCGATGTTCGTCGGATAAGGCGCGCCGAACAGCGGAGCGTTCACATCTTCCGTGTTGTGTGCGCTGTCGATGATGGCGACGCCGTTGCCCGCCTGGAGCTGCGCGTGTGTTCCGCTGTGATTATTCCACAATCCACCGGAGATGTTGATGATCGGGCCAGGCGTGTCGTAATTAAAGTTGTCGATGAGCATCACGTTCGTGTCCGGGCGCACTTCCACCACGAACGTCGCCGTGCCGGTCAAGCCATCGCCGTCCGTTGACGAAACTGTGATCGGAGCAGCGCCGGACTGGCCGGGCACCGGCGTGATGGTCAGCGTGCGGTTCGTGCTGCTGCCGGTGACAGACAAGTGCGTCCCGTCCGCCGGGATCAACGAAGAGGTCCCGGACGCCAGCGTAACCGTGAGCGCGCTCGATGGCGTATGATCGTCCTGCAACGTGAACGGAATGACGAGCGTGCTGTTGGTCAGCATGTTCGTAGTGATCAATCCACCGAAGACCGGCGGCCCATTATTCTCGTTCACCGTGAGGAGGAACGATTCGACCGTCGGATCCCCGTTTCCGTCGGTCACCGTCACGAGCATCGGGATATTGATGGGGGTGGTGTTGCCGAGAGCGGAGTTGAGATTCATGTGGATGGTGCCTGCCGTATTCGTCGGGGTGGCGGTGATGAAGTACGAGGGGAGCAGCGAAACCGCGCTGATGGCGAGGGAACCCGCCGGCGTGGAGTCATCCGAGACCGTGAAAGTCACGTTGGTGCCGAAGCCGTCGATCATCGCCGCGTTCGTGATGGTGCTGATGGTTGGGGGCTTATTCCCGCCGACGATGGCGTCGCCGGTGATCAGGACGAGGTCGTAGCTGATGGTGCCGGTGCTGGCGTAGCCGGCGGTCACGCCAACGTAAGTGGCGTCATTGGTGTTGCCGTAATTGGCCGTGTTCTCGAATTCCGTGACCATGCGAATGCCGAAATTCGGATTATTGGCCACGCCGGGGAAACCGGTCAGGTCGTAGGCATAACCGGTGTAGGTGCTGGGCACGGCGTTGGACTGGCTGGTCGGATAATCGATGAAATCTGTGCCGTTGGTGGTGTACTGCAGGCGCAGATACTTGCTGGCGGTTGTGGTGGCGCGGAGATCAAAGGAAACCTTGATGTTCTTGGCGCCGAGCGTGCTGACATTAAATTGCACGCCAGTTTGCTTGTTGCTGACAGTGGCAGATGGATATTCCTGCGTGCCCCAGGCGGTGTTGTTCCCGGGGGTCAGGTCGTTGCCGTCGCGGTTCGGTTGCAGGAACGTCACCACGCTCACGCCCGCAGCGGTGCCGATGCCCTGATAGGGAGCGGGGTTGTTGGTGTCGAACGGTCCGTTGAAGGTCCAGAAGGCCAGCGGCACCGCGGTGGTGCCGATGGTCAATGAAACCACAGAGCTGGTGACGGAACCGAAGGTGCCGGTGACGACGAGCGCGAAATTGGTCTGCGTGGCGGCGGTCACGTTGGTGAGGGTGAGCGTGCCGGTCTGGGAACCGTTGGCAATGGCACCCGAGGGCAGGGTGGTATCGGTCACGGGGCCGGAAATCTGGCTCGCGTCATTGGGGTCCGCGCAGAAATACCACTGATAGCTGATGGCCGTGCCGGCAGCTAAGGCGCTGAATTGCGCGGTGCTGTTCGGCAGATTGGTCTGGCTGGCGGGTTCGACGTTGAACGCGGGATCGATGACCGTGAGAGTGACGGGCGCGCTGGTGACGATATTGCCGGTGGGCGCGTTGTTGGTCACGACCACGACGTAATTCGTGGCGTTGGCTTCGAGAACGGCGGGGAGGAGCAGCGACGCGTTGGTTGCGCCGACGAGCGGCGTCAATGTGTTATCGGATGCAGAGGCAAACCACTGATAGAACAGCGGAGTGTCGCCCTGCGAAAGATTGACCGTGAAGGTGACGTCATTGCCGGCGTTGGTCGTGAGGCCGGGCGGTGTGATGCCGGTGATAAGCGGCGGCGTGCCGGTTGAGCCGTCGACCTCGAAATTATCAATGCGGCAAGTGCCGCCACTGGCCACCGTGCCGCCGTTGGCGGATACCGTCGAGGCGCAGACGACGCGAAAATAAACCACCGACTGGTTGTTGATTGCCGTAATGGCGCTCAGGTCGTAGTTGGTTGTGTAAATAGGCGACCGCGTTCCAGTGGCGCTCCAGGTTGGGTTGGGCGAAGCGTTTACAGCAATGGTGTTGGTGCGCGCGTCGGCCACGGTAAAATTCACGCCGTCCGTGCTATAGGCGAGATAAAATTGGCCAGGCCCGGTGCCGCTGGCGGTTTGATCATAGGTAATCTGGATACTTTGAGCGCCGAGCGTGCTAACGGCGAACTGATAAAAATCCCCGACCGCCCAGGCTGTGGAACTGAAAGAGTGCGCGGAGCCGTTTCCAGCGGGATTGCTATAAGTGGAGGCTCCCGCATGCAAGCCGGCTGCGGTGCCAGTGCCAACTTCTGCGGTAAGGTTCGTCAGCCACACTCCCGCTCCCGGCGCTCCGGCGGGCAGGCTCGTCTCAAACGTCCACGTCGCGATGTTCGATGCGGAAGCGGCGGAGGCCGTCAGAAGCGCGGCTCCGATTCCGATTAAAATATTTTTCAGTTTCATGCTTTCTCGTTGTCGTTTTCGGTTAGGGTGGTCTTTTTTAAATTGTCCGGCGCCGGGTTCCACGTTTCGGCGACTGCGCTCTGTCAGGACGGATGAGAGTGTAATCGCACTGGAAAAGTTCCCGTTGTTAAATCTCGGTTAAATTCAGTTTGGAGTCGTGGAAGTGGGGAACCAGATCACCGGGTGGCTGCCGCCGTCTGCCCATTCCTGGGCGGAAGTGGTGCTGGCATTGAATGCTTCGTTCGTTTTCACCAGGCGCGCGCTGCCGTCGCAAAAGGTAAAGTTGCTGGCCGTCTTGTCCGCGTGGCGGCCTACGACAAATTTTCCGGTGATGACGGATTCAGCTGCGTCGGAGGTGTTCCCATCCGATTCCGCGAGGAACACGGTCTGAGAAGGTTTGGCCACGCGGGAAAGTTTTGTTTGCGGCGCGCCTTGTGAGACGGCAAGGAAGTTGATGCACAAACGGCTGTTTTCGGCATACATGAAATACGCGTGGGCTATCTTTGGGCCGCCGGGAAAAAGCGTCGGGTCCGGGGGATTGGCCGTGGGACACGAAAACAGGCTGCCCGACCCCGGCAGTGGCGGCTGGTTGTTGATGTAGAGCTGGACCAGCGAAGGCTGCGACAACATCGGCGGGACGACATTATACCAGGCTGTGTCCCTGTTGTTTGCGGTGGTGGAACTGCCCTGGTCGTTGATGGAATTCACCGTGTTTCCCTCCTCCGGGACGATGTCGTGGTTGTCATCCGTGTAAAGGCGGAAAGCCAGGCCCCATTGGCGGGTATTGTTGAGGCATTTGACGGACTGCGCCTTGGCTTTGGCGCTCGAAAGCGCCGGCAACAGCATGGCCGCCAAAATGGCGATGATGGCGATGACGACCAGCAATTCGATTAAAGTAAAGGCCCTGGAGAATCTGCGTTTGGATT
>Ga0335085_10007131_pt1 | contig 17456 bp, 14 predicted proteins | sample Lox_Sample_45_FD_206712 | JGI IMG/M metagenome (GOLD analysis project Ga0335085, IMG submission 206712) | Soil microbial communities from Loxahatchee National Wildlife Refuge, Florida, United States - Lox_Sample_4.5 | ecosystem: Environmental > Terrestrial > Soil > Wetlands | place: USA...
CAAAAGAACACATCGATATTCTTCATCACCGCTCGGGCGGTCCCTCGGAGTACAAGGTTGAGGAAAATCCGCGGACCGCAACCCCGGCGGTCCGCGCTACAATCGCTCCCCCTTGCCTCACACTTGCAGTTTGCGAAGGTAGGGCACGCTGGCCTTCATCAGCTCCAGGTCCATCTCAACGAAGTAATTCTTGATGCCGCCGACCTTCGCTGAGGCAAAGATTTTCCTCCAATCGAGGGTATCCTGGCCCACCGGCATTTCTTTCCGGGTCTTCGCGGACCAACCCTGCACGTGCATCGAAATGAAACGGCCCGGGTACCTGGTAAAGTACTCGGCCGCGTCGTAGCCCTCGCTGATGGTGGAGACCTGAAACTGAAACTTCACCAGCTTCGGATCAAGAAGCTTGAACAACAAATCGTAGGTCCGCTGGCCGCCCACCGTCGTGAGCTCAAAGTCCTCATTGTGCAGGCCCTGCTGGATGCCGGCCCTGGCCGCGTTTTCGCCCATGCGGTTGTATTCGTCGGCCGCCCGCTTCACGTCGTCCATGGTGGGCTTCAGCGGTCCGTCGAGGCTGGGGACCAGCATTTGCGTCAGTCCGACGTCCTTTGCCCAGGCGATTCGTCCCGCCTGATCTTCCCTTAGTTCCTTGATGCCAAAGTGCGAGCTCACGCATTGGACGCCCGCATTCGCCAAAACTTTCCGCAACTCGGCCCCGGAGTATTTGGCGAGGCCGGCGAAGCCCGAGTCGGCGTAACCCACCGGCGAGCACAGCTCAATCGTTTGAAATCCGGCGGCAGCAAGCTGCTCGATGGTGCCGGGAAAGTCGCGGGAGATCATCGTTCTGACGGGCCAAGTTTGACACCCAATCGGTAATCCCAGCGGATTGGCCCGAAGCTCCCGCGCGCTTGCGGACAGGAACCCGGCTACAGCAGCAGTTTTTGCCGCGTTCCGGAAAAGCTCTCTTCTCGAAATTTTGGACATTCACGCCTCCCTACCCATTTAATCGGTCTGAAGCATGTTGAGTCAAACTGCGGCATTATCTCACGATTCGCCAACAACAAACCTACGCTGCGTCGCACCAGCGTGTTTGGGGTAATTATCAGATACTGTGTTTTACCATCCTCATCCTGCTCCAGGTCAAGCGACCACTGGGGGTGCTCGTGCCAGGAATTCCAAAGGACATCATTGGTCTCCTGATTTGAAGTCATCTCTTTCACCTTTCATCATTAACAGGACCCGATCAAAGGGGTTGCGGGCGGAGTTAATCAGCCGGGCGACCTCTTCCTGGCTGAGGATGGTGGGCAGGCGACGCACCTGTTTGGGATAAGGCGTCTCGGCCACGCTCCAAGGCTTCCTGAGCGTCTTAATGAAAAAGAAGCGTAACGCTGCGAGCTTCTGCGTCACGGTGCTCGGATCCAGTTTCCGTTCGCGGAACCGGTACGCTTGGTATTCACGGATGTGCTGGTGGACGGTGGAAGCAGCGGGCAAAATCCGCGACCGCACGCAGGTAACAGCGGACGGTACCGGAAGAGTAGTTGCGACGCTGGAGTTCCTCCAGCATCAATTGACGTAGGCGGGTCATAGGGAACCTCCTGATAACCCGACGATATCGTGATCAAGACACCCCTGCCCATTTGCACGCACGCGTAGCGTCCGCCGCACGGGGGGCTTCGTTCAAGTCGCCTTCCCATCGACAATCCTGGCGATTGGCTGGATTCCGGTGGGGGATGGGCGTATCCGGATTAAGTGGTGGGTGGGGCTGTTCTCGCCAGCAACCGTTTGGCCAACTCGGAGTCGAACTCCGGCCGCTTAATGTCCGGATAGTGCGTCAACCGTCCAGAGCCGCGCCGATCAGTGATCGCTTGGGCTCCCCGTAACCGATCCCGTGCTCTGTCTATTCACGGTATTTTCCAGGTCGCCCGTCAAGCGAAATTGGGGACCACGTTACTTCGGCCCCGGTTTGCGTTTATGCCCGCGTTGCAGGCGAACCTCCGACCGAGTGGACTTGAGTAACGTTAGAGACAGAGGCAAAAAAGTTTGGGAGGAACGGGTCAAAAACGGCTGTTGCCGCTTCCGCGGTTTTCGCGGGAGGCCCTCATAGGTCCGCCGGCGGCCGGTGTCAGCGCCTATCGCAGCAAACCTACTAACGATTGCGTCCAGGGGCGGTGAGGTGTATGTTAGGGCCAACCTGGAGGCAGAAGATGCAGAGCAGGGCCAATTGTGCCAAGTCTACAGACTCGAGCCCAGCTCCGCTCCATTTAGCCCCTTGCGGTTTGCGTCGTACTCAACGAAAACCACCCAAAGCTTCCTCTTACGGTTCATATCGAAACCGACGTCAAACTTCCGGGTGCCCGCCAACCGGCGTCAGTGTCAGCATCAAAACCAGATCGAGAGTTAATCCATGACACGCTGATCACCTGCTGACCAGAACCAGGACAACGATAGGGAGGTGTGAAATGAAAGAATTGAGAAGCCTTCTTTATTCTGCTGTCCGACGATGGTGCCGCCGTCGGTGTCTTTGTGGTTTCGCGAGCTGTACCGTGGTCGTGCTGCTCGTGGCCTCCATCCCGTGCGCAGGGGCAGAGCAGCAGCCAACGCGCATCCAGCTTGAGGATTATTCCACCATCGTGCAAGTTACTGATCCCCAGATTTCTCCAGACGGGAAGTCTATCGTGTGCGTGGTGGGGCATGCGAATCTCAAAGAGGACCGTATTGATAGCTCGCTGGTGCTGATTGACATCGCGAGCGGTAGGCAGCACACGCTGACGCAGGAGCGCCGCAAAGTCGGTTCGCCCCGGTGGTCGCCATCCGGTGACCGCATTGCTTTCCTCGCGCAAGCCCCGGCTCCGCCAGCCACCGGCAGCGAGGAAAAGCCACCGCAGCCCAAAGAGCAAGTCTATGTAATGTGGATGAGCGGTGGTGATGCCCAGAAGGTAACAGATTCGCTTCAGGATGTGGAGCAGTTCGCCTGGAGCCCGGACGGCAAGCAATTGGCCTATGTCGCGGCCGATGAGCCGCCGAACAAGAAGGCCATCGAGCAACACAATGACGCGTTCGAAGTGGGTGACAACGACTACCTGGCGACGGCGGCTGCCGTGCCTTCCCACATCTGGCTGGTGCATGCCGAGGGAGGGGCAGCGCGGCGGTTGACCTCAGGCACTTGGAGCTTGCCGAAGAGCGCCCCGCCGTCTCCGCCCGCCTCGCCTCTTTCTTGGTCTCCTGACGGCAAGTCGATAGCTTTCGCCCAGCAGGCCACACCGTATCTCGGCCAGTTCGACCAGGTCGTCATCGCCACCGTCGATGTGGTGAGCGGCGACCTTCACAACCTCACCACGCACAAGACTTTTACGCGTTTCCCGTTGCATTCGCCGGATGGCTCGCAGCTCGCCTATGCGTACCCGCGCGACGGCGACCCCAACAACGAGCGTGAGATCTTTGTGGCGCCCGCGACGGGTGGGGACGGAGTGGATTTGACGCGATCCATGGATCGCAATCTGGCACGCGCCATCTGGATGCCGGACGGCAAGGCGTTGCTGGTGGGCGGGCACGACGGGACACGAGTCTCACTATGGCTGCAACCACTGGACGGGAAGGCGCGGAAACTCGACCTCGGCGATATCGACCCGGATTGGCTTTTCTGGATCGAAATGGCAGTGGGCCAAGATGGAACAGTCGCCTTCGTTGGCAGCGCGCCGAAGCAGCCCAGCGAGGTCTACTATATGGCTTCCCCCAGTTCGGTACCCCGCCGCCTTACAGACTTCAACCACACGGTGGCATCACGTGCGCTCGGCCGGGTCGAGGCTATTCAGTGGCAGGGACCGGACGGACTCCAGGAGGACGGCGTTGTGGTTTACCCGCCGGGGTTCACGCAGGAGAAGAAGTATCCGCTGGTCCTGCTGATCCACGGTGGTCCGCGGGCCTCCTCTACCCTGGCGTTCAACTTTCTCCCACAATTTCTCGCCGCTCACGACTATGTGATTTTTGAGCCGAACTATCGCGGCAGCGACAACCTCGGAAACGCCTACCAACGGGCGATCTTCAACGACGCCGGTGACGGCCCCGGCCGCGACGTGATGGCCGGCCTGGAGGTGCTGGAAAAACGGGGCTTTATCGATACTTCGAAAATCGCGGTGTCCGGCTGGTCGTACGGTGGCTATATGACCTCTTGGATGATCGGCCACTACCAAATCTGGAAGGCTGCCGTTTCGGGCGCGGCGGTCAATGACCTAGTTCATGAATACAGCCTTTCAGACGCCAATGTGATTGACCGTTACAGCTTCGGCGGTTCTCCCTGGACGGGCGATTACATGAAAGCCTATCGCGAGCAGTCGCCGATGACCTATGCCGCCCAGATCAAGACCCCGACCCTGATTCTCTCCGACACCGGCGACGTGCGCGTGCCCATCACCCAGTCCTACCTGATGTACCACGCGCTGAAGGATAACGGCGTGCCGGTAAAGTTCATCGCCTACCCGGTGCCCGGCCATCACCCGGCAGATCCGGTGCGCAATATGGACATCTACCGGCGCTGGGCGGAGTGGCTGGGCCAGTACCTGAAGTAAGTCGCCCGCTTTGACATGACTGGCGAAGGAAAGTACTCGGCTACGGGCATGCCGAAACGGAAACGAACCCTGACGGCTGGGGGCTTAGCTAAATCCCTATACCACCAGCAAACACCCTCGAAATCCGCTTCGAGGAGGTTTGTGTAGACACAGCACTTTCGGGATTGATCGCGAGTCGTAAGTGGGCTGAAATGGATCAGCTCCTGCTCCTCGTACACAAAAATGTTGCGCCGGCAAGCGGGCGGCGAAACTTCCGACGCCATTCGCGCCCGCGTCCTTAAGACGAGGGAACGCCAACTGGAACGCTTTCAGGGCGGGAAGATTTACTGCAATGCGCAGATGAGTTCGCGGCAGATTCGCAAGTACTGCGACATCACGCCGGACTGCGAGCGCCTGCTGGAAAGTGCCATGAATCGCCTGGGCCTCTCCGCGCGCGCACGTGGACCAGTGGTTTACTCGCCGAATACATATTGAATGGCACGCTACGCTTTTTGCTTCTTGCCTTGTTACCTCTGGTATAATGCCTGCCCTTGCAGGACCCTCCTGTAAACGGGCGCGCCCGGGATCGCGTCCAGGCCTTCTTACCTCGCACCTATTCCCGCAATGAGTTGCCCTGATGCTCTTCAAAACTTTAAGCGCCTCCGTCTTTGGCATTGATGCCTATCCGGTGGAGGTGGAAGTTGACGTCACTGCCGGCAAGGGTTTGTTCCTGACTGTCGGCCTGCCCGACGCTGCCGTGCGCGAAAGCAGCGAGCGCATCAGGTCCGCCATCAAGAACTGCGGTCTGCAATTTCCCTGGCAGAACATCACCGTGAACCTGGCGCCTGCGGACGTGAAGAAGGAAGGCTCGGGATTCGATCTGCCTATTGCGCTGGGGATTCTGGGAACGACCGGCGCGCTGCTGAAGAATGAGTTGAAGAACATTCTATTTCTCGGCGAGCTGTCACTCGATGGCAGCCTCCGCCCCATCAAGGGTGCGCTCTCGGTCGCGACGATGGCGCGGCAGAAGGGACTGCGCAGGCTGGTGCTGCCGCTGGAAAACGCCGCGGAAGCGGCGGTGGTGCATGACGTGGAAGTTCACGGCCTGCGCTCGCTGCCCGAGGCTCTGGACCTGATCAATGAAACGCGCGAGTTCAAGCCCGTGCACGTCAACACGGCGGCCATGCTGGCGCAGGCCAGCCAATATGCCGTGGACTTCCGCGACGTCAAAGGCCAACTCCACGCCAAGCGCGCCATTGAGGTGGCTACCGCCGGCGGGCACAACATCCTGATGATCGGGCCGCCGGGCGCAGGCAAAACCATGCTGGCCAAACGCATTCCCACCATCCTGCCCGCGCTCACTTTCGACGAAGCGATCCAGACCACCAAGATTCACAGCGTGGCCGGGGTGCTGGAGGCGGGCGCGGGGTTGATGGGAGTCCGGCCCTATCGCGCCCCGCATCACACCATTTCCGATGCCGGTTTAATTGGCGGGGGAGTCATTCCACGGCCCGGAGAAGTCAGCCTGGCGCACAACGGCGTGCTGTTTCTCGATGAGTTGCCGGAATTCCAGCGCAACGTGCTGGAAGTGCTGCGGCAACCTTTGGAAGATGGGATGGTCACCATCGCCCGTGCCGCCATGACGCTGACTTTTCCTGCGCGCTTTATGTTGGCGGCAGCCATGAATCCTTGCCCCTGTGGATTTTTCAACGATCCTTCGCGTGAATGCACCTGTACACCGCCGCTGATCCAGCGCTATGTTTCCAAAATTTCCGGACCGCTGCTCGACCGCATCGATATTCACATCGATATGCCGGCGGTGCGCTTTCAGGAATTGCGCCAGGAAGCGGGTGGCGAAGCTTCCGACGCCATTCGCGCCCGCGTCCTTAAGACGAGGGAACGCCAACTGGAACGCTTCCAGGGCGAGAAGATTTACTGCAACGCCCAGATGAGCTCGCGGCAAATTCGCAAGTATTGCGACATCACGCCGGACTGCGAGCGCCTGCTGGAAAGCGCCATGAACCGCCTGGGTCTTTCCGCGCGCGCCCACGACCGCATCCTGAAGGTGGCCCGCACCATCGCGGACCTGGAGGCGGAAGAGAACATCGGCAACGCGCACCTGTCGGAAGCCATCCAGTACCGCTCGCTCGACCGGAGCTATTGGACGTAACCTGGCGGGGGATTTTTACCCCCTACCTCATATATTCTTACCGGTTCGAAACAGAAAGGCAAAAACCATGTCTGATCGCCTGGTTGTCTTCACGGAAAGGGATGAGGGTCCCGTACCCGGTCTCGACGAGGAATTGATTCGGCAAAACGGAGGGACTATCCGCTATGGAAAGGCCGTCGATGAGAGAGATCGCATCCGGCTGGCCGAGCGCGCAGAGGTCATCGTGGCAGGCATGACACCTCTGACCCGGGCATTCTTTGCGGCACTTCCAAGCCTGAAAGCGGTGATTCGTCTCGGGATCGGCGTGGACAGCGTAGACCTTGATGCCGCCACGGACTTTGGAATCGTGGTAGCCAACGTTCCTGACTTCTGTGCGGAAGAAGTGGCGGAGCATGCGCTGGGACTTATCTTAGCGGTTACGCGCAAGATCGTCCTGGCCGACCGCAAAACGCGCCGGGGTGAATGGGTTCCCGGCATGGATGCGCTCTTGCGGCCGATGCGGCGCCTCAGCGGCCAGACCCTCGGGCTGATCGGATTGGGGAAAATCGGACGTAGCCTGGCACGCAAGGCCAAGGGTTTGGGACTAAATGTCATTGCCTATGATCCCCACCTCGTGCCGAAGGCGGCCATGCCGGACGACGTCCCACTTATGAGCCTGGAGGCGATGCTGGCCCAAACGGATATCCTTTCGCTTCACGTGCCGGTGACCACAGAGACTCGGGGAATCATCAATGCCCGCACGCTGGCGCTTCTCAAGCCGGGGGCCATCCTCATCAATACTGCGCGCGGTCCCGTAGTGGATGAAGCCGCTCTCTGCGCTGCACTCGCTTCCGGCCGGCTCGCTGGCGCCGGACTGGATGTGCTGCAACAGGAACCCCTGCGCTTGCCCCATCCCCTGGCGGAATTTGAAAATGTGGTCCTCACATGCCACTACGCCTCGCTGAGCGAGGAATCCTACGCCATTGTGCGGCAGCAGGCATCAGAGCAGGCGGTGCAAATCCTGCACGGCGAATTTCCGCAGCACCTGGTGAACCCCCGCGTGAAAGACCTGCCGCATTGCAGGTTGGGGCGAGACAACGGGTAGGAGCGGACAGACAGGCCCCAACGGGGCGGGCCAGCCTAGCCCAGGCCAAGCCCCCGTCTTAAACTTTTGGGGCGTTGTGGCAAAACGGCGGCTTTGTCCCCCAGCCCTTTGCAGCTATAATCGGCCTGGATTTTCAAACATCCCCCGCGGGCCAGACAACTGTCTCTACCCGGCGACATTCCCGCGATAAATTTCGACCCGAGGCGCGCTCTTGCTTGAACAATGGAATCGGTGGCTTCGAAATCAACCGCGTCTGGCGGGGGGAATACTGTTTATAACCACCTATGTGGTCTTTTGCGGCACGCTCGCCAACCTTTTGGTTCACGACGACATTCCCCAGGTTCTCGAAAACCCCTACCTTAGAAACCCCGGCCTTTGGACTCGCATCTTCACGGGATCCGTGTGGTCGTTCCGCGGCCCGGCACAACGTGACAACATGTATCGGCCATTGCAGTTCATTACCTATTGGGCACTCTATCGGGTGAAGGGCCCCAATCCCTTCGTTTTCCACTTTGCTCTCTTGCTCTTCTATGCGGCCGCGGTGTGGCTGGTTTTCCGGCTGGCTCGCGAACTGTTGCCAAGCTCCCTGGTTGCTTTTGTGGGGGCTTTGCTTTGGGCGCTTCACCCCCTGCATGTGGAAGCGGTGGCGTGGATTTCCGCGCTCCCGGATCTTGGCGCGGGGTTCTTTTATTTACTCGCATTTCTGTTCTTTGTGCGCGCCGAACGGTTGGTAGACCCGCCCATAAGCCGCTACCTTCTTTCTGCTGCCGCCTTCTTTCCCGCATTGTTTTTCAAGGAAATGGCGCTCACCTTTCCACTGCTCATTTTGGTTTACTGGTACTTCTTTCCCGGGAAGACTTCCTGGAAGAGCAAGGTCCTACCTTGGATGATATTCGCCGTCCCCGTGGTGGGTTACCTGGCCATCCGCGTCGCAGTGCTGGGCCGGTTTTCGGAAGCACACAATTTATTTCAACCCACCTGGCACATGGGAGTGGTAGCCCTGGGATTGCTGGGCCAACATGCCAAGCTCTTTTTCTGGCCTTTGTACCTTTCGATATTCCGTTCCTTCGATTTGGCGTCGAGCTTGCATTCGCCGTGGCCCGTGGTCACCGTGCTAATTCTCGTTGCGGCCCTTCTGCTCCGCAAGCGGGAGCCTCTGCTGGGATTCCTGATCATCTGGTGGGGAGTAACCCTTCTGCCCTGCTTGGATGTTCGCCAGGTGAACTTGCCGGTGGCTGACCGCTTTTCGTTTCTGCCTACCGTGGGCCCTTGCCTGGCGCTCGCATACTTTGCCCTGGATTGGTTACCACGCCGGCTGGCACGTCCCAGGGCTACTCCTGCCTTGCTGGTGGCTCTGGGGGGCCTGATGGCCTTGTGGACAGTTCAAGATGTGCGTTCAGTCCCCCGCTGGCACGATAATGTCTCTTTATGGGATCAGGCCTACCTGGCCTCACCCAACTCCGCGCTTGCCCACATGCTGCGAGGCGTGGTTCTACAGCAGCGAGATGGGAAAATGGACGCAGCCGCACAGGAATACCGGCTCGCGATCAAGCTCAATCTGGCCAGTGAAAGGCCGCTGGCGGGGGTTTCCACCGATTGTTACGTGTTGCTCGGCCAGGTGGCCAGCCTCCAGGGCCATACGCAAGAGGCCATCGATGATTACAACCAGGCACTCAGGGTAGCGCCAGGTAACTACTTGGCATACAAATCGCTGGGCATCGTCTATTTCCCGCGCGGCAACTATGCCCAAGCAAAGGTATATTTCCAAAAGGCCGTGGATCTCGCTCCCCAGGAGGTGGAGTCGCGCTTCTATCTGGGGACTTGTTTTTTGAAGCTCGGCGAACCCCGCCAGGCCGCCGTGCAATTTCATGCTGCGCGCGAGGTCGACGCAACTTATCTTGAGGCTTTCGCCGCGGAAGCACGCGCGCTGGAAGCAGCAGGCGATATGGCGGGTGCGGCACGCGTCCGGGCATTGATCCCGAAGCGCTAGCCCGGCCGGGGAAAAGAAGTGACGGAGGCGGCGGAACGCTATTTTTGGCAAAAATTGTTGAATCGGAGATTATCAGCTTGTGGGTGCTCAGAGCTAACAGGGGAGTCGAACATTGTTGACCCGTCTGGACAATTTGCTGAAAAAGTATCATGCCTTGGGCAGTTGGATTCTGGTCCTGGTGGCGGTTGCCGTTTACCGGGGAGCCTTAAATTGCGGTTTTGTTTATGACGACGTCCAACTAATCCTGCAAAATCCCTTCATTAAGAATCCGCACCTTTGGAGGCGGATTTTTCTGGGGTCTTTGTTTTCATTCGAGGGAGTCGGTTCGCAGGGTGGTTTTTACAGGCCGCTGACGATCTTCTCTTATTGGCTGGTCTGCCGGGTGGCCGGCTTCGACCCGGCCGCGTACCACATGTTCCTCCTTGCCCTCTACGCACTCAGCGTTTGGATTGTGTACCGGATTGGCCGCAGGATCCTCCAGAACGATCTGGCGGCGTTTGCCGGCGCCATGCTTTGGGCGCTGCATCCGTTACATGTTGAGGTGGTTGCCTGGGTCTCCTCGATTTCTGACATCGGATGTACGCTTTTCTTCCTGCTGGGTTTCTGGATGTTCCTTCGGGCTGAGGACCGCTCGCCCGCGAACTTCCGATGGCACGTTGCGGCCGCCGCAGTCTATTTTCCCGCGCTGTTCTTTAAGGAGATGGCGTTCAGCTTCCCGCTTATTATACTTGCATACTGGTTCTGCCATCCCTCCACAGAGTCCTGGTTCCGACGCGCGATCCACTGGCTTCCCTACGTGACGGCTGTCGCGGCTTGTGGCGTCATCCGCGTGGCAGTGATGGGCCACTTTTCCCAAAACTCCTATTTCCGGAGATTCAATTCGCAGGTGGCATGGGCGGCTATAGGATTGCTGGGCCAACACGCCAAGCTTTTTTTCTGGCCTCTTAATCTCAGTGAATTCCGCGATTTCGATCTTGCGGCCAGCCTGCATTCGCCCTGGCCCTGGGTAACGCTGTTGGTTATTGTTGTCGCGTGTGTGTATCGTCACCGCAATCCCCAACTCTGTTTCCTGGTGCTATGGTGGGTAATTGCGCTCCTGCCCAGTCTGAACTATCGCCAGCTCACGATCCCGATCGTTGCGGATCGGTTTTCCTATACGGCCTCGGTGGGTCTGTGCCTGGCACTTGGATACCTGGTATTTGTCTGGCTGCCCCAGCACTTCCCGAAGGTCGGTCAAGCGTGGGCTGTCGGCGGAGCTCTGGCCGTTGTGGCGATGCTGTGGGCGGCCCAAACCATGCGTAACATTCCCCATTGGAGCAACAACGACACGTTGTTTGACTACTCGCTCCGTGTTTCCCCCAATGCCGCCGAGGTGCATGCCTTCCACGGAGTGGTTCTGCAATTTCGTGAGCATGACCTTGAGGGCGCTGCCCGTGAATTCCACACCGCCCTGCGGCTGGATGCGCAAAGCCTCCACGCTGCTCCCGGGGTGACTTACAACTCATACGTCGGGCTTGGCCAGGTTGCCCTCATTCAGGGCCGCGAGCAGGAGGCGCTCGACGACTTTAACAAGGCGGTCCTGCTGTCGCCGGGTACCTACTTTGCCTACGATGTGCTGGGCTCGGTCTACTTCCCCCGCGGTGACTATGAGCGCGCGGCGAGATACTTTCAACAAGCAATCCGCGTGGACCCTCAGGACGTGGAAGCGCGATTCTTCCTGGGAACATGCTGGATGAAAATGGGCAAACCGGCGCAAGCGGCGGAACAGTTCCACGCGGCGCGCGAAGTGGATCCCGCCTTTCTCCAGGCTTACATGGCAGAGGCGGCGGCACTGGATGCGATGGGCAATAAGGCGGAGGCGGGGCGCGTCCGGGCGTCGATCCCTAAAAATTAGCCGCCCGGGGGGAGGCCAACATTGAGAATTCGTGTAGGGCCACGCCATGGTGTGCCCCTACGAGGATTCTGCGCAGCTTTGGCAGGGGAGTTGGACATTGTTGGCCCGCTTGAATGATTTGCTCAAGAAGCATCATGCTTTGGGCTGTTGGCTGCTGATTCTGGCCGCGGCGGTTTTTTACCAGGGAGTCTTGAGTTGCGGATTTGTATCCGACGATACTGAGCAGATCCTGCAAAACCCTTTCGTCAAAAATCCGCACCTGTGGCGGCGGATTTTTCTGGGACGGGTGTGGTCATTCGCCGGGGGCGTTGCGCAGGCCAGTTTTTACCGGCCCCTTCACATTTTCACTTATTGGCTCATCTACCGGGTGGCCGGGGCAAATCCCTTCGCGTATCATTCGGTCCAACTTGTCCTCTACGCACTGACCATTTGGGTTGTATACCGGATCGCCCGCCGGATCCTTCCAAACGAATTGGCGGCGTTTGCCGGCGCAATGCTTTGGACGCTGCACCCGCTGCATGTTGAGGCGGTTGCATGGGCCGCGGCGATTCCTGAAATCGGGTGTGCTCTCTTTTGTTTGCTGGGGTTCTGGATGTTTCTGCGGGCTGAGGACCAATCGCCCGCGAACTTCCGGCGGCACGTTGCGGCCGCGGCAGTCTATTTCCCCGCGCTGTTCTTCAAGGAGGTGGCGTTCAGTTTCCCTCTGCTCCTGCTGGCTTACTGGTTCTGCCGTTCATCCGGCGAGACATGGTTCCGGAGAGCGTTAAGCTGGCTCCCTTACTTGGCGGCCGTTGTGGTTTGCGTGGCCATCCGCGTGTCCGTTATGGGCAACCTATCGGAAACTTCTCCTGCAAGCGGTTTCAATTCGCAGGTTGCCTGGGCGGCGGTCGGATTACTGGGCCAGCATGCCAGGCTTTTCTTCTGGCCTGTTCATCTCAACGTATTCCGCGCCTTCGATCTTGCCGCCAGCCTGCATTCGCCCTGGCCCTGGTCAGCGCTCGTGACGGTAGCTGCCGCATGCTTGTGGCGCAAGCGCGAACCGCTATTGTGCTTCCTCATACTCTGGTGGTTTGTCACTCTTCTTCCCTGTCTCAACTATCGCTACCTCAGTATCCCGCTCATTGCCGATCGATTTTCCTATTTGCCCTCTGTGGGTCTTTGCCTGGCGATCGGATACCTGGCTTTCGCATGGTTGCCGATGCATTTTCCCCATGCGCGGATCGGGCGGGTGGCCATCCCCGCCCTGGCGGTTGTGGCGATGCTCTGGGCGGCCCAAACCTTGCAGACCATCCCTCACTGGCGCGACAATGACGCGCTGTCGGACTACTCGCTCGCCGTATCACCCGATACGGCCGAGGTGCATGTCGCCCGCGGCGTGAACCTGCAATTCCAGGGAAGAGATTTGGATGGCGCGGCGCGTGAATTCCAATCGGCCCTGCGGCTGAATGCGCAAAGCATCCGTCCAAGAGCCGCCGTGATCTACGGCGCTTACATCGGACTGGGCCAGGTCGCCCTCCTTCAGGGCCGCGAGCAGGAGGCGCTCGACGACTTCAACAAGGCGGTTCGCCTATTGCCAAATTATACTTTTGCCTACAATGTCTTAGGCTCATTCTACTTCCCGCGCCGCGACTACACGCGTGCGGCGGAGTACTTTGAACGGGTGGTGCGTGTGAACCCCATGGATATGGGGGCGCGATTCTATCTGGGAAACTGTTGGATGAAAATGGGCAAGCCGGCGCAAGCGGCAGAGCAGTTCCACGCGGCGCGCGAGGTGGATCCGGACTTCTCCCAAGCCTATGTGGCAGAAGCGGCGGCACTGGAAGCTGCCGGAGACCAGGCTGGCGCCGCCCGCGTCCGCAGTGAAATGTCCGCTCAGTAGCTTTTCCCCCTCTTCCTCGAAATGAAGGATGATGCGGCCATCGCGGGGGTCAATTTCCGGGATGCGCCGCCAACTGGGTCTCAATCTCCTTCACCTGCACCGCCGCGCTTTCTTCCGTGGGATTGTTTGCCAGTTCCTCCTTGAATTCCCGGAGGGCGCCGGTCAGGTCACCCTGGGTTTTCAGCATCACTCCCAGCGCAAAATGATACGCAAACCCTGTGGGGCGAATGGCGATGGCCTGCCGCATACAAGCAATGGCCTCGGCTGTCCGGCCGGATTTGAAGTACGTCATGCCCAGATAAAAATAATCGTCCGGCTTGTTGGGATTGATGCGCATCGCCCGGAGAAAATACTCTTCCGCTTCTGTCAAATTTCCCATTTTGTAGTAGGTGAGAGCCAGGTTATAGACCGCAGTATAGAAGCTCGGATGTTGATTCGCCACGTCGAGGAATTTCTCGAGAGCGGGACCATACAAGCCGCTCTCCCCCAGGACGATCGCGTAATTGGACTCGGCGTAGGGATTGCGAGGCGCCTTGGTAAGGTTATACGCGTAAAAAGTCAGGTTGTCTTTGAAGTAGGAACTCTCGGTGATGGTTCCGTAACCTAGTCCGGCGGCGAGGCACAAACCAGCAACCAGAAGTGATGAGGGGACGCCCAGCCATCGGGGCGGTCCCACGCACACCTTCTTCAGCAGCATGGCTACGAGGACCGCCAGGCCTACCGAGGGCAGGTACAAGTACCGGTCGTGGGCAAAGTCGTCGGCAACAAAAACGCGGAGATTGAGGAGAGGGATTAAGGGCAGCACCAGCCAGACCGCGAAAAATGCGGCAGCTCGGGAACTCCGGACGCAGGCAATCAGCATAAGCCCCACGCAGGCAACGAAAACGGCGGGGAAAACAAAATTCCTCAGTGTTGGATCCACCACTGCGGGAAAATCATAAAAAGTACTGAGCCCGGCCGGCCAGAGCAGGTGGCGCACCCAGAAAGCCACTAAAGACGGCCAGGTAAAAACTAACTGCGCGGTGCTGAGCGGCGTTATCGGGTGATTAAAGCCTTTCAGGGCGTAGATCCGCGCGGGAACATAGAGGGCGACAAGGAGAAAGTATGGCCAGATTCTGCTGAGGGCCTCTCCACACCACGCGAGAAGTTTACTGACCTCGAGTGGCCTTCCCCACTCCGTCCCAAAGCACCATTCGTAGGCAAGCAAAAGGCCGGGAAGAATGAGCGCTGTCTCTTTCTCCAGCATAGCGAGCGCGAACAAAACCAGGGAAATGACATGCCATTTCAGCGCGCCCGCTCCCTCGGCGCGCGACTGCACGTAAGCAAGAAACGAGGCAATCAGCAGGATTCCCAGCAGCGGTTCAGTGACGCCGGAAACCCAGGCGACAGCCTCAATATGCGCGGGGTGAAGGCCAAAAATCAGGGCTGCCAGAAGCGCCACATCACGGCCGATTCCCAATCGCCACGCCAAGAGGTACACAAGAAGTGTGGTGAGGACGTGGGCCAGGACCGTGGTGAGATGCCACCCCCAGGCCCGATTTCCAAACACCACGTCATTGATTCGCAGCCACAAAAGAAAAAGCGGACGGTAATAGTTCCCCAACTCTTCCGGCATCACCCCGGCCCACACGTGCGCAGTGAAGTAAGTGGGGACGGCGTGCCAGGAATGAACCGCGGGATTCTCCACCACCTGCCCGCGATCGTCGTGCACAAACTGGTAGCGAAGCGTGGGAATGTAAACCGCAAAGGTCAGGGCGAGGACCACGGCGATTCCCCACCATGCAGGAAAACGGGGAGCCGACACTTCTTTGCCATCAAGGCGGAAAGACCCCGTGAAAGCATCCTGTCCTGCTCCATTGGTGTCCTGGTGGTCCATCTGCTCTCTTTTTATCATCAAGTCACAATGGCACCAAGGAAGTTTTGTGACTTAGTGCGCGGGAGGTCCTGTCGGCACATCAACTTCTGTCGGAAATGGCTCTCCTGGTGCCTTGGTGTCTTGGTGGTGCATCTTAGATCCGCGTCAGGGTATAATGGGTGCCTGTCGCAGGGCCGGCAAACAGACCTTTGGGCATCGCGGGAAAAAGAGGCTGGGGTATGGGATTCATCGAGAATCGCTTCGAGAAAAACTTCATCATTACGTCCGTGGATTACGTTTTCAATTGGGCGCGCAAGTCTTCCCTCTGGCCGCTGACGTTCGGCTTGGCGTGTTGCGCGATTGAGATGATCGCCTCCACGACGTCGCGGTTTGACATGGCGCGCTTCGGCGCCGAAGTCTTTCGCCCCAGCCCTCGTCAGGCCGACTTGATGATCGTGGCCGGCACCGTGACTTTGAAGATGTCGCCGGTGGTCAAACGCATCTGGGAGCAGATGCCGGACCCCAAGTGGTGCATCTCCATGGGCGCCTGCTCCAGCGTGGGCGGGCCCTTCAACACTTACGCCGTGTTGCAGGGCGTGGATAAGATCGTGCCCGTGGATGTCTACGTGGTAGGCTGCCCGCCGCGCCCGGAAAACCTCTTTTATGCTTTGCTGAGGCTGCAAGAGAAGATCGACAGCATGACCTTGGGAAAGCGGCCCACAGACGTTCGTCTGGACGACAGCATGATTGAGGACTTCAAGAAATCCGTCCGCATCGGCAAGGCCGGGACACCGGAATTTGTTCAAATTGGCTGAGCCTGCCCTGTCATTTTGGATTTCAGATTTGGGGTTGAGGGGTGCGCGCCTGTGCTTTCTTGCTTCAATCCAGAATCTAAAATCCAAAATGCTCGATATTCCTCATCGCGGGACGAGGAGGGGGGCCGTCCTAATTTCAAATGTAGCGCCGGGCTTTAGCCCGGCATGTGCCGTTCTAAAGGGCGGCGCTGCGTGATGTAGCGCCGGCTTCCAGTCGGCATTGGGCAGCCAAGATGGCGGCGCTCCGTTCAAATGAGGACAGCACCCGAGGAGGCATAGATGCCTAACTTTGTGAAAGTCGCAAACTTGTCGGACCTGAAGCCGGGAGCAGCAATGACCGTAGTCGTGAACGGACTCGACATCGCCCTCTACAACGTCGGAGGGAAGATTTACGCCACGGATAACACCTGCCTCCATCAGGGCGGCCCTCTCGGCGAAGGCATCCTGGAGGGAGAAGTGGTAAGTTGCCCCTGGCACATGTGGGAGTACAACGTCTGCACGGGCGCAAAGGTCGGAAATGACTCCATCAAGTTGTCGACGTATCCCGTGGAGGTTGAGGGCGCGGACATCAAGGTGGGAATCTAGTGCCCGAACTTCCGGAAGTTGAAACTGTCGCGCAGGGGCTCAGGCGGCGCGCGCTCGGGCGCCGCATCGCGGCCGTGGAAGTTCGCCATGCCGCCGTCATCGCTGGTTCCGCCGAGGAATTCATCTCCACGATCGAGGGTAGGAAGTTGGCGAACGTCTCGCGCCAGGGCAAGGCGATTGCCGTCGAGCTCGCCGCAGAGAATGGCTCGGCGCCGCGCTTTCTGCTGGTGCGCCTGGGGATGACGGGCCAACTCACCGTCACCCCGCACGACGCGCCGATTGAGCCGCACACCCACGTCTTCATGGCTCTGGACGATGGCCGCGATGAGTTGCGCTTCCGTGACGCGCGGCGTTTCGGCAGGTTGCGCTCCCTCACGAGAGCGGAGTTGGAAAAGGTTCTGGGGACGCTTGGTCCGGATGCCCAAAGGGTGACCGAGCCACAATTCCGTGCGGCCATGCGCAGCCGCAAAGGCGCCATCAAGAGTTGGCTGATGAACCAGAATCTGGTGGCAGGCTTGGGAAACATCTATGCCGATGAGGCGCTGTTCGAGGCGCGCATCCATCCTCTCTCCCAGCCCGGCCGCGTTTCTCCCGCCAAGACTCACCAACTCTATATGGCCGTCCGCAAGGTGCTGGACCGCGC
>Ga0335085_10007134_pt1 | contig 17453 bp, 18 predicted proteins | sample Lox_Sample_45_FD_206712 | JGI IMG/M metagenome (GOLD analysis project Ga0335085, IMG submission 206712) | Soil microbial communities from Loxahatchee National Wildlife Refuge, Florida, United States - Lox_Sample_4.5 | ecosystem: Environmental > Terrestrial > Soil > Wetlands | place: USA...
GGAGCGCCCCGCCGATCGTGCGCAGCGAATCGCTGATCTCCAGCTCGGCGACCACGCGGTCTGCGCCCGTCTCGACGAAGCGCATTCCCAGGTGCGGCGCGAGCAGGCCTTTCCACATGTGGTTGATTGCGTCGGCGTCCATCGTCGTCCTCGTAAGATGGATTGCGTGATGCAGGGGCAATTGTACGCGCCGCCGCCTGCGCGCTATAGTTGGCGACCGACGCGCATGCAGAACATCATGGAGACCCGGACGAATTCCCGCGCGCGCAGGCGCCGCGCTTTTCGCCTTGCCCCATGATGCGGCCGCTCGCCGAGCTTCCGAGCGACTCGCGCCGCCGCGTCCGCAGCGTGCTCTGCGACATCGACGAGACGCTCACCACCGGAGGCCGCCTCACGGCCGCAGCCTATTCGGCGCTCGAGGCGCTGCAGGGCGCGGGCTTTCGCGTCGTGCCCATCACCGGGCGCCCCGCGGGCTGGTGTGATCACATCGCGCGCATGTGGCCGGTGGACGCAGTGGTCGGCGAGAACGGCGCGTTCTATTTCCGCTACGATCACGCCGGGCGGAGGATGAAGCGGCGCTACGCGGTGGACGCGTCGACCCGTGCCGCGAACCGCGAAAAGCTCGCCGCGATCCGGGACCGTATACTTGCCGCGGTGCCCGGCTGCGCCGTCGCGGCCGACCAGGGCTATCGCGAGGCGGACCTCGCCATCGATTACTGCGAGGACGTGCCGCCCCTGCCGCGTGCCGCGGTCGACGAAATCGTGTCGCTCATGCGGCAGGCGGGTCTGACCGCCAAGATCAGCTCGATTCACGTAAACGGCTGGTTCGGCGGCTACGACAAGCTTGCGATGACGAAGATCCTGTTCGGGGAATGCTTCGGGATCGAGATCGATGTGCGCAAGGACGAGTTCGTGTTCGCCGGAGATTCCCCGAACGACGCGCCGATGTTCGCCAGCTTCCCGCTTTCGGTCGGCGTCGCCAATATCCGCTCGTTCGCCGGGAGGCTGGAGGCCGAGCCCGCCTACGTGACCCGCGCGGAGAGCGGGGAGGGCTTTCGCGAGCTGGCCGAGCTTCTCCTGGAGGGCCGCTAGGGGCCCCCGCGGCCGCTCAGGCTTCGTGGATTTCCAGGACGATGTGGCGGCGCAGCTCGCGGTACCCGGAGTCGCCCTTGTCCCCGAAGAGGGGATCGCGCCCCGCGGGCCCCGCGGCGAGGACGGCCTTCCAGTCCGCGTCGGAGAGGAGCTTCGCCGCCCGCGGCAGGACTTCTTTTTCCTCCTCGGCGATGTGGTGGCGGTAGTAGACGAGGTACATGGCGGCGATCGACTCGACCACGGCGCGCGCAATCAGCGTACCGGAAGTCACCTCGTTCAGCGTCTTCAGCAGGTGCTCGCCGGCGGCGGCGATGACCCGGTGCTCCTGTCGCAGCCGCTGCAGGGCAAGGCTCACCGAGGCATCGCGCTCGGCCAGGCGCGCGAAGGCCACGTCCTCGCGCGGATGGTGATGCAGGTCCGGGAAATGCCGGAGGTAGGTGACGATGTCCACCATCAGGTCGTAATTCGGATCCCTGCCGTCGTGGAAGGCATCCAGTTCCTTCTGCAGCATGTCGAGGAGCCGCGAGAAATTGGCGTGCTCGGCGTGCCAGTGGACGGTCGGATCGCTCATGGGGAGCTCGTGCCGGAGGTCCCAGCATCGCGCGCGGCGGCTGCTCCCGGTTTGATCCAGATCAAATCCGGTGAAGAGAACCGGCGCGCCCGTCGTCGCGCTCCGCGGCGCCCGACTAGGCGGGGAGCGCCTCCAGCCGCTCCTGCTGCTCCAGCCACTCGGCCTCGAGCAGCGCCAGCTCGCGCGCCACGTAGGCCTGGTCGAGGATAAGCGCTTTCAGCGCCTCCTTGTTCGCTTCGCCGTAGATCTGCGGGTCGGCGAGCCGGGCGTCGATGGCCGATTTCTGCGCGTTCAGTTTCGCCATCTGTTCCTCGAGCCGCTTGATGCGCGATTCGATCGGTTTTCGCGCGTCGGACTGTCGCTGGCGCTCCTCGGCTTCCTTGCGCTTCTGCCCGCGGCGGTCGGCAGCCGGCGCGGCCGGCTTTGCCGGGACCGCCTTCCGGGCCTCGGGCAAAGGTGCTGCCGGCGCGTCGGGGGCGAGCTTGGTCCGGAACAGCCAGTCGCGGTAATCGTCGAGATCGCCGTCGAAGGGCTGCAGCCTCCCGTCGGCGACGATCAGGAACTGGTCGGTGGTCGCGCGCAACAGGTGGCGGTCGTGCGAGACGAGCACCAGCGTGCCCTCGAACTGCGCGAGCGCCACCGTGAGCGCCTCGCGCGTCTCCAGATCGAGATGGTTGGTCGGCTCGTCGAGCAGGAGCAGGTTCGGCCTCTGCCACACGATCAGGGCGAGCGCGAGCCGCGCCTTCTCGCCGCCGGAGAAGTTCTCGATCGAGCCCGTCGCCATGTCGCCGGGGAAATTGAAGCCGCCGAGATAGTCTCGCAGATCCTGCTCGCGTAGCGCTTTTCCGCTCGGCGGCACAAGGCGCGCGAGGTGCCACAGAGGGGATTCATTGTGGCGCAGCATCTCCACCTGATGCTGCGCGAAGTAGCCGACCGCGAGTCCCCTGTTGAAGGTCGCCGTGCCGGCGAGCGGCTTGAGGTCGCCGGCGATGGTCTTGATCAACGTGGATTTTCCGGCGCCGTTGACGCCGAGCAGCCCGTAGCGCTGGCCGCTTTGAAGCGAGAGCTTGATGCCCTGCAGGACCACCTTGTCGGGCGTGCCTTCCAGCCTGTATCCGGCTGCGACGTTCTCCAGCACCAGCAGCGGGTCGGGCGCCTTGAGCGGCTCGCGGAACTCGAACGAGAACGGCGCGCTGACATGCAGGGGCGCAAGCTCCTCCATCCTCGCCAGCATCTTCATGCGGCTCTGGGCCTGCTTCGCCTTGGTGGCCTTGGCCCGGAAGCGGTTGATGAACGACTCCAGGTGGGCACGTTCGCGCTGCTGCTTCTCGTACTGAGCCTGCGCCAGCACGATCGACGCGGCACGCTGCGTCTCGAAGGCGGAATAGTTGCCGGAGTAGCGCTTGAGCTTCCTCGCGTCGATGTGCACCACGACGTTCACCACGCCGTCGAGGAAATCGCGGTCGTGCGAGACGACGAGCAGCGTCCCGAGATAGCGCTTGAGCCAGTCCTCGAGCCAGAGGATCGCGTCGAGATCAAGGTGGTTGGTCGGCTCGTCGAGCAGGAGCAGGTCCGAAGGGCACATCAGCGCCTGCGCGAGGTTGAGGCGCATGCGCCAGCCGCCGGAGAAGCTCGCCACCGGCTGGCCCGTCTGCTCGCGAGTGAAGCCCAGGCCGTGCAGCAGGCTCTCCGCGCGCGAGCGCACCGTATACGCATCGGCGTCCGCCAGCGCCGCGTGCAGCTCGCCGATCGCGTGGCCGTCGTTCGCGGCTTCGGCGGCCGCGAGCTCGGCCTCGAGCCCGCGCAAGACCGTATCGCCGTCGATCGCGTAGTCGAGCGCGGAGCGGCCGAGCGCCGCCGTTTCCTGCGCGACGTGCGCGACGCGCCAGCGCGCCGGGTAGTCGACTTCGCCCGAGTCGGCGTGCAGCTCGCCGCGCAGGAGCGCAAACAGGCTCGATTTGCCCGAGCCGTTCGGGCCGATCAGGCCGATGCGGTCGCCGGGGTTGAGCGCGACGTCGGCGCCTTCCAGGAGCGTCTTGGTGCCGCGGCGGAGCGTGACTTGGGAAAAACGGATCATGGCGAGGTGCGCATTGTACGCGTAGACTTCGGGCGTCGTGGCCTTCGTCCTCTACAACGCGCCGCAGTCCACTTGCAGCCAGCGGGTGCGGTTCGTCCTGAACGCGAAGAAGCTGCCCTTCGAGGAGGTGAAGCTCGACCTGCTCGCCGGCGACCAGCTGAAGCCCGACTACCTCGCGCTCAACCCCAACGGCGTGGTGCCGACGCTGGTGCACGACGGTGCCGTAGTGATCGACTCCTCGGTGATCATCGAGTACCTCGACGAGGTCGCGCCGCAAGCGGAGAACTTCACACCGAAAGACCCAGCCGTGCGAGCCGCCATGCGCGCGCTGATGCGCTTCATCGACGAGATGCCGGCGGCCGCGGTGCGCGTCCCCACCTTCAACCTCGCGTTCCTGCCGCGCTTCGCCGCGATGAGCGAGGAGGAGTTCGTCGCCTTCGCCGAGTCGAAGCCCCTGCGGAAGGAGTTCATGCTGAAAATGGGCCGCAAGGGGTTCTCGGAGAAAGACATGAACGAAGCGCTGGATCGCCTGGGGAGAACCCTGGTGCGCATGGAGTCCGCGATCCGCGCGAGCGGCGGGCCGTGGCTCCAGGGCGCGCGCCCGACGCTCGCCGACGTCGCGGCGATGCCGGCGATCGTGCGCATGGCCGACCTGGGCCTCGACACGATGTGGAAGGACAAGCCGCTCATCGCGCGCTGGTTCGACGCGATCCGCGCGCACCCGGCGTTCAAGCCGACGTACTACTTCGGGTCGCTGCTTAGCGAGAAATACCCGCACCTCGGAAGCAGGGTTAAATCGAGCCCGGATCGCTAGTTGAACTTGGCCGGCACCGAGAACGGCTTGCTGGCATCTACCACGAACATGATCAGCGCCTGCAGATCAGTCTTGCCGGCGTTGAAGACTTCCATTGTCGTATTCGCGGGGTGTCCATCCATGGTGCGACCGCCGTCGACATAAGCGGTGCCGTCGGGCGTCTTTTGTCCCAGCCGGCCTTTGATCACGTAAAAGGACTCGGAGCCCGGATGCGAGTGTACCGGAGTCTTGGAGCCGGCCGGCCCGGACCCATAGTTGAGACGCAGCAGATACTCGGAAGCGGCGATCGGCGGCAGCGGCCCGATCTCGGCGACCTTGGTGCCGCCCGGCGTGGCGGCGCCCTTGGCCCCCAGCGTGACTACATAGACCTTGTCGGCAACTTCGGCAACCAGCGCCGTCGTCGTCTGATACCGCACCGCCGCCGGGTCCCAGCCGTCGGGTCCCACCGCCGCCTTGGCGTCGGTCAACGAGGGGAAGGTCTCGACCCGCCAGTACAGCGGTCCCTGCGGAAGTTGCGAGACCTTCTTCTGGGCGACAGGCTTGACGACGTACTTCTGTTCTTCGGCCGCGAACGACGGCCGGGGGGGCAACAGGCCCAGCGCCAATGCCGCGATTATTCCGAGATGCATCAAGAACCTCTTCATAAGAACTCTCCTTGAGTGGAATGGCCGTCCGGGCACCGGGTACGCCCACTCTCTGCGGGCGGATGGCGCGCCGGACGTGCGAGGTTTAGCATCGCCCGTGGCGGATCTCCCGACGAAGGCCCTAAGCTTTCCCTACGAAAATGATTCCGAGGCGGCTCCATATAGGAGGATGGTGGGTCGATCGCGCGACCAACGAGATCGGTCGCGGGGACGAGACGGTGCGCGTCGAGCCCAAGGTCATGGAAGTCCTGATGGTGCTCGCCGACCGCGCCGCCACGGTCGTCAGCCGCGAGGAGCTTCTTTCCGTGGTGTGGCCGGGAGTGGTGGTCGGCGACGAGGCCCTCACCCAGAGCATCATCAAGCTGCGCAAGGCGCTGGGCGACAACCCGCGGTCGCCGGCTTTCATCGAGACCATTCCCAAGCGGGGGTACCGTCTCATTGCGCCGGTGGTGGGCGGCGATGGGCCCGCGTCGCGGACATCGATGAAGCCCGGCCGTCCCCGGGTCCGGCTGCTCGGAGCGATCGCCGGCGTCGTGCTTGCGGTGATTGTGGCCGGCGCCTATTTCAGCGGGGTGGAGATGCCGCCATTGCCGCGGATGTTTGCAGGCGGCGACGGCGCGGCGGTCGGCTACGAAGACGCGGCGGGCTTGCCTACCGTGACGGTATTGCCGTTCGAAACGGTGGGCGCCGGCGCCGAGCAGGGCTATCTTGCGCGGGGCATCAGCAGCGATCTGATGACCGATCTGTCCCGCCTCTCCGGAGTGCGAGTCATCGTCGCGTCGGCGGAAGCGGGGAACGGCCGCGCGGCGAAGTCGGCCCGGTATGTGGTCGGCGGCAGCGTTCAGCGTGCCGGCGCGATCCTCCGGATCAACGTCTGGCTGACCGACGCGCGCACGAACGAGCAACTGTGGTCCCGGAGATATGAGCGGCCTTTCGGCGATCTGCTCGCCATACAGAACGAGATCAGCCGCGGATTGATCGAGCGCCTGCCGACGTTGCTGAGCGATGCCGAGCGCAGACGGCTCGCGAAGCGTTACACCCGCAGCGCGGAGGCGTACGAAGACTTCCTGCACGCCAGGGCGCTGTTCCTCGTTCGCCGCCCCGAAGCCAACGAGCAGGCCCGTGCTCTCTACACCAAGGCGCTCGATCTCGATCCGCAATTTGCACGTGCCTACGCGGGTCTCGCGATGACCTACGCCATGGATTACCGCTATCAGAGCCCCGGCGCATCGCCGGCGGCGCTCGACCGGGCGCTGAAGCTTGCCGAGACCGCTCGGAAGATCGATCCCGACATCCCGGAAGTCTATTGGGCGATCGGCTTCATCCACGCGCAGAGCCGCCGCCACGACCAGGCAATCGAAGCCTTGGAAAAGGCGATCGAGCTGAATCGATCCTATGCCGATGCCTATGCGCTCATGGGTGGCATCTACACCTACATCGGCCAGCCGGCGCGGACCGTCCCTCTGCTGCGCACCGCGCTACGGTTCAATCCCGACGGCGGGTACCTGTATTTCCTGCTACTTGGGCGCGCCTATCTGTTCGAGAACGATCTTGATCAGGCGCTCATCAATCTCCGTGAAGCGCTCAGACGCAATTCGGAAGACGTGGAAGCGCACATCTACCTCGCGGCGACCCTGGTCGCCAAGGGCAACCGCAGCGCAGCCGAATCAGAGGCCGACGAGATCCGCGCGCGCGATGCCAGCTTTTCGATGCGCGATTGGCTCAAGACCTATCCGTTGACCAGTCCGCGCGAAATTCAGAGATTGCTGGAGCTCACTGCGAAAGTGCAGCTGTAGGGGACGCGGCCTGCAGGGCGGCTATTTCTTCGGCGCCGGATGGATGTCGTCCACCCAGCGCACTTCCTCCGGCTTCTCGACCGCCGGGATATCGAGGTTGACCACCACCGGCTCCTGGCCGCTGCGGCACAGGACACACGACAGCGGCTCGGTGTCGCTCGCGTTGATTTCCTGGTGAGGGACGTAGGGCGGAACGTAGATGAAGTCGCCCGGCCCCGCCTCGGCGACGAATTCGAGCCTGTCCCCCCAGCGCATGCGCGCGCGGCCGCTGACGACGTAGATCACGCTCTCCACCGGCCCGTGGTGGTGGGCGCCGGTCTTGGCCTTGGGATGGATCACGACCGTGCCGGCCCAGAGCTTCTCCGCGCCGGCGCGCGCGTGGGTGATCGCCGCCGCCCGGTTCATGCCCGGCGTCTGCGGCGTGTTGATGTCGAGCTCGCCGGCGCGCACGACGCGCACGCCGTGGCGCTTCCATTGGGATTCGTCGGTCATGTCGGGATGCCTTGTGCGCCTGGAGAATTCTAGCGCAGCAAGCCGCACCGGGGCAGAATAGGCAATGGCCGTTCACGCCCCTAGCATACCTGCCGGCGAGATCCAGATCACCGCGGTGCGCGCGCAAGGCGCCGGAGGCCAGAATGTCAACAAGGTTTCCAATGCGGTGCACCTGCGCTTCGATATTCGCGCTTCGTCGCTGCCGGAGCAGGTCAAGGCGCGGCTGCTGGCCTTTCGAGACCAGCGCATCTCCGGGGAGGGCGTGCTCGTCATCAAGGCGCAGCAGCACCGCAGCCTCGAGAGAAACCGCGAGGAAGCGCTGGCGCGCCTGCACGGAATCGTCGCCCGCGCGGCCGCGGTGGCGCCAAAGCGAAAAGCGACGCGGCCGACCGGCAGCTCTAGGAAGAGGCGCCTGGAGCGCAAGTTGAGGCGCAGCCGGATCAAGCAACTGAGGGGCAGGGTGCGTTCTGTCGCGGACTGAGAGAGAGGAGCCATGAAGCAGAAGAACATCGTCGGGGTCGCGTGCATCGCCTTCGCAGGGCTTCTCCCGCTCGCCGCCTGCCAGCACATCCCTTTCGCCGGTCCGCCGCACTTCTCCGTCGATCCCTACTGGCCCAAGCCGCTTCCCGGCAACTGGATGCTCGGGCAGGTTGCTGGCATCGCGGTCGACAGGAACGATCACATCTGGATCCTGCACCGGCCCGGCACCCTGCTCGACGACGAGAAGGGCGCGCTGCAGCATCCGCCCGCGACCCGTTGCTGCACCCCGGCGCCGCCGGTGCTCGAGTTCGACGGCGCGGGCAACCTCTACCGCAGTTGGGGCGGGCCCGGTAAGGGCTACGACTGGCCGGAGAGCGAGCACGGGATCTACGTGGACGGATCGGGCAACGTCTGGATCGCCGGCAACGGGGCCAAGGACCATCAGGTCCTCGAGTTCACCGCCGACGGAAGATTTCTTCGGCAGTTCGGCAAGGCGGGAAGCACGGGCGGCTCGAACAACGAAAAGCTGCTCGGCCGCCCTGCGGGCGTGGAGCTCGATCCCGAGGTGAACGAGCTCTATGTCGCCGACGGCTACCAGAACCGGCGCGTCCTCGTGCTCGACGCAAGCACCGGCGCCTACAAGCGCCACTGGGGCGCGTACGGCAACCGGCCGAGCGACGAGAAGCTCCCGCCCTACAGCCCGGCCCGGCTGCCCTCGCGGCAGTTCGGCAACCCGGTGCACTGCGCACGGCTCTCGCGCGACGGGCGCGTATACGTGTGCGACCGCGCCAACGACCGCATCCAGGTATTCGAGAGAAGCGGCAGGTTCGTCACGGAATTCCGCGTCGAGCCCGAGACGCTGCAGAACGGCTCGGTGTGGGACCTCGTGCTCTCGCAGGACCGGGAGCAGAAGTACATCTTCATGGCGGACGGCGCGAACGGCGAGGTGCTCACCCTGGAGCGCGACACCGGAAAAGTGCTCTCCCGCTTCGGCCGCCCCGGGCGCATGGCGGGCGAATTCAAGTGGGTGCACAACATCGCGATCGACTCCAAGGGCAATCTGTACACCTCCGAAGTCGGTACGGGGCGGCGCGCGCAGAAGTTTGCGCGCATCAACTGACTGGCGGCCCTCGGGGATTCGCGCGTCAGGCGCTCAGGCCGAGCACCGACTTCAGGCTCTTTACGAGTGCTTCGTGCTCGAAGGGCTTGGTGATGTAGCCGTTGGCGCCGTGCGCAAGCGCATAGAGGACATCCTTCCGGCTCGATTGCGCGGTCAGCATGATCACGGGAAGCGTTTTCAGCGCCGGGTGCTGCCGGATCCGGGCGAGGATGTCGAAACCGTTGGTGTCGACCAGGTTGACGTCGAGCAGGATCACATCGGGCGAGGGCGTAAGGCGCAGCGCCGCCACGATTTCCTCGCGGCTGCTGGCCACATGCGGCTCGTACCCTTCGAGCTTGAGAAGCATCCTGAGCGCGGTGATGAACGGAGCGTTGTCCTCGATCACCAGTACCACGTATTTCGATCCATTGGCGGGCGCCTTCTTTCCGGACGCCTGCCGCGCGATGCTCACGTAGTATCCGGACTGGTCGAGCGACTGCAGGCCCTTGTCCGCTTCCTCGCGGAATTTCGCCGAGACGCTTTCGGGCATGGCGTCGACCGGAACCTCGAAGAAAGAGCCGAATTCGGCGTCCACGACGGTTCCCGGCTTGACGACATCGATGAGCTTGGCGCGATGCAGCGTCTCCACCGCCTCGTGGATCTCGCCGGGAGGCACGCCCGCGGCGCGCCTGGCGACCTCGGAGAGGACGGTCCTGCCGTCGAACATCACCAGCAGCTTGAGCGCCGTGGTCGAAAGCTGCGTCGAGCCGGCCTTGAGTTCCGCCCTGCCTTTGGCGGTTGGCGCGTAGAGGGTCAGATTGGAGGTGTCTTCCCGGCTCATCGCTTTCCCCTGGTTGAGCGTGGGAATGGACATCATACGGCTACATGCTATTCCCTGTAGTCAGTCTCCTGCAAGGAACGGTCTCTCCCGAAAGGAACCACTCACCGCGAGTTCACGCGGTAGCTGCCATGCGGACCTCGTCTGCTGTGGGAACGAGGAAAGGCGTGCGCTGGGTCTCGTTGCCGGTGACGTCCCGGTAGACGAGCTCGCGGGTCTCGAAGTCGTATTCGGGATGCCCCCCGTTGTTCCAGTTCCCGGTGAAATGCATGTAGAAGGGCACGTAGAAGCCCCTCTTCGGGTCGCGCGGGTGCAGGGCGAACACGTACTCGGGCGCCGTTTTCAATTCGGTTCCGCGGTGGCAGTACTGGACCCAGACGTATTCGTCGAGCACGACCACCTTCCAGGTGGGGGCGTACCCGTAGAACTTGAGCTCGACCTTCTTTCCTTCGCGCCGCAGCCGGTCAAGGCAGGCGATGCTCGACTCGACCTCGCGCACGAGCGCCTCCTCGCTGAGGAGTCTGTTCGTGAACGACTGGATGTGCTCTCGCGCTCCTTCGCTCGCCGGATGTAGGAGCATGACCCTGATGTCGTAGCCGTTGCGGAGCACGCTCTCGAAAAGGCTGTCCCCATCGACGAAGGTGTTGTAGCCCGTGACCGACAGGATGTAGACGTCGCGCGAGGCGGGCAGTCTCTTCACCATCCATCGGCCCCGCCAGGGGCGCAGCCAGCCGCCTTTCTCGCAGGCAAAAACGAGCGACGCGAGGCGCGCGCTGGAGACGAAGCGCTGGTTCTCCCACAGCAACATCAGGACGTTGAGGAGCAGGACGAGAATCGCCGCGAAGCCGATCTCCGTGACGAGAAGAAGCTGCGTGTTCTCTTCGACCTTCGGCCACCAGTAATAGAGGATGTAACCGGCCGCCTTGGGCAGCGTGAACGCGATCCCGATCGCGAGAAGCGTGATGAGGCTGTGCGACAGAATGTAACGCAGGCCTGCGGCAAAGGAGGGAGATTCAGTTCGCCCGAACAAGGAAATGACCTCCGTGGTAATCCGTAAGGCGCGTGCCGATGTCACAGGCTGCGCGCGCCGGTCATTGAAGCATTGCAATGTTGCAGGAAAGCCATGCGCGCATCCCGAGAGCATGGGGCGCGCCCACTGTCCGACCCGGAACCGGGCGATGAGTTCCGTCAGGATTCGTGCCAACGCGGAGGCCGCTGTCGTGCGTTGGCGACAGTTCAATCCGCCATTTCGCGCGCCTGGCCGATCGACCCCGAGTCCGGCTGTCCGGCTACAGGGTTGCCCCCGGCTGCCCGAGCGCCTTCTCGGCGAGCTGGCGGACGACCCACTCGTAGGCGTCGTCCACCGAGTCGGTGCGGTGCACGAGCTCGATGTCGCGCGGGTCGATGGTCCCGTGGCGCGCGAGCGCGTCGAAGTTGATGACCTCGCGCCAGTACTCGGTGCCGAACAGCACGATCGGCAACGGCTTGCGCATCTTGCGGGTCTGCACCAGGGTGAGCAGCTCGAACAGCTCGTCGAGCGTCCCGTAGCCGCCCGGGAACACGATCACCGCCTTGGCCAGATAGGCGAACCAGAACTTGCGCATGAAGAAGTAGTGGAAGTGGAAGGCGAGCTCGCGCGTGACGTAGGGGTTGTCGAATTCCTCCACCGGAATGGAGATGGTGAGGCCGACGTTCATGCCTTTCGCGTCGGCTGCGCCGCGGTTCGCCGCTTCCATGATCCCCGGCCCGCCGCCGGTGCAGACGACGAAGCGGCGCTCTTCGTGGTCGAGCTCCTTCGACCAGTTGGTGACGCGGAACGCGAGCTCGCGCGCGGCCTCGTAGTAGGCGGACATCTTGAGCGCCATTTGCGCCCGCTCCCGGTCTGGGCCCGCCTTTGCCGCACGCACCATCTCCTCGGCGGCCTCGCGCGGCTTGATGCGCGCCGAGCCCATGAAGACAACGGTGTCGTCGACCTTGTAGTGGTCGAAGCGGCTCTTGGGCTCGAGATACTCCGAGAGGATGCGCAAGGGGCGTGCGTCCTTGCTGTTCAGGAAGCCCGGATGCTGATAGGCCTTGCTGCGGGTGTGCTTGCGTTCGCTCATGGCGCGGGGCGTGAACAGGGTGATCCGGGGCACTCGGCGGCCGCTTGTCTTCGGCCTCGGGTGCCATGTTACCCGGCCTTGGGGTCCGGACGCTCGGTGCCTCGGATTCGCGCCCCGTCCGCACGCACAGCGCGTGCGGACGCTTGCCTCTGGAATTGCGCTGCGTCAATGCACCTGCAGTTCCAGGAGCTTGCCAGCGAGGGCGTGCACGTCGGCTGCGACGCCCTCCAGGGCCAGGGGCCAGCCTGCTAGAAAGTCCCTCTCACCCTGCGCACGCGGCTCGAGCAGTTCGCCGTTGCGAAGCCCCATCAGAGCGCACCATGCCCGCTGTTCGTCCTCAAGCAGCTTCTCGGCCTGTATGAGAGCATCGACCACCAGCTTTCGCGCAGGAAATGCCGCGTCGCCCGCGTCCATCACGCGCCGCAGGATGTGCAGGTAATCCGCCTCCGTTCGCAGGGCCGTGAGCAACATGGATTCCCGAAATGCGTCGAGCGTCGCCGCATCGTCGCGCGGGAGCGTGCGGCCTGCCGAATCTCTCGTGCGCACGAGCGCTTCGGCGGCGGCTGTTGGTGCGGCGACGATCCATTCGAGATAAGCCGTCGCGGTCTCTTCGCTGCTGCAGGTCACTGCTTCGGAGATTCCGTCGCTCACAAACAAGGTCGGCGCGATCGCCGCGCCCCACTGCGCCCAGTCCAGATACGCGGCGACCCAGTCGCCGCCCATCGCGCTCGCACTCATCGTTCCTCCTCGCTGCAGCCGCCGCTCGCGGGGATGCGAGCCGCGGATGCCATCGTCATGGAACACAATATGTTCTCCCGATTTCACGGGTCCGTATTGAGGTGGATCAAAGGCCGTGGGTATTTGCATTGCACAATCCCTGTCTCATGCGCGGACCGGACAACGCAAGGGTCGGGTCAAGGGGAGATCTTCACGTCCACCGTCATCCCGAGCCTGAGCGGAGTCTTCTCGAGCAGCTCGACCTTCACCTGGACGACTTTGATGCCCAGGTTGACCGCGGGATTGGACGGGCGGATCCTGCGCGCGCCGACGTAGTCCGAGATCTGCTTCACGCGCCCCTTGAAGGTGGCGCCGCGATAGGCGTCGGAGGTGACCTCGGCCGCATCGCCCACTTTCACCTTTCCGATGTCGGTTTCGTCCACTTCGACGTTGAGCCAGAGCTTCTCGAGGTCGGCGATGCCGAGGATCGGGATCTCAGGGGTGACCCCTTCGCCTTCGTCGAGGTAGCGCTGGATCACCGTGCCGGCGATGGGCGAGCGGACGTAGGTCTTGTCGAGGAGGCGCCGGTTGTAGCCGAGCGCCGCCTCGGCGAGCCTGACCTGATTTTCGTACAGCGTCAGAGTCTCGGCCCTCGGGCCCGCCTCGAGGAGGCGCTTGCGCTGCTCGGCCTGGTCGGCGGCGGCGCGCGCGGCGTCGTAGGCGCGCTGGCGCTCGTCGAGCGTCGCAGAGGACACCATGCCTTGCGCGCGCAGCTCCCGGTAGCGCTTGAGCTGGCTCTCCGCCTCCTGCCGTACCGCGTTCGCGCCCTCCCACGCGGCGATCGCCTCCCTGATCTCCTCCGAGCGCGCTCCGGCGCGGACCTCGGCGAGCTTGCTGCGCGCCACCCGCAACTCGCCTTCCGCGCGCTGCATGGCAGCCTTGAGGTCGTCGTTCTGCATGATCGCCACGATCTGTCCGGCCTGCACGGCATCGCCTTCCTTGACGAGAATCCTGTCCACCTTGCCGTTCAGCTCGCCGCTGCTCACGTCGATGTCGTAGCCGGGCATCGCCTCGACCTTGCCCTCGGCGGCGACGCGGCCGGGATCCGCGCGCGGATCGGACGGCGGCGCTGCCGGCGGCCGGTGCGTGAAGAGGAGGAGGGCGCCGATCGCGACGAGAGCGATGAGTGCCGCCGCGATCCAGGTTTTCTTCATGGCACGAGCCTTCCATCCTCGAGCACCGCGACCCGGTGCGCGAGTTGCTCGGCTTTCGGGTCGTGGCTGACGATGGCGACCGCCTTGCCCCGATCCTCCGCCAGGCTCCTGAGCAGCGACAAGACCTCTTTTCCGGTCTTTGAATCCAGATTGGCGGTCGGCTCGTCGGCGAGTATGACGAGCGGGTCGCCGGCAAGCGCGCGGGCGAGCGCGGTGCGCTGCTTCTCCCCGCCGGAGAGGTCGGGCGGATAGAGGTCCGCGCGCCTGGCGAGGCCGACGCTTTCGAGCAGCGCGAGCGCGGCGGCCTTGATGCGCGAGCGCTCGATGTGCTTGAGCCGGAGCACCAGCTCGACGTTCTCTGCGGTGGTGAGCGAGGGAAACAGGTTGAACGACTGAAACACGAAGCCGATGGTTCTTCGCCGGATGCCGGGCAGCGAATCCTCGGGAAGCGCGCCCACCGGCTTGCCTTCGACGTACACTTCGCCGCTCGTCGGCCGCAGGATGCAGCCCATCATGGACAGCAGCGTCGTCTTGCCCGAGCCCGAAGGCCCCGCGATCAGCACGACTTCCCCGGGGCGCAGCGCGAGGCTCACCGAATCGACGGCGACGACCCGGGCGTCGCCCCGGCCGTAGACCTTGCTCACGTTCCTCGCCTCGATGACGGCTTGCATGGCGTCAGGCCTTGAACACGGTCACTGGGTCGAGCGTGCGGATCTTGCCGACCGAGAAGTAGGCGGATGCGAGGCACGCGGCGAGGACGACCACGAAGAGGCCCAGAAACACCGACGTGTCGAGGTAGAGCGGAACGCCTGCCTGCTCGAGCGCGCCGTGCACGAGCCCGACAGTGAGCGCTGCGATGAGGTAGCCTGCGACCGCGCTCGCCCCGGCTTGGCCGAAGACCACCTGGTAGATCTCCCCGTTTCGCGCGCCGATCGCCTTCAGCGTGCCGTATTCGCGCAGGTGCGCGAGCGTGCTCGCGTAGATCGTCTGCCCGACGATGGCACCGCCGATGGCCATCGCGAGGATCGCGGTGAGGAAGAACGCCATCCCGAGGCCCGTCTGGATGGTCCAGTAGCGGATGCTCCGGGCGATGAACCCGTTGCGCGTCATCACCTCGTTGTCCTTGAGCGAGTCGCGCAGGACTCGCGCGACCCGGTCCGCGTCGGCGCCGTCCCTGAGCTTGGCGACGATGAAGGAGGTCTGATCGCCCCAGCCGATCTCTGAGAGCAGACCCTGCAGCCGGTCGTAGGAGACGAACAGCACGGGCGCGGTGGTGAAGCTTCTCACGTCCTCGGAAAGGCCGACGAGCTTGAAGGCATGGCGCTTGGCGGCGATTTCGAGCTCCCAGCGGCTGCCGAGCTCGAGCCGGCCGAGGCGCTTTTCCGAGGCTTTGTCCGCGATCATGTAGTTTCCGCCTTTCAGATCGGAGGGCTTCCCCGCGAGCATGGCCCAGGGTTTGCCGATGCCCGTGTCCGGGTTGAAGCCGACCACCTGCACCTGCTCCCGGCCGCCGTTGGCGAGCTTGAAATAGCCCCAGAAGAGCAGGATCTTCTCGGCCCAGAGCACTTCGGGCAGCGAGCGCACGCGGTCGATTCTCTCGGCGAGGAAAGGCATGGCGAAGTCGAAGGTCTGGATGTTCTTGGAGGCGATCCATATGTCGCCCTCGGTGTGCCGGATGATGGCGGTGGCGTTGCCCATGCTGCCGAGATAAATGGCCACCTGGATGAGGGCGAGCACGGCGGACACGGCGATGCCGATGAGCGCGATGGCGAAGCGCAGCTTCTCGTGCATGACCGTCTTGAACGCGAGCCAGAGCAAGATCACCCTTTCCCGGAAGGGCCGCCTCCATTATGGAAAGCGCCCCCAGGGCGCCCATTGACATGGGTCAAGGCGGGCGGCCTGCCCGGGGAGCCCGATGCGATCAGGAGCAGAGACCGGCGCGGGGTATGATCCGGCGAAATGTCCGCCGCCATCCCCTTGCGCGTCGCGCGCCTCACCAAGCACTATCGCACCCAGGGCCGCGGCGCGCTCGAGGCGGTGCGCGACGTCTCTTTCGAGGTGCGAGCGGGAGAGTGCTTCGGCCTCCTGGGTCCGAACGGCGCTGGAAAGAGCACGACGATCCACTGCATCACCGGCTTCTATCCGCCGACTTCGGGCGAGGTGTTCTTGGGCGGAATCGACGTCAATCTCGAGCCGAAGGCGGCCCGCGCGATCCTCGGCGTGTGCGCGCAGGAGGACACGCTCGACAGCGACTTCCGCGTGCTCGACCAGCTGGTGCGCTACGCGACCTTTTTCCGCATCCCGGTCGAGGAAGGCCTGCGCCGCGCCCGCGCGCTGCTCGAGCGCTTCGGCCTCTCGGACAAGGCCGGGGAGCAGGTCGAAGCGCTCTCCGGCGGCATGAAGCGCAGGCTGCAGGTGGCGCGCGCGCTCATCTCGCGGCCCAGGGTGCTGGTACTCGACGAGCCCACCACCGGCCTCGACCCGGAGGTGCGCCGCGTGCTCTGGGACATCCTGATGGAGGAGCGCGGCAAGGGCGCGGCGATACTCCTGTGCACCCACTACATGGAGGAGGCCGAGCGCCTCTGCGACCGCGTCGGCATCATCGCCAAAGGCCGGATCCTCGACATCGACGCGCCGCGCGCGCTGATCGAGCGGCACATCGGCACACGGGAGATCGCCGAAGAAGTCCGGCCCGGTGCGATCTGGCGGCGCCCGCCGAACCTCGAGGACGTGTACCTGAAGCTGACCGGCACGCGACTGCATCAGGAAGCGGAGGTCGCGTGAGCGAAAAAAAAGCCCGCCGAAGCGGGCTCTTCCGGAGCCGACGGCCTTACTCGGCCGGGCGGACGTTGATCGCTTGCGGGCCTTTTTGGCCCTCGGCGGCGTCGTAGCTAACCTTGTCGTTCTCCTTGAGGCTCTTGAAGCCGCCTTGCTGAATCGCGGAGAAATGGACGAACAGGTCCTTGCTGCCGTCCTCGGGCGTGATGAAACCATAGCCCTTGGCATCGTTGAACCACTTCACTGTACCTTTACTCATGATCGTTACCTTGAAAGTTGAAATTGGGCTCGCGCCCTGCGCGGGAACTTCAAGAAGAGATAAACGGAGATCTGAGCAGTACAGCGGGAAGCCTGCGGAGGACTACGAATTCAGTGCTTGAGAGAACCTGCACGCGTCTTATACAGGCTGGCGACCGGCGGGTCAAGGTAATTCGCGGGGCGCCCGCGGGCAGATGCCGTGCGCATTTTCGTGCACACTGAACGGGACAATGCACGGATTTCCTCGCCCTGCCGCCGCTAACGCGCCATGAGCGTTCTCGACTCGCTCTGGGCGGTGCGCTGCGTGTGGCTGCGCTACTTCGACGTGTTCCGCAAGAGCCTGCGCTTCTACATCGTCACGACTTTCTCCGAGCCGATCCTCTATCTCCTTTCCTTCGGGCTGGGCATGGGTGCGCTGGTCGGCACGGTGAAAGTGCACGGGATGGAGGTGAGCTACCGGAGTTTCGTGTTCGCCGGGATC
>Ga0335085_10007135_pt1 | contig 17453 bp, 17 predicted proteins | sample Lox_Sample_45_FD_206712 | JGI IMG/M metagenome (GOLD analysis project Ga0335085, IMG submission 206712) | Soil microbial communities from Loxahatchee National Wildlife Refuge, Florida, United States - Lox_Sample_4.5 | ecosystem: Environmental > Terrestrial > Soil > Wetlands | place: USA...
GTGCCTGAACCGGGATCGCTCGCATTGATGTTTGGCGGCTTGCTGATCACAATCCGCCGTTACCTTCGGTTCGGCAAACGCGCCGCTGAGCCCTCACCCATAATTTGAGCGGTCGATTAGGCACGCTCCTGGCCTTGAGGCACTTAGGCACGGGATATTTTAGCGTGATGAAGCCGGAACTAATCGCCGATCTGTATCTGTATCCTACCGAAGAAGGTGGTCCGAAAGTGCCTATGGCCGACGGGATCGGCTGCCCATCATACAGTCGCAAGGGCAACCGCGAAAACGGCTGGACGTGCTTTCCCAAGGTCGGCGATGTGCCTCTCGCCCCGGGCCAAAGGCGGCGGGTGATGCTCTCTTTCTTTTCAGCAGAAGCGGTGGAAGAAATGCGAAGGACGGGCACAATTTACCTCTGGAATTCCAGGTACATCGGAGAAGCCACTATAGTCTTTGACGGTGCCACGCTCACTCGATAGCCAACGCATCAGGGAGCCGGATCAACCGGCGTCATTCGGAATGCATCGGCGCCGAATATGGGAGTCTGGCTAATTAAGACGGCGGCACGGCAGCAGGCGAAGCCTTACCTCCTGTTCGGCAACTCTTCATCTCGGTTATTTTTCGGTCCACAGGCTAAAAGGAAGAAGGCGACGCTCTCACGAACGTGTTACCGGACCTTGTAGAAGCGGATTGATGCTACCCTAGGGACGGGCTGTCGGATTTTGCGGGACTGCACCGTCCTCATGCCCGTGCACCACGTGCGGTGTCACGACAATATACAGGTCGGTCTTGCTGCTGTTGGTGTTCTCGGACTTGAACAGCTCGCCCAATAGCGGCACATCCCCAAGTGCTGGTATCCTGTTGTGGTGGGAGAGTTCGCTTTCCTGGGTCAGGCCGCCGATCACGAAGGAATCCCCGTCGCGCACCGTGGCCGAGGTCGAGGCCTCACGCTGGCTGATGGTGGGATAGCCCTGAGAAATTCCGGTCACGCTGGAGACTTCTGCGAACACATGGGATGTGACGAAGCCGTCATCGCTGACCCGCGGTGCGATCTGGAGTGTGACGCCAACATTGACATACTGCACCTGTTGCTGGACGGCATTGACGCCGGAAAGTGCAATGGAGGTAAGGATCGGCAGCGCATCGCCCGTAATGATCTTGGCGGTGGAACCGCTTTGCGCGGCGATCCGCGGTTTGGAGATGATACGGCCATTGCCCTGCGCGATCTGGGCGTATATGGCCAGCTGCAGGTTGCCCGCGACACCTCCTGAGCGGGCGGTATTGGCGACACCGGGATAATTGCCGCTGGCATAGCTGTAGGCGACGCTGGCGATCTGGTTGTTGCCATTGTTGAAGTCCAGGCCGACATTGTGCGCGCCGGTTTCAGTCAGTTCGACGAAAACGGTTTCGAACACCACACTGCTGACCGGCACGTCCAGCTTGGCGATCTGTTCCTTCATTTTTGCAACGCGCGCGGTCGAGCCTTTGAGTACGATGGCGTTGAGGCGGCGATCGATTCCGGTGGTGTCGTCAATCGTCTGGCCGAGGGAATCAACCGCGGTGGCCGAAAAGCTCACCCCCTGATTGAAACCCGGATTTGTAAGGCCGGCACCGGCATAAGAACCCTGCATGCCGGCGGAGCCGAAAGCGGGCTCCTCGGGCGCAAAATGATCATTGGGTTTGATCGACTGATTGGCAGTCAAAAGGCCGATGACCTCGCTGACGTCCGCGTATTTCAGGGGCACGATTTCGAACACGTCGTCGGCCCGGCCGTCTGCATGCATCACCGGACTCGCGGGCATGGGCTGGGACTTGGGACCAGGCGGGCTGAAAGTCGTAATGGCGACCGCCACGGCGCGCGCGGCCAAGGGTGCAGCAGCGATGTGGATCGGCGCCGTCCCCGTAATGGTCAAGGTCAATATCTTGCCGTTCTGCGCGAAATTCATCGACTGGATCAGCCCGTGCTTGCCGACGGGGAACAACAGACTGGGGGCAAGACTGGCATCAGCGAAAGCCAAAACTGCCGTCGTGCCGTCGTTATTGACGACCGAGAATTGCGGCAGGCGAGAGATCGCTGGGGGTTACGGCGACGATCTGGATCGGCCCCGTGGAAGGCGGCGGCAGTGGCTGAGCACTGGCGGCCGATAGATGCCAGGCCACGATGCTGACAAGCATCGACAGTAGGATAGAGAGGATATGGCCGAACTTCACGGAAGCTCCACCGGGCCGGCTCCTTTCAAAGCGAAGTCGATCGACCAAGTCGCTCCGGCCACCCGACAGCTTCATGCAGGAACGGACCTGCATCGAGCTCGTGCGGGCGGCCGGGTTGGACAACTCTTGGGGTAGTCGACTTCTGCCTGGCGTGATCTGCCGTCAGATCAATTCACCGTAACACGCTGGCCAATAATCTGGCCGGCAACATGCTGCGGCGGGGCGCCAACGGGGTAGATGTCCGCGGTAAAGGGTCCGGAAAAGCTGCCGCCTTTTGCGTCCACGACGACATTTTCCTTGATGTTGACCCGAGCGTTCAGAGCACCGGTGGTCGAGTCGTAACTCAATGCGAAGTGGTTGAGCTTGTAGCTGAACGGTCCGGTCTGTGCCCACACGCCCATGCAGAAGTTCTCGGTCGCGGGGGCCCGGCTGCCGCTGTTCATGATTTCCGTGCCGTCGTCATGCCAGACCTGGTAGCCCCAATCGAAGGTACCGCCGCCAGCGGTGAGGGTGACGCTCCACATCCCCACGATTGGACTCTGTCCGAAATTCACGGGGATCAGCGTTGCAGTGTTCTGGCCATCGGATGTCCAGGACGCATGTTTCTTCAGCAAACCCGCGTTCAAGCCACAGCCGGCCCAGGCCGCCGGCGCCAATGCCGATGTCGCCGCCACCAGGGCGCTCACCATGAGCAAGCTTCGAGTAGACATTGTCATTTTCGTCTCCTTTCAGATGCTGCGATGCCAGCCTTCACAGGGCTGACACAAAAACAGCACGGGTGTGACCAAGTCGGTCACGGTTAACGGGAGTGCGGGGAACAACCCGCCACCACCCGTCGGTGCAGCGTCCGCCGCGCCACGAGACGAAAAAGCAGGCCGGATCGAGCGGCGTTTGGTCGACCGGGGCATGCATTTCCAATATCATGGCCTCCTGGGTCGGAGGCCGGCAAAACGCTGAACTCGACAGGCCGGACTCTATGGACGTGGGCCCATCTGATCCTTGGCATGGCGCTTAATTCTTCCTGAAATTTTCCTGAATTTCGCAGGCGCAGAGGGTCGGTCGGTAGAGTTCTACGGTCTCGTCGGGCCGTGGCTTGGGGTGATTGATGGATTGCCGGGAATACAGAGTGGGCCGGTTCACCTTGCAGCCATTCCGTCAGCTGCTGGACGGCGGGGTTCCAGTTCCGATCGGGCGCAAGGCGCTTGAACTGCTTTCCGTTCTCGCCAAGGCCGAAGGCGCGCTGGTCACCAAGGACGAGTTGATGGCCGCGGTCTGGCCCAAGGCCGTCGTAGAGGACAACGCCCTGCAGGTTCATATCGGCACATTGCGCAAATTGTTGGGCGCGGATGCCGAACTTTTAGGCACGGTGCATGGTTTCGGCTACCGGCTGGCGGCAACTCAAGCGGGCTGCTCAAAGCCCGAAACGCGAACTGAGGCAAAGCCGATTCTGGCGGCGATGCCCCGCCGTCTTGTGCCCGCCGGACTGGCCGTGCTGACCGCCACCTGCCTTGCCACCTTGGGTTTGTGGTCCTTCCGTGATCGCCTGCCCTGGCCGGAGAGGGTCCACGAGCCGCGCGTTGCGGTGTTGCCGTTCGACACCCGTGGCCAAGGGGCGGACGTACGCCGCTTTGCCGATAGCCTGCATGACGAGATCGTCAGTGAACTTTCGGACAATCACATTCAGGCAGTGTCCAGGGATGAGAGCCTGGCACTGCACGGCACAGCCGCGCGCCCGGCCATCAACAAACTGGGCGCCGACCTGCTGCTCAATGGCACGGTCGACGGCGATGGCAAGAACATCAATGTCCATCTCTATCTCGACGACGTCCGTGAGCGCGTGAGCATCTGGTCCGACGAAATCCAGGGGCCAGCCGGCGCGTCACCTGCGCTGCGGGCACAGGTGGCGACCCGGGCCGCCGACGTGGTTTTCTGGGCTAAGACCGGCCGCTCCGGAAAAGTTCAACTGGATGCGGCCACTCTGGCGGCCTTTATCGCCGGTCGCGAAAGCACGACAATGGTTCGCAATGGCAGCTTCGGCGCGGCACTCGTCGCCTACAAGAAAGTCGTGGCCGCCGCCCCTGACTTTTCCTGGGGCCATTCCGGCGTGGCGGTCACCGACGCCTTCACCCTATTGAACCAGCCGGAGTCCGCATTTCCCGATGCCGCCCTTAGAGGTCAGGTGCGCACCGAAGCGCAGCAGGAAGCCAGGCGCGCTCTGGCACTCGAGCCTCATAATGGCGAGGCGTATCTGGCCTTGGAGTTGGCGCTACCGCCGCTCGAATGGAAGGCGCGAGAGGCCCTGCTTGACCAGGGCGCCTCGATGGACCCGAATTTCGAGCCCGGTGCCATGATGAAAGGCCGCCTGCTCTGGGATGTCGGACGCGGCCGCGACGCTCTCGTCTGGTTTCAGCGGGCTCATGATCTCGACCCCCTGCATAATGGCGAAAACTGGTCGCTGGCCCTGAGCCTGGCAGAAGAGGGCCATGCCGGGGAAAGCCGGAACCTGGTGTCGCAGATGCAGGTGCAGTGGCCTGGCCAGATGTCAACCAGGGACGCGCGGTTCTGGACAAGTGTCGTCACCGGCGCGACCGGCGACACCCTGGCGCAAATTGCCGATCCTACAACACGTCCGGTCCTCATGGACCAGCAATCCGCCGACGCCTGGAGCGCCGCGCTCAGGGCCATCGCTTCGCATGACCCGGCGGCAAGGATTGCCGCCATCAAGCAGGTAAAGGAGGCGAGCGATGCCGGCTCTCTCAACCGCGGCCATGCCCTGACCCTCCTGTCGATGCTGGGCGATCTCGATGGCGCCTTCGCTCAGGCGGAACTTTATCAACCGATCAGTTCCTATTCGCCACCCTTTCTGTTTCTGTCGTCAACCGCGGCAATGCGCTCCGATCCCCGATTCATGCGCCTGGCCCGCAAGTTCGGCTTTGTCGCCTATTGGCGCGCGACCGGCTACTGGCCGGATTTCTGTAGCGAGCCAGGTCTGCCTTACGATTGCCGTAGCGAGGCGGCCAAAGTCGCGGCCTCGAGCGTGATATTGGGCTCAATCGGGGCAAGTCCTTAAGGCTGCGCCCGGCGTCCAAAGCTGACCCCACCCAGTGCCACTGAAGCTGTTTAACGGCTTTCTAATTCTGATCGTCGAACGGGGTCCAAACTGGACGCCGATCTTGGGTCAAATCCCGCGCCGATTGACACAAAAGGAGTCAAATAAGGTTTTCGACGGCGACGGCTGTAACTGTTTGATTAGGTCAACACCGAAACAGGCATCCCCAAAGGACCCTCGACAGTCGACACCGCGGGCTCAACCTTCGCCTTGGTGGCCTTCTTCGCCTTCTTCACCACCTTAGCTTTGGCGGACTTCGCCTTGCGGGGCTTCTTTGCCTTCTTTTTCGACTTCGTGGTCTTGTTCGTATGCGACCGCCTCGCCTTCGTCTTTGTGTGCTTTGCGGCTTTCCTCACTCTGGAGCTCTTTTTGGATTTTTTCACTTTGCGCGCCATTTCTGCGTCTCCCCTTTGGCCATCCCGGGTCGTTATCTAGCCGGAGCATAACGAATACGCTCTGGCACGCGGCCGTCAAGAGCAGCCAACTGATGCCATCAATCGCGCGGGATGGGCGAACGTAGTTCGGACAAGCCAGACCCATCGCGCCGGCCAGTTGATGGACATGCGGGAATCCCTGGCCCATTTTCTTAGTTTTGCAGATTCATCGCAGCTCGCTGCTGCAATTTATCTGCCAGTCTTGCGCTCGCGGTCCGCAGTTCGGTATTAAAGCGCCGAATCGCTTCGTCGATATGCGGACGTCCCTCCATCTTCATCCTAAGCACTGGTGCCGGAGCGGCGGTGCTTTGAGCTAAATCTCACGCGCTGGGCGGAATTTCAGGCTCGCAAAAGCTGATGCCGACTCGGCTCTCGAACGGCAAAGAAGCGGGATAACTGCTTAATAGCCGCTGAAAAATTCCCGCTAAGCCGTTGATTCGACACGTGGATTTGATGGGTGGAAACGGTTGAGTGTGGAGGGCCTCCTTGTCTGAGATCTCTCAACGAGCTCATCCTGGCACATCGATGCCGTACGGAGGCCGTCCACACCACCCCAATTGCAATCACTGCAAACCGCGCGCGAGGGGACGAAATTACGACCGCATGGCCTCATGAAAATGCACCCCGGCTTTGATTTAAGTCGAGCGCCGCCCAACTCGGAACAGCCACGCCAACAAACAGCATGCTACCAGAGTCACTCCGCCATCAGCCAGAAGAGCGCAGGCTACGCCACCCCGGCCGTAGGCTTGGCCGTCGAACACTTGCATGTATGCGATGGGAAAACTAGACGATGCGCGGATCAGTGCGAATTGCGTGGCCGCGAAGGGATTGTTCAGGCCGATGCTCCCCAAGTTGATTGTGTATTCCACGGCGAACGCAGCAGATTGAAACAAGTTCTCGCCGAGCATCGCGAAGGCGAAGGTCGCTGGGCTGGGTTTCAAGCCGATCAAAGCCAAGGTGAAACAGGCACCGATGCCGCCAATCAATAAATAAAGTGGGCGTGGTTGAACCAGGCGCAACAGTAAGGGGACCAGCAGACTGCCGGCAACACCTGCAATCGTGGCGCCAGTACCACCGATGATGCTCACGAGCCGCTCGGAAGCGCCGAAGTCTCGGCCCAGTCCGCCCAACATGTTTGACAATGCGAATGATGCAGAAGGCGTAGCAAACAGCGTTAGTGTCGAGAGAATCTCGCGTTGGCGCAGTAGTCCAGCCAAGTCGCGGAAGAATTGCGCAAAGCTATCTCGCGCTAGCCGCCTATCTGCAGGAACCATGGGCAGCAGAAAACACAAGACAAGGGACGAGAGAAGCATCAGGCTGAGAAGCCCGGCGCCAAGCGCGAATGGGAGGTCCCGCAGCATCATGATAGCGACAATGATGACGAAACCGGTCCCGCCGATGTTGACGACAGCGTACCAAGTTCCCAGCTGTGCCTTTTGCTCTTGCGGCACTATCGCACCGAGCCATCCGCCTAAGGCTGCGCGGCTGAGACAAATAGCCAGCGACTCGCCAAACAGTAGCAGGGTGAGCAAGCCGAGATTGCCCAGCGACTCTAACATCGCAAATTGAAGAATCGCGCCGAGAATTAAAAACACGATCGCATAGGTGCGGCGGTTGAACCGCCAATCCAGCAAGGGTGCGAGCAGAAAATTGAAGAATGTAGGGGCCAATCCAATGGCCGTGATAGTGGCGATCTGGGGTTCTGGGACGTGGATGCTCGCCAACAGCTGAGGAAGGGTCACCAACATTACAGCGCCCAAGATGCCAATGGGCAAGTTGCCGAGCGATCCCATCAACCAGACGGGAGGAAGTTTGTGTGTCACCCCTAAACCCCCGTTAGGTCTTCCGTCCGCTTTCCAAAGAACCCTTTAATAGCTGTTCCAGCTTGCTCAGCGTTGCGCGGCTGCTCAGAATTACCACATGTCCCGCATACAAAGAGAGCATGAACCCACTGGCGGTTAGCGAAAGCGCGGCCGTAAGCAATTGAAATGCATAACGAATTTGAGGTCGACAGTATGTTTTTGGCGCAAGTGCACTATTCGCGGTTGCAAAATTTACGATACGAGAAGCGCCGGTCATCTGCAGTTGACTCGGCGTTGGCCATCGCTGCGATTTGTCTATGGCGCGGAGAGAGATTGCAGGCTGGATCGGTGTTTGCGGCATTGCCGGTCAAGGCGAAGGCTTGGCAACGACAACCGCCTCGGTCAGTCTCGCGGAATGCGCAGCTCTTGCATGGTTCCGGCATCCATTCCGTGCCGCGAAACTTCTGGAATGCGGAAGATTCTTGCCAAATCCAGGCGAGCGGACGGTCATGCACCGACTCAAACAACAAGCCGGTGATACTTTCAGCGGCGTGACAGGGAAGAACCTGCCCCGAAGGCGTTATTCTCAGAAACTGCCGCCCCCATCCGCCCATGCATTTCTTAGGTCGCGCCGCGTAATAGTCCGGCATCACAAAATCTATAACAAGTACGCCCTTCAGTCGTTCGCGGGCGGCTTCGACAACCTCCGCGCTTTCTTCATATTGGGATTCTGACGGAATCAAGGCCGCGCGGTTTTTCAGTGCCCATCCCAGGTACTGGACATGAGCGACTTCCAGACGGCTGGCGTCGAGCCTAACCGCAAGATCAATCAGCATCGGAAGTTCATGCAGATTCTGACGGTGAACCACAGCATTGACCGTTAGGGGAAGCCCCAATTCCCGCACCATCGCGGCCGCTGCGAGCTTCTTTTCATGACCACCTTCATACCCCCCAATATGGTCCGCGTTTTGTCGTTCCACGCCCTGAAAGCTGATTTGGATATGATCGAGGCCACCGTGCCCGAGTTTTGTAAGCCGTTCACGGTCCAGTAGCACCGCCGAGGTTATTAGATTTGTGTAGAGGCCGGCCCTAGAGGCATGCGCGACAAGCTCAGCAAGGTCCTTTCGCACTAGGGGCTCACCGCCAGAAAAATGGATATGCAGGATTCCCATGTCCGCCATCTGATCAATTACGTTTTTCCAGTCCCGAGTTGAAAGCTCGTCGCGCCTACGGGCCAGATCGAGCGGATTGGAGCAATACGGGCATTTGAGTGGACAGCGGTGTGTTAGTTCCGCAAGCGCTGCCACGGGCAGCATGCTTTTATCGAGCCCAAGCAATGGCGGCCGCGTCGGCGCGGCCAGCGCAACAGGGCGGTACCCACTCTGGCCGTTGACAAGCAGCCGCTTGTCAAAAAGCTCCTGCAGTAAACTAAGTACATCCCCAACAACAATTGGGCGTTCTGCCTTGTACTGCAACGCCAGTTCATCGGCGATGGCGCCCGCAGTGAGCCCGCTGCCACAACGGCGCAAGATCGCAAGGCTATGAGCATCCGGCGTCAGGATGCGTTCCGGCGCTAGAAGGACCTCACGGGCCCGCACCCGGTCCTCATGTAGGCGCACACCCCGAGGGAAGCAGGGTATACACGATTCATCGGCCAGGATGCGCTTGAGAAACATGTGCGGGGTTTGTAAATGGGTCATCCAGGTTCTACAATATTTGTGAACGACGTCGGAATTGTTCGGCAAAGATGAAGAATATTGGCACCCTCCTTAGTGCGGCCCTTTGCGTCACTCCCGCCGGTGAGACCATGGCCGCGCCTCCGGTTCTTAGTGCTTTCTACTGCCCGCCTTGTCCTGTGCAAACAAAGACACCGTCACGCAAAAGTCCCGGCCAGTTCGATTACAAGCTCAAGTGCATGGACAAGGATAGCGGCAACAGTGTCGTACTGGACATTACCGCCCGCAACGACAGCGAGGCACTCCATACCGCGTGGAAATCGCCCAGGTTGGATGAGGCGATAGTTGGAATGGAGGCAAACGGCTACGCATGTGCGGAGCCACCGCCGCGCTCGAAATAGCCGTGTCACCAATTACTTGAGATCCGAACTTCGTGGAGCGCAAAAGCAGAGGTTGAGAAGCGGCAACTTGGCTCGCTGCAGCCGCAAAAGCCAATGCCGCGAACTCGGGCGAACGGCATGACGGCGTGCACCCTGATAATCTGTCAATTGGCAGGCGGCGTCGAGCCGTTGCGGTCGTCCACGGCTTGTGCCTGAATTTGCGCGCAAAGGGCTGCCGGGGGTGAACCATGCCGGATGTCGTTCGCATTCCCATCACCAACATCTACGCAGGCGGGCCTTACACGGGGCGCATATTCGTCGGCGCAAAAAACAAGCCGATGAATGTCTTTCTCGATACTGGAAGCAGCACCCTGGTGCTCAGCAGGCACGCATACTGCCCCGACACCGGCAAGGGCGATGTGCTCACCAGGTTCGCGCAAACCGTGGACTATGCCGACAAGAGCAGTTGGACGGGCGCGGTCATCCATACAAGCGTGTCCATCGGCGAGGTCAGGCGCGTAGCCATCCCCAACGCCAATGTCGCCATCGCCTATTACGAGAGCAACGGCGTGTTCGCCGGCTATGACGGCATACTGGGCCTAGCCTATACGGCGCTGGATAATGCCGCGCTGATGCGGAAAATTACCTGGCCCAGGCGCTATACGCAGCGCGAGGTCGAACGCAACCTGCACAAAAGGATCAAGCCCTACCTGAACCAGCTCGCCAAAACGGGCATCACATTCGACAAGATATCTTTTTATACGCGCCGTTCGACGATTCACTATGGCGCGGGCGTCGCCAATGACCCGCTCAATCATGGCTGGATGATCGTCGGCGGCGGCGAGGAAGCCAAAGATCTTTATTCCGGCCGGTTCCAGACCGCCAAGGTCATGTCGCAGAAGTGGTACAACACCAATCTCAAGGCCGTCATCGTCGGGAATGCGGACCCGATCCGTGTGCCCAGGGGCAGACGGTCTGGCAATTCCATCGTTGACAGCGGCACGCAGGACCTGGAATTCAGTCGCGATCTGTGGAACGCGATCCGGCACAGGTTAGACGCCGGCAAGCGTGCGCTGCTCAAGCCGGACGGCATCATTGCGATGTCAGAGCTGGATCTGGCCGCATGGCCACGCCTCACCGTTATCCTCGAAGGTGAAGCAGGCGACGTCATCCTGAAGATTGAGCCTGGCGATTACTGGCAGATCAACAATCCCCGGGTCGGGTCGGCATCGCTGGCCATCTCTCCAAGCGATGACGGAAGCATCACCCTGGGCTTGCCGCTGATGAACAGCTATTTCACGATCTTCGACGGCGAGGCCGATCACGGCAAAGGCGCGATCCGGTTTGCGGCCAGGCGGTGATATTCGGTTCGGGAGACGGTGCGCTACAGAAAATTTGACCAGGCTATTGCTGGAGCAATTGCTGCAGTTAAATTGTACGGATAGTCAAGCCATAAGGCGAATGGAGATTTGGTTGTCCTTACGTATACCGGCAGAAGGATAATTAGATCGGATGCTCGGGCTTAACGCCATGAGCCGGATCAAGGGCCTCTGCTTTTTCGCCCGCGAGGAATGCCTTGCCGTTTGGGACACGCGTTGGCGGGGCGCACCAATATGACGCGTCTCGAATATTCTTGCCCCTCTATGATTGATGCAGATCAATGACTGACGCTCCTTTCGTTTAATAACCTTCTTTTTTGAAAGGGAGCGTGCGATGGTTGATACATTGATATTGTATTTCACGCGCTCGGGAACGACCGAGAAACTTGCTATCCAACTTGCAAAAAGACTTGGGGCAGATCTCGAATTTATCAGACCCGATATCTCTTACAGCGGAATAGGCGGATATTTCAAAGGAATTTGGCATTCAATAACGGGTCGAGCACCAACTGTGGATTGCAAGCGCGACCCTGCTCAGTATGCCACTGTGATTATGGGCTCGCCGGTTTGGGCGGGGCGCCTCTCTGCACCCGCCCGTGGCTATCTGATGCGCTTTGGCGCTCAACTTGGACCGTTAGCTGCATTTTGGGTTTCGGGGAGCGGTGCTGCCTATCCCGCGCTATCCGCTGAAATCGAGCGTCTCACTGGCCGCCCGCTGTTGGCAACCGCCAACTTCGGATCACGGGAGGTGGGTACCGGAGCGGCGGATCAGAAGCTGGACACGTTAGTCCATGGACTTGAGACATACCCGAGAAAGGCAGCCTGAGGGCAGGCGGAGCAATGCAGGTCGAACGGCGCTCGCACAATGCCAGATCATCCGGCCGGATGAAGCTGGCTGGTTAAAAACGTCAAATGATCAAGCTTACAGTCAATGGAAGAGATGTCGAGCTGAGTGATGGTGCTACCTTGCTGGATGCCGCCAGGAAGGCTGGCGTCCATATTCCCACACTTTGTCACTATCCCCGTTTGCCATCCCATGCCGTGTGTCGCATGTGCCTCGTGGATGTCAAGGGCTCAGCCCGTCCGCAACCAGCCTGCGTTACGATGGCGCACGAGGGCGACGTCGTAGAAACAGACTCCAGCGAGCTGCAGGAATTTCGAATAGCGGATGCGCAATGGCTTCTGGCGCGGCATCCGAACGACTGCATGAGGTGCGAAGTCAATGGCGGTTGCCAATTGCAGAGCTTCATTAGCGAGTATCAGCTGGAGGACAGATGGGAAAAGGTCTCAAGAGGGTCGGAACAAGACCCGCATTCTCTGACGGACCATACATCGCCGAGTATCCAGCGCGATCTGGCGAAGTGCATCGAATGCGGCTTGTGCGCCGATGCATGTGGTGATGCCGGACAACAACAGAATGTGATTGGATTTGCCGGACGCGCATGGGATCGCGTACCCGTCACTGTTTTCGATCGCCCCCTGTCGGAGACCCAATGCATCTCCTGCGGGCAATGCACCCTTGTCTGTCCGACCGGAGCCTTGATCGAAACACCGCATTGGCATGATGTTCTTCATACGCTCGATACACGTAGACGCGTATCGGTCGTGCAAGTCGCACCCACAACGCGTGTTGCGATCAGCGAAGAATTTGGAATGAACCCCGGCACCGTGAGCACCGGCAGGATGATCAACGCGCTGCGACAGCTGGGTTTCGACTACGTGTTCGACACCAATTTTGCGGCAGATCTGACGATCATGGAGGAGGCGACCGAACTTCTCTCGCGCCTCCGAAACCGGGGCGAACTACCCCTTTTCACGTCCTGCTGTCCAGGATGGGTAAACTGGGTGGAGTTAAACCGTCCCGATCTCCTAGCCCACCTCAGTACCACGAGATCACCGCAGCAGATGCACGGTGCCTTAACGAAGCGGGGACCATTCGCCCGTGCGCTCGGACCCGATTTCGCGCAAGACATCTGCGAACCATTCGTCGTGAGCGTGATGCCCTGCACCGCCAAGAAGGACGAGGCCATCCGGCCGGGTGTCTCCGGCGATATCGACTTCGTACTCACGACGCGCGAGCTGGCAAGAATGATCAGGGCACGGGGTATCGCGTTTCTCGGGCTCCCCGAAGACGGCGCCTTCGACAGCCCACTCGGCGAAAGCACCGGGGCGGGGCAGATCTTTGCCGCGTCGGGAGGCGTCATGGAAGCGATTGTCCGTACCGCGTCTCATTTCATTGGTAAGGAAAGCGCGCTTCCGCTTGAATGGCATCAGTTCCGAGGCGTTAACGCGGGGGTGAAGGCAGCCGAGATCCCCGGCATCGGTAAGGTCGCAATCTGTAACGGGATTGCTGCGGCGCAGCGGCTGCTGCAGACGGACGCATGGCGACAAGAATACGTCGCTATCGAAGTCATGGCATGTGTCGGTGGCTGCCTGGGCGGCGGCGGCGAGCCTAAGTCCCTGGACCCGATGGTACTCGAGAAGCGTATGCAGGCGATCTATGACCTGGACCGACAAATGTTGCATCGGCGGTCGTATGAAAACCAGGACGTTCAACGCCTCTACGGCACCGAACTCGGGGGACCTCATTCGGTGTCTGCGCGCATGCTCCTCCATACGAGCTATGCCGCGCGCGGATCCGAGCGGTTACTGCTGATGCGCTTTCTCGACTGCATCGACAGGCGCGATTCCGCCAGCGCGGCGACTCTGCTTCATCCAGATGCAATGTGGAGCACAGCGTCTTCTCTTGGCGACATCCGAGGCGCCGCCAACATCAAAGAGACGATCGAGAGGCACCTCCCGCCGCGCAAACAAGGTCCTGGATTTGCCCGGCACCGGATGGAATCCGCTGCAGGTCCTGAAGACCTGAACGTCGTTACGCCCGCAGGGGAACGGTGTCGCTTCAGCATGGAGATCGATACCATACATGAAGCTGGTCAGTCTCGGAAGGTGATTAGAAAACTCGTTCGGGAGGTGTTGTAGGCCTGCTCGCTCAAGGACTGTGAAAGGATGGCTCGTCGGCTTGGCAGACCGGCGTACCTATGCATGCAAGCGCGCCGGCCAGGGGGATTTCATGTTCTGGCCGTGGGAAGGCCGAAAGATCGGCTGGTACATGGAGCCAGGCTATAGCTTCAATTTTGGCCACGGTCATGAGCAGTCGATATCCATGAGTATAGGGCTGTTGATCCCAATTCCCTAGAATCACAACTCTATCAAAACCGTACCAGTGCCTGGAATTCGGGGTGGCCGGTGGCTCCCTTATGTGCGGCACGCACCGACCTCTGCAAGACCTGTCGCCGGGGGTTTCCCCGGTCTTCCGTCGCTTCGCTCCCTGCAGACAAGGTGGTCCCCTCCCCCGGCAACCGGTCCTTTGCTTCGCGCTTCGGCCGCCTTCGGGCCGTCACACGCGGTCCCTCAGCGGTCGGCGGCCGGTGACGGTCGCAATCGGTCACAAAACCCGCCACCCTATCCGGGGGCAGGTCAAGTTTTTGGGAGCGATCCACCGCCCTCAGCACCGACTCTGGCCATCGCAGACAGGAGGAAAGGGGCCGCAGTACTCCCGACGGATCAAGAAATCGGCACCCGTTTCTTGGCCGCCAGGAAATCGCGATTCATCTGCTTGCGCTGTTCGTCGGAAAAATTTTCCTTAACCTGCGACCAGATGTTGCGCTCTTCCTCCCTCACATGGTGGTCGACCAGTTCCTTGAGTACCTTTGCATTGGCTTTGAATTCCGGCGTTCCGGCGCCAAGTTTCGCGAGTTGCATTAGCGTGGCGCTCGCAAGCGCGTGCTCAGTGTATCCTTCCGCGCCGTCAATTTTGGCCTCTTCGGAGTTCAGGGCCGCGACCTTGTCATAAACGATGGCTTCCTCCGCTTTGGTATGTGGGATCAGGGCCTGCTTGATTTTGTTCAGAAGGGTCTTCTGCTCAGCCACATTGTCGGTCTTGGTCAGATTCCCGAGAAGTTCTTGCACTTCGTCATGCTCTTCCTGCAGCGTGTCGAGAATGTCGCTGGAAGGTCCTTCGGCGGGATTAAGTGCATTCGCAACCGATTTGGCCGCTTGTTCGATGGTGTTTCTTACCGTCATGGTTTTTACCCTTTGGCTAGCTGCAGGAATGGGCGCGCACGTCAAAGTGCGCCGCGCGATAAGTCCCCCTTGGTTATCATCGCTCACCTTTATGTTGCGCATCATGGATGAACATGTGAAAGCGGTTTACCTGCCCATCGGGTGTCTTGTCCTGATAGAGAAAGGAAAGATCCGCTTGATCGAACTTCTGGGACAATTCGTCCGAGCCTATCGATTCCAGACCCTCGTCCTTCGGTTCGAAATCGAACCGCAATAGGCCGGGATCGCCATCATCGCCAGTCGCGGTCACGTGGGCAGGCCGGCCACCGCGCGCCTCAGCCCAATTGCGGGTCGTCTTGTGACCCTTGGTCGTCATGGAATCCGCCATTGCTTCCTCCGACTCATCGGTCCCACCCATGTCCGTTTCAACTCGCATGGGCATGTGCGTTCTCTGCACTAACAACAGGGGTATCCGCCGAATGGTTCCTTGCCAGTGGACCGACCCGCCGTGCGGCAGATCCGTTCGGAAGGCCTTAACTTATGTGGTTCTGCCGCTTTTGATCCTTGGGTGCTCAAGTCTGCCTATCATTTGTTCCTCAACCGTTTTGAGCTTTCGGCGTTGGGCCTGCCACCTGCGTTCTTCGGCACGTCGGCGGGCTTCCACCTTCCTCTCGTCGCGGTCGAGCTCGGCCAATGCCGCTTCATGACGCTTACGTGCTTTGTCCATCGTCGACTGGGCTTTGGCAACAGCGCGATCGACCCGCTCCTGTTCCTTTCGGGCCGCCACCTCCCCTTTCGTGCGCGACTTGTCCCGCTTCGCCTTTTCCCGCGCGAAAGCATTGACAGCTGCACGCTCGCTTTTCGCAGTACGCGCCGACTGCTGCTTCTTTTGCTGTTTTGGAGCCGTCTCGGCCCGGTGCTTTGCGGCTCCAATTTCCGGAATCGGCAGCGACATTGGCAATTGTGCATGTTCGCGATAGGGCTCGTTCGTGCCGACCGGACGACGCAATACCGCGCCCGGCTTCGCCATCGTGGCGGCCACAATTTTTGGGTCATCGGTCTGTTTGGCAAACCCTTTTTCAAAGGCGTTCCGGCGTAAGCCCCACGCATCCAAGGCAGCCTTCATGGAAGGCGTTGCTACCGCCAGGTCGAAGAATCCAAGGTTGGTGACGAACGTTTTGAGTTTGCGCGCCATGAGTTTCGCGGGCCACCGTTGTTGGCCTTCCTAAATGGTGTGCGCCCGTGGTAGCTCCGGCGAGACGGTGAAATGGATCACTTCGCCGTCCGCGTGCTCGTCCTTGACGATCCCTACAGCAGATTGCTGGTCACCCTCTGCCCAATAGGTGAAAGCCTCGACACTGCCCCGGCTCGCCCGAACGGCCCGCGCCGCCATTTCAGGATCGTTGATAGCCAGCCGGACTTCGCCATTTTCCATAAGTTGCGCGCACCAGGTCTGTCGACGCATCAGGTGATGTTCCAGACGCCATCTGCGTGCCTCTTGCCGGGTCCAGCCGGCTGGCCACGCGATTTCGGTTCCGTTAGTCAGCGTCTTGGCCTCTACCCAGCGGTGGCAAGTGAAAAAAATCGACGTAAGTGCACTGGGGGTCAGCCCCGGCGTCTTAGCTGTAATCCTGGCATCCGGGGACATGACGCTGATCATCGAATTCAAATGTAGCAACATCAGGCATCGGCCGGAACCTCCACAATGACTTCGGTTGCTATCTTGTCTTCGCGCAGGCCTTTAAATGAGGCCTGCCTGATTTTTCCTAAGCGCGTCCAAGTCTCGAATGCCACCTCACACACACAATGCTTGGTCTAACGAAATGGATGCTGCTGGTTTTGCGGGGGGATGCTGTCTGAAAAGGCGAAGATGGGGATTCCAGGGTTTCGAGCTTTGCCATAATTGGAGGAAGATTCTTGGAATTGAACCCCGTTCCGGCAGTGCCAACATAAGTGAATCTGCCGTCTCGATAAGCACCCAGAAGCAACGATGAGAACCGCCGGCCATTCATTTCCCAGCCGCCGATTACAAGTTCTTGTCGCGGGCGGCATTTTGTTTTCGTCCATAAGCCGCGCCGTCCTGAAACGTAGGTGGCATCCCCTCTTTTGGATACGATTCCCTCTAGCCTCAGGCGGCAGGCTGAGTGGAATAAGGCAGCCCCATTTGTATCATGGTGTTCCGAATAGCGCACACGCGGTCTTCCGAGCGCCGCTAAGAGACGTTCCAATACCTGCTTTCGAGTGATGAGCGCCCAGGGGCGATAGTCCTCCCGGTCCAGCCAGGTCGCGTCTCAGGGCGTGGTGTAGGAGCGAACTGTGGATAACCTGCCCGGCGTAGCGACCGGTAACGAGTCAGGCGCAGGCGGGCTGGTTATCCACAGCGTGGGTCATCGTGAATCT
>Ga0335085_10007137_pt1 | contig 17449 bp, 12 predicted proteins | sample Lox_Sample_45_FD_206712 | JGI IMG/M metagenome (GOLD analysis project Ga0335085, IMG submission 206712) | Soil microbial communities from Loxahatchee National Wildlife Refuge, Florida, United States - Lox_Sample_4.5 | ecosystem: Environmental > Terrestrial > Soil > Wetlands | place: USA...
CAGGCTGAAAAGCGTGCCATCATCGCGCGGCGCATGCGCTTCATTTTGCGGCGTGGGCACGGCATAGGCCCAATCTGGATAGGAAGGGGATGGATGGGACGACGCCGCATTTGCGCTGCCGGTCGCAAGCGCAAAAAACAGCAGAAAATTAAGCTTTTTCATGGCGATTCGTCCCCGGGCCACGCTAGCATGAGCCCCGTGGCAGCGCGACGGGCTGAGCGGGAATGATCATGCGACCTGTAATTGCAGCCATGCTGGCGATGCTGGCTTGCGAACCGGCTCTGGCGCAAGGCGCGGCTGCGACCATTTCGGTCGATCTGGGCAGAAAGCTTGGCCCCTACAAGCCGATCTATGCCTGGTTCGGCTATGACGAGGCCAACTTTACCACCGGCCGCGATGGCAAGAAACTGCTGCGCGAACTGCATGATCTCAGTCCGGTGCCGGTGCATATCCGTGCTCATCACCTTCTGACATCCGGTGACGGCGTGCCCGAGCTGAAATGGAGCTCGACAAACGTTTACCGCGAGGATGCAAACGGCAAACCGGTTTATGACTTCACCATTCTGGACGGCATATTCGACGAATACAGAGCCGCCGGGGTTGTGCCGATGGTGGAGCTGGGGTTCATGCCCAAGGATCTGACCAGTGGGCAAGGCGATTATCAAGTGCATTATCCTGGCCGCACGACCGCGGGCACGGTGCAGGCCCCGCCCAAGGATTACGCCAAATGGCAGGAGTTGGTGCGCGTTGTAGTGGCGCACCTGGCCGCGCGCTATGGCGCAGACACCGTACGGCACTGGTATTTCGAAGTCTGGAACGAGCCGGACATCGATTATTGGCATGGCACGCAGGAGCAATATTGGGAGCTTTATGACCGCGCCGCGGCAGCCGCGCGCGCGGTATTGCCAGGCGCGCTGGTCGGAGGCCCTGCCGCCACAGGACCGTCCATCGATCATGCGGCCAAATTCCTGGACGGTTTTCTGACTCACGTCGCGGCCAAGCATGTGCCGCTGGATTTCATCTCCTTCCATATCAAGGGCATGCCGCGCATCGCCGACGGCGCGGTGGTGATGGGGCTTTCCAAGGAGATGAACGACGCCGATAAGGGCTTTGAGATCATCGCCCACCACAAGATGAACAGGCTGCCTATCATTTTGAGCGAGGCTGATCCGGAGGGCTGTGCCGCCTGTTCCATGAAGGTCAATCCGGCCAATGCCTATCGGAACGGCACGCTTTATCCCTCCTATACGGCGGCGGCCTATAAGGGCGTGTTCGAACTGGCCGACCGGCACAAGGTCAACCTGATCTCGATGTTGAGCTGGTCGTTTGAATTCGAGAACAAGGAGTATTTCGAAGGTTTCCGGTCGCTGTCTACCAATGGTATCGACAAGCCGGTGCTGAATTTCTTCCGGATGGCGGCCGCGATGAAGGGCGAGCGGGTCGGCGTTTTCAGCAGCGGCCAGGTGAAGCTGGATGACATCATGGCCGGCGGGGTGCGCGGGCCGGAAGATGTGGATGGCTTCGCTACGGTCGACGATCGGCAGGCCGCGGTCATGGTCTGGAACTATCATGACGCGGAAAAGACCGGCGATGCCGCGCCGGCGGCCATCACCGTGCGCGGAATCCCCAAGGGCGCCTCACGCGTGCGGCTGACGCACTACCGGATCGACGACACCCATTCCAATGCCTACACCGTCTGGAAGGCGATGGGCTCGCCGCAAAATCCCAGCGCCGAACAGATAGCCGAATTGAAGGACAAAGAAGGGCTTCAACTTCTGGAATCGCCGCGCTGGCTTGTGGCCCGGGACGGCGCTGTCAAGGTCGACACCCTGATGCCGCCCCATTCCATCTCGCTGCTGCAGCTGGATTGGTGATTAGGCGGCAACGTCAACCCACGCATGGGATTTGTGGCTGGCCATTTCGGCCTCCAGAATCTTGAGCTGCCTGAGGCCGTCAGCCATCTCAGGATAATCCGGCGCCAGTGACGGGTCGGCGATGGACGCATAAAAACGGCGGAACAGCTGCTTATGAGTGTCGGGATAGCCTTCGCCATGGCCGCCGGGATAGTCGGCAAAAGCACGCGCCTTTTCGCTCAGAAGCGCGGGGTCTTTCAGCAACAGCTGGTTGGGGTCATTGCGGTGGCCCAGCCACAATTCGTCCGGCGCTTCTTGACGCCAGGACGCGCCGCTCTTGGTGCCATAGATTTCCAGCACCAGCCCGTTCTTGCGTCCGGCCGAAACCTGGCTGGCCGTCATCGCACCCCGCGCGCGTTCTATTCCGTTTTTGGCCATGCGGAAGATGGTCGCACCGAAGTCCTCGGTGGTCACAGGCGTTTGCACCGTTTCGCCCAAAGTGCCAAGCTTTCCGGAAAAACTTTCGCCGCCCGATCTCGGCTGCATTCGGATGGGCCAGAAGGTTTGCCAGTCGCTGCACACTGCCGTCACCTTGAGTGCGGTGACGTGCTCGGCCATGTCGAAGAAATGTGAACCGATATCGGCCATCACCCGCGAGGCGCCGCTGACGACCGGGTCGGCCCGCCAGTTCCAGTCGCTCTGAAAGAGCATCCAGTCTTGGGAATAGGTGCCCTGGACCACCAGGATATCGCCGAATTGCCCCGCCTCGCGAAGCTCGCGCATCTGCTGCACCATGGGATAATAGCGCAGATTGTGGTTCACCGCGCCCCGCAGTTTTTTGGCAGCTTGCAGATCGACCAACGTTTGCGCTTCCGTCACGCTCAAGGCCAGCGGCTTTTCGCACAGGACGTGCTTTCCGGCCTCGAACGCCGCCTTGGCGATCGGAAAATGCGAGGCGTTGGGCGTGGTGATATGCACAGCCTCGATCGAGGGATCGGCAATCACATCGCGCCAGTCGTCGGTGGCATTGATCACGTTGTAACCAGCCGCGGCCGCGCGCGCTTTGTCCAGAGACGTGGCGGCAATCTCCACCACATCGACATTCTCGACCCTGCGCAGGGCCTCCAGATGGGTGCGGCCCATGAACCCGGTGCCGATCACCGCAGTGCGGATGCGGTTCATTCAGACATCCCTAGACCCACCAGGCCGCGGCCGGTTTTTCCTTGATCACCACCTGGGACAGTAGCGAGGCCGCCTTGGTGAGACCCTCCTCCGGCGCCATCAAACTGTCTTCATGTTCGATCGAAAGCACATAGTCATAGCCATACATGCGCAAGGTCGAGATGAATTCGCTCCACCATTCCGCGCTATGGCCATAGCCCACGGTGCGGAAGATCCAGGAGCGGTCGCGTTCCTTGGTATAGGGTTTGGTGTCCAGCACCCCGGTCCTGGGCATGTTGGCCGGATAGAGCTGGGTGTCCTTGGCATGGACATAATGGATGGCATCGCCCAGCACGCGGATGGCGCCAATTGGATCGATGCCTTGCCAGAACAGATGGCTGGGATCGAGGTTGGCGCCCACCGATGGCCCTGCGATGGCCCGCACGCGCAGCATGGTCTCGGGATTGTAGACCACAAAACCGGGATGCATCTCGATGGCGACCTTCACGCCATGGTCGGCGGCGAATTTGCCATGCTCCTTCCAATAGGGTGTCACCACCTTGTCCCATTGCCAGTTCAGCACATCCAGGAAATCCGGCGGCCAGGGGCAGGTGACCCAGTTGGGAGACTTGGCATCATGACTGTCGCCGGGGCAGCCGGAAAAATCCACCACCGTGCTCACTCCAAGTTTCTCGGCCAGAAGAATGGTCTTCTTGCTGGTATCGCGATGCTTGGCCGCGATTTCCCGGTTGGGGTGAAGCGGATTGCCATGGGAGGAGAGTGCCGAAATGGTCAGGCCGGCGTCGGCGACCTTATTCTTGAAGGTCTTGAGCTCGCCCGGCTTCTCCAGCATCGACAGGTGAGCGTGGGCGTCGCCGGGATAATTGCCGGTGCCGAACTCCACCATTTCAATACCCATGGTTTTGAGCTTTTTCAGCACATCGTCCAGTGACAGGGCCGACAGCAATGGCGTGAAAACACCGATCTTCATGAAAACCTCCGGATGCCCTCTGGGCGGGCGTTGACCCGATTTCAAACCATTGGCGGCACGGGCGCAACCTCTGCTAAGGGGCCGAATCTAGAGTGAAATGGCCGTGCGCAGGCCCAGCACCACCGCTCCCGCGCCCAAGTTGGCGCGCGGGTTGGGGAAGTTCAGCACTCGCCCCCCCGTGTCGCGGGCCTATGGAGGGGTCAGCTTGAGCAAAGCCTTCTGCTCGGTCAGCACATAAACCGCGCCATCCGGCCCGACCCGCACATCGCGGATGCGGGTGCGCAACTCGCTGAGCAAGGGTTCTTCGGAAACCACCTTGTGGTTCTTGAGCGTCAGGCGATAGACGCCCATGCCGCGCAAGCCGCCGGCCAAAAGGTCGCCATTCCACTTGGGGAAGAGCTTGCCGTGATAGACCGCAAGGCCCGAGGGCGCGATCACCGGATCCCAATAATAGACCGGCTGTTCCAGTCCCGGCTTCGCGGTCTGGCCATCGGCGATCGGGCCGCCCGGATAGTCGATGCCATGGGTGATGAGAGGCCAGCCGTAATTCTTGCCCTTCTGAATCAGGTTGAGCTCATCGCCCCCGCGCGGACCGTGTTCTGTTTCCCACAGTGTCCCATCGCTGGCCAGGGCAAAGCCTTCGGGGCTACGGATGCCATAGGCCCAGATCTCCGGGCGCGCGCCCGGTTTGCCCAAGAACGGATTGTCGGGCGAGGGCGCGCCGTCGGGTGTGAGATGGATGATCTTGCCCACATCATTGTCCAGCTTCTGGGCCAGCTGCTGGTCATAATCGGCCTTCCGGTTGCCATCCCGGTCACCCACGGTCATGAACAGCGAACCGTCCTTGGCAAAGACGATGCGGCCGCCCTGCTTCATGGAGAAATTCTGTTCCGGCAGCTCGGGCACGCCGCGATAGATCACCGTGACGTCATGCACAGCGTTACCGGCCTCGTCCAGCACGCCATGGGCCAGATAGGTGTTGCTGTTGCCCTTGGGCAATGTGTCAAAGAAGGAGAAATAGATGCGGTGGCTTTTGGCGAAATCCGGCGCCAGCACCACGTCCAGCAATCCAAGGGTCTTGGCAGAGGCCAATCCGCTCAAGCCCGTCAGCGGTTCCGACAGCGCGCCCTCGGCGCTCACGATGCGTAAATGGGCGGGATATTTCTCGGTCACCAGCATCTTGCCGTCGGGCAGGAAGGCGATCGACCAGGGCAGGTGCAGCTTATCGGTGATGGTGGTGACTTTGTAGTCGGCCACCTTGTGATATGGCGCGCGGGTCTGTTCGGGGAATAGCGGCTTGTCGTCGGCTTTCTCTGGGGGACGGGTCTCGAAAGGCTGGCCCTCTACCATCCGGGGTTGTGGGAAAAAATTCGAGTCACCCTGGGTCTTGGGCGGGGCAGGAGGGGCGTCCTGGGCCACCAGAACAGTGGGCATCAGGGCCAGAATGGTAGCCAAAATAAGAAGCCGTCTCATGATCTTTCCTGTCTCCCGCGCCTGCAGCCGGCGTTAAATTGATGACGGCGGTGCAACTTGGCCCTTACACTAACCGCAAAAGGGCCGGCAGAAAAACGCGGCCATAGGGGAAATGTGGCCGTGAATTCCACGCTGGCGATGTTGCCGCTCGATTATATCGAGTTCTTCATCTTTCTGGCGGCCTTGTGCGCGGTGGGGGTCTGGTCTGGGCGCGGCGAGCGCGCCTCTTCTAATGACTATTTTCTGGCCGGCCGCCGGCTGCCCTGGTACGCAGTGGGCGGCTCTTATGTAGCGGCCAACGTCTCCACCGAGCATTTCATCGGTCTGGTGGGGGCAAGCTATATCCTGGGCGTACCCACAGCGCTTGCGCAGTGGCAGACGACCATTGCCGAGATCGTCATCGTCTTTCTGTTCGTGCCCTTCCTGATCCGGGCCCATGTGGTCACCGTGCCGCAATATCTCGCCGCCCGCTTCGGGCCCGGCGTGCGGCTTGCCTTTGCACTTCTGACCATCTTTGCCAACATTACTATCTTCATGGCAGCGGTGATGTATGCCGGCGGGCTGGCGCTGTCGGGCTTCTTCGGCTGGCCGCTGCTGGCTTGCATCATCGGCACCGGATTGTTTGCCGGCGTATGGGCGGTTTATGGCGGCCTAAACACCGTGGCCTGGACCGGGGTGCTCACGGCTGTGGTGAAAATCGGCGGCGTAACCCTGCTGACCGTGCTGGCGCTCAAAGCCATGACGCCCTCGGGCGGGGTGATCGATGGCTTTGTCAAAGTGATCCGCGACAATATAGGCGATCATGGCATCTGGCATCAGGCGTTGGCCGCCAGTTCGCCGCATTTGACCCAATATGGCGCTTACAATCGCTTGACCGTGTTCCAGCCGCCGGATCATCCGCTCACCCCATGGACCGGCACCTTCCTGGGCTTTCTCGCGGTCGGGGTATGGTATGGGGTGATGAACCAGTTCATTGTCCAGCGCGTGCTGGGTGCGCGCGACATCTGGCACGCCCGAATGGGCATGGTGATGGCGGGCTATGCCAAGCTGTTCCTGCCGCTGATTATTGTCCTGCCAGGCCTGATCCTGTTCTCCCGCCATCCCGAATTCATGCTTGGCAACTGGGCCGACGCCAATCATCGCGCCGATGGCGGCTTTGTCGTGCTGGTGCGGGAATTCTTTCCGGCGGGCCTGCGGGGGCTTTTGCTGGCAGTTCTGATCTGCGCAGTCCAGTCCACCGTCAGTTCCGTGGTCAATGCCACAGCCGCCATCCTAACTTTCGACATCTATGTGCCGCTGGTCCATCCGTCAGCATCCGAGAGCGAAAAAGTCCGCTTCGGCATCCTCGCTTCGATTGTGGCAATCTTTGCCGGCATCGCCATGGCCATCGCCATCAGCCGGATGAGTGCTGGAATTTACCAGTACATGCAGACCGTCAATGCCCTTGTGGCGCCCCCCTTTGCCGCCATCCTGTGGGTGGGACTGCTGTGGAAGCGCACCAATGGCGCGGGCGCCATCGCTGCCATCATCGCGGGCTTTGCCACCGGCATCGCCTTTAAGCTGGCCGGCTATCTTTGGGCCATGCCGGGCTGGTTCTATCCTTTCGGCAACCAGGCTCCGGTCTGCCTGGCTATCTCCATGCTGGCTTGCATCGCCGGGACCCTGATCCATCCGGCGCCCACGCCGGGGACCGAGGAAAACCCCGTTACCTTCTGGAATTCCGGCGAAACCCTGCGGGCCGGCCTGGGCAGGCACTGGTACGACAGCGTGGTCCTTTGGGCCGGTCTGTCGCTGGTGCTGACCCTGGCCGCCATCGTGATATTCTCTCAACTCTTCTTCCCGACAGGACCTGCACCATGACCAAGAAGAATCTTTCCGACCTGGTGATCCGCCACAGCGAATTCAAAGGCGAGATCGGCGTGGCGCGCGCCGATATCACCCCGCCTGCGGGCATCTATGCCCGTTCCTGGGGCAGCGCCTTACATGACGCGGCCGAGGGCATTCATCGGCCGCTGGTGGCGACGTGCCTGTATTTTCGCGGCGGCGAACCCAAGACCGAGGTCTATCTTCTTTGCCTGGACCTTGGTTGGTGGACGGACGCCTCGCACGAGCAGCAAATGCGTGCAGCCATTCTGGCCAAATCCGGCGTGCCGGACATGCAACTGATCATTCATATGGGGCACACCCATTCCGGCCCGGCCTCCAATCTACAGAATGTCGAGCGCAAAGGCGGTCATCTGATCCCAGCCTATCGGGAGAAAGTGGTGGAAGGTGCAGCCGCTGCCATCCTGGGCGCCAGGGCCGATGCGCGGCCTGCAGTGGCGAGTTGGAGTACCGGACGCTGCGACCTGGCGCGTAACCGCGATCTGGTTCTGGACAGCGAGACCTTTCTTTGTGGCATCAATCCCGATGGTCCCAGCGACGACACCGTGCTGGTAGGCCGGGTCACCGATGCAAACGGCAAGATCATCGCCACCATGGTGAACTATGCGTGCCATCCGGTGTCGCTGGGCGGCGGAAACAAGCTGATCTCGCCGGACTATTACGGCGCCATGCGCGAGCTGGTCGAACGTGACACAGCCGGTGCGCCCTGCCTTTTCCTGCACGGTGCCTCGGGCGACATGACGCCGTTGCGCTCCTATGAAAGCGACCCGGCCATTGCCGACCAGAATGGCCGCCAGCTGGGCTATGCCGCCCTGTCGGCGCTGACCGGCATGCTGCCGCCGGAGCAGGAACTGGCCTTCGACCGTATCGAGGATTCAGGCGCGCGGTTGGGTCGCTGGAGCCTAAGACCCAAACCGGCTAGCACAAAGCTTGTGCTGACGGTTTCGGACAGCGAGCTTCCCTATGCGGATTTGCCCAGCGAAGCCGAGCTGCTCAAGGCGCTGGAAAATTGCACCGACCGGCCGCTGAAAGAACGGCTGGAACGCCGTCTGGCGGTGCGGCGCGATGTCGGCGAAGGCAAAGAGAGGCGGGTGCACATGACCCTCTGCCAGTTGGGCGATGCCTTTTTGGTGGGCGCGCCCGCCGAACCCTACAGTTTCTTCCAGAAGGAAATCCGCCGCCGCTTCCCGGGCCATGCCGTGATGGTGCTGAACCTGGTCAATGGCAGCATCGGCTATCTGGCCCCGGCCGAGACCTATGACAAGCCGGGCCTTTATCAGATCAAGATCTCGTGGTTCAGGCCGGGATGCATGGAGCAGGTGATCGAAGATACGGCCAAATCCCTCAAACAGCTGGAATCCGCCCATGGATAAACCGCTTTCCTCCGAAACAGTCCTGCAGAACAACCGCCGCTACATTCCCGGCGGCATATCTTCGGTCAACCGCAGCATCGATCCCGCCATCACCTTTGTGAGAGGCGAGGGAGCCTATCTGTGGGACAGCGAGGGCAGGCGCTATATCGATTATCACGCAGGCTTTGCGCCTTACTTCCTGGGACATAATTTTGCGCCCATCAACCAGGCCGCGGCTGCGGCGTTGGCCGATGGCGACAGCCTGTTCGGCGCCGGACCTTCCATCGCGGAAGGCCGGCTGGCGCAGCTGATCTGCGAAAACGTGCCGGCAGCGGAAAAGGTCACCTTGCTCAACACCGGCAGCGAAGCCACATCCCTGGCCATCCGCATTGCGCGCGCAGTGACAGGACGCTCCCATATTATCGTGATGCAGGGCGGCTATAACGGCAATCATGACGAACTGGCTTGCAATGTCTTTAACACCCTGGCCGATATCGGCCCGCGCGTGTCTCCCGGCGAATATCCGCTGAGGCCATTGGGCGCCGGCACCACCATCACCCAAACCCACTTCACCCATGCAGTGAATTACAATGACCTGGAATCGGTACGCTATATCTGCCGCCGTTTTCCGGTCGCCGCCCTGATTACCGAACCGGTCCTACAGAATATTGGGGTGGTCAAGCCGCACGCGGGGTATCTCGAAGGCCTACGCGACCTGGCTGATGAATTCAGCTTTCTTCTAGTGTTTGACGAGGTCAAGACCGGCTTCCGCCATGCCGTCGGCGGCTACAGCGAAATCAGCGGGGTCAAGCCCGACCTAGTGGTTTATGGCAAGGCGGTTGCCAATGGCTTCCCGCTGGCGCTGGTGGGCGGCAAGAGGGAGTTTATGGATTCCATCATCGACCCCGATCCCACGCGCCGCCCCTTTGTCGCTGGCACCTATAATGGTCATCCCGTGGCGGTGGCCGCGGCCATCGAGACCGTGCGTTATCTGGTTGCCAATCGTGACACGCTCTATCCGCAGATGGAGGCGTTGGGCGCGGAGATCGAGGCCGGGATCATGGATATTTTCTCCCGGCGTGACATCGCTGCTTGCGTGGCGCGCCAGGGCTCGGCCTTTTCCTTCTACCTGATGGAAGAGCCTCCGGCCGATTTGCATGACATCATCCAAGGTCATGACTTTAGTCGGGACGTGGCGCTTCGCCGCGCCCTGATTCAGCGTGGGATATTCTTTGTGCCTATCGCCACCAAGCAATGTTCATTGTCGGCGGCGCACTCACGGGCCGATGTCGCATTCACCCTAGAGCAGTTCGAAAGCGCCGTTGCCGCCTTGAGGTAAGCCGGTATACTCCTTGAAAATATTGCAGGGGTAACGCTCATGAATCGCATCTGGCTGGCCGCGCTGGCGCCTTGTTTGCTGGTAGGGGGCCTGGCCGGCGTGGCGCTTGCGCAGCCGATGCGCACGCTGTCCAGCCAGCCGCTGGCGCCGACCGATATCCAGATCCCGGCCCGCAAGCTAGCCGCCCCTGTGCCGGCGCTGCTGCAGACCCGCGCGCATGAGATTTATTCCACCACCTGCTCGGGCTGCCACGGCATCACCGCCCAGCCCGGTGCCAAGGGCCCCAGCCTGTTCTCCGAAGATTTCCTGGGCAGCCATAGCGACGCCCAGATCGTCCAGGTCATCGCCGACGGCGTGCCGGACACCGCCATGCCCAGTTTCAAGACTTTGCTGTTCCCAGATGAGATGGCGCAAATGCCGGCCTACCTGCGCATCCGCGGCGGCATCGTGAACCATCACGCAGGCCCGGTGCCCGACATTGACGGCAAGGTCTTCAACAGCCAGAAGGCCTCGTTCAAGGCCGAGACCCTGGTCAAGGGGCTGGACCAGCCTTGGGGAATGGCATTTCTGCCGGATGGCCGGCTGATCTTCACCGAGCGGGCCGGCCGGCTGCGCTTCCTGGACAAGAACGGCAGGATGTCGGATCCGGTGAAAGGCACACCAGGCGTATTCGTGCGCCAGGATGGCGGCATGCTGGATGTGGCGCTGTCGCCCGATTACGCCAAGACGGGTTGGATCTATCTGTCTTATTCCACCGTGCCGCCGGGTTACACGCCCGAGCCGGGCAGCGAGAAAGCGCCCAATCTGGCACCGCCGACCATGACCTATATCGTGCGCGGCAAGGTCAACGCCAACAATGAATGGGTGGACCAGCAGATCCTGTTCAATCCGCCGCCGGAGTCCTATCGCAACAGCGCCGACCATTATGGTTCGCGCTTTCTGTTCGATCACAAGGGCCATGTCTTCTGGTCGATGGGCGAACGCCACGACATGCAGATGTCGCAGTTTCTAGGCTCGCCCCTGGGCAAGATCCATCGCATCAACCTGGATGGCTCGACGCCTAAGGACAATCCGTTCGTCCATACGCCCGGCGCGCTGAAAGACATTTGGAGCTATGGCCACCGCAATCCGGAAGGCCTGGCCTATGACCCCGCCACCGGCATCCTGTGGGAGACCGAGCATGGGCCCACCGGCGGCGACGAGGTCAATATCATCGAGCCCGGCAAGAATTATGGCTGGGGTGTCGCCAGCATGGGGCTGGAGCCGGGGGTCAATCATCTTCATGTGCCCGGCATGACCGACCCCATCACTTTCTATAATCCCTCCATCGGACCCAGTGGCATCACCTTCTATACCGGAAACAAATTTCCTGCCTGGAAAGGCAATCTGTTTATCACCGGCATGGTAGGCGAGAAGCTGATCCGTATGGAGATCAAGGGCCGCCAGATCCTGTCGCAGGAACCGGTGATCTCCGGCTATGGTCGCGTGCGCGACGTGCTGACGGGGCCGGATGGCAATCTGTATATCCTGCTGCAGAACATGAATGACGATCCCACCGGCGGCTCGATCGTGCGGCTGGTGCCGGCCAATTGAGGGTACAAGACAGCTTGCGGCAAAAGCTTTGAGCAACCTGTTCGGTACTGCCTTGGTGGCTAGTCAAGCATCTTTTCCAGAGTGAGGAGTTCATCGGCCTCGCGCGCCGGCTTGTCCCAGCGGACGCGGCTGATGCGAGGAAAGCGCATCGCCACACCCGACTTGTGACGGGTGGAGCGTTGCAGTCCCTCGAAGGCGATCTCCAAGACCAGACCGAAGTCCTTGCCGGCGCGAACCGAGCGCACCGGGCCGAAGCGTTCCAAGGTATTGTCGCGCACGAACTTGTCCAGCCGCTTCAGCTCCTCATCGGTGAAACCGAAATAGGCCTTGCCCACCGGCGTCAGAGCGCGCTCACCATTGGCATCCTCACGCCACACGCCAAAGGTGAAATCGGAATAGAAGCCGCTGCGCTTGCCATGGCCGCGCTGGGCATACATCAGCACTGCATCGATCAAGTGCGGATCGCGCTTCCATTTGAACCAGGGCCCTTTGGGGCGGCCCGGCTCATAGACGCTGTCCCAGCGCTTGAGCATCAGGCCCTCGGCGATTTGCGGATCGCCCGCAGGCGGATGAGCGCGAAGCGCGATCAATTCCTCCCAGCTCGAGAAAGGCTGCAGCGGCGACAGGTCCAGGCGCGGATTGCCGAGCCGGGCAACGAAGGACTCCAGTCGCTTGCGCCGTTCGGCAAAAGCAAGCGCACGCAGATCTTCGCCGCCATCCAACAACAGGTCATAGGCGCGGATGCCGGCGGGATATTTTTCCATCAATTTCGCATCTGCGGTCTTGCGGTTCAGCCTTTGCTGCAGATCGCCAAAGGGCGCGGCATGGCCGTCCCGGAAGATCAACAGCTCGCCATCGATCACGCCATCGAAATCCAAAGCCGCGATCACGTCGGGAAAGGCCATGGCGATGTCCTCGCCAGTGCGGCTGTAAAGACGTCGCTGCCCGCCTTCATGGGCAGCCTGAACCCGGATGCCATCCCATTTCCATTCCGCCGCATAGTCCTTGGCGTCAAAGCGGGCGAAGTCCACAGCCTCATCGATCGCCTGGGCCAGCATCACCGGCCGGAAGCGGGCAGGGGCATCGGCGCCCGGGCGGTCGCTGCGTTTCTCCAGCCAGGCGAAGAGGTCGCCATAAGGCGGTTGCTGGCTGTGCCACACTTCCTCTATATCGGTTACGGGCACTTCGCCCAGCGCCGCCAGCGCCTGCTTGGCCAGCCGCGCCGATACCCCCACGCGCAGGCCGCCCGTCAGCAGTTTCAATAGCGCCCAGCGGCCGGTGGGGTCCAGCGCATCCAGCCATCGTTCCAGCAACTGCGGGACTTGCCGGCGCGAGGCGGTTCGAAGGCTTTCCACCACTTCCGACAATTCCGGCTCCCGATTGGCGCCGGGTCTTGCCGGCCAAACCAGCGCCACGGTTTCCGCCAGGTCACCCACGAAATCGTAGGACAGCGCGAACAACTGCGGGTCGAGCCGCTGTTCCGCCGCCTTGCGGATGAAACCCGGCTTGGCGGCGTCGAAGCTCAAGGCGCCGGTAAGCGAAGCCAGGGCCCAGCCGCGTTCCGGATCGGGTGCGCCGCCCAAATAATCGGACAACAAGGTGAGCTTGGCATTGCGCGAAGGCGTAAAGGCAAGCTGGTCGAGCAGGCGCGAGAAGGCCTTCATTCCTCTTCGTCCTCATAGCCCACGATCTCCAGCGCCGTGGCTGAAATACCGTTGAGCGATGCCCAGCGCAGCATGGCGTCCTCGCTGCCGTGGGTGATCCAAAGCTCCTCCGGCTTCAGTTCCGTGGCGGTCAAAGTGAGTTCCTCCCAGTCGGCATGGTCGGATAGGACCAAAGGCAGTTCGACATGCCGCTGGCGTGCTCGTGCCCTGACCATCATCCAGCCGGAGGCGAAGGCGGGGACAGGATCGGCAAAGCGGCGTGTCCATTTGTCGGCGACGGCTGAAGGCGGTGCCAGCACGATTTCGCCCGGCAATGCGTTGCGACTGAATTCGCTCGCCGGAGCCAGCGGCCCCAGATGCACGCCATGCCGTTCGTATAGCCCATTCATGGCGGCCAGCGCCCCATGTATGTAGATCGTCTTGGCATAACCGGCCTCGCGCAGAAGACAAATCAGACGTTGCGCCTTGCCCAGCGCATAGACGCCTACGAGATGGGCGCGTTCCGGAAACAAGGCCAGCGACTTGACCAGCTTGGCGATTTCATCTTCCGCTCGTGGAAAGCGGAAAACCGGCAGGCCGAATGTCGCCTCGCTGACAAACACGTTGCAGGGGACCGGTTCGAAAGCAGCACAAGTGGGGTCGCGGCGGCGCTTGTAATCTCCAGATATCACCACTGTCATGCCCTTCCAGCGCAGCACGACTTGGGCCGAGCCCAGCACATGGCCCGCCGGCACCAAACTCACCTCCACGCCACCACGCAGGATCTTCCTGCCATAGGCCGCTGCTTCGGCGGCGCCTGCAAAGTCCCCGCCATAGCGCGCGGCCATGATGGCCAGTGTCTCCGGTGTCGTCAGCACCGCGCCGTGGCCGCTCCTGGCATGATCGGAATGGCCGTGAGTGATGATAGCCCGCGGGACAGGAGCGACCGGATCGATGTGGAAGTCGCCCGGCGGACAATAAAGGCCTTGGGGTGTATTGCGCAGGAGTTGACGGAACCCGGTCATGAAAGGTGAACGTGGCAGCAATGGCTTGGGTCCACCAGACCTTAAAATGCCGACGTTATGCACTAGATCACGATGATCCCGCCGCAGCCGAATCGGTGACGGCAGCGGGATCAGCGTGAGCCCAATGAAAAGGCTACTGCGGCTATCGGGCTCGCCGATAGGCCATTGGCCGCCGGCCAATTTGGGCTAAGCTTCCCCGAAACATAAAAGGGGAAGATGATGGAAGACAAATCCCGGCGTGGACTTTTGAACGGCGCCACCGTGGCGGCCGCGGCCGCCGGCGCGGCCCTCTTGGGCCAGACGGCGCAAGCCCAGCCCAAAATGGAAAAGCGCTCCCCCTATCCGGCGCCGAATCCGCCCCCGGCGACCCCGCCCATGTTTTCGCGTGCCGTGACGTACGGCAACTTGCTGTTCCTGGCGGGCGTGGGTTATCACAAGCCCGGTACTATCGAGGATCACACCCGCGGTGTGCTGGAGGAAATCAAGAAGAACCTGGAGGATGCCGGTTCCTCGCTGCAGAAATGCCTCAAAGTCAGCGTCTTTCTGGCCGACCTCAAGGACTATGACCGCATGAATGCGGTCTATCGCAGCTTCGATTGGGGCTCGCCGCCGCCGGTGCGCACTACCACCGCCGCCGCCGGCGTGCCTGGCAATTCCCTGATCGAAATCGACGTCATCGCTTATATCTGATTGCGAGGCTAATTATGGGTCTGTTTGGAAAATGGTCGCGACGCGATCTTCTGCAATCTTCCGGCGCGGCGGCGGGGGCCGCCGCCATGGTTCCGGTGACCGCGCTTGCCGGCACGGCGCCGGCTGCTCATGACAGGGTGGTTCATACCGGCACGGCAAAGGACAATCTCTTTACCCGCATTGGCGTCAGGCCGTTGATCAATGGGCGTGGCACCTACACCATCATCAGCGGCTCGCGCTCCCTGCCGGAAGTCAAGCAGGCCATGTTCGAAGCCTCGCACTATTACGTCCAGATGGACGAAATGGAGAATGGCGTTGGTGCGGAACTGGCCCGGCTGATGGGCGTGGAATGGGGCATCATCACCAACGGTGCGGAAGCTGCCATCTGCCAGGCCACCATCGCCTGCATTGCCGGTGCCGATGTCGAGAAATGCCAGGTCCTGCCTTACATCAAGGCCAAGGATCAGGTCATCATCCCCAAATATTCCCGCAACCCCTATGACATGGGCGTGCGCATGGTGGGTGCAGAAATCGTCGAAGTCGAAACGCCTGATGAGACGCGCGCCAAAATCTCCAACCGCACCGCCATGATCTATGTGATGTCGGGGCCGCGGGCCGAGAAGGATGTCCTCAATATCCCCACCCTGATCGCCATCGCCAAAGAGAAGGGCGTACCGATCCTGGTGGATGCGGCGGCGGAAGAGCCGCTCAATCCCAATCCGCATCTTTCCCGGGGCGCCACGCTGGTCTGCTATTCCGGAGGTAAATGCCTGCGCGGACCGCAGTCCTCAGGCCTTCTGCTGGGCGACAAGAATCTTTGCCAGGCGGCCTATTTCCAGGCTGCTCCGCATCACGCCTATGGCCGGGCGCTCAAATGCAGCAAGGAAGAGACCATGGGCCTGCTGGCAGCGGTGCGCCAATGGTACAAGCGCGACCATGCGGCCGAGCAGCGCATGTGGCTGAGCTGGATGCAGGACATCGAAAAGCGGCTGAAGCCCCTTCCCTCCACCAGCTTCGAATATCTGGAGCCGGAAGACCTGTCCAACCGCGCGACCCGGCTCAGGGTCAAATGGGACGCCAATGTGCTGGGGATCACCGGCCCGGAACTGGTTACCAAGCTGGACGCGGGAACGCCTCGCATCCTGATCGATGCGGGGTCGGGCCGTCGTCCGGATCAGATGGCGAGCTCGGTGGTCATCATGCCTTACATGCTGGATCCTGGCGAAGCCCATATCATCGCCGAGGCCATGCATGCGGCGCTCAGCAATCCCGGGCACATTCCAAATCCGGTCGTGCCGGGCGGTGCGCCCGCGACGATCAATGGCGATTGGGCAGTCACCGTTTCCTATCTGCGCGGCCAGGGCGCGCAGAAATTCACCATTCGCCAGGATGGCGGCGAGGTGACGGGCCAGCACGATGGCGAGCACTATAACGGCCAGCTTCGTGGTCGGGTGCAGGGCGACGAGGTGGAAATCCGCAGCGTGATGGAGGTGCCCGGCAATGCGGTGCACTGGACCTTCACCGGCACGGTCCAGGGCAACAGCATGTCGGGTAATGCCGACATGGGCGAGTATGGCCCGGCCAGCTGGACGGCGACACGGGTATGAGGTGGATGATTTGCGCCGCTATGGCGCTCTTGACCGGTCCGGCCATTGCCCAGCCGCTGCCTCCTTTCGACCTGTTGCTGCGTGGCGGCCATGTGATTGATGCCAAGAACCATGTCGACGCGGTGATGGACGTCGCCATCAAGGACGGCCACATCGCCCAGGTCGCGTCCAATCTGAAGCCATCAGACGCAATCAAGACCATCGATGTGAAGGGCATGTATGTCACGCCCGGCCTGATCGACCTGCACACCCACAATTACACCGGCACGGGCGAACGCGGTTCCTATGCCGGCGATCTCAGTGTCCGGCCGGATGGTTTCACTTTCCGCAACGGCGTGACTACCGTGGTCGATGCGGGTTGTTCCGGCTGGCGCAATTTCGAGGATTTCAAAGACCGTATCATCGATCGCGAAAAGACCCGCATCCTGGTGATGCTCAACATCGTGGGTGCCGGCATGCGCGGCAGCCACTATGAGAACAACCTGTTAGACATGGACGGCCAAGCCACCGCGAAGATGGCGCTGCGCTATCCCGGCCTGATCGTGGGTATCAAGACCGCCCATTACGCAGGCCCGGAATGGACGCCGGTGGAACAGGCGGTGGTCGCCGGCACCATCGCCAATATTCCCGTGATGGTGGATTTCGGTGCCGACTGGCCACAGCGCCCGCTTTACGATCTCCTGACCAAGAAACTTAGGCCGGGCGACATCTACACCCACATGTATTCGGGCCTGCGCCATGAGCAGGATCCGGTGACCAAGGGGCCGCAGAAAGGCATGATCGAAGGCCGCGCGCGCGGCATCATTTTCGATACCGGCACCGGCGGCGGCAGTTTCAA
>Ga0335085_10007138_pt1 | contig 17447 bp, 11 predicted proteins | sample Lox_Sample_45_FD_206712 | JGI IMG/M metagenome (GOLD analysis project Ga0335085, IMG submission 206712) | Soil microbial communities from Loxahatchee National Wildlife Refuge, Florida, United States - Lox_Sample_4.5 | ecosystem: Environmental > Terrestrial > Soil > Wetlands | place: USA...
ACGTCTGTTGTTCACTCGGCAACCGACAAGGAGCGACAGACTCTGCGCGGCCGAGAAGTGCCATCTGGACAAAGTACGGCGCAGCAAATTGGCCTCTATTCTATTTCGTCGGCCGGCCTCGCGATCCCCCCTCAGTCGCGAGCCAAGCGCGACCGAGAAGGATCGACAGAACTACGTGAAGCGCAACTGCCGGCCACAAAAGAACGCCGGCTAAACCACCTGCAAAACCGAGATAGGCAAGATACAGCGTTACGACGGTGCAGTAGATCAACATTCCGACCAGCGGAGGACCCGGCCAGCAGGCGATACTTAGAGCAATCAGAGCAATGCCAGCGACGCGCGCAACCGGTATAGCGACTCCGGTTAGTTCCTCACTCAACAACAACTGTCCGACGAGCGAAGGGACAACCAGCAACGCCAATCCAGTAGCGGCTTCGCCGACCGCGGCGAAAATCAACACCTTTTTCATTGTCCCCATTCTTCTTGGGCATCCGGGCTTGGCCGACGGCTACCTGTCGCCGAGAGAATCGACGCTGATCAGCACCACGTTGTCTCCAAACAAGTTCAGAGGTCGGTCTGATGCTCGCGCGGTTGTTCAGCTCGCTCAGCGCTTCGGTTTTTCGATAGGATCCGGCTCCGGTGCTTCCATAGGCCCCAGCTCCGCCTTAGACTCCGGCGCTGCCTGTGGCTGTGGCTCGAGCTTGAACGTCAGCTTGTCGATTTTGCCGGTGAACTTAAACGGGACATCGTAGCGATACTCCAGCATCGCGACCCCGGTGCGGGTGTCCTGGCCGATGTCGAAGGTCTCGTCCTCCGGGAACGTGATCGGCGTAGTGTGTTCCATGGAGTTCCGGGACACCTCCTTGCCGTCCACGGAAAGCACACCCGTCCCACCCTTGCCCAAGCCTGGACCATCCGACTTGAAGTCAAACACGATGGTGTGCTTGCCGACGCTCAACGCGGGTCCTGACCAAATCGTGCGCTTGAGGTTAAGCAGGTTGTAGAGAAACACCGGCTTGCCCGCGCGAACGCCGGCCACACCTTTGCTCAGGAAAAGTCCATAGCCGCCGAAACGCCCACCTTGAGTGACGATCATGCCTTCGGCACCGCCCGCGGGGATCTCAACCTCGGCGGTGATGGTATAGGACTTGTCCAGAATATCCGGCGCAGCGCTGGCCGGCACGCCGGCCAGTTCGCCCGAATAAGTGAAGACCGTTTGTCCTGCTGTGAGGCTGGGGCGCGGCGTATTCCAACGTGCAAGCGACGAGTTGTCGAGCGGCAGCACGTCATACTTCTTCGCCTCGGAATAGAAGAGGTCCTGCATCTCCTTGAGCTTCGCTGGCATCTTGTCGGCCAGGTCGCTGAACTCGGTAGGGTCCTCCTGGACGTTATAAAGCTCCCACTTATAACCGGTGATAACATCCGGTGGCGGAGCGCTACTCAGCTCCCACGGCAGCGTCGCCGGCGTCGTGGCCGCTACCCATCCGTCGTGATAGATGGCGCGATTGCCGAGCATTTCGAAGTATTGCGTCGTGTGTCGAGAGGGTGCATTCGCGTTCGCCTTGTCCCAGGTGTACGCCATGCTCACGCCTTCGATAGGCTTCTGCTTGATGCCATCAATCATATCAGGCGCCGGGATGCCGGTTGCTTCGAGGATCGTTGGCACGATGTCGATGAGGTGGGAGAATTGATGGCGGATGCCGCCCACGTCAGCGATGTGGCCGGGCCAGGAGATGGCCATGCCCTGAGCCGTCCCGCCGTAGTGCGATGCCACCTGCTTCACCCACTTGAACGGGGTGTCCATCGCCCACGCCCACTCCGCCGCAAAGTGCGGAAAAGTTTTGTCGGATCCCCAGAACGGGTACCAGAGGTACTGGGCCTTCACCGGCACGGCGACGCCATTAAAGGTAGTGAACTCGTTTGGCGTGCCGTTGAGCATGCCTTCAGCGCTCGCGCCGTTATCGCCACTGATATAGATGATCAATGTGTTGTCGAGTTCGCCGAGGTCCTTGACCTCTTGGATTACACGGCCGATCTCATTGTCGGCGTAGGCCAGATAGGCTCCATAGATATTCGCTTGTTTGATGAAGAGCTTCTTCTCCAGCGGACCGAGGGAGTCCCACTGCGGGAGTTCTTTCGGCCACGGTGTTAACTCAGCGGTTTCGGGCATGATGCCCAAGCGCTTTTGGTTGGCGAAGATGGTCTCGCGCACCTTGTTCCAACCCCCGTCAAAGAGATGCATCGCGCTGATCTTGTCGATCCACTCCTGCGTGGGATGATGGGGCGCATGGGTGGCGCCGGGCACGTAATAGACGAACCAAGGCTTGCTGGGCGCGATCTCCTTGAGTTCCTTTATGTGCTGGATGGCCTCATCGGCCATCGCGGTCTCCAGGTTCCAGCTGGGATTGCCTTGGAAGGGATAGATCGCGGTCGTGTTGCGAAACAGGTTCGGTTGCCACTGGCTCGCGTCGCCGCCGACAAAGCCATAGAAATAATCGAAGCCCATGCCGTTGGGCCATTGATTGAACGGCCCGGCTTGGCTCGACTGGTAAGATGGCGTGTTGTGATCCTTGCCGAACCACGCTGTTGCATAGCCGTTCTCTTTCAGGATTGTCCCGATGGTCCCCTTGTCGATAGGGATGATCGAGTCGTAACCGGGAAAACCCGTCGCGACTTCGCCAACCACCCCGAAACCCACCGAGTGATGGTTGCGGCCCGTAATAATCGCCGCCCGGGACGGTGAGCAGAGCGCGGTAGAGTGAAAATTCGTGTAGCGCAGGCCCTCTCTTGCGATGAGGTCCATCGCCGGCGTCGGGATGACGCCGCCGAACGTGCCCGGCGCGCCGAAGCCCACATCGTCCGTCATAATGAGCAACACGTTGGGAGCGCCCTTCGGCGGCACGACGCGCGGGGCCCACCATGGCGTCGACTCCGAGGCCTTCTCGTTGATCACCCCGCCGAAATTCGGCGGAGGCGGCGGAAGCTGCTTTCCGTCGATCGTGGTGGTGGCACCGGGCGAGCCGGGGACACCTGTAACCTGCTGAGCCAATGCCGAGACGCCACTAAGGGCGAGAAGACTCGCACCCGCGAGCATGCTTCGACTGACTTTCATGACAGAAAGCTCCACGGAACAGGGGACGCTCCCTCAATTGCCTGCATTGAGCGAACTGCACTTTGACATGGATCAAACGTGCATCTGCCCAGCAGCAGCATTGGCTTTGGGAGCAGCTGGGGCTTGGATCGGCACTCGTCTTCTCGCCAGCCACGAGGCCGCGATTCATCCGCGCTATCGCGAGCTGCTATTGAAGGCCAGCGAAACCGACACGGTGTTTGTGGAAGAGTTGTTCGACGTCACTTGGCCAAGCGCTCCACATCGCGTGCTGCGCAACAAGACCGTGGAAACCTGGGAAGCTGCAGGACGTCCGCCATCCGGCAATCGCCCGGGCGAAGGCGAAGTAATCGCCACATCAAAATCGGTCAGTCCGATCGTTCGTTACCGGTCCTTTACACCAGGTCCCGACACCGACGGCGACATCGAAGCGATGTCGCTGTGGGCCGGGCAAAGCGTCGGCCTGGTCGTCAAAATGCAACCTGCCGGGGACATCGTCCGCCAGATTGTGGACGAGGCGAAGACCGTGCTGGACCGTCTGGCTGAATGATCGCTTCGGATCGATCGCGTCGGTATGTGCACTTCAATCGGATGTCGGCTCAAGCCGTGTTATCGACGAAACGAGCCACCCGTGCGGCCGGTCGAGATGTGCCAGACTTAGATATTTCGCGCCGCCGCGATTGCGTTGGTATTCGATGACCTCGTCGGCGCGGGCAATAAGCCTAGAAGGAATTTACAGATCGATTGCCTTTGCGGCTTTGCGATTGATCACCAGCTCGTATTTGGTTGGCTCAACAAGCGTGGATGCCGCCGCGCCTGCCATTATTTTGATGAACCCGCGTCGCTTCACTCGATTACCCTGTTGGCGATGGATAGAACGCCCGGCGGAATAGCAAGTCCAAGCGTCATTGCGGTCTTCATGTTGATGACGAAATCGAACTTTGTCGATTGCTGGACCGGCAGGTCGGCCGGCTTTTCGCCTTTGACGACCCGACCGGTATAGACGCCGGCCAGGCGCCAGGACTCCGCAATATCGCCGCCGTAACTCATGAGACCGCCGGCGGCGGGAAATTCGCGGTAGGGGCTCACCGCAGGAATGCCGTCGCGGATCGCCAGTGCGGAGAGTTTCTGGGAGTTGCTGGTGAAGAGCTGCGCGGAACCAAGCACAAGTGCGCCGATTTTCAGCGAGCGCAGGTTTGCAAACACCGCCTCAAATTCGCTGTCACTGTTCGCGCCCAGAACGTGAATCTCCAGTCGGAGCGTTTGCGCCGCCGTCTGCATTTCCTTTTTTTCGTTCTCGGCATTGACCGGGTAAGTCGGATCGACAAGCAGCGCTATGCTGGTCGCGGAGGGCGCCAGTCGGTGCATCAGCTCCAGCCGCTTCGAGACGACATCCGTGTTCATCGACGTCACGCCCGTCATGTTGCCGCCGGGATGCGCCAAACTTTCCACAAGCCCCATCGCAACCGGGTCGGCGCCGACTTGGAACACGATCGGGATGCCGCTGCTTGCCTGCTTTGCCGCCAAGGCCTGAGGCGGGCCGCCGATCGCGGCAATCACCTTCACTCGTTTGCGGACAAGATCGGCCGCAAGGGCGGGCAGTTTGTCGCGCCGACCATTGGCCCAACGGTAGTCGATGACGATGTTTTTGCCTTCGATGTAGCCCTGTTCGCCGAGGCCGTCACGGAACGCACCAAGCCGGTCCGGGAAGCTGTTTTGCGATGCATCGCTGAGGAAGCCAACCGCCGGCATCGCCGGCTGCTGTGCGCGCGTCCGGAATGGCCAAGCGGTCGCGCCGCCCACCCATGTGATGAAATCCCGCCGCCTCACAGGCTCCTCCGGAACGTCGAATTGACCTTACCACATCGGGGATTGGCGCATTTGTGCATCACGGCAAAAGCGGGGCTTCGGCTTCTCCTCGGACTCGGAAACAAATTACTCGATCACGTCGTCGGCCCGCAGCAGCAAAGACTCGGGGATCGTCAGCCTAAGGGCCTTGGCGGTTGTCAGATCGAAGACAAGTTCGAACTTGCTTGCTTGCTCAACCGGCAGATCGGCTGGTTTGGCACCCTTGAGAATTTTGTCGACGTATTCAGCCGAACGTCGAAACAGGTTTGTATAATTCGGTCCGTAAGACAGAAGTCCACCCGAACCGACAAAGTCACGGACCGCATGCATCGTTGGCAATCGTGCGCCGAGCGCCAGGGTGTTGATGCGAATGTAGTTGGCGTTTACCAGCGCTCCTGGACAGACGTAAAGCGCCTGCGTTCCGCTCTTTAACGCCTCAAATGCAGGCACGATGTCTTCGGCTCGTTGGATTCCGAGTACGTCCACGTCGACGCCAATCTTTTGCGCGGATGACAAAACCTGATCTTTTTCCAGAACCGACGCCGGATAGCCTGTATCCGCAATGACAGCTAATCGGCGAAGACCCGGGAGCAACTCGCGTAGGATTTCGATTCTTTTGCCGACGAGATCAATCGACTCAACCGAGAATCCCGTAACGTTGCCGCCTGGTCGCGCGAGCGATGCAACCATGTCGGACGCTACCGGGTCGACAGCCAACGCGAACACGATTGGAATACTTGCGGTCGCCTGTTTGGCGGCAATGACTGCGCTTCCCACAGTGACTATGACATCGACTTTGAGCCGGACGAATTCAGCGGCAATTTCTGAATAGCGCCGGCTCTGTCCTCCAGCCCAGCGATACTGGATCCTAACCGTGCGGCCATCGATCCAGCCATGGTCATGCAATCCTTGCACAAACGCAGCGGTCCATGCTGCCCAATTCGAAGGCGTACTAGCGCCCAAAAATCCAATCACCGGCATCGCCGGCTGCTGTGCGCGCGTCACAAGCGGCCATGCGACCGCTGCTCCACCGACGAGACTGATGAATTTCCGCCGCCTCATGCCGTTCCAACCCCAGGGAAGTGAGTTTAGCACATCGACGGACGACTAAAATGGAGTGCGTCAGAGCAGGAGGACCACATGGCCGCGTTGGGTCATCAACGGTCCTCACCCGCTGATGGATCGATGTTCGTTCCACCCCGATCGCAGACATCGTAGCGTTGCGCCAAATCGACGCTTCAGTAGACGTGAGCAACCGCAGCAAAAATGGTTTGCTATTCAATAACCTCATCAGCGGCAGCGAGCAGTTTCGGCGGCACGGTGACGCCGAACAGCCTTGCGGTTTCCGCATTGATTACGAACTCGAATTTGCTCGACTGCATGACCGGCAATTCGGCAGGTTTAGCGCCCTTGAGAAGGCGTCCAACATAGCTGCCGACTTGCCGAAATACATCGGCAAAGTTTGGCCCATAGCTCATGAGCCCGCCGACGTCGGTAAACTCCCGCTGTGAATACGTTGCGGGAATTCCATAGTGCGTCGCGAGATGGACCAGCTGGACACGTCGACTGCTGTAAAATGCATCGCCGGCAACGAGAAGAACGTCTACCTTCTCGGTTGCGAGAGTTGCGAAGGCCGCGTTGATCTCGTTACTCGTTGCGGCGTTGACGACCTTTATCTGCAAACCCATCACGCGCGCGGCCGACATTACATCACTCAACGTCGATTCCATGCTTGTTGCGTTCGCCGGATTGACAAGCAGAGCCGCGCGAGCCGCAGTCGGTATCAACTCGCGTAACAGCGCCAGCCGTTTCGCTGCAACCTCGGCCGTCAAAAAGTTGATCCCTGTGGCATTGCCGCCCGGTCGCGAAAGACTGGCCGCCAAGCCAAGCCTGACCGGGTCTTCGTTGACGCCAAAAACGATCGGGATTGTGGGAGTTGCCGCCTTGGCCGCGAACGCCGCAGCCGGGGTAAAGGCGGTAAGCACGGAAACCCGACGGCGAACGAGATCATCCGCCAATGACCGCAGACGATCATTGTGGCCCTCTGCCCAGCGGTAGATGACGATGACGTTCTCGCCTTCGATATAGCCGGCCTCATTCAAACCGAATGGAAGCCGCGTAGCCGGTCTGCATTTGACTCCACAGAAGTGGGATTGAGGAACCCGATCACCGGCATGCTCGGCTGTTGCGCACGCACCGTGCAAGGCCGCGCTGCCGCTAATCCCACAACTCCTGCAATGAAATCGCGCCGTCTCATCTGCCGCCCCCGGCTAATGACCACGCCAAGACGGGATTACAGCAGGGATCGGGCGTCGGTGGAATGGGGGCTTAGAGCCGCGTTGCAGGGCAGCAATTCAGCAGGCCGACGTGTAGATACGGGTCAGGAACCATCGAAAACCCCATGTTCGCCTCACGTCGGCTGGCCCTCCAATCGCGCCGATTGGGCTCCAGTTTGCTCGTCAACGCGCACCGGCAAGGTGAACGAAAACGTCGAGCCTTGGCCAAGCGCGGACTCGATCCAGATGCGGCCGCCGTGCATCTCGATAATGCGCTTCGAGATCGCCAGTCCCAGACCCGTGCCACCCTTTTTGCGGCTGACCGCATTGTCGCCCTGCTGAAATTCCTGGAACAGCTTGGCTTGGTCCGCGGCCGAAATGCCCGGCCCGGTGTCGCGGACGGCGACATTGAACGCGCCATTCTCCGCACCCACCCTGATCGCCACTTCTCCCGCATCGGTAAACTTGATGGCATTGCCGACAAGATTGATGAGAACTTGCGTCAATCGGCGCCCGTCGCCCCGGCCCGCCGGCAATTTCGGCACCACGTCGACTGTCAGTGCGAGCTTCTTATCCGCTGCCAACGGCTCGAGCGTGCTGCGGACGGTCTGCGCGATATCCTCAAACAAATAATCGGAAAGATCGAGCACGAGTTGGCCGGCCTCGATCTTGGAAAGATCGAGCACGTCATTGATCAGGCCCAACAAATGCCTGCCGTTCCTCTCAAGCCGCTTGAGCACCTCGCTCATCTTCTCCGTGGGCTGTCCGTAGATCCCGTCGACGATCAGTTCGGTGTAACCCAAAATGGCGTTGAGCGGCGTGCGCAGCTCATGGCTCATATTGGCGAGGAACTGCGACTTGTGCTGGCTGGCGATTTCCAGCTGATGGCTCTTGTCCTGGATTTCGTTGAGCAGCCGCACATTCTCGATGGCGATCACGGCCTGGTCGGCAAAGGTATTGACGAGTTCGATCTGCTTCTCGGTAAAGGGCTTCACCTGCTTGCGACTCAGAAAAAGAACACCGATCGGTGCGCCTTCCCGCATCAACGGAACACCCAGCGCCGTGCGCAAACCCTGCTGCCTCTGGATGTCGAGCAGCACGAAATCGGGGTCGGCAAGGACGTTGTGAATATGGACCGTCTGTCTCTCGAGCAATACGCGCCCGGCGACCGAACCGCGCCCCGCGTGCAACGGCGCGGCCCGCATCGCTTTGATATAGTCCGGCGGAATCCCGTAGCTCGCGACGTGCTGGTAGCCGGTATCTTTGGGCATGCGGATGGCCGCCATATCGGCCTCGCACAGCCGCGCCGCCGACTCCACCAACGTGTCGAGCACGGTCCGCAAATCGAACGTCGAGCGGCTGATGACCTTGAGAACGTCGGCAGTGGCGGTCTGCTGCTGCAACGACTCCCGCAATTCATTGAGCAGCCGTACATTCTCGATGGCGATCACCGCCTGGTCGGCGAAGGTTTCGACCAGCGCGATCTGCGCTTCGGGGAAAGGCTCCACGGTGCCGCGCGCCAATACCAGGACGCCGACCGGGACGCCCTCGCGCAGCATGGGTACGCCCAGAAGAGTGCGCGTTTTACCGGCGCGCCGCAGCGAATCCGTCATATAGGTCATTTCCGAATCGGCCTCGGCATCGGCAACCTGGATGGTCCTGCCGTCGAGGACAGCGCGACCGACAACGTTGCTGCGATCGATCGGCAGCGGCTTTTTGTCCAACAGCGCAATGAATTCCTCGCTGAAGCCGTAGCTTGCCGCGCGGCGAAAATGATCGTCTTTGGGAAGTGTGATCGAACCGCGGTCCGCGTGGCATAGCCGTGCCGCCGATTCAATGAGTGTGTCGAGCACGATCTGTAGATTGAACGTCGAGCGGCTGATGACCTTGAGAACGTCGGCAGTGGCGGTCTGCTGCTGCAGGGACTCGCGTAATTCGTTCAGCAGCCGGGCGTTCTCAATGGCGATGACCGCCTGTGCGGCGAAATTCTTCACAAGCTCGATCTGCTTGTGCGTGAACGGACGCACTTGCTGCCGATAGATAATGATGACGCCAACTAATTGCTCCTCCTTGAGCATCGGCACACAAACGGTAGACCGAGCCCCGCCGAGTGTCGAAGATAATCCAGGGAACGGTTCAGCGGCGGCGTCTACGCTGTGACAGACCTGTTTTGTTTGCATCGTGCGTTCGAGGATGCCTCCTGGCGTCGGCAAAAGCGCCTCGCGATTTCTATTATGTTCGGCAAGTTCTGCCGGCGTTCCGACTTCCGCTGCAAATCGGATTGCGTCGCCGTCGCGAAGGAACATGGTGCCGAACTTGGCCTCACAGATCCGCACCGCGTTCTCCAGCATGATCTGGAACACCGGGGTAAGGTCACCCGGCGACGAGCTGATGATGCGCAGCACGTCCGCCGTCGCGGTCTGCTGTTCCAGCGATTCGCGCAATTCGTTGAGCAGCCGCGTGTTTTCGATGGCGATCACCGCCTGGGCGGCGAAGTTGGAAAGCTGCGCCAGGTCGCGTTCGCTGAACGGCCGTGGATCACAGCGCATCACCATGAATGCCCCAATCGCTTGACCCTCGCGGATGAGCGGCGTTGCCACATTCGACATCACTCCCGGGGCCAAACCCTGGTCGCCGCCATCGGCGCGAAGATAGATTTGACGCCGCTGCAAGATCGCCTTTCCGGAAATCAAGTCCGGGTCGAGCGGTCCGTCGGGGAAACGCTCTCGTAGCTGCGAAGCCATCGGCCCAGTCGAGCCGACGTAGCGGAGCATCTGCCCTTCGAGCAGCCGGATATTGACATTGTCGGCGCCGAAACGCCGCGCGGTGGTCTCAGCAATGACGTCAAGGGCCCGCTCCGCGCTTTCGGGCGAACTGGCAATGGCGCGCAGAATATCCGCGCTGGCCGTTTGGTTTTCCAGCGACTCACGCAATTCGTTGAGCAGCCGCGTGTTTTCGATGGCGATCACCGCCTGGGCGGCGAAGTTGGTCAGCAGCTCGATCTGCTTCTCGGTGAAGGGCTTGACCTCCTGGTGATAGAGGTTGATCGAGCCGATCAATTCTCCATCCCTCAGCAGCGGCACCTCGGCGAGCGTGCGCGCGCCGCCAAGCTCCACGGTGGCCACGCGCAGCGGATCGCGGTCGAGGTAGGCCTTGCCCTTGGTGATATCGTCGATCTGGACGAAGCGCTTCGTCTTCAGCAGCATTCCGAGACCGGTGTCCGGGCCCGGCCGGATGGCCGCACGGAGCAGCATTTCGCGGTAAGCAGCCGGTGCGCCGTGGACCGCGACGGCGCGGAAAAGTTCGCCCTCGCGAAGCCACAGATTTCCGAACTTGGCGCCGCAGATGCGGACGGCGTTCTCCAGAAGCGACTGAAAGATCGGCTTCAGGTCGCCCGGCGAGCTGGAGATCACGCTGAGCACCGTGGACGTCGCGGTCTGCTGTTCCAGAGATTCGGAAAGCTCGGCGGTCCGCTGCCGCAGTTCGTTGAGCAACCGCGTGTTCTCGATGGCGATCACCGCCTGGGCGGCGAAGTTCTCGACCAGTTCGATCTGCTTGTCGGTGAAAGCGCCCGGCTCCTCGCGATAGATCATGATCGAGCCGATGACGTCGCCATCCTTCAGCAGCGGCACGTTGAGCAGGGCCCGCGCGCCGGCGCGTTCGAACAGCGCCTGTGCCGCTTCCACGTCGGACGCCAGGTCGGGAATGTGAACCACGGCCCTGGTGCGCAGAAGCCGCTCCAGATTGTGTCCTGGAGTGGGCCGGATGATCGGCTCCCGTTGGCGCTCCTCAATATAAGCGGGCCGGACGCCGTGCATGGCGGCGCTGCGGAAAACGTCTCCCTCGCGAAGCGACAGCGCGCCGAATTTTGCTCCGGAGAGCCGTGTTGCATTATCGATTGTCGCCTGGAAAACGGGCTGCAATTCGCCGGGCGACGCAGAGATGACCTTGAGCACCTCCGCGGTGGCGGTCTGCTGCTCCAGCGACTCGGTGAGGTCGGAAGTCCGCTGGCGCAGTTCGTTGAGCAGCCGCGCGTTATCAATGGCGATTACGGCCTGGGCAGCGAAATTCTTAAGCAGTTCAACCTGTTTTTCGCTGAAAGGACGAACCTCGCGGCGATAAATGCCAAAGACCCCGATGAGTTCGTCTTCCTTTAGCATCGGCACATTCACCAGTGTCCGGGCATTTCCGTATTTGACCATGGGCGCGTTTGGTTCTGCTTCCGACATGTCGGCGATCTGTTCCGCAGCCCGCGTTTGAGTAATGCGTTTGAGGCTGGGATGGTTGCTAACGGGGAGGAGCGGTGTCTTCTTCGCGAACTCCAGATAATCAGCCGGCGCATTATGAAGCGCGACACGGCGGAATGCGTCGGCTTCGCGCAACATCATCGTGCCAAACGAGGCTTCACAGATGCGCGTCGCATTTGCCAACATGGCGTTAAAGACACGTTGCAACTCGCCCGGCGAGGAACTGATGACTCGCAATACCTCGGATGTCGCGGTCTGCTGCTCAAGCGACTCGGTGAGGTCGGCGGTGCGTTGCTTCAACTCGTTAAGCAGTCGGGCGTTCTCGATGGCGATGACCGCCTGGGCGGCGAAGTTCTGCACCAGCGCAATTTGCTTGTCGGTAAAGGGCTTTACCTCCCTGCGCCGGATCAGGAACGCACCGATGGCGGAGCCCTTTCGTAACAACGGAACGGCAAGGATCGTCTTATGCCCGTATTCGCGCGCAAAGGCCGCTCCCTGCGGAAATTCGCGTACCTCGGCTTGCAAATTGGCGACGTGGATAACCACGCCGTCGGCGACGGCTCGCCCTGTAACCCACTCCCGGCTCAGCGGGCGTGTTGTTCCCACCGGCCAATTACGAAATGAACCATACTGTGCCGCGCTCCTGAGCATGTTGCCCTCGACGCGCATGATCTCCGCGTCGGTCACATGAAGCAGCCGTGCGGCGCTTTCCGCAATTGCCCCGAGCGTCGACGCCACATCCGCCGGTGAGTCGGAGATCGTGCGCAGTAATTCGGATGTCGCTCTCTGCTGCTCCAGCGCCTCGTCGCGCTCGCGGGTCAAGCGAGCGATCTCGGTTTCCCCGGCTGCCGCGGCCGAGCGATGAGGCGGGCGACGGCGGTGCTTCGGCGTCGCCGTCATTGGACGTCTCGCTTTTTTCGCTTTGCCGCCTGCCTTTGAGCGCTGCTTCATTGCCTTGCTCAACACCTCGGACCAGGCATCGTAGCGTGCGGCGGGCTTAGCGGGAATGGCTTAATCGCAACGCAGCAAAGATAGCTGTTGAGTTGCGCGATGGGTCATCTTCGAACGACCTTACGTGGACCGCCGATGTCGGGTATTCTTCGTAAGCAGATATTGAGATTGCCGGGATTTACAGGCGCGCGGCTTAGTGGTTGGAAATATTGACGGCTCTTTTGGCGTAGAAGAAGCGCAAAATGCGCTCCGCGGTAGGCTGACGAAGCGCGATGAACTCCGCTTTTGTCTGTATCAAATCGCTTTGAACGACTTCACCCTCGGACAAACGCGAGTGATAGATTGCGTCTACCGTGCGCAAGTGGAAACCGATCGCTTTGAGAATAATGGCAACCGGGCTGGTCCAACGCTCCGTAAACAGCCACTCGATCTCGTAGACCGAGAGGCGCGATAGCTGAGCGATCGAAACGATGATCTCCGGGAGTTTTTTTTCCTTGGCGAACTCGTTCACCACCTCCTCGGAAAGGCCCCGATCTTTTACGGTCCGCTCGGCCGCCTTGTAATCGATCAGTGGATCGGCCGCCTTGTTTGCAATCGACGGCGCGCCAACCGGCAAAATCTCCTGAATGATGTTGCTCATTTCCGGGTTGACCGATATCAGCCTTTGCCGGACGATTTCCGAAGCTTTGGACAAAAGCTCGCGCAGGTGATGCTTGGGAATATCTTTTCTTCCGGCGACGCATTCTGACAGCCAATCGTCATTGGTGCTTTTTCGGACGAGGATCCCGAAACTCGGATCGGAGATTGCCGCGCCTGGATTGCTGGCCAGAGTACCCAGGATCTTGTTGTTGCCTTTTATAATCAGTTGATGGCTGACCGTTTCGCTGACTTCATAGCGCGTGGCGATGGCCAGCAAATGCTCTTGCTTTTTTGTCGCTATGCAGTGAGTGAGAGTTTCATCGTCCAGCGCGAGCGATCTGGATAAAATCGGTTCCGCGACCTCGATCGCATCATCAAGCGCGAGCGAGCGGACCGTATTGACAGGCGCGCCGTTGACCGGCGCAAGTCGCTCGGCAAGCTTGGCGCGAGCGGCGACTTCGACCTTGGCAACGAGTTCGTTTAGAACGCCGTCGTACAGATCCAGTTGTTCGGCGGAATAGTGGCCTACATTGACAAGGAAAAGATCGGCTATCTTTTGCAACATCATGCCGGCGTCGGCTGACCCGGCCGTAATTGCTCTTTCAAGATCGGAAACGAGATTGTTCGGTAACAAGACGTTCTCTCGAATCTATCCGCCACCCGCCAACATAAATTATGCGGCGAAGAGGTAAAATCTGCCATAATGCGGAGCCCTAATAAGTCACTAACGTGGGGAGTGACCTGAGCGTCACCAGCCGCGCGGCTCGGCAGCGAGCGATGGCGATGCCGCGATTTGCGCCGCGAGCTTGCGTTCAGCCGCCGGATCAAGCGGCAGCAGCGGCGGGCGGGGATTGCCGCAATCGCGGCCCATGGTGCGTGCGGCGGCCTTGAGCGCGGCAACGCCGCCGGGTTTGAGGATTTGGCGCAGCGCAGCGATGCCTTCCTGCTGCGGTCGCGCTTCGAAAAACTTGCTGTCGCGGCAGAGATCGAACAGCCCGCGCACGAGCCGCGGCGCGACGACGGCGAGAGCCGAAAACAGTCCCGTGGCGCCGACGGCGGCGGCCGAGACCAGCAATTCCGTGCCGCCGAACAGCCGGAAATCGGGCCGCGCGCGGCCGGCATCGGTCATCAGCTCGATCATGAATTGCCAATCGAGGCTCGCATCGACCACGCCGGCGAAGTTGGGCAGCCTGGCGATGAGCTTGAGCGCGAGGTCGGCGTTGATCTTGCCGCCGGCCATATCGTCCGGGGCATTGAGCACGAAGAATGGAATATCGACGGCGGCGCCGATCTGAAAAAAATGCTCCAGCACCATGGCGGGCGGCGGCGTCCAGTAGTAGGGCGTGGTGGCGACGATGGCGCTTGCGCCCGCGGCTTGCGCGTGTGTCGCCAGCGACGCCGCGATGCCGGTGCCGGCGTCGCTGACATGGGCGATGATCGGCGCACGCTTGCCGGCCTGCTCGACCGCGAATGCGATCAGCCTGCGCTTTTCGGCGTCGGTCAGGCTGACCGACTCGCCGGCATGCATCTGCACCGCCAGCGCCTCGGCGCCGTGACGCAGGTGAAAGTCGATCGCCTTGGCGAACAGGTCGAAATCGATACTACCGTTCGCGGCAAACGGCGTCAGCGGCGTGTGAACGAGACCGGGGCTGAAGGGCATTGCGTGAACTCGGTGACGCTTACCAGCCGTGCGGCTCGCTCTCGAGGATGCCGAGATCCTCGAGCTGCGCGCGGATGTAGGCCTGCCGCTCGGGCGTCGCGGTCGGCAGCGGCGCCCGCGTCGGGCCGACCGGCCGCCCCATGATCACCATGCCGCCCTTGAGCGAGGACGGGTATTGGTCTTTGAACAGATGCCAGAGCCGCGTCATCTTGTATTGCAGCTCCTTGGCGCGTCCCCATTCGCCGGCGACGCAGGTGTCGAACAATTCGTTGCACAGGTTGGGACAGATCGAGCCGGCGGCGGAATACGATCCGACGCCGCCGAGCGGCACCGACGGCAGCAGGAATTCGACGCCGGTCAACATCGCGAAATTTGGCCGCAGCGCCAGCGCGGCGCGCGAAATTTCCAGGAATTTCTCGCTGTTGAAGCTCGCCTCCTTGACGCCGACGAAATTCGGCAATGTGTCGATGAGGCGGGCCATCACATCGCCGGTGATCTCGACGCCGTTAAGATAGCTCGGCGAGTTGTAGGACAGAACCGGAAGGTCGATCGACCGGCACAGCCGGATGAAATAGGCCTCGATGGCATCGAGCGTCGGCGTCCAGAAGTAGGGCGTGATGGCGAGAATGCCGTCGGCGCCGATGTCCTGGGCGTGGCGCGCCAGCGCCATAGTGTCCTCGACCGCGAGCGCGCTGACATGGATGGTGACCGGCACGCGGCCGGCGACCACCTTCACGGCGGCTTCGGCGAACAGCTTGCGTTCGTCGATGGTGAGGTTGAGCGACTCGCCCTTGTGATGCGGCCACGAGATCGCCGGCGCGCCGGCGCGGACGTGGAAGTCGATGAGCCGCTCGAAGGTCGGCAGATCGAGGCTGAAATCGTCCTTGAGCGGCGTCACCGGGCTCTGCATTACGCCGCGGAATTTGTTTTGCATTGTCGTTGCCGATTTTTTTTCGTGCGGCGCCATAGAGCCACAGCCGTGCGACAATAACAACGCCGTCACGGCAATTCGAGACCGCTGCCTTTCACGAATGTCTGCCAACGCGGAATCTCCTCGCGCACCCAGTGGTCGAGCTGTTGCGGCGTCGAGGCGATCGCCTCCCAGCCCTGGTCGGCAAACGCCGCGCGAATCTTGGGATCGGCAACGGCGCCGGCGATGGCGGCCTGCAGGCGCTGCACCACGGGCTGCGGCGTCCCGGCCGGAGCGAAGGCTGCGAACCAGCTATAGACGTCGAGGTCGGGAAAGCCCTGCTCGTTGACGGTCGGCACGTCGGGCAATTCCGTCAACCGCTGCGCTCCCGCGACCGCAAGCGGCGTGGCGCGGTGGGCTTCGATCGCGCCCCGGGCGATGGCGTAATTCAAGACCGCGAGCTGCACTTCGTCGGCGACCAGCGCGCGCATCACCGGCGAGGCCCCCTGATAGGGCACGAAGGCAAGATCAAGTCCGGCGCGCCGCTTGAGATATTCCATCACCAGATAGCCGGTGGTGCCGGGGCCCATCGAGCCGTAATTGAGCTTGCCAGGCCGCCGTTTGATGAGATCGACCGCGGCGCGCAGGGTCGCGATATTCAGCGACGGGTTGGCATAGAACACGCTCGGAAAACGCACCAAGAGCGAGATTGGCGCAAAGTCGCGCACCGCATCGTAAGGCGGTTTCTTGTTGAACACGGCGTTGATGACGTGGGAGTCAGACGCGAACAGGATCGTGTAGCCGTCGGGCGCGGCCTTGGCGACATCGAGGGTGGCAAGCTGGGTCGAAGCGCCCGGCCGGTTCTCGACGATGACCGGCTTGCCGAGGCTTGCCTCAAGCTGCGGCTGCAACATGCGCGCCATCACGTCGATGCTGCCGCCGACGGCGAATGGCACGATGATCTTGATGGGGTTTTGCGGAAACTCCTGCGCCGCCGCCGCCGCCCACGCCAGCACGCCGATCATCGTCGCCGCGAGCCGGCGCGAAAAACGCGTCCGGCGCGCGGACGCGCTCACCGGCGCGCGCTCTCGCGCGCCACGACGTCGGCAATCGCGGCGGTAAAGGCGCGGTGGGTCTCGCGCGAATTGACGAAATTGAAATCGTGCGTCGATTTTACGCCCGGCTCGACCTTGAGCGTGGTGAAGACGGGGCCTTTGAGGGCCATGATCTGGCCGATCTCGGCTTCGAACTTGTCGAGCGCATCGAACTCGAACGTGTGCGGATAGCCGGCGGCGCGGGCGTGGCCGGCGAAGCTCACGGTGCCGCGGCCGGGGATCGGGTGGCTGCCGTTCGCCTCATAGCCGCCGTTCTCACAGACGAAGTGATAATAGTTCGGCGGCGCCGCCGCGGCGACCGTGACCAGGCTGCCGAGATTCATCAACAGGCTGCCGTCGCCGTCGAGCACGATCACCTTGTGGCTCGGCATGGCAAGCGCGATGCCGAGCGCGTGGGACGAACCCTGGCCCATGGCGCCGACCGAATAATAATTGAGCGGGCTCTGCGACACGCGGCGCCAGTCGAAGGCGGCGTTATAGACCGCGACCGCAATGGCGTCGCCGCGGTGCTTGGCGAGGATTTTCAAACACTCGTCGCGCGGCATCATGGGCTCACCCGGTGTCCGACAAGAGCCGCCAACGGCATCGAGCGCGCATAGGCGCGCTCGATGGCGGGCGACAGCATGGCGATATCGGCCGGTCCTTCCATGCAGAAGTGATCGACGCCGAGCGCGCCGAGAATCGGCTCGACG
>Ga0335085_10007139_pt1 | contig 17447 bp, 18 predicted proteins | sample Lox_Sample_45_FD_206712 | JGI IMG/M metagenome (GOLD analysis project Ga0335085, IMG submission 206712) | Soil microbial communities from Loxahatchee National Wildlife Refuge, Florida, United States - Lox_Sample_4.5 | ecosystem: Environmental > Terrestrial > Soil > Wetlands | place: USA...
CCGAATTGCCGCCGATGATGTCGTTCGTCATCACCATGTCGAGCGGGGTGCCGAGGTCGAAGCCCGCGGGCGGGTTGGCCCAGCGCGGCGGCAGCGCGAACGCCTCGTTGTTCGGGTTCGATTTGTTCCGGTCGTACAGCCCGTAGAACGTGGTGTAGTAGGGGGCCGTCGTGCCGTTGTAGTCGTATCCCTTCACCACGCCATCCGCGATCCGTAGCGTGAACGTCGCATCGGGCGGGATGGTCGGGCCGTATACCTCGAACAGGGCCCGCGCGAGGTCGCCCGTCTTCGCTTCTTCCTGTTGCTGTATCCCACGGTACTGCTGCAGCACGGGCCTGATGCGCGGCAGCAGATCGCGCACCAGCTTGAGCGCGGGATCGGTGGACGTCATGATCTCACCGGGCTGGCTCAGCAGAGCCACGCGTTTGGCGGAATCGGGAATGACGGACCCGCTCACGATGGCCTGCGCCGCCTCGCGCGGGCTCTTCCCGCCCAGCGCCTCCTTGACCCAGGAATCGTCGCCGCCAATCAGGTGGACCGCGTCGTCGAGCTGCGCCGCCAGGACCTCGGCGTCGAGCGCGGGATCGATATTCGCCTTGGCGACGTCATCACGAATCTCCCGCAGCGCGCTGTCGGGCGGCGGCATGGGACCCGACACGGCCTGGGCATAGCGCACCAGCGACAACGCGGTGGCGAGCGTCTGCGAGCGCAGCAGCCCACCCTGGTTCAACGCGTTCACCGTCGGGGCGAGCTTCGCGATCTGCCCGCGCAGATCGGCGATTTCGTCCCACAGCTTGCCGTACCGGCTCGCGAGCTCCGGCTTGGCCATCACGGCCGCGCGGAAGTTCCGCTCGAACGCCACTTTCCGGCCCATCAGCTCCGGATCACGCAGGCCCTCGAGCTCGCCGCGGAACGACTTGAGCGAATTTTGGATCTCGAAGTAGTCGTTGACGTGCTTGGCGCGAGTTTCCGGGTGGCGCGTCATGTAGTCCGCGAGAATGCGTCCCCGGCTCTCAAGCATGCGCACGACGAACGGATACTGCTCATTGCGCCGATGCACGAGCTGTGCGACGGTGCGGAGCCGTGAAGTGGAGCCCGGATTGCCGATCACAAATACCGGGTCGCCTTCTTTCGCGCCGGAATCGCTCCAGGCAAAGAAGTCCTGGGGCTTGAGCGGCTTCTGCTGGTCGTCGTACACGCGGAAGAACGACACGTCGAGGTCGTAGCGCGGATAGGTGAAGTTGTCCGCGTCACCGCCGAAATAGCCGATGGCTTTCTCGGGCACGAACACGAGCCGCACGTCGGTGTAGCGGCGGTAGCAATAGAGGGAATAGCGGCCGCCGTAATACAGGGTGGTGACGTCACAGCGCAGGTGCGTCGAATCGCCCATGCGCTGCTCGATTTGCTCGATGTTTCGCTCCCGCGCGCCCATCTGTTGCTCGGGCGGCTGGCCCGGCGCCTCGCCGCTCGTCACTTCGCCGGTCACGTCGCGCAGCAGCACGAGCTGGTCCACGTAGAGATCGGGCACGCGCCGCTCGTCCTGCTGTTTTGCCGCGTAGAACCCGTTGGTCAACAAGTCTTCGCCCGGTTTCGACACGGCGGTCGCCGATTCGCGCGCGCAGTGATGGTTCGACATCACGAGCCCGCTCCCCGACACGAACGACGCGGTACAGTTCGGCAGCCTGAGCGCCGCGAGCCGCGCGTGCGAGAGCCATGCCGGCGACGGCGTGAATCCGTACTCGCTCTGGAAATAGTCGAGCGGCGGACTCTCGAACGTCCACATTTTTCCCATGTCGTAGCGACCCGGCTCGACCGTGGTATCGACGTTGCCGACGTCGAATGGGGCCGGCGCGGGAGCGACGGGAGCTGGCGCAGCAGCGGCGGGGGCAGGCGCAGCTGCTGGGGCGGGAGCGGGAGCGGCGGTCTTGCCGCGGGGCGTGCACCCGGCGAACAACAGGGGAACGAGAGCGAGCGAGCGAAGCATGGTGCGCATCAGGATTGTCCTTGCCAGCGAGGGACCAGTGTCGCCTCGACGCTGAGATGGTCGAGCACGCGCTGCACGATGAAGTCCACGAGCTCGGAGATCTGTGTGGGACGGTGATAAAAGCCCGGCGCGGCGGGCATCACGACGGCGCCCGCCTCCGCGAGGAGCGAAAGGTTGCGCAAATGCACGAGCGAGAGCGGCGTCTCGCGCGGCACGACGATGAGCTTGCGGCGTTCCTTGAGAACCACGTCGGCCGAGCGCTCGATCAGGCTGCGGCTCGCGCCGTGCGCGATCGCGGATACCGTGCCCATCGAGCACGGGCAGATCACCATCCCCGCGCTCTCCGCCGATCCGGACGCGGGCGCGGCGCCGCGGTCGCCGTCGTCGAATCGCAAGACGGTGCGCCAGTCCCCACCGGTCGCCTGTTCCAGGCCGCGCTCATCCATGATGCTGCACTCCTCCGCGAGCAGCCGCCAGCCGTGCGCAGACACGAGCAGCCACGTCGGCACGGCGTGGGTCGCGAGCACCTGGAGCAGCCGCACCGCATACGCCACCCCGGAGGCGCCCGTGATTGCGAGGATCACGGGTTTCATCTGAGCCGGTCGACCAGGGCGCCGAGAAATACGACGATCGCAATCAGCCCGTTGGCGCCGAAAAATGCCGCGTCGAGCCGTGACAGATCCGTAGGATGTACGAGCTGATGCTCGTACGCCATGATGGCCGCGCCGATCGCCACGCCAACGTAATAGGCGAGGCCCAGGTGCCCGCCCCACCCGAACGCGACCAGTGCCAGTACGGTGATGCCGTGGAGCAGCTTGGCAGCCACGATGCTCGAGGAGCGCCCCATCCGGACCACGAGCGACTTGAGCCCCTCGCTGCGATCGAATTCCTCGTCCGGTAACGCATAAAACACGTCGAACCCGCCCACCCAGCACGTCACGGCCAGCGCGCCCACCGGCAGGAGCCACCACGGATCGCTCCACCGCCCCGTGACGGCGAGATAGCCCGCCGGAGTCGCGATGCCGTCGGCCAGGCCGAGCCACAGGTGCGACCAGTGGGTGAAGCGCTTGGCGTAGCTGTACGCCGAAATGAACAACAGCGCGACCGGCGCGAGCGCGAAGCACAGCGGATTGAGCGCCCAGGCGCACCACAGGAAAAGTCCCGCCGCCGCGAGCACTGCGCTCCAGGCCTGCGCGAGCGAGAGCCGCCCCGAGGGCAGCTCGCGATTCCGGGTGCGCGGGTTCTTGGCGTCGATCTCGCGGTCGGCGATGCGGTTGAATCCGAGCGCCACGAACCGGGCCGCCGTAAACGCAAGGACCGACAACACCAGAATGCGCCAGGTGACCGGAGCGACGAGCGATGCCGTGATGACGCCGAGCAGCGCGAAGGGAAGCGCGAAAACCGTATGGGGGAGCCTGACAAAGTTCGCATAGCGAACGAGCAGCGACTCGCCGGCGAGGGTCTGGCCTTCTCTAGAGCTCAATCCCCAACTCCCCCCACATCGCATCCACGCGCCGCCTGGTCTCCGCGTCCATGACGATCTTGTCGGGCCACTCGCGCGTGAAGCCTTCTTCCTTCCACTTCCGCGTTGCGTCGATCCCCATCTTGGACCCGAACGTGAACGCGCGGCTCGAGTGATCGAGCACATCGATCGGCCCCATCGTGAACCGGACGTCGCGCTCGGGATCGATGTGATTGAGCGCCACCCACCACGCTTCTTTGGGATCGCGGACGTTCACGTCTTTGTCGAGCACCACGATGCATTTCGCGAGCGACATGAGTCCCTGGCCCCACAGCCCATTCATCACCTTGTACGCCTGGCCGGGATACTGCTTGTCGATGCTCACGAACACGAGATTGTGAAAGATCCCTTCCGCCGGCATGTGCATGTCCACGATCTCGGGAACGGTGAGCTTCAAGAGGGGCAGGAAGATGCGCTCGGTGGCGTGCCCGAGATAGTAGTCCTCCATCGGCGGGCGGCCCACGATCGTGTGCGGGTAGATCGGATCCGCACGCATCGTGACGGCGGTGATGTGCACTTTGGGATAGTAGTCCGCCAGCGAGTAGAACCCCGTGTGATCGCCGAACGGCCCCTCGAGCACCAGCTCATCGCGCGGATCGATGTGGCCTTCCAGCACGACTTCGGCCTCGGCCGGGACCTCAAGCTCGGAAGTGACCGCTTTCGCGAGGCGGACCGGCTCGCGCCGCAGGAATCCGGCGAAGAGAAACTCATCGATGCTGGGCGGCAGCGGCGCCGAGGCGGCGTAGATGCTCGCGGGATCGCCGCCCAGCGCGATCGCGACGGGCATGGTCTCGCCCCGGGCGGCGAGCTCGCGCCAGTGCGCGGCGCCCACCTTGTGGCGTTGCCAGTGCATGGCGACCGTGTCCTTGCCGATCACCTGGATGCGGTACATCCCCACATTCCGGATGCCGCTTCGGGGGTCGCGCGTGATGACTCCCGGCAAAGTGATGTAAGCGCCGCCATCGTCGGGCCAGCATTTCGGAATCGGGAGCAGCGACAGATCGATGTCCGAGCCCCGCAGCACGGTTTCCTGGCAGGGCGGCCGGCCACCGCTGGTCCTGGGTGGAAACTTGGCGACCTCGGCGAGCTGCGGCAGCATGGCGAGCTTGCCGAACAGCGTGTCCGGCACTTTGAGCTCGAGCAGCGCGGTGAGCCGATCGCCGATGTTGTCGAGGCACTCGACGCCCAGCGCCAGGGCCATGCGCCGTTCCGACCCGAACAGGTTGACCGCCACCGGAACACGCGATGGCGCGCCGTTCATGAGCCGCGGGTGCTCGAACAGGAGCGCCGGGCCGCCGCCGGAGGATTTCATGCAGCGGTCGGCGATTTCGGTCATCTCGCGGTCGATCGAGACGGCGGGGGCCACGTGGCGCAGCTCGCCCTTCGCTTCGATGGCCGCGATGAAGGCCCGAAGGTTATCGAGTGCCATGATGAATGGCGCAGATGCCGCCCGACAGTCGCTCGAAGTCCACCTGCCGGAACCCCGCGCGCTCGATCCGCTCCGCCAGGGCTTCGGGCTCGGGGAACGCCCGCACCGACTCTGGCAGGTAGCTATAGGCGTCTCTATGTTTCGACACCGCACGCCCAATGGCGGGCAGGAGCCGCTGGAAATAGAACAGATAGAGCGCGCGCAGCGCGGCGTGGCGTGGCGTGGCAAATTCGAGCACCACGAACCGGGCGCCCCGTTTCAGCACCCGCGCCGCCTCACGGAGTCCCACATCCAGATTCGCCAGATTCCGCATCCCGAACGCGACCATGGCGCCGTCGAAACGGGCGTCGGCGAACGGCAGCAGCAGGGCGTCGGCTCCCACCGGGGAGAGACGCGGGCCTTTATACTTGCCGCGCGCCAGCATCGGGACCACGAAATCCGCGCCAATCACACGCCCGCGAAACGCGTTCTGGGCGGCGAGCGTCGCAGCGAGATCGAGTGTGCCGGCGCAGAGATCGAGATAGGCGCCGGCCGGCGCCCGCTCCCAGCCGAGCCGGCGAACCGCCGCCTGGCGCCAGCGGCGGTCGGTGTTGAGGCTCAACAGGTGGTTCAGGAAGTCATAGCGCGGCGCGATGGCGGTGAACATGCCGCGCACGTAAGAGCGCTTCGTCTCGCCACCATCGACTCGAGCTACGTCCAGAGCGGGAGACGGCGTCATAAGCGCGAAAGATAGACCGTCCAACCTGACCGCCGCCAGCGACGCGGACGTCGTGGCGGAGGCGAAACGAGGGCGCGAAGCGGCGTACCGAGAGCTGGTGCGGCGCTACGAGCGCCCGATTTTTTCGTTGTTGTATCGCATGGTGCGCGATCGCGCGCTGGCGGAAGACCTGGCGCAGGAAACCTTCGTCAAGGCGCTGAACGGCATCGCCTCATACCGGACGGAATACAAGTTCTCGTCGTGGATCTTCAAGATCGCGAACAACACGGCGATCGATCAGCTCCGCAAACGCAGCATCGAAACCCGCTCCATCGATGGCGCGCCCAACGCGATGACGGCCGACGCGCGCGCCGCGAGCGCGTTTCAGCTCCCGGACCCGCGCCAGAGCCCGCTCGCGGAGGTCGAATCCCGCGAATTAGGGGGCGCGATCGAGCGGGCCATCGCTCGGCTGCGCCCCGAGTACCGCGCCTGCATACTGCTGCGCCATGTCGAGGGACACCCATACGAGCAGATCGCCGAGATCCTGGATCTGCCGCTCGGCACCGTGAAGACGTACATCCACCGTGCACGCAACGAATTGCGCGCCCTGCTGCAGGACCGGCGCGATTGAAACCCCGACCCGCTCCCACGCGTAAGAGCACACCATGAGCGACAAGCACACCGCACATCTGACCCCCGAAGAAGTGGAACAGTGGGCTGAAGGTCTGCTTCCGGCCGCCCGGGCCATTCATCTGTCGCAGTGCGACACGTGCCTCACAGCGGCTGAACGTGAGCGCCAGCTGTTTCTCGAGCTGTCCAATCTCGAACACCTCGCGCCGCGCCCTGGATTCGCCGATCGCGTCATCGATCAGGTGCACATCGAGACACCCGCGGAAGAACGCGAGCAACGCTAGAGCGCCGTCGTAGACCGAGGCTGATAGCGAAAAGCACGCCCGCAGGTTATCTCCTTAGTGCAGCAATGAAGCTCATTCGATTCGCTACACTCGCATTCGGCATCTGCTGCCTTCCCGTTCCAGCCTCGAGCCAGACAGCCGGCACCGGGTTCATCCAGCCGTGTCTCGCCTCGGCGGCCGATGAGTCTCCCGTTTACCCGACGTCGGTGTTTCCGAGCGCGGTCGGGGAAATCGACGTGGCGTTCCGTCTGGCGGACGGGGAGCGGTACTCGCGTCTCCAGGCGTCCTGGATCGCGGTCGACGTGGGGAAGGCCTTCCCCCCCAACGAGGTGCTGGGGACGACGAACCTGGACTTGAATCCCGGAAACACGACCGGCGTGTTCCGCTATCAGCTCGATTGGTTCCCACCCGGCCGCTATCGCGTCGACATCACCGCCGACGGACGCCCGTGGAAATCGACCGAGCTGCGCGTCGTGCCGGACGTCCGGGGTCTGCGCGAGCTCTCCGCCTTGATGCCGCTGTCAAAGGGGATGGTGTGGACGTACCGGTTCGTGCAGGAGGCAGGCGAGATCACGAAAAGCGCCGAGCCGCCTCCGGGCGCGACGCTTGATGCCGATGGTCGCGTACGCGCCACGGTCACCGCGACACTCGCCAAGATCGATGGCGAGCACGCTCATGTGAGCTGGGCGCGCGGCGGGGTGCCATTCTCGGAAGAATGGTGGGAATTCGGTCACTCGGGCATCGCCGCCGTGAAGCGCACGGCGACGGACGAGTCAGTCATCTTCGACCCCCCGCAAATCTTCTTTCCCTGGCCGGTGGTCATGGGCTCCGAGTGGCAGTACGTCTCCCGCGACCAGAGCGTACGCCAGAGCTATCGGATCTGGGGCCCCGTCCCCGTCAAGGGACCGAATGGCGAGGCGCCGGGCTACATCGTGCTCGTCGTGCAGAAGAGCCCGCTGGCCATGACGAGCGTCGAACGCGATTACTTGCCCGGCGTGGGAATGGTCCGATCGCTGGCGATCGCGGGCTTCGGGACCGAAACGGTCGATCGGGAAGAGCTGGTGCTCATGCGGGTCGAGTAACCCGCGCCCGTACCTCCATCCCAAGTTTCCCGCCCAGCAGCGCAGCCGCGCTGCCTTCGCGCACCGCCACCTCGAGCGTACCGCCACTGCCGATCAGGGCGACGAGCTCACCCTGCCCTACGTCGCCGAACGTCCGGTAGAGCGGCCCCACATCCCGGTCGCCGACCGTTACCCGCGCGCCTGCGTCGAGCCCCGCACCGGGGATATTCGTCACCAGCGTACCGAATCGATCGATATAGACAACCTGGCCGATGATCGTGCTCCCTTCGGCGCGGGCCGCCGGCCGTTCGAGGCGCACGGGATCCTTGATGGCATGACCGAGGTGCGGCAGGGCCGTGCCGTTCGCGAGCTGCGCCGCGGCCGGCGCGAACACGTCGCGAGCGTGAAACGTGGGCGAGACGCCGGGCGGGATCGGGAGCTCCACGAACCGCGTCTCGGGCGGTAACGCGGACAAGAGGCCGTTATCGGGAGCGACGAAGAACTGCCCGCCCGACTCGGCCGCGAGCGCGCGGCGCGACGTGCCCACGCCGGGATCGACAATCACGACGTGCACGGTCCCGCGCGGGAACCGCTGCCACACCCGCGCGAGGATGTACTGCGCGCTCGCGATGTCTCCCGGTGGGACCTCGTGCGTTACGTCGATCAACAACGCCGGGTGCGCCTGCGACGCGAGCACCGCTTTCAGCTCCGCGACGTAGCTGTCGCGGGTGCCGAAATCGGTGAGCAACGTGATGATCGTGGCCATTACACGTGCGCCCCGACGGTCGGCGCCGGCGACGCGGCCCGAAACCACGAGGCCCTGGTCCAGAACACCGTCATGGCGATGCCGCGCGCGACGGCAGTGGTCGAGAGCGCGAGCCACACGCCGAACAGCCCGATGGCCGACGACCACCAGCCCGCGAGCGGCAAGCGGAGACAGGTGAGCACTGTACTCACGAGCTGCGGCCGGAGGGTGTAGCCGGCGCCCGCGAGCGCCCCCTCGTAAATCAGCTCGAAGGTTTGCCCGACCTGCGCGAACGCGATGACCCGCAGGTACATGCTCGCGTCGTCGATCACGGCGGGATCGCGCGTGAAGATCGACGCCAGCGTGCGCGGCACGAGCAGGAACGCCAGCGCCACGGGCACGGTGGCCGCGAGACAGTAGCGCACCGTCAGGCGCACGGCTTCGCGCGCCCGCCCGTCGAGGCCGGCCCCCAGGTTCTGTCCCACGAGCGCGGACGCGGACAGCGCGCAGCCGGATATCGCCATGAACCCCAACCCCTCCACCTTGTGACCGATCCCGAGCGCGGCGAGCGCGGCGGTGCCAAACCGGGATGTGAACCGCGTGAGCCAGATGTAAATGATCGACAGGAGGACGCCCGCGAGCGAGAGCGGCGCACCGATGCGAAGCATGGTGGGAATGGCGCTCCATTCAGGCGCCTCGAACCGCACCAGCCCGCGCCGGAGCGCCAGCACGATCCCGATCAGGCACGCGGTCCCACGCACCATGACCGACGCGAGCGCCGCCCCCTCGACACCGAGCCGGGGAAACGGCCCTAACCCTGCGATGAGCAGCGGATCGAGACTGATCGACAACAGCACCGATCCCGCGAGCAGAAAAAATGGCGTCCGGGTGTCACCGGATGCGCGGAACGTGGCTTCCACCGCGAAGAACGCGAATACCAGCGGGCCGCCCACGAGCCAGGTGCCGAGGTATTGATGCCCGAGCCGCGCGACCTCGGGCGGGACCGTCATGAGACGGAACAACGGATCCATGAGTCCGAGTCCCAAGAGACTCACGCCGAGTCCGGCGACGAGCGCATACGGGATCGCGGCCGCCGACGCGCGCGCGGCGTGCTCGGCCCGCCCCGCTCCGTGACGCCGGGCCGCGACGGCGATCAATCCCGTTTCCACCATCTCCCCCAGATTGAGGAGGATCCAGATGTAGAACCCGCCAGTCGAAACGGCGGCGAGCGCGGCGGGACCGATGATCCGCCCGACCCAGATGCTGTCGATCAGATTGAACGAGAAGTGGCACGCCATCATGGCGACCGCGGGGAGGGCGAGTCGCACGATCGCCGGGCGCAGCGGGCCGACGGTGAGCGCGCCGGGATGCGAGGTCACGAAACGCCGCGAAGGGGAAGGGCTAGTCGGCGCGCGCGGCCAAGATTGCGGCAACGCGACCCGCGATATCGCGCAGCGCGATGGCGGCGGGCGATTGCGGCTCGGCGGCCACGATGGGACGGCCCGCGTCCGCGAGGTTCGCCATCTGTGCCTGGAGCGGCACCTGACCGATCAGCGGCACCCCCAGCTCGTCGGCCAGGCGCTTGCCTCCCCCGGACAGAAACACATCGGTGCGCTCGTTGCAGTGCGGGCAGACGAAATAACTCATGTTTTCGACCACGCCGATCACGGGAACGCTCACGCGCTCGAACATCTTCGCGCCGCGCAGGCTGTCGCCCACCGCCATCTCCTGCGGCGTGGTGACGATGAGCGCGCCGCGCAGCTGGATCGACTGGGCCAGAGAGAGCTGGGCATCGCCGGTGCCGGGCGGCAGATCGACGAGGAAATAATCGAGCTCGCCCCAATCCACGTCGCGCAGAAATTGCTGAATGATTTTCATGATGATCGGCCCGCGCCAGATGGCAGGGGCGTCGCGCTCGACGAGGAAGCCCAGCGACATGAGCTTCACCCCGTGCCCCGAGAGCGGCTGAATCTTTCCTTCGTGTACTTCGGGCTTGCGGTCCACGCCCATCATGCGCGGGATGTTCGGCCCGTAGATGTCCCCATCCATGAGGCCAACGCGCGCTCCCGCTTCCGCGAGCGCCACCGCAAGATTGGCGGACACAGTCGACTTCCCCACGCCGCCCTTGCCGGACGAGATGGCGAGCACACGCCCCAGGTTCGGCTGCTCGATCGGTGTGGGCGGCGGCGGAACACCCGCGGCCCGCGCCTGGGTGCGCGCCTGGTCGGCCGCGGGGCTCGTGACATTCACGGTCACGCTCGTGACCCCCGGGATGGCCCGCACGGCTTTCCGCGCCTCGCGCACGAGCGAGCCCGGATCCTCCCGCGTGAGGAGGATGTTCAGGCTGACCGCGCCGGCGTCATCGACCCGTAAGTCCTTCACCATCCCCGCCGCCACGATGTCCTGCGACAACCGGGGATTGATAATGCCGCCCAGCACGCGCTCGACGCGGGTCTGCAGTGGTTCCTGAGCCATCGGCGGGAATGTAACTTCGGCGCTATGAGCATGGAGCTTCGGCCATTTGGCGACTCGGACTACGATCTGCTGCGCGCGCTCGAGGAGCAGGAAGACGTGTGGGAAAACGTCGGTCCCCTACTGCTCCCGCAGCCCGGCAATCACCTGTTCGCGATCGTCGAATCCGGTACGGCAATAGGTGTCGGAGGACTCGTGCGCTCGCCCGTGCTCCAGGGGAAGGATTACGAGCTCGTGTGCGCGTTGTTTTCCGAAGCGCAGCTGCGCGGCCTGGCGCTCAAGGCCTGTCAATTGCTGCTCGAATGGGCGTTTACTTCGGCCAAGATCGAGCGGGTGATCTCGTCGATCGACAATCAGAACGAGGGCGCGCGCTCGATCGCGGTAAAGCTCGGGATGCGCGAGCTGCCGTCGAACATCCCCGGTCGCACGTTGTACGCGAAGGACCGCTTCCCCCGTTCCGCTTCCCGGCGTTAATTAGCGCAGGATCACTTCACAGGACTCACTTATGTGCCGGTGCTGTTCCGAGCGGCGAGCTGACGGGCCGTGATCGTCGGCGTTCCGAAAGAGATCAAGCCCGGCGAGAATCGCGTGGCGCTCGTGCCCGCGGGCGCCGAGGTGCTCGTGAGCGATGGCCACGAGGTGCGAGTCGAGCGCGGTGCTGGAGTGGGTTCGGGATTCGTGGACGAGGCCTACGAGGCAGTCGGCGCGAAACTCGCGAGCCGTGATGCCAGCTGGGCCGCCGACCTGATTCTCAAGGTCAAAGAGCCGATCGAGTCGGAGTGGCCGGCGCTCCGGGCCAGCCAGGTGGTGTTTACCTATTTCCACTTCGCCGCGTCCGAGTCGCTCACTCGCGCGCTTATCAAATCATGCGCGGTGGCGATTGCGTACGAGACCGTCCAGCTCGATTCAGGTGAGCTGCCCCTGCTCACGCCGATGAGCGAGGTGGCCGGCCGGATGGCCGTGCCCGAGGGCGCGAAATATCTGGAACGCGTCTATGGCGGCAGCGGGATTTTGCTCGGCGGTGTGCCGGGCGTCATTCCCGCGGAGGTGTTGATCATCGGCGGCGGCGTGGTCGGCACGCATGCCGCGAAAATGGGGGCGGGACTGGGTGCGCACGTCACCTTGCTCGATGTTTCGCTCGATCGGCTGCGCTATCTCTCGGACGTGCTGCCGGCCAACGTGGACCTGGTCTACTCGAACCGTCACACGATTCTCGAGCAGCTCCGCAAAGCGGACCTCGTGATCGGGGCCGTGCTCGTGCCGGGTGCGAAAGCCCCCCGGCTCGTGCTGCGCGCGGACCTGAGCCTCATGAAGCCGGGCTCGGTGATCGTGGACGTCGCCGTGGACCAGGGGGGCTGCATCGAGAGCATTCATCCCACCACGCACGAGAAGCCGATTTACCTGCTCGACGGTATCGTGCACTACGCGGTCGCCAACATGCCGGGCGCCGTCCCACGCACGTCGACACTGGCCCTCACCAATGCGACCTTTCCGTACACACGGCGGCTCGCGCGCGAGGGATGGAAGACCGCGTGTCGATCGGACCGCGCGCTGGCGCATGGCTTGAACGTAGTCGAAGGCAAAGTGGTGCATCCCGGCGTGGCGGAAGCGTTCGCCATGCCGCTCGTCACGCTCGATGCTAATCGGTAGAATGACTCGATGATTTCACTCGCCTTGGCGGCAGCCCTGAGCGCCGCCGCCGTGCCCGCTCCGGCCCCTACCGACACGGGCCAGGTCCCCTACACCGCGGCGGACGTGCAATTCATGTCGGGCATGATCGTGCATCACGCCCAGGCGATTCTGATCGCCGGGTGGGCGCCGAGTCACGATGCCAGCGTGTCTCTCCGCAAGCTGTGTGAGCGCATCGTCGTAGGGCAGCGGGACGAGATCGCGACCATGCAGCGCTGGCTGCTCGAGCATCACGAAACCGTTCCCGCCGTCGACACGTTATACGACCCGATGCACGAGCACATGGCGGGAATGGATCACCCGATGCTCATGCCGGGAATGCTCACGGACCAGCAGCTCGCCGCGCTCAATGCGGCGCAGGGAGTGGAGTTCGATCGCCTGTTCCTGACCGACATGATTCAGCATCACCGCGGAGCGCTGACCATGGTCGACCAGCTGCTCAAGACGCCGGGCGCCGCGCAGGACGGCCGCGTGTTTCGGTTCGCGGCCGACGTGAACGTGGATCAAACAACCGAAATCGATCGCATGACCCAAATGCTGGCGGCGTTAACGCCCGCCACCGGAGGACACCGCCCGTGAGCGCTCGCTCGATGTCGATTGTCCTGGCCGGCCTCGCGGCCGCCGGGTGTGCCTCGAGGAAGTCCTCGAAGCTCGCCACACCCGCTCCCGCGCCCAGCCCGGCGGCCCAGCCGGCGAGCCACGATCCCCGCATCGGGCTCAAGCCCGGGTGGATGGACGCGGGCCAGGCGACCTGGAACCTGCGTCTCGTCTCGACCACACCGCCCTCCAAAGACTTCGTCCCGACCGAACCCGGCGATTTCCGCTTCATCAACTCCGACTTGTCGTTCACCGGGCCATACGTCATCCAGGGCAACTTCTCGGGTTACCAGGTGTGGGACATCTCGAATCCCGCGCACCCCACCCTGCACACTTCCTACGTGTGTCCCGGATCGCAGAGCGACGTATCCGCATACCGCAACCTGATGTTCGTCTCGGGCGAAGCCCTGAACGGCCGAACCGACTGCGGCACGCAGGGCGTTCCCGACACGGTGAGCGCGGTGCGGCTACGCGGGCTGCGGATTTTCGATATCACGGACATTGCGCATCCGCGCTACATCACGAACGTGCAGACCTGCCGTGGATCGCACACGCACACGGTCGTCACGGACCCAAAGGACTCGACCACCGTCTACGTCTACATCTCCGGCACGGCGCCGGTCCGCTCACCCAACGAGCTGGCGGGTTGTTCCGCGGCGTCCCCGGATCAGGACCCCAATTCCGCGCTGTTCCGGATCGAGGTCATTCAGATCCCGCTCGCGGCGCCTGAGCGTGCCAAGATCGTGAGCTCGCCGCGCATCTTCGCCGGCCTGACCGAGCCGGCGCAGCACGGCGAGAGCCCGGAAGACATCGCCGAGGCGGCGAAAACGGCCGCCGACGCCCGGGCCAAGGGGGCGTTCACAGCCAAGATTCACGGCCTCGATTTCGTGCTGCCGCCGCAATTCGTCGAGGCACGGCTGGACAGCATCGTGCGCGCCCGCGGCGGTACGGGCGCACCGACCGCGGCCGACAGCGCGACGTTCCGCAACGCGGCACAGGGCATCGTCGACAACATCGTGAATCCGCCTCCGGGACCGAACGGCGTCCGGCCGGGCCCCACGCAGTGCCACGATATCACGGTCTATCCCGCGATCGGGTACGCCGCCGGCGCGTGCGCGGGCTACGGTTTGCTGCTCGACATTCATGACGTGGCGCATCCGCGCCGCGTGGCCGCGGTGGCAGACTCGAATTTCTCGTTCTGGCACTCGGCCACGTTCAACAATGACGGCACGAAGATCCTGTTCTCCGACGAATGGGGCGGTGGATTGCAGCCACGCTGCCGCGCCACGGACAAGCCCGAATGGGGCGCCGATGCAATTTTCACGCGCCAGGACACGGCGCTCAGGTTCCAGAGCTATTACAAGCTGCCGGTCGCCCAGACGCAGTTCGAGAATTGCGTGGCGCACAACGGCTCGCTCATCCCCGTCCCCGGACGGGACATCATGGCGCAGGGCTGGTATCAGGGCGGGATCTCGGTGTTCGACTGGACGGATCCCGCGCACCCGCGCGAGATCGCGTTCTTCGATCGCGGCCCGATGGACACTACCAAGCTCGTGGGCGCGGGCTCCTGGTCGGCCTACTGGTATAACGGCTACATCGTCAGCTCGGAAATCGCGCGCGGGCTCGACGTGCTCGAGCTCAGCGCGAGCCCGCTGTTGTCACAGAACGAGATCGACGCGGCGAAGCTCGTGCATGTGGACTTCGAGAATGTGCAGGACCAGCAGAAACTCGTGTGGCCGGCCGTTGCCGTGGTCGCGCGGGCATACCTCGATCAGCTCGAGCGCTCGAACGGCCTGAGCGGCGCCGAGCTGAGCGCCACGCGCACGGAGTTGGACAAGGCCGACAAGCTCAACGGCTCGCCGCGCGCCGACGCCCTGTCGGCCCTCGCGACTCGCCTGGAAAAGGATGCGCCGGGATCGGGGGACCGGGACAGAGTCGAGAAGCTGGTGGTAACGGTGAAGGGAATGGCGGGCGCGGAGCACTGACGAACGCGGAAGGCGGAGCGCGGCCCGCGGTCGGCCAACGCGCCACTCGCTCCCTCGAGCTCACAGCCGAGCACGTGAAGGCGTACGCCGAGCTCACGGGCGATTACAACCCGCTCCATTTCGACGAATCATTCGCGGCCGGCACCAAGTTCGGTCGGCTCGTGGTTCAGGGGGGCTTGACCACCGGGCTGCTGCATGCGGTGGTGGCGATGGATCTTCCCGGCCCCGGGAGCGTGTTCCTGAGTCAGAACTGGCGCTTCACGGCGCCGGTGTTCATCGGCGATACGATCAGCGCTGAGGTCGAAGTGTTGAGCGTGCACGCCACAAAACCGGTCACCCAGCTCGGAGTCAAAGTCAGGCGTCAGAACGGCGAAGTGGCCCTGGAAGGCGAGGCGTGGTGCTACACGCTCGGACCGGCGAAATCATCCTAACAGCGAGGCTGCCGTGGCACTGCGCGATGCGCTGCTCCCGGAATTCGACCAGGAAATGGAGACCACCCGCAAGCTCCTCGAGCGCGTACCGAGTGACCAAGGCGAATGGAAGCCGCACCCCAGATCGTTCTCGCTCGGCCATCTGGCACAGCTCATCTCGTGGATGCCCGGATGGATGACGACCACGCTCCGGGAGACGTCGTTCGATTTCGGCTCCGCCACAGGCTATGGCCACGCGACGACCGACGCCCTGCTTGCCCTGTTCGATCGCAACGTGCAAGAAGCGCGCGCGGCGCTCGCGCACAGCTCGGATGCCGACCTTGCCGTGCCGTGGTCGCTCACGGTTCGCAGTGTCGCAATCCTCAACCGCCCCCGCAGCGCAGCGATACGCCAGCATATCAATCATCTGATCCACCATCGCGGGCAACTGAGCGTGTACCTGCGCCTGCTCGATGTGCCGCTGCCTTCGATCTACGGACCGACCGCGGACGAACCCTGGGACCCGCGATGAGCGCGACCATCGCGCTCGAGCCGATTGGCGTTGTGCGCTCTGCCCGGGACGATCCCGAACCCGACCGCTGGGGAGGGCCCGCGACCATCGAGCTCTGCGACCGGTTCGGCGAGGATGCGCTGCTCGGCATCGAGGAGTTTTCCCACGCGGAGATCGTGTACTACTTTCACGCGGCGAGTCCGGACAACATCACCTACGGCGCGCGGCACCCGCGCGACAATCGCGCCTGGCCGCGCATCGGTATCTTTGCACAGCGGGGCAGCTCCCGACCCAACCTGATCGGGTGCACCATCGTGAAGATTGCCGGCCGCGAGGGCCGCGCCCTGCACGTGCTCGATTTGGATGCGATTGACGGCACCCCGGTGCTCGATATCAAGCCGGTCATGCGGGAATTTCTGCCGCACAACCCCGTACGGCAGCCCGCCTGGTCACATGACGTGATGGCGCACTATTGGGACGTTCCCGAAACACCTGACAAGGAGGCCTCTTGAAGCCAATCCGGATCGTGACCGCTGGTCTCGCCGCCGTCGCCCTGACCACATCGCTGTACGCACAGCAGCGCGATACCTCACCGCCACGGGTTCCGCCCTCGATGCGCCATGATGGCATGGGTATGGGTGGCGGGATGGGCATGGGGATGGGCATGGAAGGCATGATGGGACACATGGGCGAAATGATGCAGCCCATGATGCGCGTCATGGTCTCGAGTCCGGCTCATCTGATCATGCACCGTGAACCACTGGATCTCACCGATCAGCAGGTCCAGAAACTCACCGCATTGCGGAATGCGTCGCAAACCGCCGAACAGGCCGCACGGGACGACGCCGACAAACACGCGAAAGAGCTCGCCGATGTCCTGGCCAAACCCAATCCCGATACGAACCAGCTGAAGATGCATTTCAATGCCATGCAGGCCGCCATGGCCAAGGGGCATTGGGCCGCGCTCTCGGCCGCGGCGCAGGCACGCGCGATCCTCACCGAGACGCAGCGCGCACGCGTCGACGGCTGGGCCGATGCGATGGAGCAGATGATGCCGATGGGTCGTGGAATGCGTCCGGGCGGACCGCCCAACGATTCCACCAAACGCTGACAGGCTGCCAGGCGATCCGCCCGGATTGCCGGTGGTCAGGATGGGCCGCCGGGTATGCTCCGCGAGCTATCGGCTCGCCTGAAGCCGGACCGCGACAATCGAAAAGGTGATCGGGACCTCGTCTTTCACTCGCACGGTCCCGCCGCCGGCGCGAACGGGCGTGATGCCGTAGTCAGTCTGCTTCACGCTGAATGCCCCATTCACCACGAGCGTGTCGGTCATCTGCTGCGCGGTGACGTCTACAGAAATCGGTCGCGTCGCGGCCGCGAGCGTAAACATTCCCGCGATACGAAACCCGTCTCTCGTCCGTGCCAGTGACT
>Ga0335085_10007140_pt1 | contig 17444 bp, 17 predicted proteins | sample Lox_Sample_45_FD_206712 | JGI IMG/M metagenome (GOLD analysis project Ga0335085, IMG submission 206712) | Soil microbial communities from Loxahatchee National Wildlife Refuge, Florida, United States - Lox_Sample_4.5 | ecosystem: Environmental > Terrestrial > Soil > Wetlands | place: USA...
CCGGAGGTGTCCTTATCCAATCGGTGCACAATCCCCGGCCTTAAGACTCCATTGATCCCAGAGAGGTCTTTGCAATGATAGAGGAGGGCATTGACCAATGTGCCGGAGGGATTTCCATAGGCAGGATGAACGACCATTCCTGTAGGTTTGTCGATGACGATGATCGATGGATCCTCGTAAAGGATGGTGAGAGGAAGAGGCTCTGGCCGGAGAGCAAGGGGTTCGGGTCCGGGAAGAGATCCTGAGACCCTGTCGCCGGTTTTCACATGAGCACTGGGCTTCGTCTGTTTCTGATTGAGAAAGATGAGATGTTTTTCAATCAGATTCTTTGCCTGGGAACGAGAGAGATTCAGGGGGGTCTGTGAGAGAAATTGGTCCAGGCGCCTTCCTTGATGCTTCTCGGAGACGAGAATCGAAAAGGACTTACCTGCGTTGCTGTCTTCAGACAAATTGGTCATTCCATGCAAGCACCAAATTCCAAGCGCCAAATAACAAACAAATTCCGATGGTTCAAATTCGAAATTTTTCCTCACTCAGCCCTCTCCCCGATGGGGAGAAGGTTGGGGTGAGGGAAACAACTGTTTCGGCCATTTGAAATTGGAATTTAGAGCTTATTTGGGATTTGGAATTTGTGATTTGGGATTTCAGAGCTTATGCCTTTTGTTGTTTGCCCTTTGCAATGTGCGTTAAAGCCTTCTCAATCCCGGCGGCCAAAAGAGGAATCTCTTCATCGAAGACGGTTCTCATATCCAGGATCAATTCTTCTTTGCTGATTCGAGCAATGATAGGAGGGTCCCCCATCCTTAAACATTCTTCAAAGCGGTTCACGGAAACGTCGAGCGGCTTGGCGGCGACGACCGCGGTGGGAAGCTCCTGAAGAGGAAGGGCTCCCCCCCCTACCTGAGAGACATCTTCTCTCAATGAGAACGCGATCCTCTCCATTGTCCCTTGCGACAATCTTCTTAATAACCGTTTTCCTCTCCTGTTGAGCCTCTTCGTGTCCATGCTCAGCATCCTGAGGGTTGGAATTTCTTCCATGGCTCTCTTCTCGTCGAGGTAGAGGAAGAGCGTTGACTCGAGGGCGGCCAGGGTGAGTTTGTCGATGCGGAGGGCCCGGGCCAGGGGATTGGTTTTGAAAAGGTCGAGTATGGTTTTCTTCCCCAGAATGATTCCCGCTTGGGGGCCTCCAAGGAGCTTATCCCCGCTGATGGTGACCGCGTCCACACCCGTTTTGATCGTCTCCTGGACGGTAGGCTCTTTCTCCAATCCGTACTGGGTGAGGTCGATGAGACAGCCACTTCCTAAATCATCCACGACAGGGATATAATGTTCCGTGCCGAGCTGCACCAGATCTTGGAGGGAGACTTCCGCGGTAAACCCCATCACTCTGAAATTGCTGGTATGGACTTTCAGAAGCAAAGCCGTGTGAGGGCCGACGGCCTTCTGGTAATCGTTGAAGTGAGTGCGATTGGTCGTGCCGACCTCCCTGAGCAAAGCCCCGCTTCGTTTCATGACATCGGGGATTCGAAAGGCCCCCCCGATTTCGACCAGTTCTCCTCTCGAGACGATCACCTCCTTGCCTTCTGCGAGGGTATTCAGAACAAGCAAGACAGCGGCGGCATTATTGTTGACCACCAGGGCGGATTCCGCCCCTGACAGACGGCAGAGACTTTCTTCCACATGAACGTATCGGTCTCCCCGTGTGCCCCGTTCGAGGTCATATTCCAAGTTGGAATAGGTTTTGGAGACTTCCACCACATGATGGATCGCCGAAGGGTGAAGGGGAGCCCTCCCGAGATTGGTGTGGATGACGACTCCGGTCGCATTGATCACCCTGCGGAGCCGGGGTTGAACCTGGAGGTCGATCTCCCTTAGAAAAAGAGGGTAGAGGTTTTCGAAGGAGAAAAAAGCCTCCCCGGGCTGAGAGAGGTCTTCCTTACGGAGGATTTCATCGCGCAGACGGCCCAATCCTTTTCGGATCGCTTCGACCACGACCTTGTGGGGATAGACCTTCAAAAGGTCAACGATCTGCGGATTCGCGAGGAGTTCATCGACGCTGGGGATCTCACGGAGCACCTGTTGACGAAGGGATGGAGACATTGGGCTTCCTCCTCATCAGGAGTGTTTTAAAGATTTTAATGAAGTTCATTCGGATGAATCGCGTGGGCCACTCCAGCTCTTTTTTCTCGCAGATCGTGGACATGCTGTAATGACGGAGGGCGTGACTTCCGCCTGAGATGGACTCCAAGAGGCGCTCTCTCTCCCGAGCATCCGGGAGAGCCATGATCCGGTCGATCTCTTTCATGATCCGAACGGACCCTTCCAGCCTTGCCTCGACCGATTCTGCGGTCTTCGGGTCGATCAGACCGAATTGGGCCTTCAGCCGGTTGAGCCGTTTTCCGGCCTCATACGTGCTGTAAACGATCTCGTCCCGGTTCATCCACTCCGTTTCATAGTTGAGGATGTATTTCCAACTGGGAGACAACGAAGCCTGACGGTGCTCTTCCACCGTCCGATAAAGCAGGCGGTAGCCGTATTTTTCCGGAGCTTCAAAAACGGCACTCCCGGGATCCAAGAAGGGGGCGAGCGGGGAAATGAAGGGGATCAGTTTGTTGTAAGCGCGAAATCGCTCCAAGAGAGAATGACAATAATCCACTGTCCCGAGAACGGATGAATGAGTTTGCTTTGGAAGGCCGGTCATAAAGAAGAGATCAATCCGTTTCGAGCCAAGGTCGATGGCATCTGCGAGCATATTTTCGAGCGATGGGTTGTTGTAAGGCCGACCAAAAGCCTTCCGAACTTCTTCGTCGTGAGACTCCGGGGAGATTTCGATATTGAAGTTGAGAATGGAGTCAGCGATCCTTTTCAGCTGAGGCCTCGTCGGGGGAACAAAAAATTCAAAGGCGATATGGTTTGTGATCGCCTTCCTTGCCATCTCCCGAAGAAAAGTAAACCCATATTCCTCTCCGGGCTGAAAAATGTCGCCGATGATCATGACGGGGGCAAGAAGATGGTCCGAGACGTTGAAGATATCCTGCGCCAATGCTTTGGGGTTTCGGTAGGCGGGTTTCTTCCGGTTGGCCATGGTTCGAAAGGTCTGTGCCGAGCCTCCACACGTTCTGCAAGAGTACGTGCAACCGCGACAGGTGAAGACCGCCGTCACAGGGTAAGTATACCAATCTTTAAAGGGCTGGTACCCCGTGGGATCGACATACCGTACCACCTTCTTCATGATGTGACTGTAATCGATCGTCATCTCGTCGAGATTTTCCGGGACATGGGTGAGGGGGTTGATTTGAATCTGATGGTTTGAACCCCGGTAGGTGAGGTTCGGAATATTCTTAAGGTCCCCCCCTTTTTTGATGGTTCGAAGGAGTTGAACCAACGGCGCCTCTGTCGAATCTCCCCTCATCACAAAATCGATGAATGGATATTGCCGGAGTATTTCTTCATGATAATAAGTGGCAGAGAGCCCGCCCAGGATGACAGGGATGTCGGGGTGAAACCGTTTGATGATCTCTGCGAGGGCCAAGGCCCCCTGGACATGGGCCATCCAATGGAGATCGATTCCGAAGGCCACGGGCTTGTGTTTCCGGATGAGCCGCTCCACGTCGAATTTCTCATCCTTCAGCATCTTCATGGCCACATTGATGATCCTGACCTTGAGACCATGGCGCTCCAAGTATTCTGAGAGGCTGGCAAATCCGATGGGATACATTTCAAAGATGGGGGTCGAGGGGACGACGTCGCTGATGGGACCATGGATCCCGGGCCGTTTTCTAAAGTCGTAAAGGGTGGGAGGGTGGAGAAGGATGAGATCCATCGATGCCATCTTGGTCACTTCGGGGAGGCTGGCTTGTCTGTTGCCTGAATTCTTGACTTGTAAGTCTCAATCACCTTCTTAATATCGGGGTCTTCCTTCATCTGTTCTTGGAGCGAAAGGATGCGATTCATAAACTGGTTCTTACCCCGGAGTTGGTTGAGGGCACGTTCAGACTCTTCTTTGGCTTTTCGTAATTGAGATCTCTCAGGCTCGGTGATCGCCTTCGAGCTCAATCGCTCATCATAACTCTTAACGTTGTTCTCCAATGAAGTTCTTGTTGCCGAATTGAAAAAGGCAGATTCATTATTATAAAAAGTGAGGTCCAATTTTCCTCCAAACATTCCTCGAGAAGCGGTCTGAAGGATAATGACATTTTTGATAACGGGCGGATAGGAGAGATTGATCCCCGTATGGCCACCCGAGATGACCTGGATCCCTTGCACCTTCTGGGCCAATTCCATATCTTTGGCATAGCCAAGATGGCTGAGGAGAATGATCAGATCGGTTTTTGGCTTCAGTTCCCGGACCATGGTTTGTGCTGTTTCGACGGGGGGTTGAAAACTCACTCCTTTCTTCCGAGGATCCGTGGGATTTGGAAAGAAATCGGGTGAAAGAAGGCTGAACAGCCCGATTCGAAGACCGTTGACTTCCTTGATGAGAAAGGTCTGAAAAAGGTTTTTTCCCGACCCTTCATCGACAAGGTTCGAACAAAGGAACGGGAAATCCGCCTTCCTCGAGATTTCCAATAGAAATTCTTTCCCTAAGGATAAATCATCATCCCCAATTCCCAAAGCATCGTAACCCATGAGATTGAAGCTCTCGACGATGAGGCGAGCCTTTTCGGCCATGGCCTTTGATTCGCTTTCCGGAATGGGGTTCGAATATTTCTTAAACAGAAGATCCCCCGCATCGGAAACGAGAATTCCCTTCTCCTTCTCGCGCAAGTCCTTCACCCACGCTCCTCTTCTGGCCAGACCGCCAGCACGACTGCTTTCCCCTCAAGTCGGGCAGGGGTCGATCTCCCCATTGATATTATTGCTGTAGACGAGGGTGAGCGTTTGAGGCGATTTTTGCGCGTGGGAGGGAGAGGCATTGAAGAAAAAGAAGAATCCCAGGACCAAAACCCCGATCACGATCAATTTTCCATTCGTGGTGAGCTTTTCCATAAAAGCATTTATATCCCATCCTTCCTTCGAAAACAAGGGTCATCTCCTGACGGCCGGTGGCGGACTATCGATCGGATGGATGCTCCCCGCAGGGTGCAGAAAGGAGGTTGTGCAAGAGGGGGGCGAGAATAAAGGCCGCTTGAACCTCCCTTTCATTTCAGGATGAATTTCGTTATAATTCTCGCCTGTGCCAATAATGAATTCCGAGGAGATAGGAAATGAAAATCATCAGACCAAAGGGACCTGAAATATTTGACATTGAGCTGGAGAAGGATCTTTTGGCCAAGAACAGAGGGTTGGCCAAAGAGAACCGGAAAAGGTTTGACCGTTCAAAGATATTGGCCGTTGATATGATGGGCTCCATCGGGTCGGGGAAGACTTCCCTGATCAAGGCAATTTTAAAGAAGCTTGGAATGGGCAAGAAAGTGGCCGTCATTGCAGGAGACCTGACGACGACCATCGATGCAGAAAGAATCGAAGCAGAAGGCGCTCGTGTCATCCAGGTCAACACCGGGAAGGAATGTCATCTGGACGCCCACCTGATTCGCCAGGCCATCGATCGGATGAAGCTGGACGGCGTGGACGTACTCTTCATTGAGAACGTGGGAAATCTGATCTGCCCGGGAGAATTTCCATTAGGCGCCCATAAGAGGCTGGTCGTGACTTCCGTGACCGAAGGGCCCTATACAATTGTAAAACATCCCTTTATTTTCAAGGAGGCAGATGTAATCGTCCTCAATAAGATTGATTTGGCTAGACCGATGAAAGTCAATGTTTCTCAGTTGGAGAGGGATGCCCGGCAGATCAACCCGCAAGCTTCTTTTATCAAGACCCATGCGCTGAGCGGAAAGGGTATTCCTAAAATCATTGAGGCTCTTGGGTTGAAAGCCTAACCATGCACGAATTCTCCATCGCCGACGACATCGTAAGAAATGTCCTGGACGCGGTAAAAGAGAACCATGGCAAAAAAGTTCTGTCCATTCAGCTAGAAATCGGAGAGTTGGCACTTCTCAATGTGGAGCAAGTTACTTTTTGGATTTATGAGTTGTTCAAGGGTTCGGTTGCCGAGGGAGCAAAAGTCAAGGTAAGAACGATCAAGGCTCGCATTCAATGTGAATCCTGCGGATACCGGGGAGGAATGAATCTCCATCAACCCGATTCTTTCCAGCATGCGGTCCCATATTCCTGCCCGAAATGTCATTCGTTCGAAATCCACATAAAAAAAGGGCGAGAGTGCTACCTCAAAAGAATCCAGGCCGTCCGGTAAGGTGGGGTAAAATACAATCTCATGTCCTTCGTCGATTTTTCACACCTCATGGATCGAGAGGCATTCCCCTTTCACGTGATGGAGGCCTTAGCACGGGAGCCCGTCGACTACCTGAAGCAATTTGAATTCGTGGATAGGCAGAGGAAAAACCAGGGAGACTGGGGGGCAGGAGGGGTTCTGGTGCCGCTCTTTTTCTGCGGAGACCCAACCCAGGCAAGGAACCCTTCCGGTCATTATGTTTTTCTCCTTAGTAAGCGATCGAAAAGTGTCCAGCAGCCGGGCGATCTCTGTGCTCCGGGCGGTGGAATTCACTCCCGTCTGGATTCGCTGTTGGGAAAACTCCTTAAGCTCGGACTCTTCCCCCTGGTCCGTAGCCCGGGCTTGGCGCTGGCCAGGCGTCGAGGCAAAAGGACCTTTGGAAAACTTCTCCTCTTACTAGGCAATGCGCTGCGGGAGAGCTGGGAAGAGTTGCGCTTGAGCCCCATTAACGTGGAATTCCTGGGACCGTTGCCAGCCTATCGCCTTTATCATCGGCCTTGGACTATCTTCCCTTTGGTCGGAAGGGTGAAGCATTGCTGGAATCCGAGGTTCAACTGGGAAGTGGAGAAGATCGTTTCGATTCCTCTCGAAAATTTCTTCTATCCGGAAAACTATGCAATTTATTCACTGGAGGTGCCTGAGGCCCTGATCCATCAGGGAATTCCAAACCCATGGGAGTTTCCCTGTTTGGTTCATCAGGAGGAGGGAAAAGAAGAAATCCTCTGGGGGGCCACATTTGAAATCATTCGGGCCTTCTTTCAAATAGTCTTTGCTTTTTCTTTCCCCGTTCCGGATCGACAACGAATCATCCGCAGGCCTCTGGCCTTGAACTACCTCTCGGGAAGGGAGAAGCCTTGAAAGGCTATCCAGTTCCTTCGTCGATTCCTATTTCGAACCCAGGTTAAGGTGATCCATAATGATGCAAACGATGGTTTCAGGGGTTGCGGAAATGTCCACGGTCACCCCGTCGCTGGGCTCCTCAAGAGTCTCCAATTGGCTTCTCAATAAGTTCTTATCCATGTATGGATGCTGGCGCCCTTCAATCCGTTCGCGCAGCAATTCGTAGGAGCCTTTTAAATAGACCGTCTTCACCGTATCCTGGTTTACTCCGAGGATATCCCGGTAGGCCTGCTTCAGGGCTGAACAAGCCAGGATCGAATTCTGTTTATCCCTCAGCCAGCGCCGTATGTTCGCGTGCAATTTTTCCAGCCAGGCCCTGCGATCCTCATCGGTCAAGGCAATTCCAGCCCGCATCTTTTCAACATTTTTTTTGGGGTGAAAATCATCCCCATCGTAAAAGGCCCAGCCGAGCTTCTCGGCGAGCATTTTCCCGATGGCTGTCTTGCCACAGCCCATCGGACCCATCAAGAGGAGTACCATAGATTCTCTTTCCACAACTTATTCCGTACCGATAGGAAAATTCATCGCATTCTCCTTGGAGATCGGATTCTTATTCCAGGCGGTAAAGAGTCTCACCGGCATGATCCACATAGAGGATACCGTCCTCTTCCTTCCCCACGTAATCCGCAATCCGAATCTCAGCCGGATCCATATAGCCCAAATTGATCTGCTCGCACTTCTCTCTTGGAATCGAAGTTGCTAGCACGACTTGAATGCGGGGCTTTTCAATCCCGTTTTGATAGATACCCGTCCCACACACGTGGGTGGAATGGGCGAGGACGCCTCTGGGAACATCTTTAAAGTTTTCCATTTGAGCCAAGAAGTAGTCTCGGACGTGGTATCCTATTCTTTCGATATAGTCTCCCCAGGTACTGGAAACCTTATCAATATGCGGAGCATAGATGATGAGCTTGCCGTCGTCGGCGACGACCTGCTCCAGCTTGTACATCACTTTTCCGCCTGTCCAGATCTCGTCATACATTTCGGGTGCCCGGCCCAATACGGTCCGATAGGGTTTCTCCTTGACGACAATGTGGACCTTGGCGGATAGATCGGCAGCGGCAGACCACGCCTCCTTCACGTCGCCAACAAAAAAACCGTGCAATCCAGTTCCTGGCTTAACCACCATGGCCAGACAATGCATGGGCAGATTGATTTTCTCCATGGCCTTATTGATGACCTGCCGGACCGAGGTATCCTTCTTCCCGATGATCTCTTTGCAGGTCATCACTGCGGCCAGCCAGTGAAAGAAATGCAATAATTCACCGCCGGAGACGCCGGGGAAAAGGTATTTGGCGCCTCCGGAGAATCCAACGACTTCGTGAGGGAAAACCGGACCGAGAATGAGGATCAGGTCATAGTCATAGATCTTTCTGTTAATTTCGACTGAGACCCTTTCTTTTAGGAGTCCGCCGGAAATTCTTTCAACCTCTTCTTCGGAAAGATATCCAATTTTGACTAAAGTTTCCGGCAAATCCCAACGGTGACAAAAAAATCTGGTCTGCGCAAACTTCTCTTTTCGGGATTGAGCGGTGATTCCATAAAGTTCTAAAATCTTCTCCTCGGACAATGGGGGATGGGTTCCCACGGCTACCATGAAATCCAATTTCGCAGCCCGTTCCCCAATCCCCTCGCGGATCGCACGAACCATCATCGGTAAAGGACAGGTTCTTGTGGCATCAGGGGTGAGGACCAGCACCCGTTTTTTTTCATACAGGGTCGTGGGTGTTCCGCGTTCGATCCTCTCTTTAGCTTTCTCTTCTGAAATGGACATAACGAAGGTTCCCTTTCTCCTGGTCAGTCTTTTAAAGCCCCCATGGTCAGTCCCTGGACGATGGTTCTCCGCACGAAGAATGCAAACACGGAAACGGGTAGAACGATCAAGGTCGCCGCGGCGCCGATGCCCGCCCAATCGATTTTTCCGTACGAGATGAAGTTGTACACGGCCACCGGCACGGTTTTGGTCTTGGGGCCTGAGAGGATGAGCGAGAAGAGAAACTGGTTCCACGAGAAGATAAAGGACAGGATAGCCGAAGTGGCGATGCCGTTTCGCACGAGGGGCAACACGATCATGAGAAAACTCTGCAGCCGGGAACATCCGTCGATCATGGCCGCGTCTTCCAGTTCCTCAGGCATCCCCTCGAAGAAGGAGACCATCACCCAGATCACCATGGGCAGGGTGATGATCAAATGAGTGATGGTCAGGGCGGTGTAGGTGTCGATGAGTTTCAGGTGGCGGAAGATGATGTACCAGGGAAGCAGGTAGCTTACGAACGGCGTCATCCTGGCGACAAGGATGAGGATGCCGATCTTTCCCTGCCGGTATTTGGCGATGGAATAAGCTGCCGGTAGACCCAACACCAGCGAAATCCCCGTAGCCAGGCCAGCGACGATGAGACTATTCATGAGATATCTGAAGAAATTGTGCTGCTGGAAGACTGCCCTGAAGTTTTCCAGCGTAGGCATAAAAATGAACTCTGGGGGATAGGAGATGTTTTGCACGCCGGTCTTGAGCCCTGTCAGGATCATCCAGACGAATACGAACACCGGCGGTAAAGACAAGGCGACGGCGCCTGCATAGAAAAGAATTGATCGAAAGGTCTTCGTCATTCCAGTTCCAATGATCCCCTCGGATGGATCGGCGCTCAGATTGCAGAGCTCCCCCGGTTAGATCTCCTGTGCTCTGAGGCGCATCCGGTTCATGACCACGTTGAACGCGAGGACGATCAAAAAGACGACCACCATCAAGGCCGAGCCGTACCCGGCCTTGAAGAAGCTGAACCCGACGTTGTAGGAATAGAGATAGAGCGTTTCGGACGAGATGCCCGGGCCGCCCTGCGTGATCGTGTAGATCATGTCAAACTCCTTGAGGTTGTCCAGAGACCGTAGCATCAATGCCGCAATCATCACCGGCCGGATCAGGGGCAGGGTGACATACCAGAAGATCTGGAATGTGTTGGCACCGTCGATTCGCGCGGCCTCATAGGGATCGTGGGGCAGGGATTTGAGCCCTGCCAGCACGATCAGGGTGATCATGGGCGTCCATTTCCACACATCGACCATCACCAGGGCCGGGATGACGGTCAGCGGGCTGCTGACCCAAAGGCTTCCGGGGAGGCCAACGCTTCTCAGCAGGTAATTTATGACACCGATTTCAGGGTTCAGCATGATCCTCCAGATTAATGCGACAGCCACCGGCGTGGCCGCGAACGGAAAAATATAAATCGCTTGAACGATCTCGCTGCCCTTAAATTCACGGTTGAAATAGACCGCGATCAGAAGTCCCAGCACCAATTCGAGGGAAAGGCTCAGGCCGCTGAAGTAGACCATCACCTTCACGCCGTTCAAGACGCGCTCGTCGGAGATGAGTTCTACGAAATTGCCGAGACCGATCCATCGCGGCTGCCCCAGCCCGATGGTCCATTTAGTGAACGTTAGATAGAGGTTATAGGCAATGGGAATGACGACGATGAAAAAGATTGCGATGACAGCAGGCGCGGGGTAGACAAACGCCTGGCGGCGATCGATGAACCGGCTGACGGCGCTGAAGGCGTTTTTCATTGACGGTAGTTTTTGTCCTGAACCGTGGGTGTCGGGATCCGTCTGCCTCTGTTCAGCAGACAGATCCCGAGGGTATGGAAATCATCGCTCCATCTTCTTATCCATCAACTCAGCGGCTTTCTTGGCCGAGGCGGCAACATCCTTGCCATCAATGGCGTCCACGATCACCTGGCCGGTGATATCTCGGATCTCTGGGACGTTGATGACAGGCGGGTTCCACTGAGGCTGGCCGATCTCAAAAGACTTCATTGTGCTCGAGGTCCAGTCTGGATGGTCGTCTTTGGATTTGTATTCTTTAGAGTTCCAGGCCGACGCCCTTCCTGCTGGCACCCCAGCCAAGAGTGCGCCCAGACAATTCTCTTTGTTGGTGGCCCATTGAATGAATAGCCAGGCCGCTTTCTGCCGCTCCGGTGTGCTGGTTTTGCTGATGGAAAGGCTCCAATTGGAAACATGAGGCAGTCTGCCCGCGGGACCTGCTGGGATCACCGCATAGCCGACATTCCCGGCAACCTTGGACTCCTTGGGGTTTTCGTACAGCGCTTTGAACACGTTCGCATCATAGATCATGGCAGCCTTGCCTTCCATAAACATGGATGTGCTCTCGGCCCAGTGAAGCATGGTGCCTCCTTGAGGACCATAGTTTCTCAGCAGGTCCCCGTAAAATTTAAAGGCCGCAATGTCCTGGGGTGAGGCGAAATTCGACTTCCCCTCAGCAGTGGTCCAGGAACCACCGAAACTGTACAGGAAGTCGACCCATTGGGACGTCGCCGCGGCTCCTTTTCCTCTCAGGGTGATACCGACCATCTTCTTGCCCTCGACCTCTTTTCCTTGGAAAAACTTGGCTGTCTCCTCCAGTTCCTTCATCGTTTGAGGGACTTTCATCTTGAGTTTTTTAAAGAGGTCCTTGCGATAGGCCAAAAGAGACGTTTCAGCGTTGATGACGATGCCAATCAGCTTGCCATCTACCGACGAGGCCTTTGCAAAACTGGGGAAGAAGTCCTTAAAATTCCAGTCCGCCTCGGTCAGGGCGGGGTCTGAGTTGTATCCGTCCATGGGCTGAAGCCATCCCGCTTTCCAATAGTGGAGATCGTCTTGACCGGGCATAATCATGTAACCATCCACCTTGCCTCCGGCGTTGAGTTCGATCGTTCGCTTGTTCCGGTATTGATCCTCCGGAAAAGCTTCGATCGTCACTTTGATGCCGGTCAACTTTTCGAACTCTGGAATTTTCGGTTCGATAAAGGTGGTAAAGGGATGCTTGTTCATCAGAAAACGGATCTCGGTGCCCTGGAGCTGCTTCCAGTTGACTGCTCCCAGGGCGACCGAAGAAAATGCCCCCACACAAATCAACATGACCAATGATAAACATACCGTTCTTCTCTTCATATTTTGCCTCCTCCCTAGAAATTTTCGCATTCCGTTGCCAAACCGATCAAATGCCAAGACGAACTTTTGGATTAACCCGAACTTTGCAGTAGAAGCTTATGGCTCCCGGAGATGGGGGAACCGATTGGAAAGGCTTCGGGGCGAACCTTTAGTTGAATGAGCACTTACATCCCCGACCCTTTCGGAAGTCCACAATGGAGGAACCCTTTCGATTCCCTTAACATCATACCAATCGCCGTCCGAAGCCTTGAAGAGCGGTTTCCCCATCTCCGTCTATTCAACAGGCAAGATTACACGATGGTTTGCGATGTCTCCTTATCGAAGATATGGGTTTTGGACATCTTGAGGCCCACCTCTAACGTTTGACCCAAGGTCAAGGGCCGTTCCGTCGATTCCATTCGAGCAACGATGGCATGAGGTCCGCAGGTCAGATAAACAAAGGTTTCAGACCCCAAGGGTTCCACCACATCGGCACGGGCCGTCAGGGTGTTATCTTGGAGGCCGACGGATAGAGAGGTGCGTTCCGCCACGTCCTCGGGTCGAACGCCGAAGGTGACCTGTCTGCCGACATAGGATTTGACTTTTGGAGAAAACGCCTCGGGCAACTTCAGCTTAAAACCGGCAGCGTCTACAAAAAAGGCGGTTCCTTCTTGGCTCAGCGTGGCTTCGATAAAGTTCATGGCCGGGGAACCGATGAACCCTGCGACGAACCGGTTGGCTGGCTGCTTGTAGACCTCCAAGGGCGCTCCGGATTGCTGTAAAGCGCCGTTCAGCATGATGAAGATCCGATCGGCCATGGTCATGGCCTCCACCTGATCGTGGGTGACATAGATGATGGTGGCCCCCAGTCGTCGGTGCAATTTGCTGATCTCGGCCCGCATGGCCACTCGGAGCTTGGCGTCGAGGTTAGAGAGTGGCTCATCGAACAGGAAGACCTTTGGCTTGCGCACGATGGCTCTTCCTACTGCTACACGCTGGCGCTGCCCCCCCGAGAGCTGTTTCGGTTTTCGGTCCAGAAGATCATGGATGCCAAGGATGTCGGCCGCCTCCTGAACACGCGCGTCGATCTCCTCCTTGGGAAACTTGCGCATTCTAAGCCCGAACCCCAGATTTTCGCGGACATTCATGTGAGGGTAGAGTGCGTAATTCTGAAAGACCATCGCGATGTCCCGATCCTTGGGCGGGACGTCGTTTACCCGGCGGTCACCGATGTAGATCTCACCGGAGGTCACGGGCTCGAGACCGGCGATCATCCGGAGGGCGGTGGTCTTCCCGCATCCGGAGGGCCCCACCAGCACGGCAAACTCGCGGTCCTGGACTTCGATGCTGAGGCTGTCAACCGCCGTGACCATCTTGAATCGTTTCGTCACATTTCTCAGGATCACACTCGCCACGCCCACTGCCTCGTTTCAATTTGCCTGAAATCGAAAATTCAAAATTTAGAATCCAGTTGACAGATGCAAGAAATGAATCGCCTAAATCGAATAAGAGGAGTACCCCCCATCGACGGGTACGACCACGCCGGTGACAAAGCTGGAAGCATCCGAAAGCAGCCAGACGAGAGTGCCGATCAAATCTTCCGGCGCGCCGAACCGGCCCATGGGCGTGTGGGCAATTGCCTTTTCGCCCCGTGGCAAGAGGCCGCCCGTCTTCTGATTCAGAAGTAAGAACTTATTCTGTTCGGTCATAAAAAAACCCGGCGCCAGGGCGTTCACGCGTACGCCGGTCCTCGAAAAATGGACCGCGAGCCACTGTGTGAAGTTGCTGACTGCCCCCTTGGCCGCCGAATAGGCGGGTACTTTCGTCAGCGGTGTCAAAGCGCCCATGGAGGAGATGTTGACGATCGATCCTTTGCCCTTCTTGACCATTCCATGGGAGAAGACCTGGCTGACGAGAAACGTCCCCATGAAATTGAGGTCAAAGACCTGGCGAAATCCGGCGGGGTCCAAATCGAAAAACGATTGGGCTGACGGATCGGGCGATCCTGTGGGATTATGGAATTCTTCGGAGGTCGTGGCCCGGGGGGCATTGCCGCCGGCGCCGTTGATCAAGAAATCGGGCGGGCCCCATAAACTGCAGATCGCCTCGTAGCACTCTTGGACCTGCCCCCTGTCGAGCACGTCGCACCGGAACGCCTTGGCGGTTCCTCCGGATCCGGTGATAGCGAAGGACCGGGATTCGGCCTTTTTCAGGTCGATGTCCAGCACGGCCACCTTCACGCCCATCCCTCCCAGGGCTTCAGCCATGGCACCGCACAGATCGCCCCCGCCGGCGGTGATTGCGGCAACTTTCCCGTTGAGATCAAAATGGTTCAAGAAATCGTTTTTCATATCGACTCCAATCCTGAAAATCAGAATCCACCTTGTTCGCAGACAAAAGCCATCACTTCTTCCCAGAACGGCATGGAAACGGAGCAGCCGTGGCGGCTGGCAACCATTGCACCACAGGCGTTCCCCAATCGACAAGCCTTCCCGAGATCCCATCCTTTCACAATTCCGTAAAGGAACCCTGCGCCGAATGCGTCCCCGGCGCCCAGGATGTTCTGAACCGTTACCGCAAACCCGGGAATATCCTCTGGCGCCCCAGCACGCTGATGAACCCGGCAACCGTGCTTGCCGCGCTTCTCCACCAGCACCCGGGGGCCTTTTTCCAAAAGGGCGCGAGCATGCTCGGCTGTATTTCCGATCACCCGGGCATCGGTCAGCTGGGAATCGGTCATCCGGACAGCTTGCGGGTCGGTCAGCATCGCAGCATTGACTTCGTCCTCGGTGCCTAAGATGATATCCACACAAGGAAGGGCGGAACGAACCGCTGCGCCGTAAGCTCGAGGGTCGCTCCACTGGTCTGGCCGGAAGTCCAAGTCGAGGACAACGGTCGTGCCAGCCTTCTTGGCAAGCTCCGCTCCGTACAACGTGGCGCTATGGCCCGGGTCTTTACTCAGATTCGTACCGGCGAATTGAAAGATGAGGGTGTCCGCGACGGGAGCCGCCAAGACATCCTTGATCTCCAGGGCGGTATCGGCACAATTATCTCGGTAAAAGACGAGTGGAAACTTGTCAGGAGGCTCGATGCCCAGCAGAACGAGGCTGGTGTGGCGGCCCGGTTTTCGGGGGCTGAATTGGACGTTCACCCCTTCTTTCTTCAGAAAATGGACAACGAAGTCACCGACGAGATCTTCGCCGAAAGCGGTCAGTAACGCCGATTTGAGTCCGAGCCTGCGGCACCCGACGCTCATGTTGGTGGGGGATCCGCCCACATAAGCGGCAAAGCTTTTGATATCGACAAAGTCGGCTCCTACATCGTTGCTGTAAAGGTCCATGCAGGATCGGCCCATGTGAAACGTGTCGAAAGTAGGTTTGGCCTGGCGGGGATCTTGGTGTTCCATTCTGCGATTTTCAGTTCTTCTGGCTGCCTTAACCCTTCCTGCTCGAAAAAATTTCTCAACGATAACGACGCAAATTTGCTCTCAGGTGAGTTGAATATAACGAAAATTGGAGTGGTAGTCAACCGGGAAGACGACCTTGAAAGACCACACTCCTTTCAATTCTAGGCGGGGTTAGGTCAGGGTAAATTCCGTTGAAAAATGTCGAAACCTAACGCAGATGTTGGCAAGAATGTGTTGAGTAGGAGGGAGTCAGCAAATTCTCGGATATTGACCGCCCGTCAGCATGTCCAGAATTCTGTGACCGCCGATGAGGGTGTGGAGAACCACTCTGCTCTGATTTTTTTCTGTTACGCTTCCGATGATCTCCGCATCCCCGGCAAGGGGATGGCTTTTCATGACCTCCAGTAAGCTTTCTGCTTCCTGGGAGGGACAGATGGCGATCAATTTCCCTTCATTGGCAAGGTAGAGCGGGTCCAACCCCAACAATTCGCAGATTCCCTTAACCGATTCTCGAACCGGAACCCGTTCTTCCTCGATCACCATCCCCACAGTTGACGTCGAAGCAATCTCATTGAGGGTCGTGGCCAACCCGCCGCGGGTCGGGTCGCGCATGCATCGGAGAGAAGGGCAGACCTCCAGCATCCTACCGGCCAGGTCGTTTAGCGGAGCACAGTCGCTCTTTAATTCCCCTTGAAATTTGAATCCCTCTCTCTGGGAGAGGACAGCCATCTCATGATCTCCAAGAAAACCGCTTAAGAGGATTTTATCTCCCGGCCTGGCATTGCCTCCCGAAAGGTTGACCCCCGGTCTGATCCATCCGATTCCCGCTGTATTGATAAACAGTTGATCTACGGCCCCGTGTTCCGCTACTTTGGTGTCTCCCGTCACAATCGCTACCCCTGACCGGTCCGCCGTATCGTGAATAGAGGAAGCGATTCGTTTCAGAAGGTCGATAGGGAATCCCTCTTCGATGATCAACGAGAGACTCAAATAGGCTGGGGTCGCACCGATCATGGAAAGATCGTTCACGGTTCCGCATACGGCCAGCTTTCCGATATCGCCCCCCGGGAAGAAGATAGGATTGACGATGTAGGAGTCCGTCGTGAAACCGATCATTCCCTGCCGATTTGTCATCTTCGCGCCGTCATCCAAGGGTTCAAGAAAGGGGTTTGAGAATTGGGGCAGAAGGATCTGTTTGATCAGGTCGTGAGAGAGCTTGCCTCCGCTCCCATGGGCCAAGAGGATCTTTTCGTCGCTCATAGGTATTCTCCTCAAAGGGTTCAAGGATTGAGATGAAGTTTCACTGATACTTAAAGTACGTATGGCAGGTTCCTTCGATGGAGACCATGCAGGGGCCGATTGGGTTCTCGGGATGGCAGACTCTTTTGAACAGCCGACATTCTAGAGGAGTTTTGATTCCCTGAAGCACCTCGCCGCAGAGGCACTCCGGATGCTCTCTCACCGGTTCCACCTCCACATCGAACCTCCTGACATCCATCTCTTTGTAAGATTCTCTAAAACGGTACCCGCTGTCCGGAATTAGCCCGATCCCTCGCCAACGGCCCTCGGCCTTTTCGAACACCTCATCGATCTTACTCAAGGCTATTGGATTCCCTTCTTCGTGGACGATTCTCCGATACTGGATCTCGACGGCCGCCCGATCCTCTTCGATCTGTTTGACGAGCATCCAGATTCCCTGAAGGATGTCCAGAGGCTCAAAGCCTGTGATCACAGCGGGTCTTCCGAACTCCTTCGCGATGAATTGATAAGGACGTGTCCCAAGGATGGTACTCACATGGCCGGGAAGGATCAAGCCATCGATCCTTACCTGTTTGGCCTTCAGGAGGGCAACGAGAGCAGGAGGAACCCGTTTCTGGCTGTTTAAAAAGAAAAGATTCCGCAAGCCTTCTTCTTTGG
>Ga0335085_10007141_pt1 | contig 17443 bp, 18 predicted proteins | sample Lox_Sample_45_FD_206712 | JGI IMG/M metagenome (GOLD analysis project Ga0335085, IMG submission 206712) | Soil microbial communities from Loxahatchee National Wildlife Refuge, Florida, United States - Lox_Sample_4.5 | ecosystem: Environmental > Terrestrial > Soil > Wetlands | place: USA...
CCGTATTTCGTGACCGGCGCCGTCTTGTCGTACATGCAGTAACGTTCCCAAAATGTTGTGAGCACAGTAAGTTAGAGGCCCAAGGAGCCTCTGTAAACCCCCGATGACCCTCGCTGCCACCGACCTGGTCGGCCGTCCACTCGGCCCTTACCAGCTCGAGCGCCTGCTCGGCCAGGGCGGTTTCGCCTGGGTGTTTCTCGGCCGGCAACACGACGGGACGCCCGTCGCCGTCAAAGTCCTGAAGCCGCGCTACGCCGGCGACCCCCAGTTCGAGGGCCGCTTCCGCAACGAGAGCGAGGTCGCGGCCAAGCTCGAGCATCCGAACATCATCCGGATCCGCTCGGTGGGCAAAGACGGCGATTCCGTCTACTTCGCGATGGACCTCTGCACCGAGAGCCTCGGCACCCGCCTCACCCGCGAAGGCCCGCTCCCCGAGGCCGAGATCATCCGGATCGCCCGGGACGTCTGCCGCGGGCTGGGATTCGCCCACTCCCAGGGGATCATCCATCGCGACCTGAAGCCGGACAACGTGATGTTCCGCTCCGACGGCACGGCGGTGCTCACCGATTTCGGGATCGCCCGGGCTGTGTCGGGTTACGTGGCGTCGACCGGGGTGAACATGACGATCGGCACGCCGCAGTACCTCTCCCCGGAACAGGCGCAGGGACGGGAGCTCGATCCGCGCGTGGACATCTACGCGCTCGGCGTGACGCTCTTCAAGGCGGCGACGGGAGAGGTGCCCTTTACGGCGACCGACTGGTTCGAGCTGGCGCGGATGCACGTCGAGGAGCCGCCACCGCCGTTGCGCCGGAAGCGCCCCGAGGTCTCCAAGCGGTTCGAGCGGGTGGTGCTGAAGTGCCTGGCCAAGCACCCCGACGACCGCTACAAGGATACCGCGGAGCTGCTCGCCGATCTCGAGGAAGTGGACCAGCCCCGGCGCCCGACCGCCGAAATCGGCGCGGCGCCGCTCGGCAGCGCGCAGCTGCGGGCGATCCAGGACGCGCGCCGCGGGCGCCGCTGGCCCATCATCCTGGTGGCCATCGGCGTGCTCGCCGTGATCGCGCTGGTCGTCAAGTTGATGCGCTGAACAGCCGTCGGACGGCGTTGACCAGACGCGCCAGGAATCCACCGGCGGGTGCCGCGACCGGGCCCTGGGGCGCCGACTCCATCTCCCGTTTCTCGCTTCCCGATTCCCGGAGCTCACCGGACGCGGCCGCCGTCTGGCTCCAGTCCGTCCGCAACACCGCCCCCGCCGCCTCGCGCAGCGCCGCCTCGTGACTCTTGGGAAACGGACGTTCGGCGAGCTTGATATCGAATCCGGCGCCTCCGTCGATCCGCCCCAACGCCACGACCCCCGGGGCGGCGCGTTCGATCACCTGCAGCACCGGCCGCAGCCGTTCCCGCTCGCTCTGGCTGCCGCCACGGGCTTTGTAGTAGGCCTCGGCCACGGCGACGACGACCCGTTCCGCCCGGGCGCGACCGGCCAGAAAGGCCTCAAGCGCCAGCCGCGCGTCAGTGAGCGAAGAGGCGGAGGACATCGTTCGACAGCGCCAGGGCCATGATGGCGAGGAGGATGTAGAACCCGATCTGGGTGAGACGCACGCGCAGCGGCACGGAGAGCGGCTTGCCCCGCACCGCTTCGGCGAGCAGGAACGCCACCTGGCCCCCGTCCAGAATCGGAATCGGCAGCAGGTTCAACACCGCCAGGTTGATCGACAGGAAGGCCATCACGCTCAGCAGATAGGAGAACCCGATCCGCGCGGCCTGACCCGATACTTGCCCGATCAGAATCGGGCCCCCGAGCTCGCGCACCGACGCCCGGCCCGTCACGAACTGGCCGAGGAACCGGAGCACGTCCCAGGCGCGCGACAGCGTTTCCTGCGCCCCGAGCGCGAGCGCCCGCGAGAAGCCGGGCTTGGGGAGCGTGGGCTGCAGCGCCCCCACTCCGATCCGCCCAACCGTTTCCACCTTCTGGGTCTCGGGATCGACCTCTCGCTCCGCCCGTGGGGTCACCGTCACGGCGACCGTCGAGTCCCCGCGCCGGACGCGCAGGGCGATCGCATGGCCCGGATTGGCCCGCGCGGTGACGGCGAAATCCTGCCAGGATCGCACCGTATCGATCCCCGCATAGAGAATCCGGTCCCCGGGTTGCAGTCCCACCCGCGCCCCGGGCGACCCACTTGCGACGCTCGCGATCACCGGCTCGAGAAATACTCGCAGGGCGCGCACGGTCGCGAGCCGCACGGTTGTATCGGCCGGCAGGTCGAGGACCAGGGGTTCTGCCCGTCCTTCGACCGTGACCCGCAGCGGAGCCGGCACCGATGCCAGGGCGGTGACGAGCTCGCGCCAGGTGCGCACCGAATCATGATTCACCGTAGTGATGCGCGCGCCCCGGGCCAGCGTGGCAAGCGGCGCGGCCGCCGCGGGGAGAGTCCCCACCACCGTGTCGACCCGCGTGGTGGCGATGGTGTCGGTGTCCAGCGCCCCGGTGTACGCCAGCCCCGAGTAAACGAGAAACGCGAAGATCGCGTTCATCGTCACCCCGGCGACGATGATGAAGAGCCGCGCCGGCAGTCCCTGCTTGTCGAAGGCCCGTGTCGGATCGATCGGCGTGTCGGTCTTGCCGCCTTCGATCTCCCCCATCGCTCCCTCGTCTTCGAGGCCCGCCATCTTTACGTAGCCCCCGAGCGGGATCCAGCAGATCGCGTATTCGGTTTCGCCGCGTCGCCAGCGCAGCAGCGGCCGGCCGAATCCGAGGGAGAATCGCAGGACCTGGACGCCACTCGCCTTGGCGGCGAAGAAGTGGCCGGCCTCGTGGACGAAGATGAGGACGCCCACGACGGCGACGAACGCGGCGACGTTCAGGAGCACATCCGCTCCCGGGCCAGCCGGCGGGCCTCGGCGTCAACGGCCAGGACCGATTCCAGCGAATCGAGGCCGGTCGGATGGTGGCGATCGAGCACGGCGGCGATCGTCTCCGTGATACGGCCAAAGGGGATCCGGCCTTCGAGAAAGGCCTGGACGGCCTCCTCGTTCGCCGCGTTGAAGGCGGCCGGCGCCGAGCGCCCCGTTTCTCCCGCCGCGCGGCCAAGGCGGAAGGCCGGGAACCGCTCGGGCGCCACGGGCTCGAAGGTCAGCGGCCCCGCCGTAATCGGATCGAAGCGGCGGGAGCCCTCGTCGGGGAGGCGCCCCGGGTAGGTCAGCGCGTAGAGAATCGGCAGCTCCATGTTGGGGAACCCGAGCTGGGCCAGCACCGAGCCGTCGGCGAACTCCACGAAGCCGTGGATCACCGACTGCGGGTGGATCACCACCTCGAGCCGGTCGTACCCGAGAGCGAAGAGAAAGTGCGCCTCGATCACCTCGAGCGCCTTGTTGACGAGGGTCGCCGAATCGATGGTGATCTTCTTCCCCATCTTCCAGGTCGGGTGGTTCAGGGCCTCCGCCACGGTGGCCCGGGCCGTCCGCGACGGCTCCCAGGTCCGGAACGGGCCGCCCGAAGCGGTCAGGATCAGCCGCCGCAGCTCGCCTGGTCGCTGGCCCGTCACGCATTGCAGGACCGCGCTGTGCTCGGAGTCGACCGGTACGATCTCACCTTTGCCTTCACGGGCAGCTTTCAGCACCAAGTCTCCGGCCATCACCAACGATTCCTTGTTGGCGAGCGCTACCCGCTTCCCGGCCCGCAGCGCGGCAAGGGTCGCCGCCAGCCCCGCCGCCCCGACGATGCCGTTAACGACGATCCGCGCATCGGGATGGGTCGCGGCATCGACCAGACAGGCCGCCCCCTTCCCGCCCCTGGTGCCGGTCTTCCCGTTCACGAGTCCTACGAACGCCGGTCTCCACTCCGCCGTCTGACGGTCCAACAGTTCGACGTTCGAATGAGCGGTCAGGGCGGTGACGTGGAACCGGTCGCGGTGGCGGCTGAGCACCTGCAACGTCGCACAGCCGATCGATCCGGTGGAGCCCAGGACGGCGACGCCGGTGCTCATATCAGGTGATAGAGCGCGAAGAGACCAGCCGCCGCGGGGATGACGAAATAGAGCGAGTCGAGGCGATCCAGGATTCCGCCGTGACCGGGAATCAGTCCGGACGAATCCTTGACCCCCGCCTCGCGCTTGAACAGGGACTCGGCCACGTCGCCCACCTGCCCCACCACCGAGACCAGGGCGCCGAGGACGAGGAGTTGACCCGTGGACAACGACCAGCCGAGCCGGTTCACGACGAACGTCCCGAGCAGCCAGGCGGCGAGGATGGCGCCGAGCGTGCCTCCGATCGCCCCGGCCCAGGTCTTCTTGGGCGAGAGCACCGGGGCGAGCTTGGGTCCCCCGAACGCCGATCCCGCGGCCATGGCGGCCGTGTCGCAGATCCACACAAGGGCGAGCGGGAACATGACGAGGGCGGCTGCGCGCGTGTCGCCCGTTCCGATCCCCGCCCCGTGGCGGATCGCGATCAGGAACGACGGGAGCGCGGCGGCGTAGAGCGGGCCGAAGATCGTAATCGCCACGGCCGCCAGCGGATGGCCGCTGGGGCCCCGCAGCCGCATCGCGAGCGTCATCACGCCCATCACCCACAGGGCGCCGACGTACCACGCCAGCCCCGGTCCCGGAGCGCTCGGCCCCATGGCCCCGTAGGCCGCGAGCGGAATGACGGCGGCAGCCGCGTATCCGATCCCCTCCAGGGGCTCGATCGCATGGTGGCGCGCCAGGTCGAACACCTCCCGCGTCCCCAGCACGCCAAGGGCGGCGACGACGCCGGCGAGCAGCCACCCACCCCACCAGATCACGGCGATGGTCACGGGAATGGCCACGACCGCGAAGGCGATGCGCTGCACCAGATTGCGGGACATCAGACGGAGACTTTGCCGAAGCGCCGCTCGCGCCGCTGGTACTCGAGAATCGCCTCGAACAGCGTGGTGCGGGTGAAATCGGGCCACAGCACCGGGGTGATGTACAGCTCGGCGTAGGCGAGCTGCCACAACAGGAAGTTGGAGATGCGCTGCTCGCCGGAGGTGCGGATCAGGAGGTCGGGGTCGCGCCACGGGGTGGTGTACAGCCGCGCCGCGATCGCCTCCTCGTCGATGTCCTCGGGGCGGAGGATGCCCTTCGCTACGTCCTCGGCCAGGAGGCGTGCGGCGCGGGTGATTTCGGCCCGCGACGAGTAGGATATGCAGATGTTCAGCGCCAGCCGGGTGCCGCCGGCGGTGTCGGCCTCGAGCCGTTCCACCGCCGCCTGCGACGCCGGCGCGAGCTTGGTGCGATCCCCCAGCACGTGGACCGTCACGCCCTGGGACTTCAGCTCGGCCAGCTCCTTGGCGATGAATTCCTGGAGCAGCTCCATCAGGGCGGAGATTTCGTTGGCGGGGCGCTGCCAGTTCTCTTCGGAGAAGGCGAAGAGGGTCAGAACGGCGACCCCGGCCTCGATCGCAGCCTCGACCGCCTCGCGCACCGCGCGCATCCCCGCGCGATGGCCCATCGGACGCGGCAGGTGACGCCGGCGCGCCCAGCGGCCGTTGCCATCCATGATGACGGCGATATGCCGGGGGACATCGCCGTTTTCACGTATGCGCGCGAGGAGGTCGTCGGCCACCCCGCTAGACCTCCATGATCTCGGCTTCTTTGGCCTTGATCGCCTCGTCGACCAGCTTCATGTGATCGTCGTGCAGCTTCTGGAGGTCCTTCTCGGCGTGCTTCTTCTCGTCGTCGGAAACGTGCTCGGTCTTCTTGATGCGGTTGATCGCCTCGGTGCGCGCGTGCCGGATCGCCACGCGCCCCTCTTCGGCGAACTTGTGGACGACCTTCACCAGCTCCTTGCGCCGCTCTTCGGTGAGCGGCGGCAGCGGAATCCGGATCAGGTTGCCGTCGTTGGACGGGGTGAGCCCCAGATCGGAGGCCAGGATCGCCTTCTCCACCGCCTTGAGCAGGCTCTTGTCCCAGGGCTGCACGGTGAGGAGCTTCGGCTCCGGTGCCGCCACGCTCGCGACCTGGTTCAGCGGCATCTCGCTCCCGTAGGCATCCACCCGCACCAGGTCGAGCAGCGACGTCGTGGCCTTGCCGGTGCGCACGGTCGAGAACTCGCGCCGCACCGCTTCGACCGCCTTGTCCATCGCCTGCCGGGCCTGTTTGTGATGCTCCGCGATCGTAGTCATCGGACGATGGTGCCGACGCGTTCCCCGGTCAGCACCTTCGCCGTCGCGCCGGACTGGTTGATGTTGAATACGACGATAGGGAGCTTGTTCTCCTTGCAGAGGCCGAAGGCGTTCGCGTCCATCACCGCGTAGCCTTTGACGATGGCTTCCTGAAAGGAAAGCTCCGTAATGAACTCGGCCTGGGGATCGCGCTTGGGATCGGCGGTGAAAATGCCGTCGACGTTGGTGGCCTTCATCAGGACCTGCGCTTCGATTTCCAGCGCCCGCAGCACCGCCGCGGTGTCGGTGGAAAAGTAGGGGTTGCCGGTGCCGCCCGCGAAGATGACCATCCGCCCCTTTTCGAGGTGGCGGACGGCGCGGCGCCGGATGTAGGGCTCGGCCAGCTCCTCCATCCGGATCGCCGTCATGACCCGCGTGTCCACGCCCTTCTTCTCGAGGATGTCCTGGAGCGCCAGCGCGTTGATCACCGTCGCGAGCATCCCCATGTAGTCCGCCGAGACGCGGTCCATCCCCTGTTGGCTCGCCGCGGAGCCGCGCACGATATTGCCACCCCCGACCACGAGGCCGAGCTGCACCCCGGTGGCGGCGACCCGCTTTAGCTCTTCGGTCAGCCGTTCGATGACGGCGAAATCGATCCCGCCACCCGACCGGTCCCCCGCAAAGGCCTCCCCCGAAATCTTGAGGAGCGCGCGGGGGTAGGCGAGCCGGGCCCCAGCCACCTTACGCCCCCCCGAGCTCGAAACGGGTGAAGCGCCGCACCTGGACCTTCTCGCCGGTCTTCGCGGCGAGGGCCGTCACCAGATCGCCCACGGTCTTGGTGTCGTCCTTGATGAACTTCTGCTCCAGGAGGACGGTCTCGGCGTAGAACTTGTGCAGCATCCCGTCCACAATCTTGGCGCGGATCGCCTCGGGCTTCTTCTGCTCGGCCACCTGGGCCTCGAAGATGCGCCGCTCCCGCTCAACCACCTCGGGGGGCAAGTCCTCGATCCGGACGGCGATCGGCCGCGCCGACGCGATCTGCAGCGAGACGTCCTTGGCGAGCTGCTTGAAGTCGTCGGTGCGGGCGACGAAGTCGGTCTCGCAATTCAGCTCGACCAGCACGCCGACCTTGCCGTTGAAGTGCACGTAGGACTCGATCAGGCCCTCCCCGGCCGCCCGCGCCGCCCGCTTCTCGGCCTTTCCGGCGTACTTCACCCGGAGGATCTCTTCGGCCTTGGCCATGTCGCCGCCGGCCTCTTCGAGCGCCTTCTTGCAGTCCATCATCCCGGCTCCGGTCTTGGCGCGGAGCTCGGCTACGAGCTTGGCTGGAATCTCTTTCACCGTCGTCACCTCGAGTCACTCCTCATAAAAAACGCCGCCCCGGCCATCTGGCTCGAAGGGCGGCGGTGGATCATACGTGAAGCCGTCCCGCGCCGGCGCTTAGGACTCCGCGCCCGCGGAAGGCTCGCCCGCCGGGGCCGCCTCTTCGCCCTTCAGGCGCGCCGCGATCGCCTCGGGCTTGGGACGCCGCTTGCGGCGCGCCGGCCGCTTCTTGCGCTCGCCCTCGGCTTCGGCTTCCACCCCGGTTTCCGTCGAATACGTCGTCGACTCGCCCTCTTCCACCGTTTCGCGCGCCGGCATCTGATGGCGCGCTTCGGCGATCACGTCGGCGACCGCCCCCGCGATCAGCGCCACCGCCCGGATCGCGTCGTCGTTCCCCGGAATCGGCACCGTGATCAGGTCGGGATCCGCGTTCGTGTCCACGATCGCCACCACCGGCAGCCCCAGCTTGTTCGCCTCGGCCACCGCGATTCGCTCCTTTTTCGCGTCCACCACGAACAGTGCCCCGGGGAGCCGGGACATGTTCTTGATACCCGACATGTTCTTCTCGAGCTTGACCCGCTCGCGATCGAGGAGCAGCTGTTCCTTTTTGGTGTAGTGCTCGAACTCCCCTTCGGCCGCTCCCTGCTCCAGCTCCTTCAGCCGCTTGATCTGCTTCTTGATGGTCTGGAAGTTCGTGAGCGTCCCGCCCAGCCACCGCTCCGTCACCCAGTAGGCCCCGGCGCGCTTCGCCTCGTCCTGAATGATCAGCTTGAGCTGCTTCTTGGTGCAGACGAACAGGACCCCTTCGCCGCGCATCACGACCGCGCGCAGCAGCTCCTGCGCCTGCTCGATCTGCCGCAGGGTCTTCTGGAGGTCGATGATGTAGATCCCCGAGCGCTCGGCGAAGATGAATCGCCGCATCTTGGGGTTCCACCGGCGGGTCTGGTGTCCGAAATGGACGCCCGCTTCCAGCAGGTCCTGCAACTGAGGCTGCGCCATGCACTCCCTTTCGTGGGTTTTAGGCCACCGCCGTCTTCATCTCCGTCGCCACCCTGCGGAGCAGGGACCCAGCGACGGATCGGACGACGTGAGTGATAGATGCTTGCAACTGACCGCGTCTTACCGCTTCGAGAACTGGAACCGCTTCCGCGCGCCCGCGCGGCCCGGCTTCTTGCGCTCCACGGCCCGCGGATCGCGGGTGAGGAGCCCCTGCTCCCGCAGCTTCTTGCGATGCCGCTCGTCGGCCAGGCACAGCGCCCGCGCGATCCCCATCCGCAGGGCCCCCGCCTGCCCCGTCACCCCACCGCCCCGGCAGATCGCTTTCACGTCGAAGGCACCGAGGGTGTCCGTCGCGGTGAAGGGCTGCTGGATGTGGCTCACGAGCGACGGCCGCGGGAAATAGTCCCCCAGCGTCCGGCCGTTGATGTGCCACTTCCCCGAGCCGGGCACGAGATACACGCGCGCGACACTCACCTTGCGGCGTCCGATCGCATGCCAGCGCAGCTCCGGTGTGATGGCCGAGCTCATGCGACCCCCGCCTTCGCGCCCGCGAGCGGCTGCTGCGCCGCGTGCGGATGAGTCGCACCGGCGTACACCTTGAGCATCTGCTTCACCTTTTGACGCGACAGCGTCGTTTTGGGCAACATCCCCCAGACCGCCTTCTCGATGACGCGCTCCGGATGCTTCTCGAGCGTCTTCTTGACCGGCGTGAACCGCTCGTGCCCCATGTAGCCGGTGTGCCGGAAGTAGCGCTTCTGTTCGACCTTGCGCCCGGTCAGCTTCACCTGCTCGGCGTTCACGACGATGACGCAGTCCCCACCGTTGTTGTACGGGGTGAACGTCGGCTTGTGCTTGCCGCGCAAGATCTGCGCGATACGGCTCGCGAGGCGGCCCAGCGGCTGCCCCGCGGCATCGACCAGCCACCACTGGCGGGCGATGTCTTCTTTGCGTTGTACGTACGTCTTCATCCGTCCTCGAACGCCGGCACGTGAGTAGTGTTTTGGAACAGTCGCGAACTATACCCGGGGCCTAAGCGCCTGTCAACTAGAGGGTTGGGGCCTCGGCGGGCGTGGATTCCGCCGCCACGAGGGTCACCAGCACGGCCCCCTTTTCAACCGGCGTCCCCGGTGTGACGTGGATCCCCTCCACCACCCCGGGCCGCGACGCCCGCAGCTCGTTTTCCATCTTCATCGCTTCCACCACGATGAGGGGCGCCCCCGCCGCGACCCGCTGGCCCGGCGTCACTTCGATACGGACCACGAGCCCCGGCATCGGGGCCTTCAGCACCGAGCCCCCGGCTCCTACTGGCCGGGCCCCCGTCAGCGCCTGGATCTGGCGGGTCCGCTCGTCCACCACCTCCAGCTCGACCCGCTCCCCCACCGCCCCGAGGGCCCACCGTGGGCCACCCCCCTCCCCCAACCCGTCGAGGGACTGAGCGGCCACCGTCCACGAGCCGCCGTCGAGCAGCAGGTGGTGGAGCGGCGTGTTCGGGACATGGGCCAGATGGGCTTCGAGAGCCGCCCCATCCACGGTAATCCGGGCGCCGTCGACCTCCACCTCCCACGACCTGGAGCCGAGACGTACGAAGTATCTCATGGCACCACCCCACCCCTCCGAGTGCGGAGACCGGAGTGCGGAATGCGGAGCCTCAGGGTAGGCTTCGAGGGTTCGTGCAAGCGCTCGACCTCACCGGAGGATTCCGCACTCCGCGTTCCGCATTCCGCACTCATAGAGCCCCCTCCAGCACCACCACCGTCTCCACATGCGCCGTTTGGGGGAACAGATCGAAGGCGCGGACCGCGCGCACCTGATAGTTCACGGCGAGGCGGTGCAGGTCACGCGCCAACGTCGCGGGGTCGCAGGAGATGTAGACGACACGCGGGACCGGCTCCCCGGTGAGGCGCAGGCTGACGTCCCAGTGCAACCCGCCGCGCGGCGGGTTCAGGATGATCGCCCCGGGCTCGGGCAGCTCCCCCAGCACATCCTCGACGCGGGCCGCGATGAAGCGCGTCTCCGCTCCGGACGCCTGAACCTCGGGTCGCCGCCGGGCATATTCGACCGCACGCTCATCGGCATCGACGCTGATCACGCGAGCTCCCCGGCCCGCCAGGAGGACCGCCGTATCGCCGACGCCGCCGTAGAGATCCCAGACGAGGCTGCCCGCCTCCGTTCCCAGCTGCGCCACGGCCCATTCCCGGGCCGCCTGTCCCATCGAAGGATTCACCTGCTCGAACGCCGTCGCGGGGAACGTTGTGCCGCTCCCCGCGACGATCCGGGCCGTGCCCTCGACCGGCTGCCACCAGCAGGTGACGGCCATCTCCCGGGGGAGCGCCTGCCGCAACGCCTCGGCCGAGCTCCACGGCTCGCCCGCGGACTCGGCGATGAGATGCAACCCCCCGTCGCGGTCGAGCCGCAGCAGGAGACGCGTCAACCGCTCCGGGAGCAGATCCCACCGGGTGCGCACGCCCTCCCACAACGCCATCAGGCGGCGGTCGGCGATGTGGCAGTCTTCGAGAGCGAACACGGCCCCGGGGCGGTCGAACGGGTGGAACCCGGCGGCGCCCCGGGTGGCGGCCAGGGTCACCTTGGCGCGGTAGCGCCACGGCGCGACCGCGGGGACAATCTCGGGATCGGGGAGGTCGAGCTTGCCGATGCGGCGCAGCGCCTCCCCGACGATGCTCCGCTTGGCGGCCAGCTGCGCTTCGTAGTCGAGATGCTGCAGCTGGCACCCGCCGCACCGGTCCCGCCCGTAATGCGGGCAGGGTGGGTTCACCCGATGGGCGCCCGGCTCGAGAATCTCCTCCACCTCGCCGCGGGCGAAGCGGCGCTGCACCCGGAGGCTCCCCGGGCGCAGCCGCACCCGCTCGCCGGGAACCGTGCGCGGCACGAACACCGCGCGCCCGTCGGCCAAACGGCCGACTCCGTCGCCGCCGCTCGCAATCCCCGTCACCGCGACGACGTCGGTCACTCCCGCAGCGCTTCCTGTCGCGCGGCCCGCAGCCAGGGGGATCCCTCCGGCCCGCTGTGCTTTCCGGACGGCGCCCCCACCGCGGCACCCGTGCGTCGCTCGTCGGCGAGGAGCGCGGCGACCACGGCGATCGGCTGCTCCAACCCGCGGGGGAGCGGCTCCGCGAGCAGGCGCTCGCCGTCGCGCTCCAGGTATCCGATGTCCACTTCACCGCGCTGGAACGCCGGGTCGGCAAGCATGCGCAGGTGAAACGCCTGCGACGTCGGCAGGCCGACGATCACGAGCTCTCGCAACGCCCGCCGCATCCGCTGCAGCGCGCTCGCACGGTTCTCGCCCCATGCGATCACCTTGGCGATCAGCGGATCGTAAAAGAGTGTGATCTCGTTCCCGGCCTCGACGCCACCATCCCAGCGAATCCCCGGCCCCCCCGGGGCACGCAGGTAGCGCACGACACCGGTCGCCGGAAGGAAGCCGTTGAAGGGATCCTCGGCCGTGATGCGGCACTCGATGGCGTGCCCGCGGGGCTGGAGGTTCGATCCGTGCACGCTCATCGGCTCGCCCCGGGCGATCCGCAGCTGCTCCCGGACGAGATCGACTCCGTAGACCAGCTCGGTCACCGGATGTTCGACCTGGATCCGGGTGTTCATTTCGAGGAAGTAGAACTCCCCGCCGGGGGCGAGCAGGAACTCGATCGTCCCGGCTCCGACGTACGCCACCGCCGAGGCGGCCGCCGTCGCCGCGTCCCCCATGCGGCGCCGCAGCCCGGGAGAGACGGCGACCGATGGCGCCTCCTCGATCAGCTTCTGGTGCCGCCGCTGGATGCTGCACTCGCGCTCGCCCAGCGCCACGACGCGCCCGAGCGTGTCGGCGAGCACCTGGATTTCGATATGCCGCGGCCGTTCGATGTACTTCTCCACATAGACCGCGTCGTCGCCGAACGCCTTGCGCGCCTCGCTGCGGGCGGCTTCGAAGGCCCCACCGATCTCCTCAGGAGCCCGCACCGTCCGCATCCCCTTGCCTCCCCCGCCCGCCGCCGCCTTGAGCAGCACCGGAAAGCCCAACCGCTCCGCCTCGCGGCGCGCGTCCCGGGCATCGGCGAGCGGTCGCGTCACCCCCGGTACGATCGGCACCCCGGCCTGCTGCATCCGTCGCCGGGCTTCGGTCTTGTCCCCCATTGCCCGGATCGCCGCGGCCGAGGGCCCCACGAAGACCAGGCCCGCCTCGGCCACCGCCTCGGCAAAGGGCGCACGCTCGGATAGAAACCCGTAGCCGGGGTGCACCGCCTGACATCCGGTGCGACGGGCGGCTTCGATCAGCCGGCGCATGTCGAGATACGATTCCGCCGCCGGCGGGGGCCCGAGCAGGACGGCGTCGTTCGCGGCCCGCACATGCGGGGAGAGGCGGTCGGCCTCGGAGTAGACGGCGACCGCTTCGAGCGCTTCTTCATGGCAGGCGCGGATGATGCGCAGCGCGATCTCGCCGCGATTGGCGACGAGCACGCGCGACACGGCGGGCTTTGCTACCGGCATCCTACCGCGTCCTTGACTCCGAATCCGGCGAGGGTCGTGCACAACCCCGAAGTCAGGCTCGCGGCATGCCGGTAGACCTGCACCGCGGGGCCCGCCCAGGGATCGTTGGCGTCGAGCGCCATCCTGAGCGCGGCGAACGCGAATTCCTGCGGCGATACCTGCTCGGCCTTGTCTCCCGCGCCGCTGACCCACACGAGGGGGTGCGGTTTCCAGCTGATGCGGCTGTGTCGCTCCTCCCCGGGGAGCTCGGGCGGTTTCTCGAAGCCCGCGTCCGCGCACAGTGGGCGCTGGCCCGCGACCCGGACGATCGCGGTGGCGGGATCTTCCCCATGCCCGGCTTTGTCCAGGTCCGACGCCACGCGGGCCTGGAGCGCGGAGTCCGAGCGCCACACCTCGAAGGGAATCACCTCGAGGTCGGAGCGCAGGCGCCGGGCCATACGCAGGTAGGTCGCCGCCTGCGCGTCGGGACCGGCGCGGACGAGCAGCACGCCGCCCGTGGGACAGGCCCGCAGCAGATTTTCGCCCAGCTCCTCGAGCACCGCCGGGAGCCGGACCTCGGGCGGGGCCGTGCTCCACCGCTCGCTCGCGGCGTCGATCCCGTCCGCTTCCCAGGCACGCAATCCGGCGCGCCCCCAGGAGAAGGCGCGCAGCACCCGAGCCGAGTCACCCCGGCGGGTCCCGGCGAGCAGCGTCGCGGCGTGACGGAAGGCGAGATCGGCGCTGTCCAGGATCCCCTGGGCCGCGAGGGTGTCGCCCGGTGCGTGGCGGCCGTGCCCCTCGAGGTCCCAGCGCAGCAAGGCGACGCCGAGGTCGTACCACGCCGCGCCGTTCCCGGAATCCTGCGCCACGCGAGTCCGCAGGGCGGCCAGCGAATCCGCCGTCGCCGACGCGCCGGACGGGGAGGACGCGGGGACCTGGGCGAGGAGGGCGACGAGCCCCAGGCTAGAGAGGAATGTTGCCATGCTTGCGGGGGGGCTTGCGATCGCGCTTGGTCTCGAGGGTGCGCAGCGCGTCGATCAGCCGGGGGCGGGTGTCGCGCGGATCGATCACGTCATCGAGGAACCCGCGCGCCGCGGCCCGGTAGGGGTGGGCGAACTTCTCGGCGTACTCCGCGATCCGTTCTTCGGTGGCGTCACCCTTGTAGAGAATCTCCACGGCGCCCTTCGGTCCCATGACGGCGATCTCGGCCGTGGGCCAGGCGACGTTGTAGTCTCCCCGGATGTGGCGGGAGCTCATCACGTCGTAGGCCCCGCCGTACGCCTTGCGGGTGATGACGGTGAGCTTGGGGACGGTTGCCTCGCAATAGGCGTAGAGCAGCTTGGCGCCGTGCTTGATGATGCCCCCGTGTTCCTGCGCCACGCCGGGGAGAAATCCCGGTACGTCCTCGAACGTGACGAGCGGGATGTTGAAGGCGTCGCAGAACCGGATGAACCGGGCGCCCTTGGAGGAGGCGGTAATGTCGAGCACGCCCGCGAGCGCGGCCGGTTGATTGGCGATGATCCCGACCGGACGACCGCCGAGCCGGGCGAACCCCACCACCAGATTCTCGGCGTAGCCGCGCTGCACCTCGAAGAAGCTCTCCGCATCCACCACCCGACGGATCACCTCGTGCATGTCGTAGGGCTTGTGGGGGCTGTCGGGAATCACGTCGAGCAGCCCCTCGTCGCGGCGGTCGCTCGGATCGTCGGTCGCCTGGACCGGTGGACTCTCGAGGTTGTTCGAGGGGAGATAGCCGAGCAGGGTGCGGATCGCCGTCAACGCTTCGAGCTCCGAGTCGTGAACGAAATGCGCCACGCCGGACTTCTCGCCGTGTACGTCGGCGCCGCCCAGCGACTCGAAGTCCACTTCTTCGTGCGTGACCGTCTTCACCACGTTGGGACCGGTCACGAACATGTACGACACCCCGCGCACCATGAAGATGAAATCGGTGATCGCCGGACTGTACACCGCCCCGCCGGCGCAGGGGCCGAGCACGGCGCTGATCTGCGGCACCACGCCCGAGGCGAAGGTATTGCGATAGAAGATCTCGGCGTACCCGCCGAGCGAGGCGACCCCTTCCTGGATCCGGGCGCCGCCGGAGTCGTTCAGGCCGATGCATGGCGCTCCGTTGCGCACCGCCAGATCCATCACCTTGCAGATCTTCTCGGCGTGCGCCTCGGAGAGCGACCCACCGAACACCGTGAAGTCCTGGGAGAACACGTACACCAGGCGCCCACCGATCCGTCCCCACCCCGTCACGACTCCGTCCCCGAGAACCTGCTGCTCGGCCAGGCCGAAATCGGTGCTGCGGTGCGTGACGAAGCGGTCCAGCTCCACAAAGGAGCCGGGGTCGAGCAGCACGTCGAGCCGCTCCCGGGCCGTCATCTTCCCTTTCTTGTGCTGGGTCGCGATGCGGTCGGCGCCGCCGCCCTGCTCGGACAGGGCGCGCTTCTTTTGAAGATCGTCGAGCTTGTCGCGGATGCTCATGACAAAAAGATAGACGCCCAGACGCCGAGACGCCTAGCGGCTTAGAGTGAACAGGGGCCAGGAAGAACTTCTTCCTGACCCCTCGTTCCTCACGACCGCTTGGCGCCTGGGCGTCTAGGCGTCCGCCTTGACGTCTCCCTGTCCCGTTCCCGGTACTTCTTCTTGCGGGAAGCCGGTGGCCGCCAGCACGATCCGATGATGAATCGGATCCACCTCCAGTACCTTCATGTCCACCGCCTGGCCTTCCTTCACGGCGTCGGCCGGGTTGTGCAGCTCCGGGATACCGAGCTGGGAAATCGGGATGAAGCCCTCGATGTCGTTGCCCAGATCGACCACCACGCCCTTGTCCATCAGCCGCATGACGCGGCCACGCAGCTCGGTGCCGACCGGATAGGTCTCCCCGATCCGCAGCCACGGATCCTCCTGGGCCTGCTTCAGACCGAGGGAGATCCGCTTGTTCTCGGCGTCGACGTTCAGGATGATGACGTCCACCTCGTCGCCCTTCTTCACTACCTCGGAGGGATGCTGGACCCGCTTGGTCCACGACATGTCCGAGATATGGATCAGGCCGTCGATTCCCGGCTCGATCTCGACGAAGGCGCCGAACGACGTGAGGTTGCGCACCTTCCCCTTGAGCCGCGTGCCCACCGGATACTTCTGCGGCAGCGCCATCCAGGGATCCTGCTCGGTCTGCTTCATGCCGAGCGAGATCTTCTCCTCGGTCTCGTCGACCTTGAGCACCACGGCTTCGATCGTCTCGCCGATCGACACGATCTTGGAGGGGTGCCGCACGTTCCGGGTCCAGCTCATTTCGGAGATATGGACCAGGCCCTCGATCCCGGGCTCAAGCTCCACGAACGCGCCGTAGTTCGTGATCGAGACGACCTTGCCCTGGACGCGGGTCCCCACCGGATACTTGGCGGCGACGTCCTTCCAGGGATGCTGCTGCAGCTGCTTCAGGCCGAGGCTGATGCGTTCCCGCTCCCAGTCGATGTCCAGCACCTTGACCTGGAGCTCCTGGCCGAGGTGCACGAGCTCCGAAGGGTGCGAGACCCGGCCGTAGCTCATGTCGGTGATGTGGAGCAGCCCGTCCACGCCGCCCAGGTCGATGAAGGCGCCGAAGTCGGTGATGTTCTTCACCACCCCGGTGCGCACCTGCCCGACCTGGAGTTCCTTCATCAGGACTTCGCGCTTGGTCTTGCGCTCGGCTTCGAGGAGCACCCGGCGCGACACCACGATGTTGCGGCGCCGCTTGTTGAGCTTGATGATCTTGAATTCGAAGCTCTGGCCCAGCAGCTCGTCGATGTTGGGGACGCGCCGCAGGGCGATCTGGCTGCCCGGCAGGAAGGCGTCCACGCCCATCAGATCGACCACCACGCCGCCCTTGATCTTCTTGACGAGCGAGCCCAGCACCGGCTCGTCGCGCTCGAAGGCCTCGCGGATGCGTTCCCACACCCGCATGAAGTCGGCCTTCTTCTTGGACAGGACGACCGCGCCCTCCTGATCCTCGAGGTGCTCGAGATAGACCTCGATCTCGTCGCCTTCCTTGAGGCTGTGCGGATCCTTGAACTCGTCGATCGCAACGGCGCCTTCCGACTTGAAGCCGACGTCCAGAATCACGGCGGCGTCGGTGACGCGCAGCACCTTGGACTTGACGATCTCCCCTTCCTCGATGTTCGAGAGCGTGCCCTCGTACATCTCGGTCATCTTGGCGATTTCGTCGTCCGAGTACTGCTCGTCGAGGCCGGAGAGAACGCGGATCGGGGAGTGAGCGGACTTCTTGGCTCCGCTGTCAGCGGGCAATTCGGTGATGTCCTGTGCTTCGGCCAACATGAGTGTGGTTACCGGTTCGGTTGTGGGTTTGGAACGACCGGCCCCGGAATGCTGACCCGGTACCGGAGAGCCTAGAATTTTACCCAGGAAAACGCTGTCGCGCCAGCGCCACAATTTCCTGCACCTGCTGATCGAGCGACAGCCGAGTCGTGTCGAGTTGGACCGCATCCGGAGCCGGTTTGAGGGGCGCCACGGCCCGGCTGG
>Ga0335085_10007142_pt1 | contig 17440 bp, 16 predicted proteins | sample Lox_Sample_45_FD_206712 | JGI IMG/M metagenome (GOLD analysis project Ga0335085, IMG submission 206712) | Soil microbial communities from Loxahatchee National Wildlife Refuge, Florida, United States - Lox_Sample_4.5 | ecosystem: Environmental > Terrestrial > Soil > Wetlands | place: USA...
CCAGCGGTACGCGGGCAACCAGATCAGGAGGATAAACACCAGCGCCGCGGCGATCAGCAGGCTCGCTCCGCCTCGCAGATGGCTTTTCGGCGATTCGGATTCAGGATTCCGGTCCACGTGGTGACCTTGCCATCATTTTATCCGAAGAGGCCACCAGGTACCTTCCTCGGGGATGTTCTTATGTGCCCAGGTTGCTTCCTTTGCGATCTTTGCGCTAACAAAACTCTTGACCACAAAGTTCGCAAAGAAAACACAATGGCACGCAATTGAAAAGGCCCGCCTATGCGGGCGTTGCATGAGACTGACGTAGAAAAATTACTGATGGGCCGCAGGGCTCTCCGCGGGTGGAAGAATGGGCGCGATGGGCTGCGCTGCCTCTTCGCTGACTGCCGGCAAGGGCCGCTCGAGCGCGACCGTCAGCACCTGGTCCATGGTTTCGACGAAGTGCATCTTCATTGCGGTGCGCAGGTTCTCCGGGACCTCGGCTACATCTTTTTCGTTGTCCAGGGGCAGAATCACTTCGAACAATCCAGCGCGGTGTGCGGCCAGCAATTTTTCCTTCAGCCCGCCGATGGGCAACACTTTGCCGCGCAGCGTAATCTCGCCGGTCATGGCAATGTCGCGGCGGACGGGAATCTTACTCAGAGCGCTGGCAATCGCGGTGGCGATGGTGATGCCCGCGGACGGTCCATCCTTGGGAATCGCGCCTTCCGGCACGTGCACGTGGATATCAAGAGAGCGGTAAAAGTCGCGGGACAAGCCCATGCGATGGGCCCGCGAGCGGATGTACGACATGGCCGCCTGAGCTGACTCCTGCATCACGTCGCCCAGTTTGCCGGTGAGCGTGAGTTTGCCTTTGCCGTCAACCACGGTGGCTTCGGTGCTCAAGATCGAGCCACCGACTTCGGTCCAAGCCAAGCCGGTAACCAGACCAATCTCGCTTTTCTCGTGGGCCAGCGTGTCGCGGAACTTGATCACACCCAGGAAGTCGTTGACGTTGTCCTGTCCGATGGCGACGTTGTATGTCTCGCCTTCCTTCACCACCTTACGCGCGACTTTGCGGCAGACGTTGCCGATTTCGCGCTCCAGGTTGCGGACTCCAGCCTCCCGCGTGTAGGAACGAATCAGGGCAGTGATGGAGTCGTCCGTGAACTTGATGTTCTTGTCGGTCAAACCCGCCTGCAACAACTGCTTCTTGACCAGGAACTGTTTGGCAATTTCGACCTTTTCCTGCTCGGTGTACCCGTGCAGACGGAGCACCTCCATCCGGTCCTGGAGTGCGGGGGGAATAGTGTGCATGACGTTGGCGGTGGCGATGAAGAAGACCTGAGAAAGATCGTACTCGACGTCAAGGTAGTGGTCCACAAACATGAAATTCTGTTCCGGGTCGAGCACTTCGAGCAACGCCGCCGACGGGTCGCCGCGGAAATCCATGGACATCTTGTCCACTTCGTCCAGCATGAAGACCGGGTTCTTGGTGCCGGCTTTCTTCATCATCTGGATAATCTGTCCGGGCAGGGCGCCGATGTAAGTGCGCCGGTGACCGCGGATTTCGGCCTCATCGCGCACGCCGCCCAGCGACATGCGGACAAACTTGCGGCCGGTGGCTTTCGCGATCGACATCCCCAGGGAAGTCTTGCCCACACCCGGAGGTCCGACGAAACACAGGATCGAGCCCTTGGGATTCTTGACCAGTTGCCGCACCGCCAGGAATTCCAGGATGCGGTCTTTGATCTTCTCCAGACCGTAATGGTCTTCGTTCAATACTTTTTCGGCGCGGCTGATGTTGCGGATTTCCTTAGAGCGCTTCTTCCATGGAACCGCGAGCAGCCAGTCCAGGTAGTTGCGCGAAACCGTCGACTCGGCCGACATGGGCGGCATGGCTTCGAGCTTCTTCAGTTCCTGCACCGCCTTGTCGCGGACTTCCTTGGGCATGCCGGCGGCTTCGATCTTCTTCTTCAGTTCGTCGAATTCGCTCTTTTCGCCCCGGCCGAGCTCTTTCTGGATGGCCTTGATCTTCTCGTTGAGGTAGTACTCTTTCTGGGCGCGTTCCATCTGCCGCTTGACCCGCGACTGGATAGTGCGGTCCATGTTCAGCTTTTCGATTTCGATGTCGAGCACGTCGCCGATCCGGGTAAGGCGCTCGCCGGGATCGAAGATTTCCAGCAATTCCTGTTTTTCCTCGATGGAAAGCTGCAGGTTGGCGGCGATAGTGTCGGTCAGCTTGGCCGGGTCTTCCATGCGCACGGCCGCGATCATGGTTTCATAATTCAGCGACTGGCACAGCTTGACGTACTGCTCGAAAAGGGCTGTCACCCGCTGCATGCCGGTCTCGATCTGCTGGTTGGTCTCGGTGGCATAGCGGGCCACGCGGAGCGAAACCTGCATGTAGCCTTCGCTCTCGCTGATCTGCAGAACCTTGCCACGCTCGATGCCCTCGACCAGGACCTTGATATTGCCATCGGGCAGCTTGAGGCTCTGCACGATGTTGACGATCGTACCCACCTGGTAGATCTCGTTGGGCTTGGGTTCATCGATGCTGGCGTCGTGCTGGGTGGCGAGGAAGATCTTCTTGTCGGCCGCCAGCGCCTCTTCCAGGGCGCGAACGCTCGATTCCCGTCCTACGACAAACGGAGTCATCATGTAAGGGAAGATGACCACGTCCCGGATGGGCATCATGGGTAGTCTCTTGGTCTCGAATTTTTCCTTAACTATGCTCACTATTTCTCCCGAACACCCGAGTTGCGTTCGTTGTTGGCAGTCTGCCAGCTACTGCCTTCTAGCTCCTGGCTCCTACGCTTTAACGTTCAACCGCAACGGAGCCCTAGTTTACCCCGCCTTCTCCATCATTGCGAGGGTTACGCTGCGCTTCTCCACCATTTCCCGGGTCACTTCAAACTCCTTGACCTTCTTCTGGCTGGGCAGGTGGTACATCAGGTCCAGCATTAACTCCTCTAGAATCATGCGCAAACCGCGCGCTCCCACCTTGCGGGCCATCGCCTGGCGCGAGATGGCTTTCAGGGCGTCATCGCTGAATTTAAGGCGTACATTCTCGAACTCGAACAGGCGCTGGTACTGCTTGATGATGGCGTTCTTGGGCCGGGTGAGGATTTCGATCAGGGCAAACTCGTCCAGGTCTTCCAATACGCCGACTACGGGCAAACGGCCGACAAACTCGGGAATCAAGCCAAATTTGATCAGGTCTTCCGGTTGGATGTCGCTGAGCAGTTCGAAATTACGTTTGCGGCTGGCGGCTGGAGTTTCTTCCGTCTCGCCCTCTTCGGCTCCGGCCTTGAAGCCTAACGATTTCTTGCCCACGCGCCTGCCGATAATTTTTTCCAGACCGACAAAGGCCCCGCCGCAGATGAACAGGATATTGGTGGTATCCACGGGCGTGAATTCCTGGTGAGGATGCTTGCGCCCGCCCTGGGGAGGCACATTGGCAATCGTCCCTTCCAGGATCTTCAGCAGCGCCTGCTGCACGCCTTCACCGGAAACATCACGCGTGATGGAGGGGTTCTCATCTTTACGTCCGATTTTGTCCACTTCGTCGATATAGATGATGCCGGTCTGGGCGCGTCCGACGTCCCCGTCGGCGGCTTGCAGGAGTTTAAGGATGATGTTCTCAACGTCCTCGCCCACATAGCCAGCTTCGGTGAGGGTGGTGGCGTCCACGATGGCGAACGGAACATCGAGCATGCGGGCCAGGGTCTGGGCCAGCAGGGTCTTGCCCGTCCCCGTGGGACCGATCAGCATGATGTTCGACTTGGCCAGTTCGACGCCGTCCCCGGCGCGCTGGCGGTTCATATAGATGCGCTTGTAGTGGTTGTAAACCGCCACCGCCAGTTTTTTCTTAGTCTGCTCCTGGCCGATGACATACTCGTCGAGGAAGGTCTTCACTTCCTGGGGCTTGGGCAGTTGATTGGGGGTGGTGGTGGGAGGGGTTGCGGTGCGGTCATCTTCCAGGATGGAGTTGCAGACGGCTACGCACTCGTCGCAAATATAAGCCCTGGGATAATCGCTGGGTGATGAAATAAGTTTGGCCACCGCGTCCTGCGACTTATGGCAGAACGAACAGCGCAACATCTCCTCGGTACCAGTCCTGTTTTTCACTCGGCTTTACTCCTTCGTTAACTCTCTCCCTCCCGCTCCAAGCATCTTTTGCCGGGCCGGCGGGACAGATCGTTTCGCGCCGAGACTGATCGGAAACTGATCGGGCGAACCCCGATCATACCTTTATCTCGTCTTATAGATGATATCGTCTATGATTCCGTATTCCTTAGCCTGTTGCGAGTTCATAATGAAGTCGCGCTCCACGTCTTTCTCAACTTTTTCCAGCTTCTGACCGGTGTGCTTTGCCATTAGCTGGTTAGTAATCTCGCGCATACGCAGAATTTCCCGGGCGTGGATGTCGATATCCGTAGCCTGGCCGGACAACCCGCCCATGGAAGGCTGGTGGATCAGAATGCGGGAGTTGGGCAGAGCCAGCCGTTTCTTGGACTCGCCGGCGGCCAGCAGCAGCGCCGCCATGCTGGCGGCCTGCCCGATACAAATCGTGGTCACATCGTTCTTCACATACTGCATGGTGTCGTAAATCGCCATGCCGGCGGTGATCGACCCGCCCGGCGAGTTCACATAGAGCTGGATGTCCTTCTCCGGGTCTTCCTGAGCCAGGAATAGCATCTGCGCAATCACGAGGTTGGCGATGTTGTCGTCGATCGGCGTACCGATGAAAATGATGTTGTCCCGCAGCAGCCGGGAATAGATGTCGTAAGCGCGTTCGCCCCGGCCGGTCTGCTCGATGACCATGGGGACCAGCATCATTTTGGGATCGTTCACATTCACCGTCCACACTCCTGTTCCTGACCGCTAGTTCCGTCTGGGAGGATCGAAAGGTCCGCGTTAAGCGGACTGGCGATATAGAAAATCGAGGGTCTTTTCGCTGCGGATTCTATTTCGGATTCTATCGAGCGCTCCATCACGTGTCAAACGACCCCGGATCTCCTCCGGCGTCTGTTTAGACTGGGTGGCGAGCGCGGCGATCTCCCGATCGATTTCCGCATCGCTGACCTCGATTTTTTCCTCCTCGGCAATCTTGTCCAGCACTAGCGAAGCCTTGACTTCCTGCAGGGCTTGCTCCCGCTGTCCCGCCCGCAAGCGGTTCAAATCCATTTTCTTGATGTCTTCAGCTTTCATGCCCTGCGCTGCCAGGGCGCGCAGGCCGCGTTCCAGACGCACATCGATCTGGCGCTCCACCAGCGCCTCCGGCACTTCGAATGAGCTGCGCTTTACCAGTTCCGCCACCAGCTTGTCCTTGGCCTCATGCTCGGCAGTGTGCTTGCGCTCCGATTCCATGCCTTCGCGAAGGCGCTGGCGGACTTCGTCCAGCGTCTTGAACTCTCCCAGTTGGGTGGCAAACTGGTCATCCAGTTCGGGCAGGCTCTTTTCCTTGATGGCTTGCACCTTGACCGTGTAAGTAAATGTCTTTCCCGCTAGGCGCTGTTCGGTGGCGTCCTGCGCGTAGGTCACTGCAAACACCCGCTCGTCGCCCGCCGAGGCTCCGCGCAAATTTTCAGTGAACTCGGGCATGGTGTTCTTGCCCGCGATTTCGACCAGCACCTCGTCCATGTGCACCGGCTTGCCGTCGCCGTCTTTCGGTTGTCCGTCGAGAGAAACCTGGGCGTAGTCGCCGTCGGCCAGGGCACGGCCTTCTACCGGAGTGAAAGTTGCGTGCTGCTCGCGCACGCCGTTCATAGACTGCTCGACTTCTTCATCCGTGACCGTGATCTCTGGCTTTTCGGCACGCAATTCCTTGTAGCCCTCCACCTTGATCTCAGGCATGACTTCAAAACTGGCCTTGAAGCGCAGCGGCTCGTTGTCCTTCAGGTGGAGGTCGGTGACTTGCGGCTGCGACACCGGGATCAGTCCCTGCTTGTCGGCTTCTTTCCGGAAGTAGCGGGGGACGAGTGCCTCCACTACATCGCTCTTGAGATCTTCAGCAAAACGCTGGCGAATGACCGACGCGGGCACATGGCCGCGGCGGAAGCCGGGGATGCGCGCCAGCTTCTGATATTTCTGGATCAGGGAATTGGTCTCGCGGTTGACTTCCTCGACGGGTATTTCCACCGCGATCTCCCGCCGGGTGCTGCTGCTGGTTTCAGTGGGGCTCACATTTGCCTTTCAGGCTTTGACCGTTCGCACCGTTCCATTTCGGCACTGGACCTTGAGTCGAACAGCACAGGCTGTAATTCTGAGTGTAAAGACTAGACGAGAGCACCGTCAAACTGGCAAGATCGGAATTAGGGTAACAAACGTAACCTCCGCCAGGGGAGTGAAGCGCGTGGGCCCTTCTTCGCGGGCTTTGCGGCCTTCCGCATGCAATGATTCTAATGCCGGCCTGGCTTTCTCGATTGAACCGCGAAGTGATCGCCTGCACACGTTGTCCGCGGCTGGTCGAATATCGGCAGAAAATCGCGCGTGAGAAGCGCCGCGCCTACGTCGATTGGGAGTATTGGGGAAAACCAGTCCCCGGCTTCGGCGATCCTAAGGCGCGCGTCCTGGTGCTCGGCCTGGCGCCCGGAGCCCATGGCTCGAACCGCACCGGACGGCCATTTACCGGCGATGCCTCCGGCAAATTCATGTATCCGATCCTGTATGAGGCCGGGTTCTCGAATCAACCCGACGCCACCAAACGCGATGATGGGCTCGAACTTCGAGACCTCTATATCACCGCCGCGGTCCGTTGCGCCCCGCCCGATAACAAGCCTCGCCCCGAGGAATTGTCCAACTGTGCACCTTATCTTGACCGCGAAGTGGAGGGTCTCGCAAACGTCAGAGTGGTGGTGGCGCTAGGCCGGATTGGGTTCGAGGCCTACCTCAATTATCTGAAGCGCCGCGGTTTGCTGACGAACAAAACTCCTTACCCGTTCCGGCACGGGGCCAGTTACCGGATGCCCGACGGCAAGATATTGCTGGCTTCCTACCACCCCTCGAATCAAAACACACAAACGGGAAAACTGACGCGACAGATGTTCGCCGGCATTTTTCGAGATGCAGCCCGCCTGGCCGACGAGCCGAATGTCGAAAGTAGCCGTTGAGTTAACCGATGATCATATGATTTACTTAATCATGATTAAGTTATCAAATAGGCTTCGGGAGGCCCGTTACTCCGGCTTCCTCCTCGCGGCCATGTTCGTGCTTGGTGTCAACTCTCTGGGGCAGCAGGACCCGGCGCCCACTGCCGCACCCGGCATCCAGGACAACAGTTTTCTGGTGGAGGAGGCCTACAACCAGAACTTCGACGTGGTGCAGCACATTTCCAGCTTCACCCGCTTCTTCGACAGCAAAGACTGGAATTACACCTTCACCCAGGAATGGCCGGTTCCCGGTGACGAACGCCACCAGCTCAGTTACACCCTGGTTGCTTTGCACTCCGGGTCCTTTCCCGGCTCCGGGGCCGGTATTGGAGATGTTTTCCTGAATTACCGTTACCAACTGGTGGGAAGTGGAGAGACCCGGATTGCCTTTGCCCCTCGCCTCAGCCTGATATTTCCGACCGGCGACTCGGCGAAGGCCGGGGCGCGGGCAGTTTCGGGGTGCAGACGAGTCTGCCATTGAGTGTCGTTCTTGCCAAGAAGCTGGTCAGCCACTGGAATGCCGGCGCCACCTTCTTTCCCCACGCCCAGGACGCCTCCGGTGAGAGCAGCGCTACGGCTGGCTACAATTTCGGCCAGAGCTTCATCTGGCTCACTACCGCGCGGTTCAATGTCATGATGGAAACCGTGTTTGTCCGCTCCCAGACCGTGGTTGCAAGTAACCAAACGGAGTGGACCAGTTCACTTTTTCTCAGCCCGGGGATTCGCTGGGCCTACAACTTCAAGAATGGGCTACAGATTGTTCCGGGCATCGGAGTGCCCCTCGGCATTAGGCCGAGCGCGGGTGAAAGGGCCGTTTTTCTCTACCTCAGTTTCGAACATCCCTTTCGCAAGCTGCCGAAGAAGTGAGTTGAGAACTCAGAAGCCCAAGAACACAGGCTCCGGTTCGAGATGAATACCCCAGAGTTCTTCCACGCGCTGCTGAATGTGGTCTTTCAATCCCAGGATGTCGGCGGCGGCGGCGTCTCCGCGATTCACGATGGCCAGGGCATGCTTGCGCGAAATGCCGACGCGGCCGCTGCTGTATCCCTTGCTGAACCCGGAGTGTTCCACCAGCCAGGCAGCAGAAACCTTCCTCTGGACATCGAGTGCGGGATAACTGGGGACATGCAATCCCTTGACCTCGGCGCGCCGTGTCAACTCGGCGTATTGGTCCGGCACGAGTACGGGATTCTTGAAGAACGATCCAGCGCTACGGCAGTCCTCATCCCCCAGGGTGATCAGCATGCCTTTAGCGGCGCGTATCCGGCGCACGGCTTCTCGGGTCCCGGCCAATGAAGGGGAATTCTGAAAGCCCGCAAAATGTTTTTTCAGGTCGGCATACTCGATATGAGCTTCGCCGCCGGGGGCAAGGCCATAAGTCACCCGCAGGATGATGAAGCGTCCGCGTTCGCTGGTGTTGAAGATGCTGGTGCGATATTGAAATCCACAAGCCTCGGCACAGAGTTCGCGAACCTGCCCGTCCTTAAGGTCGAACACCAGCACGGACGCGATGGTTTCGGCAACCTCCTGGCCGTAGGCTCCCACATTCTGCACCGGCGTTCCCCCCACACTCCCGGGAATGCCGCTCAGACACTCGACTCCAGCGCAATTTCTGGCAACGGCGCGGGCGACGAACTTGTCCCACTCTTCACCCGCCCCCACTTTGAACAAAGTTTTCCCATTTTCCTCGCGCTGGTCGATTCCGGAGATCGCGAGTTTCAGGACTAGGCCGGGCCATCCGGCGTCCGAGATTACCAGATTACTGCCGCCGCCCAGCACAAATAGGGGAAGGTTCCGGGAGCGTGCGAAGCTGACCGCGTCGGACACCTCGGTGACGGATTTCGGCTCTGTGAAAAAGCGCGACGGGCCCCCCACTTTGAGGGTTGTAAGCGGCGCCAGCGGCACGTTTTCCAGAACCATCATAATGGTATGATGGCTTCACTATATACGACCTGTAGAGGCGCTGGTTGCAGCCTCCGCGCGTACGTCAGGACATATCCTGCTGTGACTTGCGCCGCTCGAATCCTGAGATTTGGCGTATTAGAATGACCCTGAGGAGATGAAATGTATCCAGATATGATGGTGGTTCCGATGCGCGAGGAGTTGACCCGTCTCGGTATTGAGGAACTACGCAGTGCCGCTGAGGTCGATCGCGCCCTATCCAATCAACCGGGCACTACCTTGGTAGTGGTGAACTCCATTTGCGGATGCGCGGCTGGCCGCATGCGTCCGGCGGTCCGCGCCGCGTTGCAGCACTCCAGCCGGCCGGAGAGGTTGTTCAGTGTGTTTGCCGGTCAGGACAAAGAAGCGACCGACCGAGCCCGCTCTTATTTTGCAGAATACCCACCGTCTTCGCCTTCGATTGCCCTGCTGCGCGACGGCAAGGTTGTCCACATGATGCAGCGCAGCGATATCGAACATCGCGAAGCTGTGGATATCGCCGCCGAGCTGAAGAAAACATTCGATAAGTTCTGCGCCAAACCCGCCCCGGTCGGGTAGGGCGATCCTTCTGCTTGAATCACATATGAACACGTAGGGGCAGGTGCCCCAACTGCCCTCCGGAGCGAAGCTCCGCAACTTGCCCGAGATTGTGGTGTCTTGATGAAGACCCTGGGGCGAGCCTTGCTCGCCTGCCCGGACGAGGGCGTCCGGGCCTACGTCGTCAGAAGCGGAACTTGCCTCCCCGGCAACCATCCGCTAGTCCGGGGCTTGGGAATTTCGCACGGCGCGGAATGTCATCTCCTGTGCGCGGCTTCGAATGCGCCGCTTCCAAGCATAAAACAGTCCGGCATAGGTGTCGGTAATGTACGCGTCGGGCGGGATGTCCAGGAGTCGGGCAGTCCGGTCAATCCAGCGCGCCGAGCCTTCAATCTCACCGAAGAAGCCGATGGGGGTTTCATCCAGGACCACGTGGCCCTTGCCGTCGCTCCACTCCGCGCGAAACTTTTCATAGCGGAAGGAAGGCAGGTAACCCAGTGCCTGCAGGATCTTGTGAAACTGTTCGCCGTTTTCAATTCTGGTTTCCGTTTCGATCCGGGTCTTGTGCCGCCCGACGGTCCCCCTGGCTTTGTGAGTCAGCAGCCAACTGGCCCCATACTTGCGCAGGCGCAGCAGTTCGCCACGCCTGCGCAGTTTCTGGCCGGGGAGATCGTACAGAGTGTTGCTCTCGTGCGTGCGCCGCGTCACCTGGCGGAAGCGGGCGGACCGCAGCCTTCGCACCAGAGCGCGAACATCATCCACACGAAACTTGATCTCGATTTCCTTCGACATGACTAAGGGCGTCGGACCTCGGCCCCTCCCAAGTGGCTCTGGCTAAGGTCTGAGGTCCGAGGCCTGGCGTCCCTTCTATGAAAATGTGGGCAGCTTTATTAAATCATCGCGAGGGACCGGTTCGAGCGGATTTCCCGCCTTGCGCCAGGCTGCCAGTCCGCCCACGATCACGAACGCGCTGAAGCCTTCTTCCCGCAGCATATGCGCCACCCGGGCGCTGGTCGCTTCGCGTGCTCAAGTACAGTAGACGAAAATGTCCTTGTCCTTGGGTATGTTTTGGAGTTCTTCCTTCAGGTTGTTCGGCTCCAGACGGATCGATCCCTTGATGCGCGCGGTGCTGGCATCGTAATAGCCGTGACTGCGCACATCGATAAGCAGGATTTTGTCTTTGTCCTCCGACGCCAGCCGGCGGGTTACTTCCTCCACCTGTATGCGGGGCACAACTCTGTAAACAATGTGCTTGCGGTAAAGCCAGACCCGGTACAGGGCATAACCGATAAGTGCGAGAACCGTCACCCCCTCGACGGCACGGCCGGCGGTTTGAAAGCCGCGCATCACAGAAACCAGAAAATCGCGGAACAGGAATCCGACGGCCACATAAGTCGTGGCGTACAGGGTCGCTCCGGCGAGATCAAGCCGGAGGAAAGTGTCGAGTGGCATCCTCATGCTTCCCGCCAGGGGCGGCGCCATGGTGTTGATTCCGGGAATGAATTTGGCGAAAACCAGAGTGGCCTTGCCGCGTTTATAGAACGACTCGGCCGATCGCAGAATGCAGGTTTCGGGGTTGACCGAGAGTTTGCAGAGAAAGCCAAGCAGGCCCCATCCCATATATCGTCCGGCTACGAACAGCACGCAGTCGCCCAGCAGCATGGCGAGCAGCGCCAGCAATAGAAGCCTGCACACACTGAGCGCCCCGGCGCCTGCAGCCGCGCCGCCCGCCACCAGCGCCACGGCTGCGGGAACAGGCAACCCTAGAGCTTCGGCGAGGACGATAACGAACACCAGGATGTATCCGTGGTGTGCGATGAGTGAAAGTAGTTGTTGCATTCATAGGCCGGTTTCCGGCTGCGTTAGTATAAAGAAAAAGGGCGGCCTTTGCCGCCCTCGGTAGTTTCGCTTCAGCAACCGCTACTTCTGTTGTCTGTCTTTCCGGCCTTCAGCATCTTGACGCTCATGACGTGAATCTGGTCCTTGTCGGCGTACACGTGGGCGCTCACTTCGACGTGATGGCCTTCATGTCCCTTCAGGGCCTCCGGATTGACCACGTCCCACGACTTCTTGTCCTTGTCGGAGACAAAAGTTAATTTGTCACCTTCCGCCTTCACCGTTCCCTTGATGTTCTTCAGCGGGGCGGGGGCTGCCTTGGTCGTTCCATTGTCTTTTGACATGTCTTGAGCGAAACCCGCCACCGCCAACATGACGGAAAGAGACAGTGCGAGAACCAATAGTTTCGTCATAGTTCAAACTCCTCCTGGGTTGAGCTCTGGATGTTCAGCAGATGCCTGTGAGATGTACGACCCAGGGGGTGAGATGGATTTCCTCGCTGTGGCGATCAGAGTTTATTTAGGATTGCTGGTCCGGAGGCCAGGAGTGGCACGTCCAGGAGTTCAAGTGGGGGACTAAGGCCCGCCACCTAACCCATCAGGCCTGCTACTTTTCCCTGGCTACCACAAAATCCGGCGCCCACAGCAGGGCCCGCTTGAATTCGCTGTCAGGGAAACTGCAGATTGCGTTTCGCGCCAGAGTGGCGTACTGCAGGGCCCGCGCGTTGGCCGCTTCGAGCGATCCATAGCGCTCCAGAATCGCAATGATTTCGCGATGGGTAACTCCGTCGAAGGCGCGCTCTTGCACCACGGTTTCGATCATCTTGCGTTCGCGCGGCGTGCAGCGCTCCAGGGCGTGGATTACCGCCATGGTGACTTTTCCCTCCCGCAGGTCGCTGGCTACGGGCTTGCCCAGGACCCTCTCCGAGGCGGTCAGGTCGAGCACGTCGTCCACGATCTGAAATGCCATCCCTAGGTCGCGTCCGTACTGTCCCAGGCTCTCTTCCTGGTCAGGAGTGGCCCCTCCCAAAATTGCGCCCATCCGCATGCACACCGAGAAGAGGCAGGCCGTCTTGCGGAAGATCAAATCAAAATGCTCGTCGAGCGAAATGAGCTTGCCCAGCTTTTCCATCTGCAACAATTCGCCCTCGACCATCTGCTGGGTCAACTCGATCAGGGTGTCGAGAATGCGGAAGTTGCGCTCCTGCACAGCGACCCTGAAGGCCTGCATGTAGAGCCAATCGCCGGCCAGCACGCACTTGGAATTGCCCCATTGCGTGTTGGCCGCAGGCCGACCCCGGCGGGTCTGGGCTTCGTCGATAATGTCGTCGTGTACCAGGGTAGCGGTGTGAATGATCTCAACCACGGCGCCCAGGCGAATGGCGCCGCGTCCCTGGTAGTTGAACAACTTCGCGGCCAGCAGCAACAGCGCGGGACGGATGCGCTTGCCTCCGCCGTTGCGCAGGTATTCGCCGATTTCGGTGATGGCTTCCACGCCCGAAACCGTGTCCCGCCCGAACTCGCGTTCGATAGCGGCCAGGTCCTCGCGCAGAAGCTCGAAGAATTCTTTTCCGTTGATAGCGGCGGGAACGCTCAAGGTTGAGTTCCTAGGAATCCGGCATCTTCTTCTTTACCACGGAGACACTGAGAAACGGAGAAAACACGAGGCGTGACCTTGCTGGAACTGGCAGGCTGATCTGCCTTATCCGATTGGCTTTCCATGCGTTGCATTCTCAGTGTCCCGGTGTCTCCGTAGTCGATGGTTAATTTGTCCGGTAGTTCGTAAACTGCATGTCGATTCCGAAATCCTGCTGTTTCAGCAAGGCGATGACCGCCTGTAAAGTATCGCGGTCCTTGCCACTCACCCGCACCAGATCTCCCTGAATCGATGCCTGCACTTTGTTTTTCGACGTCTTGATCAATTTCACAATTTCTTTGGCTTTTTCCATCGGGATACCCTGCTGCAAGGTGATCCTCTGCTTGGCGGTGCCGCCGAAGGCCAATTCGATGGCGCCGTGGGTCAAGCCTTTCAGCGGCACGCCGCGTTTCGCCAGCTTTTGTTGCAGTACATCGCTCACTGACTTCAGTTTATATTCGTCGATCGAGTGCAGGACGATCGCATCTTTACCCTCAAGCTCGATTTTGGACTTGGAGTCCTTCAAATCGAAGCGGGTATGAATTTCTTTCGTCGCCTGCTGGATGGCGTTTGAGACCTCTTCCAGGTTGATCTTGCTGACGATGTCGAAAGTGTTTTCGGGCATGTTCGTCGCGCCTTCTGAAAACTATGAAAATGTAACCTCTGAGGTTATCAGAAGAAGCGCTTTCAGCGCCCTAGTTCTTTGTCTTGGCGGTGCCTGATTGTGGGGGGCTCTGCGTGCTTTGCGGCTCCTTTGCGCGCTTAGCGGCACTTTTCTCAGTCTAGTTTGAAAAAAGTGTAGAAGTTCACGGCGGTTTGCCTGCCGACCTCTTCCGTCGAGAGCCCTCGTAGCTCGCCCAGTTGCCGGGCAACTTCCTTTACAAACAATGGCTCGTTGCGTTTGCCGCGGTGCGGCACCGGTGCGAGAAAGGGCGAGTCGGTCTCGATCAGCATGCGTTCGAGCGGCACTTCCCTGGCGGCATCGCGGATGGGCTGCGCCTTGGGGAAGGTTATATTCCCGGCAAAGGAAATCATGAAGCCAAGATCGAGCGCCCGTTTGGCGTAAGGCCAAGTCCCAGTGAAGCAATGCAGAATTCCTCCCAGCCTGCCGGTTCGCCAATGTTGTTCCAACAGATCGAGGCAGTCATCCCAGGCGTTCTCGCTGCCGGCGGAGGGGCGGCAGTGAATGACGATTGGCAGTCTAGCCGCTCGCGCCAACTCCATCTGCCGCAAGAAGACCTGCTGCTGCAGTTCGCGCGGAGAGTGGTCGTAAAAGTAATCGAGCCCGATTTCTCCCCAGGCGATGACTTTGGGCCGTGTCGCCAGTTGTTCAAGCTCGCGAAAGTCGGCATCGGTCGCCAGTTTGGCTTCATGGGGGTGGATCCCGATAGTGGCCAGGATGAATTCGTGACGTTCGGCCAGCTGAATACCGCAGTCCAGCGAGCCCGGCCCAGTTCCGCTGCCAATGGCGACGATCTTCTCAATGCCGCCATCCCGCGCCCGCGCAATCACCAGTTCGCGATCGGCGTCGAACTGCTCCATGTTGAGATGGGCGTGGGAATCTATGAACACGGTCGTTGGTCGTTGGTCATTGGTCGTTGCCAGTGTCTGTCTGGGGACGGGCCCGTCCAGGCCGAGCGAAGCTCGGTAAGCTCTTCTACCGATGAAGAGCCCGCCTACTTCAACCTGGTGCCTACTGGCACATCCTCGAGGAACGACGCCAGCACCGGCTTCCCGCCCTCTGGCGAAGCGGCAACAATCATTCCATTCGATTCCAGCCCGCGCAATTTCCGCGCCGCCAGGTTGACGACAATTACGACCTTGCGCCCCACCAGCGTCTCCGGCGCATACGCTTCCGCGATGCCAGCCACCACTTGCCGCACTTCCGTTCCGAGATCAACTTCCAGGCGCAACAACTTGTCGGCGCCTTTTACCTTTTCGGCGACTTTCACCTGGCCCACACGCAGTTCGACTTTGGCGAAGTCTTCAATGCTGATCCTTCCGTCGGGCACGGTGGCGGCGGGCTTTGATGCCGGGGTGGTCGTCGGTGCTACGGGCGCGGAGGGTTTTTCTTCCGTCGCCAGTGTGGCGCTGCGTCCCTGCTCTTCCATTTGCTGCATCCTTTCAATCGTGCTTTTGTCGGCGCGCGGAAAGACGGACTGAACCTCGCCAAGCCGGGTGCCCAACTTGAGCTGTCCCCACTGCAGGTCCGACAGCGGGAACTTTCGGATATCGCCCAGCCCCAACTGACCCCAGATCTTCGCCGTGGCTACGGGGATCACGGGGTGCGCGAGTGCGGTCACGATGCGCAAGGCCTCGGCGCTGGTGTAGAGAATGGTGGCGAGGCGGGAACGGCTTTCGTCGTCCTGTTTCTCGCCCAGTGCCCAGGGCTGGGTCTCGACGATATATTTGTCCACCGCCCCCACCAGGCTCCAGGCCACTTCCAGGGCCCGCGAAAACTGGAACTGATCAAACAGACGATTGAATTCCGCGATCGTCTGCCGGGCCGTGTCGGCAATGGCGTTCTCTTCCACGGTGAGGGTTGCGGCGCGCGAGGGATAAGGCACTTCGCCCTTGAAATAGCGTGTGATCATGGTCAACGTCCGGCTGGCCAGATTGCCCAGCCCGTTGGCCAGGTCGGAGTTGTAACGCTGCACCAGCGCGTCGAAGGAAAACGACCCGTCCTGCCCAAAGACGATTTCGCGCAGCAGAAAGTAGCGCAAGGCGTCGGAGCCGAGCACGTCGAGAATGGTCTCCGTGCGCACGATATTGCCGCGCGACTTCGACATCTTATTTTCTTCGAACAGCAGCCAGCCGTGCGCCAAGATCCTCCGCGGCAAGGGCAACCCGGCGGCCATCAGAAACGCCGGCCAATAAACGCAGTGGAAGCGCACGATTTCCTTGCCGATCATCTGCACGTCGGCGGGCCAATACTTGTCGTATTTCGCCGTGTCGTCCGACCCATAACCCAGCGCGGTGATGTAGTTTGCGAGCGCATCCCACCAGACATAGATGACGTGCTTGGGATCGTCAGGCACCGGAATGCCCCAGGAGAGAGTGCTGCGGCTGACCGAAAGGTCGCGCAGGCCAGAGCGCACGAACGACATCACCTCGTTGCGTCGCGTCTCCGGACGGATGAAGTCAGGCTGGCCAGTGTACAACTCGAGCAGTTTGTCCTGGAAGGCCGACAGCTTGAAGAAATAGTTTTCTTCTTTCACGGTTTCCGTTGGGCGTCCACATTCGGGGCAGGGTGCGCCGGGCCCGACCACGTCCACGTACAGTTCGTCAAAGACGCAATACTGGCCGCTGTAGCTGCCTTTGTAGATGTAACCGTTGTCGCGAATCCGCTTCCACAGTGCCTGCACACCCTGCCGGTGCCGATCGGAGGTGGTGCGAATGAAATCGTCATAAGTCAGGCCCATCCGGTCCCACAGCGAACGGAACTCGGCGGAAACTTCGTTGGTGAGCTGCTGCGGAGTCTTTCCCGCGGCCTGAGCCGCGCGCTCGATCTTCTGCCCGTGCTCGTCGGTGCCGGTGAGAAAGTAGGTGTCAAAGCCCATCAAGCGCTGGCGCCGGGCAATAGTGTCGCAGGCAATCGTGGTGTAGGCGTGTCCGATGTGGGGACGCGCATTCACGTAGTAGATTGGGGTCGTGATGTAGAACTTTTTGCTCATTTCGTCTCTTAAGGTTGGCCCTGGCAGCGCGGGTCTCTAACTTCGCCGGCCCTTCAAATAGGCTTCCATAGCCTCATTCATGACGCGCTTCAGCGGCACGTGGTGTTCGGCGGCGATCTTCTTGCAATCTTCGTACTCCGGCGCGTAGTTGGTGACCGTGCCATTCATGCTGGCAATCTTCAAGCGGATGTCTCCCCAGCGAGTCACTACATTGATCCACTTCCGCGCCAGGGTTTGACGCTGCTCCTGGCGACACCGCACCCCCAGCGTGCTGGTTTCCGTGAAAATGATCTGGGTCAGCCGAGAAGCGTCTTCCGACCTCGACAACACGCTCAGCAACATCCCCGGCCGGTTCTTCTTCATCTGCACCGGCACGGCAAAAGTATCGAGGGCTCCGGCTTCGAGCAGACGCTCGATCACATAGCCGAATACCTGTGGATTCAGATCGTCAAGATTGGCCTCGAGCACACAGATGGTTTCCTGCGAACTGGTCTCCGCCAATCCCGCATGCGATTCGCCGATGGTCAGGCGCACGACGTTGGCGTGCCCGGGAGAGTCGCGGGTGCCTGCGCCGTATCCGGATTTCTCAATCGTCATCGCCGGAAACGGCGCGAATCGTTTGGCCAGCGTTTTGACAATTGCTGCTCCTGTCGGCGTGACCAGTTCCACCTGAATGCCCGA
>Ga0335085_10007143_pt1 | contig 17437 bp, 15 predicted proteins | sample Lox_Sample_45_FD_206712 | JGI IMG/M metagenome (GOLD analysis project Ga0335085, IMG submission 206712) | Soil microbial communities from Loxahatchee National Wildlife Refuge, Florida, United States - Lox_Sample_4.5 | ecosystem: Environmental > Terrestrial > Soil > Wetlands | place: USA...
TCGTCACCACGTACCCGCGCCTCTGGAAGGAAATCGGGGAGACGATCAAGCTGCTCGACCGGATGCCCCGTCAGGTCCTGATCGAGGTGCTCGCCGCGGAGGTGGCGCTGAACGACAACACCAAGCTAGGGATCGAGTGGGCGGTGCGGAGCGGGAACTTCGATGCGATCTCCTCGCCGTCGGGCAACCTGCCGGGCCGGCCGCCGCGCAGCCTGATTCCTCTCGGGGGGCTCGTTCCCCCCGGGCTCAGCCTGTTCGCCTTCGCGACCGACAAGTTCCTGGCGGCGCTGAACGCGCTGGCCAGCGAGAACAAGGTCAACGTGCTCTCGAATCCCTCGATCATGACCACCGAGAACAAGAAGGCGGTCATCAACGTGTCGACGTCCGTGCCCATCGTGACCTCGCAGCAGGTTCCCGTCGCGACGGGCGGCACCACCGGCAACTCGATCACCCAGACCGTCGAGTACAAGGACGTGGGCGTCATCCTCACCGTCACTCCGCGGATCGGCGAGCAGGGCACGGTGGCGCTCGACGTCCGGCAGGAAGTCAACCAGGTCGGCGCCACGGAGCCCCCACCGATCAACTCGCCGCGCTTCAGCAAGCGCGAGGCCGAGACCTCCGTCGTGCTGCTGAGCAACCAGACGCTGATCCTCGGAGGCCTCATCCAGACCCGGCGCACGAACACCCGCATCGGCATCCCCGGGCTCAGCCGCATTCCGATTCTCGGCCTGCTCTTCGGCTCCCAGGAAGAGCTGATCGAGAAGACCGAGCTCGTGCTCGTGATCACGCCGCGCGTCGTGGGGACGGCGCTCGAGGCCGCGCGCATCACCGAGGAGATGCGGCGGGCCACCCCCGAGCTGGAGGAGTCCATACGCCGGGCTCCGCGCCCCCCCGCGCCGGCGCCGCGCTGATTCCCCGGCCGGGCCTATTGACAACCCGGCCGGGCGGTTGTAGGTTGCGCCCCACTCTCTCGTCATCCGAACTGTCCGGCCCTCAGGGGAACGAATGCCCTGGAGTGGATCCCTGGACAACCTTTCGGGACGGACGTGGGTCGAAGAGGCCGGCGTGGAGGCCTGCGCCGGGCTCCCGGGTCGATCGCGGGCCGGCGGTGTCGCGTGGCCCTCCTGAGCCTCGACGGCGTCCACCTGCAGTTCGGCGGCGTGACGGCCCTGGCCGGCGTCAGCGTCGAGGCGCACCCGCAAGACTTCCTCGCCATCATCGGGCCGAACGGCGCCGGGAAGACCAGCATCTTCAACTGCATCAGCGGCATCTACACGCCCACCAAGGGGCGCATCCGGTTCGACGGGCAGGACATCACCGAGATCGCCCCGCACCGGCGCGCCCGGCTCGGCATCGCGCGCACCTTCCAGAACATCGCCCTCTTCAAGGGCATGAGCGTGCTCGACAACATCAAGATCGGCCGCCACGTCCATCTCCGGGCCGGCGTCCTCGCCGCCGGACTCTACTACGGCAAGGCCGCCCGCGAGGAGCGCGAGCATCGCGCGACCATCGAGCGGGAGATCATCGATCTGCTCGAGCTGCAGGACATCCGGCACAAGATCGTCGGCACGCTGCCCTACGGTCTGCAGAAGCGGGTGGAGCTGGCGCGGGCCCTCGCCCTCGACCCGACGCTGCTGCTGCTCGACGAGCCCACCGCCGGCATGAACGCGGAAGAGACCGAGGACATGGTGCGGTTCGTCCTCTACGTCAAGCAGGTGAAGCGCCTCGCGGTGGTGATGATCGAGCACGACATGGGCGTCGTCATGGACATCTCCGACCGGGTGGTCGTGCTCGACTTCGGCCGGAAGATCGCCGAAGGCACGCCGGCCGAGGTGCAGAAGGACGACGCGGTGATCAAGGCGTACCTGGGCGAAGCGCTGGAGACGGTGTAGGCGGCCATGGAACCCGCGAGCGACAGGGCGCACGGCACGTTCCCGGGTCGGCTCGCGGAGCAGGCCCGGCGGCGTCCCGGCGGGGTCGCGCTGCGGGAGAAGAAGTACGGGATCTGGCAGGAGGTGACGTGGGGCCAGTACGCGGCCCACGTCCGGGCGCTGGCGCTCGGCCTCGAGCATCTCGGGCTGCGGCGTGGCGACACGGTGGCGGTCATCTCCGGCAACCGACCCGCCTGGCTCTACGTGGAGCTGGCCGCGCAATCGATCGGAGCCGTCCCGCTCGGGATCTTCGTGGACGCGCCGCCCGAGCAGATCCGCCGCGTCCTCGAGCACAGCGAGGCGCGGATCGTGCTGGCCGAGGACCAGGAGCAGGCCGACAAGGTCGTCGGGGTGCGCGAGAGCCTGCCGCGGCTCGAGCGGATCATCGTGGACGACATGCGCGGGCTCGAGACGTACCAGGACCCCATGATCGAGAGCCTCGACCGGGTCGAGACGGTCGGCCAGAACATCGACGCGGGGGACCGGGAGCGGTACGAGCGGCTGCTGGCCCAGGGCCGTCCGGACGATGTGGCGCTCCTCTCCTATACCTCGGGCACGACGGGCCTCGCGAAGGCCGCGATGATCAGCCACGCCAATCTCCTCGCCATGGCCGCGGGTGTCACCGAGGTCGATCCGGTGCGGGCGGGCGACGAGATCGTCTCGTTCCTGCCCTTCGCCTGGGTCGGCGAGCAGCTCATCAGCGTGGCGATGGCGCTGCACGTGGGCGCCACCGTGAACTTCCCGGAAGAGCCGGAGACGGTCCGCGAGGACCTGCGCGAGATCGGGCCGCACGTGATGATCGCGCCGCCCCGCTTCTGGGAGGCGATGTGCTCGGAGTACCAGGTCAAGATCAGCGACGTCGGGATGGCGAAGCGTCTGGCCACGCGCGCCGCCCTCGCGCTCGGCGAGCGGGCCGCCGCCCGCGAGCGCGACGGCGGGTCACTCGGCTGGCTCGCCCGGCTGCAGCGCCGGCTCGCGTGGGCGCTGGCGTTCCGCTCGCTGCTCGACAAGCTCGGGCTCGCCCGCATTCGGCGCGCCTATACCGGGGGAGCACCCCTGGGCCCGGAGATCTTCGCGTTCTTCCGGGCCATCGGCCTGAATCTCAAGCAGGTGTACGGGCAGACCGAGACGTCCGGGATCTGCTTCGTTCACCCGGACAGCGAGGTCCGGGCCGCGACGGTGGGCAAGCCGACCCCGGGCACGCGCGTGCGGATCGCGGAGAGCGGCGAGATCCTCGTGGCGGGCGAGAGCGTTTTCCTGGGCTACTACAAGAACCCGGAGGCCACCGCCCGGGCCCTCGAGGACGGCTGGCTGCGCACCGGCGACGCCGGGTTCCTCGACGAGCGCGGCCACCTCGTGATGATCGACCGCGTCACCGACGTGCTGAAGATGGCGGACGGCTCCCGCTTCTCCCCGGCCCTCATCGAGAACAAGCTGAAGTTCAGCCCCCACATCCGCGAAGCGGTGGTCGTCGGCGAGGAGCGACCGTATGTGGTCGCGCTGATCCAGATCGACATGGGCAACGTCGGGAACTGGGCGGAGGCCCGCCGGCTGCCCTTCACCACGTTCAAGGATCTCTCGGGCAAGCCGGAGGTGGCGGCGCTGATCGGGGAAGCGGTGGCCCGGGTCAACGAGGGTCTTCCCGACGGGGCCCGGATCCGGGAGTTCGCGCTGTTCGATAAGGAGCTCGACGCCGACGACGAGGAGCTGACCCGGACGCAGAAGGTCCGGCGCGCCACTGTCCTGGCCAAGTACCGGGACATGGTCGAGCGGCTCTACGCCGGGACGGCGGCGGGCCTCGCGGGAGGGCGGTGAGGGGACGACGATGGGCGACCAGATCGTCTTCATGCTCCAGCTGATCATCACGGGCGTGGCGGTGGGCGGCGTGTACTCGCTGATGGCGCTGGGGTTCGTGCTGATCTTCAAGGCCTCCAGCGTCGTGAACTTCGGACCGGGTGAGCTGGTGCTGTTCGGCGCCTACATCGCCTGGGCCACCATCCTGCCCATGAAGCTACCCCTCTACGTGGCGCTGCCGCTGACCCTCGTGGTGGCGATCTTGCTCGGGCTGGTGATCGAGCGGGGTGTGCTCCGCCCCCTCATCGGCGAGCCGATCATCTCGGTGATCATGGTCACCTTCGGCGTGGCCAGCGTGATCCGAGGCTTCCTCAACATGACCTGGGGCAGCGACACGCGGCCGTTCCCGGTGCTGTTCTCCCCGGAGCCGTTCCACCTCGGGCCGGTGCCGGTGTCCCCGGTGCACCTGTGGAGCTTCGTGGGCGTGCTCATCCTGCTCGCCGGGTTCTCCCTCTTCTTCAAGTTCTCGCTCACCGGCATGGCCATGCGGGCCACCGCGGACAACCAGCAGGTCGCCCAGTCCCTGGGCGTGAGCGTCAAGTGGGTGTTCGCCCTGTCGTGGTGCATCGCCACCGTGGTGTCGACCCTCGGCGGGATCATCCTCGGCAGCGTGCGCGGCGGGGTGGACTTCTCGCTCGCCGATCTCGGACTCAAGGTGTTCCCGGTGGTGATCCTGGGCGGGCTCGACAGCGTCGCGGGCGCGATCATCGGGGGTGTGCTCATCGGGGTGCTGGAGAACCTCTCGGGCGGGTACCTCGATCCGGTCATGGGCGGCGGGGTCAAGGAGGTGGCGCCGTTCGTGGTCCTGGTGATCATCCTGATGCTGCGGCCCCACGGTCTCTTCGGCAAGGTCGAGATCGAGCGCGTCTGATGCAGTGCGGCGGATTCCGGATCAGCTATCGCTCGGACGAGCGGATCTTCGACACGGCCCTGCCGATCGTGGGGGTGGTCCTTCTCGTCGCGGCGCTCGCGGTCGTGCCCCGGTTCGCCACCACGTACTGGCTCGACGTGATGAACCGGATCGGCATCGCGATCATCGGGGCGCTGGGTCTCAACATCCTGGTCGGCTACACCGGACAGATCTCGATCGGCCACGCCGCGTTCCTGGCCGTGGGCGCCTATGCCACCGCGATCCTCGAGATCAACGCGGGGCTGCCATTCTACCTCGCGATCCCGCTGGCCGCGCTGATCGCCTCGGGATTCGGCCTCGTCTTCGGCATCCCGTCCCTGCGGCTGAAGGGCCTCTACCTGGCCATCGCCACGCTCGCCGCACACTTCATCACCTCGTACGGCATCATCCACTGGGAGAGCCTGACGAAGGGCGTGCTGGGCCTGATGGTACCCCCCGCCACCGTGTTCGGCATCCCGCTCGACTCGGACGGCCGGATCTACTACCTCATCTTCGCGCTGGTGATCCCGGCCACGTTCTTCGCCAAGAACCTGTTCCGGACCAAGATCGGCCGGGCGTTCATCGCGATCCGGGACCGCGACGTGGCGGCGGGGGTCATGGGAGTCAGCCTGTATCGCTACAAGCTCCTCGCCTTCGTGATCAGCTCGTTCTACGCGGGCATGGCGGGCGGATTGATGGCGCACCACTCCCGCATCCTCTTCCCCGACGCCTTCACCCTGCTGGTGGCGATCGACTACCTCGCGATGATCATCATCGGGGGCCTCGGCAGCATCCTCGGCGCCATCTTCGGGGCGGTCTTCATGACCCTGCTGCCCGAGGTGCTCAAGCTGAGCGCGACGTCGCTGACCGGGGTGTACCCGAACGCCTTCGGTCTCATCGCCTCGACGCGAGACATCGTCTTCGGCCTCGCGGTCATCCTGTTCCTGATGTACGAGCCCCTGGGACTGGCGCGCATCTGGCTGCGGGTGCGCAGCTACTGGAAGCTGTGGCCGTATGCGTACTGAGCCCCACCACTCACGTTCTCCGAAGGAGGGCCCCATGAGCTACGCGCGTGATCTCCTCGTCCGGATCGTCCTCATCGGCCTGTTCGTCGTGGGTCTCGGCGCGTCGCCGGGCGAGGCCCAGGGGGTCATCAAGATCGGCAACCTCGTGGACCTCACCGGCCCCACCTCCGACCAGGGCAAGGACATCGCCCAGGGCCGGATCGACGCCGTGCAGTACTTCAACGAGCGCGGCGGCGTCAACGGTAAGAAGGTGGAGCTGGTCAGCGTGGAGTACGGCTTCCAGCCGCCCCGGGCGGTGGCCGCCTACAAGCGGTTCGTCGAGGAAGACAAGGTTCTCCTCGTGCTGGGCTACGGGACGCCGGACACCGAGGCCCTGCGCCCCTACATCACCAAGGACAAGATCCCGTACGTGTCCGGGTCGTACTCGGGGCATCTCACCGATCCGCGCCAGACCCCGTACAACTTTCCGGGCGGCATCGACTACACGAGCCAGATCCGCATCTTCCTCAACTACGTGAAGGAGACGTGGAAGGACACGAGCCGCAAGCCGCGCGTGGCCTTCATCTTCGCCGACAACGCCTACGGGCGGGCGCCCATCGAGGCGGGGCGTCTCTACGCCAAGGAGATCGGCGTCGATCTGGTGGACGAGGAGATCATCCCGACCGTCCTGACCGACGCGACCTCGCAGCTCCTGACTATGAAGAAGAAGGACCCGGACTACGCGTACATCAACACGAACACCCAGTGGGTCCCGGTGGTGCTGAAGGACTCCTACAAGCTCGGCCTCAAGACCAAGTACGTCGTCAACAACTACGGGATCGACGAGCGGACCCCGAAGCTGGCCGCCGAGGCCGCCGAGGGCGTGATGGGCATCCAGGACGTTGCGTACTGGGGCGAGAACGTGCCGGGAATGAAGACCCTCATGGAGTTCCACCAGAAGCACCACCCCGGCGACACCCACGCCTCGCCGTACATGCGCGGGTGGCTCTGGGTGATCGTGTCGGTCGAGGCGATGAAGCGGGCGGGCGACAACCCGACCGGGGAGTCGATCAAGAAAGCGCTCGAGAGCCTGAAGGACTTCGACACCTGGGGGATCACCCCGCCGTTCTCCTACACCAACGAGGACCATCGCCCGACCAACCGGGCCCGGCTGGTGATGATCCAGGGCGGCAAGATCGTGCAGATGAAGGAGGTCTCGGTCGAGCGGGACATGAAGTGGATCGGGAAGTAGATGCTGCGTCTGAACAACGTCCAGGTCATCTACAGCGACGTCATCCTCGTCCTGAAGGGCCTATCGCTCGAGGTGCCGGACGGGCAGATCGTGGCCCTGCTGGGCGCCAACGGGGCGGGCAAGACGACGACGCTGAAGGCGATCTCGGGCCTGCTCAAGACCGAGGACGGCGCGGTCACCGACGGCAGCATCGAGTTCATGGAGCGCCGGATCGACGGGCGCGACCCGGACGCGATCTGCCGGCTGGGGATCGTGCAGGTGATGGAGGGGCGAAAGGTTCTCGAGAGCATGACCGTCGAGGAGAACCTGCGCATCGGCGGATACTCGCGGCGGGACCCCGAGGGGGTCCGGCGCGACATGCAGATGGTCTACGAGTACTTTCCCCGCCTGATCGAGCGCCGGGAGCAGCTCGCCGGCTACCTGTCGGGCGGCGAGCAGCAGATGCTGGTGATCGGGCGCGCGCTGATGGCCAAGCCGCGCCTGCTGCTGCTCGACGAGCCGTCGCTCGGCCTCGCGCCATTGCTGGTGCGTGAGATCTTCTCGATCATCCAGAAGATCAATCAGGAGCGTGGCACCACGTTCCTGCTCGTCGAGCAGAACGCCCAGATCGCGCTCGGCATCGCCGACTACGGGTACATCATGGAGAACGGCCGGGTCGTCCTCGACGGCCCGGCCGACAAGCTCCGCGGCAACGACGACGTGCGGGAGTTCTACCTGGGCCTCAGCGAGGCGGGCCGCCGCAAGAGCTTCCGCGAGGTGAAGTTTTACAAGCGACGCAAGCGGTGGGTGTTCTAGCCGGCCCCCGGATTGCTCGCGCGATCGCGGCTCTGGCGCCTCGATCGGTCAGGATCACCCTCCCTTGAGCCGCGGATCCAGCAGGTCGCGCAGCGCGTCGCCCAGCATGTTGAAGCCGAAGACGGCGAGCGACAGGGCCACCGCGGGCCAGATGGCCAGCCACGGGGCCCGGTACATGTGGTCGAGGCCGGCCAGGGAGAGCATGCCGCCCCAGGTCGGATAGGGCGGCGGCACGCCTAAGCCCAGGAACGACAGGCTCGCCTCGGTGAGGATCACGGTGGAGAGCCCGGTGGTGGCGACCACGATGATCGTGGGCATGACGTTGGGCAGGATGTGGATCAGCGCGGTGCGGAGGTGGCCGGCGCCGAGGGCCTGGGCGCTCTCCACGAAGGTGTGCTCCTTCACGAGCAGGGCGACGCCGCGGACCACGCGCGAGTTCTGGATGCCGAAGGCCACGCCGAGCACGATCGTGATGTTCCACGCGCTCGGGCCGAGCAGCGACATGATCGAGAGGAGGAGCAGCAGCGGCGGGAAGGCCATCCAGGCGTCCACCGCGCGCTGGACGAGCAGGTCGAAGCGCCCGCCGAAGTAGCCCGAGAGCATACCGAGCGCGGTAGCCAGCACGCTGCCGATGGCGATGGCTCCGAATCCCACGTAGAGCGAGATGCGCGCGCCGTAGATCAGTCGGGTCAGCAGGTCGCGGCCGAGCTCGTCGGTGCCGAGCCAGTGGGCGCCGCTCACCGAGATGAAGCGCTCGCGGAGGCTCGTCTGCGCGAAGCCGTAGGGCGCGATCCAGTCGGCGAGGATCGCGGCCGCGAGCATCACCACCACGATCACGCCGCCGATGGTGCCGAGCGGCTTGCTGACCAGCATGCGCACCCACACGTCGAGCCACCAGGGTCGGGTGGCCGGCCGGCTCGCGCCGTGGGTCCGCGCTTCGAGCGCCGGCTCCGCCGGCGCAATCCTGGGGGAGGCATCGGAGGGGGCCGTCGAGGCCCCCTCCGACTCAATATCGGATGCGGGGGTCGAGGAAGGCATACGAGATGTCGATGAGCAGGTTCAGGCCGACGACCAGGGCCGCGATGATCAGGTTCACGGACTGCACGACCGGATAGTCGAGACGGGTCAGCGCCTCGAAGAAGAACAGGCCGACCCCGGGCAGACGGAAGATCGACTCGATGATCACCGACCCGCCGATGTAGAGCGGGATCTGCAGGCCCACCAGGCTGATCACCGGGATCAGGGCGTTCTTGAGCGCGTGCCGAAGGACGATCGGCCGCTCGGCGAGGCCTTTCGACCACGCGGTCCGGATGTAGTCCTGGCGCAGCACGTCGAGCAGGGCGGAGCGCATGATGCGCATGACCGGGCCGGCCCGCGTTACCCCGAAGACCAGCGCGGGCACGATCATGATCTTGAGGTTCTCGAGCGGATCGGTGGTGAAGGAGACGTAGCTCCACACCGGTGTCCACTTGAACCAGATGGACGGCAGCACCACCACGAGCACCGCGAGGCCGAAGTAGGGCACCGACAGGGCCAGGATTGCGAGCACGCGCCCGACGTAGTCGGAGGCGCTGTCCTGGCGCACCGCCGACACGATGCCCACCGCGATGCCGAGCACCACCGAGACGAGAATGGTGAGCAGGGCCAGCTCGATCGTCACCGGGAAGCGCCGCACGAACTCGTCGAGGATCGGCTGGCGCGTCCAGTAGGAGCGACCGAAGTCGCCTTTGAGCACGATGCCGCCGATCCACTCGAGGTACTGCGTGTAGACCGGCCGATCCAGACCGAGGTCGTGTCGGAGCGCGGCGAGGGTCGGCGCGTAGGCGTGCCCCTCCACCATGCGGGTGGCCACGTCGCCCGGCATGAGGCGCATGAGGGCGAAGACCAGGACACTCACCAGGAAGAGCGTCGGGATCGCCAGGGCCAGCCGGCTGAGCAGATACCGCTTCACGGGGTGGAACCGCCGCTCGGGCTAGGCGCCGCCTGCTTCTACTTGTCCAGCCACGTGTAGACCAGCCGCATGCCGAGCCCGTAGCCGTCGTGGTGCCGGAAGCCCTTCACGTAGGGCGGATGCGCCACGTACTGCGGCCACTGCGGCACGTAGACGTAGTACGCCTTGTCGGCCAGATACCGCTGGATGTCGTCGACGATCTGCTTGCGGTTCCTCGGGTCCATCTCCCGACGCTGGGCGACCAGCATCTTGGTCAGCTCGGCGTCGGCCACCCGGCTCTGGTTGGTGGTCAGCTCGGGATAGAACCGGCCGAAGAGGAAGTCGTCCACCTCGGTGAACGGGGTGGAGGGGCCCATCGCGGCCTTGTCGTACTTGCCGAGCGCGGTCGTGGAGATGTACTTGCCGTACTCCTCCGGCTTGAGCTCGACCTTGATCCCGATCTTTCCGAGGTCCTCCGCGGCCAGCTCGTAGTAGCTGCGCCAGGGCACGACGTAGCCCGGCCAGTGGTAGATCGGCATCGTGAAGCCGTTCGGGAACCCGGCTTCGGCCAGCAGCTTCTTGGCCTCCGCCGGGTCGTGGCCGAGCAGGGCCTTGGCTCGGGCGGGCTCGAGCTTGGCCGCGTCGAGCTTCCAGTCGGTCAGCGCGCAGGGCACCGGGCCCGCGTCCACGCAGCCCTCGCCGAAGAGCAGGGCGTCGTTCCAGCCCTTGCGGTCGATGGCGAGCGACACCGCCCGCCGTACCCGCACGTCGTTGAAGGGCGGCTGGTCGGTGCGCATGTAGATGAAGCCCTGGCCGATGACGCGGTACGGGGTCACCACCATGTCCGGCGTCGTCTGCTTGAGCGACCGCGCTTCCTCCGGGCTGATCCAGCCCCAGACGTGCGGCAGCTCGGCCTTGCCCGCGCGCAGGACGGCCAGGCGTGCGGCCGCGTCGGGGGTGATGTCGATGGTCACCCCGTCGAGGTACGGAAGCCCCTTCATGAAGTAGTCGGGGTTCCGCTCGAAGACCATCCGGACGCCCTTGTCGTAGGACTTGAGCACGAAGGGCCCGGTGCCGATCACCGCGTCCGGATGGTTGAAGTCCTTGAACTTGTCCTCCGCCTCGCGAGGCAGGATGGCGCAGAAGCTCGGGCTCGCCAGGTGATTGAGGAACGGCGCGTACGGCTCCTTCAGCGTGATGCGCACGGTGTGGCGGTCCACCACGTCGACGGACTGCACCGGCTCGAAGCGCTCGCGGAAGCCAGACTTGGCCATGAACCGCTCGAGCGAGTACTTGACGTCCTCGGCGGTGACCTCGCGCCCGTTCACCGGCGGCTTGTTGTGGAAGCGCACGTTCTTCCGGAGATTGAAGGTGTAGATCCGGCCGTCCTTGGACACCACCCACTTCTCGGCCAGGTCGGGCAGGATCGAGAAGTCGGTGGGCGACTTCTGCTCGGGCCCGTTGGGGAACCGGACGAGCTGGCTGTAGGACAGGCTCACGTAGGAGTGGGTGAGGAAGCTGATCGTGAGGTGGGGGTCCAGCCCCGGCGCCTCCCGCTCCGCGATCCGGATCACCCCGCCCCGCTTGGGGCTCTGGGCCGGCGCGGGGTCCGCGACGAGGAGAACGGCAAGGAGGGCCAGGAGGACACGAAGAGCGCTGCGATGCGCCATGGGCCGATTCTCCTCTTCCCTGATACGGGCCAGTTCCCTGATATGGGCCGGGTACGTCCGAAGAAGGAGCGAATGGGTCCGAAAGTCGGCCTATTTATCCCCAATGCTCCGCGCTTGTCAATCTTTAGGCCGGCGGCCAGGGGATCTTCATCGTGTCGAGCCGCCGCAGCCGGTCCTGGCCCAGCGCGCGGTCCCACAGCTCGGCGAGCTGCTCGGCCGTCCAGTCCCCCGGCGCGCTGACCGTGCGGAGCGGGGCCGGGTGCGAGAAGATGCTCACCTCGCTGCCGCGCACCCCGATCACCTGGCCGGTGATGTGGCGGGCGCGGTCGCTGGCCAGGAACGTCGCGACCGGGGCGATCGCCTCGGGCGGCGTGGCGGTGGCGGCTCCGCGGCGCTCGCCGGGCAGGCGCTGGGTCATGCGGGTGTCCGCGGTCGGCGAGATCGCGTTGCAGCGCACGCCGTACTTGGCCATGGCCAGCGCGGTCGAGCGGGTGAGGCCCACGATGCCTTCCTTGGCCGCCGAGTAGTTCGGCTGGCCGGGGCTGCCCTCGAGGCCCGCGGTCGACGTGAACGTGATGATGCTGCCACTCTTGCGCTCGCGCATGTGCCGGGTGGCGGGCTGCATCACGGTGAAGTGGCCCTTGAGGTGCACCGCGATGACCGCGTCCCATTCCTCCTCGCTCATGTTGAAGATCATCCGCTCGCGCAGGATGCCCGCGCAGCAGACCAGCACGTGGAGGTCGCCGAACTCCTTCAGCGCGAGGTCGACCACCGCCCGGCCGCCCGCCATCGTGGCCACGCTGTCCGCGGCGGCCACCGCCCGGCCGCCCGCCTTGCGGATCTCGGCCACCACCTGGTTCGCGGGCTCGCTGGAGGGATCGAGCCCGTCGACGCTGACCCCGTAGTCGTTGACCACGACGCGCGCGCCCGCGGCGGCCAGGCCGATCGAAACCGCGCGCCCGATGCCCGTGCCGCCGCCCGTCACCACCGCCACCTTGCCGTCGAGCAGTGCCATTGCGTGCCTCCTCGCGCTGCGGTTGCGTCTCTCCTCACGCTGCCGTATCGTCGGCGCGTTCACGTCGACGCCGCCGATCCTGCGCGACGCCGACCGGGCAGTCAAGGGCGCATCCAACGGGGAGCGAGGCCATGGCCAAGACGCGCGGCACCGGGTTGCTGATGCTGTGGACCGACGTGGACGCGGCGTACGAGGCGGAGTTCAACCGCTGGTACGACGAGGAGCATCTCGATCGGCTCCTGAAAGTGCCGGGCTTTCTCTCCGCGGCGCGCTACGAGGCCCTCCGCGGCGGGCCCAAGTACCTCGCGATGTACGAGCTGGAGGAGGCGGGCGTGCTCCGCACCGCCGCCTTCCTCGACGAGGTACGCTTCCGTCCCTCCGCCCGGCGTCAGCAGGCCTCCGGCGGCCACGTCGGCCGCAACTATCTGCTCAACGGCTACCGGCAAATCTTCCCGGCGCGCACGAACCCGGTGGAGCTCACGATGGGCCCGTCTCCGTATCTGCAGATGGGGCGCATGGACATTCCCGCCCACATGGAGGAGGAGTGGAACGACTGGTACAACTGGGTCTACATCCCGGACTACCTCACGGTGCCGGGGGTGATCCGGGCCCGCCGCTTCATGGCGGTGGAGGGCCAGCCCAAGTACCTCACCGTCTACGAGTTCGAGCGTCCGGATGTCCCGGACAGCGAGCCGTGGAACCGGGTGCGCGACGCGAATCCGTGGACGCGCCGGGTGCGCCACCACATGCGGCTCGACGCGGGCTCGCCCGTCGTCTACAAGCGGATCAATCCTAATCTGGGCCCCAAGCTCGCCTGAGGTCGGCCATGATCAAGCGCGTCTCCCTGCTCACCCGGAAGGACGGCATGACGCGTGAGCAGTTCACGCGTCACTGGCTCGAGATCCACGCGCCGCTCGCCCGGCCCGTCCCGGGCCTCAAGCGCTACGTGCAGTCGCACATCGTCGAGGAGTTCCGGCGGGCGGACATCCCCACCTCCCCGGTGCAGGTGGACGGCATCGCCGAGCTCTGGTTCGAGGACCGCGCGAGCATGGAGCGGGCGCTGGCCTCGCCCGAGATGGCGGCGCTGCACGCCGACGGCGCGCTGTTCATCGGCAGCAACAAGACCTTCGTGGTGGAGGAGAAGGTGATCATCGGTTAGAGTGCGGCCGCGGTGGCCGGCGACCAGATCGCGCTGTGGGTCAAGGTTCTCTACACGCTGTTCCTCTCGGTCCTCGTCCCGGTGTACTGGGCCCACTACGGTCCGGGGAATTTCCTCTGGTTCTCCGACATCGCGCTCTTCATCACCGCCGTCGCCCTCTGGACGGAGAGCCCGCTCCTGGCCAGCATGATGGCGCTGGCCGTGCTCCTGCCCGAGATGATCTGGAACGCGGATTTCTTCGGCCGCCTGCTCACCGGGCACCGGATGTTCGGCATGAGCGCCTACATGTTCGACGCGCGGATACCACGCTCCATCCGGGCGCTGTCGCTCTTCCACGTGCCGCTCCCGATCGGGCTCGTGTGGCTGGTGGCCCGCCTGGGGTACGACCGCCGGGCGTGGCTGAGCCAGAGCCTGCTCGCGCTGGTGGTGTTGCCCCTGACCTATTGGCTCACCGATCCGGCCGAGAACGTGAACTGGGTGCACGGGCTCGGCAAGCCTCAGCGCGCACTGGCGCCGTGGCTCTACCTGGTCCTGCTGATCGTCGCGTTCTCCCTGGTCCTCTACCTTCCGCCGCACCTCGCGTTCTGCTACTTGCTCTTCAGCGCCACGTCCTCGTAGGGCGCCGAGTAGGCGTGGCCCGCGATCAGGCCGAGGCCGGACTCGCGCACGCGCGGGCCCACCCCGTTCAGGAACGCCAGCTCCCAGATCGGGGCGTACAGCACCTTCTCGTGGACGAGCTGCTGGATGCGGTGGAGCGTGACCTCGCGACGCTTCGGATCGTTCTCGACGGCCTGCTCCTGGAATAGACCGTCGATGTCCGGGTACCCGCCGTAGACGTAGGCGCCGCCGGTGGCCACGAAGGCCTCGAGGCGCGTGGCCGCGTTGCCGAAGGCACCGCTCGAGCCCTGGATGAGGTTCTTGAACTTCTTCTCGGAGTAGCCGCTGAAGAAGGCCACACGCTCGAGCGGGCGCAGCTTCACCCGGATCCCCACCTGCTGCAGGGAGTTGGCGATCGCCTCGCCCAGGTTGGCGTAGGAGCCGTCGCAGTAGTATTCGCCGGCGTCGAAGCCCGCCGGATACCCGGCCTCGGCCAGGAGCTGCTTGGCCCGGGCGCGGTCGTACACGGGGGCGGGAGGCTGCCAGAAGTACTCGAACGACGTCGGGATGATGGAGCCGCTGAGCCTGGAGTGGCCCAGCGTCAGCGCCTGGTTGATGGACGGCCGGTCGATGGCGAGGCTCACGGCCTGACGCACCCGTCGGTCGTGCCAGGGCGATTTGGGATCCCACTGGTCGGCGAAGTAGAGCCAGAACGGGGCCTGGATCACCGCGGGCTTGAGGGTCAGCCCGGGTGTCTTCTGCAGCTCCTCGGCCAGCTCGCCGCGGATCGAGTAGGCGATGTCGACCTCGCCCCGCTTGAGCGCGGCCAGGCGGGTGGCCTCGTCGGGGATGACCCGCAGCACCAGCCGCTTCACGCTCGGGCTCTTGCGCCAATACTGCTCGAAGGCCTCCAGCACCAGCTCCACACCGGGGTGAACGAGACGAACTTGTACGGGCCCGCTGGCCGGGCATGGGCTTCACCAGCGCGTCGTGCAGCGCATAGAGGACCATGTACGGCGTGATCATGCCCGGCGTCTCGGCTGGGTCGAACCACGTCGGGGCCAGCGAGATGTGCACCGCCCAGGTGAGCTGGCCCTCGGACGCGGCGAGCAGCGTCGCGGGGAGCGCGAGGACGAGCACGGCCACCAGGATCAGGACGAGAGCGCGCAGCATCATGAGCACGCCTCCTTCGAGCGAAAGGTCCGGCTCTGTCAACCGGGGCTCCCCGGGGAGTTCCCTCCCGGCCGCCTTCCGTGGTATCCCTACGCGGTGAGCAGCGTCGCTCCGACGGCGGCCGCCCTGGTCGCCCCCTCCGCCTTCGCCTCCATCCTCCGCGAGAGCGCCTATCGCCGGCTCTGGTGCTCCGGCCTCTGCGTCAACGCCGCGCGCTGGATGGATCTGGTCCTGCTCGGCTGGCTCGCGTTCCAGCTCACCGACTCGCCGTTCATGGTGGGCCTCGCCGCCTTCGCCCGGTCGGCGCCGCTGATGGTGCTGGGGCCCTTCACCGGCATCCTTGCCGACCGGATGCACCGCGGCCGGGTGCTGATCTTCACGCAGGCGCTCGGGCTCGTGACCGCCATCGCGCTGGCCGCGGTCTTCGCGATGGGCCGCGGCGGCTTCTGGCCGCTTGTCGGCCTCGAGACATTGTTCGGCGCGCTGTGGGCGATCGACTTCCCGGCGCGGCGCACCGCGCTCTATGCCCTCGTGGGCTCGCGCCGCGTGGCGACGGCGGTGTCGCTGGAGACGGTGTCGATGCAGGTGGCGAAGATGGTCGGGCCGGTGCTGGCCGGCGTCGGCCTGGCGCGCTTCGGGCCCGCGCCGTGCTACGTCGCGGTCGCCGCGCTGTACGTGCTGGGCCTGCTCGTCTTCGCCGGGCTGCCCGCCCGCATCGGCGGGCCCGGCCCGCGGGATACCGCCTCGGTGGCCGCGAGCCTGGGCGCCGGCGTCCGCGAGGCGTGGCGCGAGCCGACGGTGCGCGCGGTGCTGATGATCACGGTCCTGATGAATGTGCTCTTCTTCCCGTACCAGCACATGCTGCCGGTGTTCGCGCGCCAGGTGCTGCGCGTGGGCCCGGAGTGGCTGGGGGCCCTGATCGCGGCCGACGGCCTCGGCGCGCTGCTCGGCGCGCTGGCCATCGCCTCGCGCCGCGGCTTCCTGCCCCACGGGCGCCTCTTCGCGGTGTCGGTCCTGGTGGCCCCGTTCCTGCTGCTGGCCTTCACGAGCCTGCGGTGGCCGTGGGCCTGCATGGCCGTCCTGGTCGTGATCGGCGCCTGCGAGTCGGGCTTCGCGGCCATGCAGAGCACGCTGGTGCTGCTCTCCGCGAAGGAGGCGAGTCGCGGGCGGGCCATGGGCATCCTGTCGGCGTGCATCGGCACCCAGCCGGCCGGCACGCTCTGGATCGGGCTCCTGTCGGGCGGGATCGGGGTGCCGGCGGCGATGGCGATCAACGGGTTGGCCGCGCTCCTCGCCATGCTCCCGGCCGCCTGGCCCCTGGCCCGCCGGGGCCGCGTTTGACCCGTATTGACCGGATTTAGGAAGTACCCTAAGTTTGTGGCCGATCGCCGCGGCCGCCGGGATGGTCCCGGCGGGTCTCGATCGTATTCCGTCGCCCAGGAGGGATTGAAGATGATGCGTGTCGTCCTCGTGCTGGTCCTGGTGGCCGCCGTCGGCCTTTCGCTTCCCGGAGCCACCTCGCTCGCCCAAGAAGTGCTGACGAACGATTCCGTGGTCCAGATGATCAAGGCGGGCCTGCCCGAGGCGGTCGTCATCGCCAAGATCAAGTCGACCGCGACCAAGTTCGATCTCAAGACGGATTCGCTGGTGAGCCTGAAGAAGGCCGGCGTGTCCGACAAGGTACTGGAGGCCATGGTGGCGGCCGGCTCTGGCTCCGCGACCACCGCGATGCCCGCTCCGCCGGCGCCGGCGATGGCCGCGGGGGCGCTCAAGAACCAGGACGTGATCTATCAGCTCGTCGGCGACAAGTACGTCGAGATGTTTCCGACCGCGGCCAACCTCGAGACCAACATGGCGTTCTTCCAGACCAAGAGCGAGGTCGTCCTGGAAGGACGGAAGGCGAAGCTCCGGATCACGGAGAAGCAGCCCGTGTTCCTCAGCACGTACTCATCGACGGACGCGCCGCTGGTGAAGCTCAAGCCGGGGGACGACCACAACGATCGGAACCTGAAGATCGGCAGCGGGGCCTTCATGCCCTTCGGCGGCACGCAGCGGATGGGCGTGCGCCAGGAGGACAAGATCGAGATCAACATCGAGCGCGACCCGCGCGGTTTCTACCGGGTGACCCCGACGGCGCCGCTGCCGCCCGGCGAGTACGGTTTCATCCT
>Ga0335085_10007144_pt1 | contig 17436 bp, 14 predicted proteins | sample Lox_Sample_45_FD_206712 | JGI IMG/M metagenome (GOLD analysis project Ga0335085, IMG submission 206712) | Soil microbial communities from Loxahatchee National Wildlife Refuge, Florida, United States - Lox_Sample_4.5 | ecosystem: Environmental > Terrestrial > Soil > Wetlands | place: USA...
GTCACTGTCACATCGACCCGGTCCCGGACCAGGCCCCGGGCCGGACGCCCCGGACAGCTGGGCTGGACGTGACACCCGGGACCCGGGCACCGCACCCCGGCCGCTCACCCTGAAAGAGCCGCACCCAGGTCACATGGGTGTGGCTCTCAGAGTAAGCGTCCCTGGGGTGGCCTCTGGTGTCTCGGCTGTCACCAGGGCCTCAGGTGTGCCGGGCCGACCCTGGTCCCGGGAGCCCGGGCCCGGCACGATGTGAAGTTGTGCCGGTCCCAGGCGGTCCCAGGCGGTACAGGTTCACATCGTGCCGGTCGCGCTGCCCGCAGGCCAGTGCGCGACGCGGGCGAGACTCCTTCTCCGGTACCCCCGGGGGCCGCCGGACGCGACGCGTGCCAGCCGCCAGGCCCCTCGCTCCACAAGAGCCGCACCCTGTGACATCGACTTGGTCAGGAAGGCCGCGGGAGCAGACGGGGCGGGGCCTAACGGACCGTGAATGAGACCAGCTATGAGACCGTTCGGGCGACATGCAGGCGTTCGACCGCAGACGTCTAAAACGTCTTCCTGTTCAGCGTGGCGGAGGATAAGAGATTCGAACTCTTGAGGGGTTGCCCCCAACACGCTTTCCAAGCGTGCGCCCTAGGCCACTAGGCGAATCCTCCGCCGGAGAGCTTACCCGAAACCGCCAGCAGCCGGGGCACGGAGCACCGGGCCTGGGTGTGAGTACGCACATCTGGTCCGCAAGCTGACTACACTGGCCGATGACCCCCCGCACGGCGTTACTCCCGCCAACCCCCCCAGGGCCGGAAGGCAGCAAGGGTACGCGGGCTCTGATGGGTGTGCGGGGGGTCCTTCGATTACCAGTCCCGATCACCGGTGGGGATGGGCTGATGGCAGCAGGCGCGTCGGATCACGAGGAAACCACCCCGGCCAGCCTGGCCCAGTCTGGACTAGCGCTCTATCGCAAGTACCGTCCGGCGACATTCGCCGAGCTCAGGGGGCAGGAGCACGTCACCGGGCCCCTCCAGCAGGCGCTGCGCACCGGGCGGATCAACCACGCGTACCTGTTCAGCGGGCCGCGCGGCTGCGGCAAGACGTCCAGCGCACGGATCCTGGCCCGCTCCCTGAACTGCGTCAAGGGACCGACCCCCGAACCTTGCGGGGTCTGCGACTCCTGTGTCGCGCTCGCGCCCTCGGGGCCGGGCAGCATCGACGTGATCGAGATCGACGCGGCGTCGCACGGCGGCGTGGACGACGCCAGGGACCTGCGCGAGCGGGCGTTCTACACGCCGGTGTCCGGGCGCTTCAAGATCTACATCATCGACGAGGCGCACATGGTCACCCAGCAAGGCTTCAACGCCCTGCTGAAGCTGGTCGAGGAACCGCCGCCGCACCTGAAGTTCATCTTCGCCACCACCGAGCCGGAGAAGGTCATCGCGACCATCAGGTCGCGCACCCACCACTACCCGTTCCGCCTGGTGCCCCCGGCCGTCCTGCGGGAGCTGATGCAGGACATCCTGCGGTCCGAGGGCGTCGCGGTGGAGGACTCGGTGCTGCCGCTGGTGATCAGGGCCGGGGCGGGCTCGGCCCGGGACTCGCTGTCCATCCTGGACCAGCTGCTGGCCGGGAGCGACGAGTCCGGGCTGCGCTACGAGCGCGCGGTGGCGCTGCTCGGCTTCACCGACGCCGGGCTGCTCGACGAGATCGTGGACGCGTTCGCCGCGGCCGACGGCGCTGGGGTGTTCCGCGTGGTGAACCGGGTCATCGAGGGGGGCCACGAGCCGCGCCGGTTCGCGGCCGACCTGCTTGACCGGCTGCGCGACCTGATCGTGCTGGCCGCGGTGCCCGACGCGGCCGAGATCGGGCTGCTCGACCTGGCGCCGGACCGGGCCGAGCTGATGGCGCGGCAGGCGGAGCGGTTCGGCCAGTCCGGGCTGACCCGGGCGGCTGAGATCGTCAACACCGGGCTCGACCAGATGCGCGGGGCCACCTCGCCCCGGCTGCTCCTGGAGCTGACCTGCGCCCAGGTGCTGCTGCCGGCCGCCGCCAACGACGAGAAGTCCCTGCTGGCCCGGCTGGAGCGGCTCGAGCGGGGGGCACCGCCGCAGGCGGTCCCGCCGTCACCCCCGCGTCCGTCGCGGCCCGGTCCCGCCCACGATCAGGCCGAACGGCCTGGGCTACCCGCATCGCCTCCTCGTCCAGCGGCCGCCCGCCAGGCGCCCCGTCCCGAATCAGCACGGCCGGAACCAGCCCGATCCGAACCCGCAGCGCACGAGCCGGAGCAGCGCGGTCCAGATCAGACCAGACCAGAACAGAACACACGGGCACGCTCGCCGGAACAGGGGCCGCGTTCGCCGGAGCAGGGCAGGCCAGCGCCGGAGCAGGGCAGGCCAGCGCCGGAGCAGGGCAGGCCAGCGCCGGAGCAGGGCAGGCCAGCGCCGTCCGAGTCGGCTCAGCGTGGGCCGGAGTCGCGCGGGTCGGAGCAGGGCAGGGCAGCTCAGCCCGAACCGGCCCCGCGCGCCCAGGAGCAGTCCAGGCCGCAGTCGCGCGAGCCAGAGCAGGCCGTCAGGCCGTCCGCGGCAGCGCGGCCTGCGCCGGCGCCAGCCGCGGCCCGGCAGGCGGCTCCGGCCGCGACCGGGGCGGACTCGCTGCGGGCGAACTGGGACACGATCCTCGACGCGGTCAAGTCCGAACGACGGGTGGCGTGGATGCTGCTCAGCAACGCGAGCGTGCTGTCCCTGGAAGAGAACGTCCTCACCCTGCGGTTCCCGCGGGAGGGAGACGTGAAGGGCTTCAGCGTGAGCGGGCACGATGCCGTGCTCAAGCGGGTGCTGAGCGAGCGCTTCGGCCTGAACGTGACGGTCAGGGGCATGACCGGCGGAGATGCCGCCCCGTCAGGCGCAGCCGGCGGCGGCGCGCCGCGATCGGGCGGCCCGGCCGCCGGGGGCGCCGTCGCTGGGGGCCGGCCGGATCGCGGGACCGCGCCGCCCCGGCGGGATCCCGCCCCGGCGCCGCCGGAATTCGTCCCGCCGGAGTTCGCCGGGCTCCCTGACGGACCTGACGACGACATGCCGCCCGACGAGGACTACGACGAGCCGTCGCCTGACGACCAGGTGGTCCAGGGCAGCGAGCTGAGCGGCATGGACCTCATCCAGCGTGAACTCGGCGGCCAGGTGATCGGCGAGTTCGACGACTAGCGCGGCGGCGCCGGGGCAGGTCCCCGCGCGGCGGACCGGTTAATCCGCGCCAGGGGGGTCGTAGGCTCTGCGTAGGAGGGCGATGTGGAACCCCAGATGGATATGCAGCAGCTGTTCGCCGCGGCGCAGCAGATGCAGGAACAACTTATGAACGCCCAGCAGGCGCTGGCGGACGCCGAGGTGACCGGGACGGCCGGCGGCGGCCTGGTCAAGGCCACGGTGAACGGCCAGGGCGAGCTGATGGACCTGAGCATCGCGGCGGGCGCGGTGGATACCGATGACCCCGAGGAGACGGCGCGGACGATCGCCGACCTCGTGCTCGCGGCGGTCAGGGACGCCTACCGGTCGGCCGAGGACCTCCAGCAGCAGCAGATGGGCCCGTTCGCCGCGGCCATGCAGGGTGGCGGCCTGCCCGGGATGCCCGGCGGGGGCGGCCTCAACCTGCCCGGCGGGCTCGACCTGTCCAGCCTCGGCATCGGCGGTGCCCCGGCCTACGGGGACCAGGGTCACGACGACCCTGACGACGAGGACAAGCCGAAGACCTAGGGACTGACGTGTACGAAGGGGTTGTCCAGAACCTCATCGACGAGCTCGGGCGGCTGCCCGGGGTCGGTCCCAAGGGTGCCCAGCGGATCGCCTTTCACCTGCTGGCCGCGGACCACGCCGACGTCAGGCGGCTCGCGGACGCGCTGATCGAGGTGACCGAGAAGGTCCGGTTCTGCAAGACCTGCGGCAACGTGGCCGAGGCCGAGGAGTGCCGGATCTGCCTGGACCCGCGGCGCGACCTCACGGTGATCTGCGTGGTGGAGGAGCCCAAGGACATCGCCGCGGTGGAGAAGATCCGCGAGTTCCGCGGCCGCTACCACGTGCTCGGCGGGGCGATCAGCCCGATCGACGGGGTCGGCCCGGACGAGCTGCGGATCTCCGAGCTGATGACCCGGCTCGCCGACGGAACGGTGACAGAGCTGATACTCGCCACCGATCCCAACCTCGAAGGGGAGGCGACCGCCTCGTTTCTCGCTAGGCTGGTAAAGCCGATGGGCTTGCGGGTCACCCGGCCCGCGAGCGGCTTGCCGGTCGGAGGCGACCTGGAGTACGCCGATGAGGTGACACTGGGCCGCGCCTTCGAGGGACGGAGACTGCTCGATGTCTGAACCGCCTACTCAAGGAGGCGAGTGGCGGCCGCTAGCGGACCAGATCGCGGTGAACGTGAAGAACTTCATCGACGGCGTGGCCGCGCTGGCCCAGGGCGGCGGGGACGAGACCGTCCCGCTGCTGCTGCTCGAGGTATCCCAGATCCTGCTGGCCGGAGCGCAGCTCGGCGCCAGCAGCGACGTGATCCTGCCCGGTAACTGGGAGCCGGAGGTCGGCGAGGACCCGGACCTCGACGCGCTGCGCACCGGCCTGGCCGGCCGGCTGTCCGCGGTGGACGAGTACGCCGAGGTCTTCGACCCGTACAAGGACACCTCGGCGCTGCCGTTCCGGATCTCGGACGACATCGCGGCCGTGGCCGCCGACCTCATCCACGGAATGCAGCACTACCAGGCCGGGCGCTCGCTCGAGGCGCTGTGGTGGTGGCAGTACTCCTACTTCAACCACTGGGGCACCCACGGCGGGGCCGCGCTGCGCGCCCTGCACGCCGTGGTCGCCCACGCCAGCCTGGACGTCGCCGAGGAGAGCACGAGCGGGTGAGCGGGGCGGGCACCGTCCCCCGTTCGTTATATAAAATCAACGGGTCCATCTACGACCTGACGGGGAGGTGCGGCGGGGCCGTGGCACTCGTGGTGCAGAAGTACGGTGGTTCCTCGGTCGCCGACGCGGACGGGATCAAGCGGGTCGCGCAGCGGATCGTGACCACCCGCAAAGGCGGGGACCAGGTCGTGGTGGTGGTGTCCGCCATGGGCGACTCGACCGACGAGCTGATGGACCTGGCCGGGCAGGTCAGCCCGGTGCCGCCGGCGCGTGAGCTCGACATGCTGCTGACCGCCGGGGAGCGGATCTCGATGGCACTGCTGGCCATGGCCATCGCCGCCCTGGGCCTGGAGGCGCGTTCGTTCACCGGCTCCCAGGCCGGCGTGATCACCGACGACGTGCACGGCCGGGCGCGCATCATCGACATCAGGCCCGGCCGGATCTCCGGCGCGCTGGCCGACGGCGCGATCCCCATCGTGGCCGGCTTCCAGGGCGTGTCGCAGACGACCAAGGACGTCACCACGATGGGCCGCGGCGCCTCCGACACCACCGCGGTCGCGCTGGCCGCCGCGCTGGAGGCCGACGTGTGCGAGATCTACACCGACGTGGACGGCGTGTTCACCGCCGACCCGCGCATCGTGCGGACGGCCAGGCGGATCCCGCGGATCAGCTACGAGGAAATGCTCGAGATGGCCGCGTCAGGCTCGAAGGTCCTGATGCCGCGCTGCGTGGAGTACGCGCGCCGGTACGGGGTGCCCATCCACGTGCGGTCGTCCTTCACCAGCCGGCCCGGGAGCTGGGTCCAGGGGCACGCGAACGAGATTGCGGAGGCAAGCGAGATGGAGCAGGCCATCATCTCCGGCGTGGCGCACGACCGGAGTGAGGCGAAGATCACGGTCGTGGGTGTGCCGGACCGGGTCGGCGTGGCAGCGCGGATCTTCAAGTCCGTCGCCGAGACCGACATCAACATCGACATGATCGTGCAGAACGTCTCCGCGGTGGCCACCGGGCGCACCGACATCTCGTTCACCCTGCCCCGGGACGACGGCCAGCGGGCGATGACCACGCTGCAGGGCATCCAGGAGGCCATGGGCTTCGAGTCCCTGCTCTACGACGACCGCATCGGGAAGATCTCCCTGGTCGGGGCGGGCATGCGGTCCAACCCCGGGGTGAGCGCCACGTTCTTCAGCGCGCTGGCCGACGCGGGCGTGAACATCGAGATGATCTCCACCTCGGAGATCAGGATCTCGGTGGTGGTGGACCAGGACGACGTCGACCTGGCGGTGACGGCCACCCACAAGGCCTTCGAGCTCGACTCCGACCAGGTGGAGGCCGTCGTCTACGGGGGGACCGGCCGGTGAGCGCGACTGCTGGCGGCCGTCCCTCGCTCGCCGTCGTCGGGGCCACCGGGGCGGTCGGCACGGTCATGCTTGACCTGCTGTCCACCCGGGAGGACGTCTGGGGCGAGATCCGGCTGATCGCCTCGGCCCGTTCGGCCGGTCGGCGGCTGACCGTCCGGGGCGGCGAGACCGAGGTGGTCGCGCTGTCCGAGGATGCATTCGACGGCATCGACGTGGCCATGTTCGACGTGCCGGACGAGGTGTCGGCCCAGTGGGCGCCGGTGGCGGCCGCCCGCGGCGCGGTGGCCGTGGACAACTCCGGCGCCTTCCGGATGGATCCTGAGGTCCCGCTGGTGGTGCCGGAGGTCAACCCGGCGGATGTGGGTCGCCGGCCTAAGGGCATCATCGCCAACCCGAACTGCACCACGCTGTCGCTGATCGTGGCGGTGGGGGCGCTGCACCGGGCGTTCGGCCTTGAGGAGATGGTGGTCGCCTCGTACCAGGCGGCCTCGGGAGCCGGGCAGGCCGGCATCGACACGCTCTACGCGCAGCTCGACAAGGTGGCCGGGACCCGGTCGCTCGGGCAGCGGGCCGGCGACGTGCGCTCGGTGGTCGGCGACCTCGGGCCATTTCCTGCGCCGTTGGCGATGAACGTGGTGCCGTGGGCAGGCTCGCTGAAGGCGGACGGCTGGTCCTCCGAGGAACTGAAGATCCGCAACGAGTCGCGCAAGATCCTCGGCCTGCCCGGGCTGAAGGTCTCCGCGACCTGCGTCCGCGTTCCGGTGGTGACCACCCACTCGGTGGCGGTGCACGCCACCTTCGCGCAGCCGGTCAGCCGCGAGGAGGCCTGGCGGGTGCTGCGGATGGCGCCGGGCGTGGTGGTGGCCGACAACCCGGCCGCGTCCGAGTTCCCCACCCCGGTCGACGTGGTCGGCACCGACCCGTCCTGGGTCGGCCGGATCCGCCAGTCGCTCGACGACCCGCGGACCATCGAGCTGTTCGTCTGCGGTGACAATCTGCGCAAGGGCGCGGCGCTGAACACGGCGCAGATCGCCGAGCTGGTGGCGGCCGAGCTTGGCGCGCGCCCGTAAGGGGCGGCGGGGCACCTGGCTTGGCGTCCGGCTGGACGGGTTCGGCGTGATCATCGACGGGGGATGCGATGGCAGCGGGGGATGCGATGGCAGCGGGGGATGCGATGGCAGCGGGGGATGCGATGGCAGCGGGGGATGCGATGGCAGCGGGGGATGCGATGGCGGCGGCACCATCGGGAACTGTACGGTTCGGTACCTATAATCTGCTCGACCTGTTCGGAGCCGACACGGCGGAGCACCAGCGGCGCTACGAGACGGTTACCGAGGTGATCAGGGAACTGGACGCCGACGTGCTCGCCGTGCAGGAGATCCTGGCGCCCGACGCCGGGACGGCCGCGCGGCGGCTGCGCCAGCTGGCCGGCGACACCGGCATGAACTGCGAGGTACCGGGACCCGGCGGTCCTGGTGATCCCGGCGGCGCTGGCGGCTCAGGCGGTCCTGGCGGCCTGGGCGGCGCTGGCGCTTCCGGCGGCGCTGATGCCGGCTCTGAGGCTGCGATCGCGTTCGGCGGTCACGGCTACCATGTGGGGCTGATGTGGCGGGACGGGATCGAGCCGGTGCCCGGCTCGCTGCGCTGCTACGGCGGCCGGGACTTCTGGCACGGCCTGGCCCTGCTGACGCTGGACGTCGGCGGGCCGCTGATCAGGCACGGCTCGTTCCACGCGAGCCCGTTTTGCCGCAGGCTGCGCGCGGATCAGAATGAGCGCCTGGTGGCCGCAGTCACCAGGCCGCGGGGCGAGCCGCCGGTGCTGGTCGGCGCCGACTGGAACACCGAGTCGGCCGACCGAGGGCCGGACGGGACGCTGTACGAGCCCGCCGACCCCTACGCCGACGTGGACTGGTTCGCCGACCTCATCTATCAGTGCCAGTGGGACTATGACGAACAGGGTCGGCGCAGGCACCGGGCCGACCGGGAACCAGGGGACGTGCTGTGGGCGGGCGGCTTGCACGACGCGGCCGCGGTCACCGCCGCCGCGTGGCAGCCCACGACCGGCCACCACCCGGACGACGTCTATGGCGCGCACGGGGTGCGGCGGCGCATCGACGCCGTACGGGTGACCGGCGCGCTGGTCCCCGCGCTGCGCACGCACCGGGTGATCGACACCGCACAGGCTCGTTCCGCCTCCGACCACCTCCCCGTGATCGTCGAATACGACCCGGCCGCGGCGCTGGATACATAGCGACGCGCATTGGTTCCCCGAGCGCCGGTGTGCCGCTGGGGACCTTGTGTCCCCCTTCGGTACCCGGGGCACACGCGGCCCGTCCGGACGAGGGCAGCGGCGGGATCGGCGTACCGCTTGCCACTTCCGCACCACAGGCCCCCGGTGAAGTCACCGCCTGTGCATGATTGCCACATCATGCACGCCCTAGGGTTGATATTGTGGCAACCATTACATTGCAGCAGGCATCCGGCCGGGGTCAACGCCGTCGCCGCTGTGACCTAAGAGAGTGCTGGGCCGCACAGGATCACAGTGAGTAAAGAGTTCCGATCTCAGCCGACGCGTCGGGTCACCCGGACTGATGTGAGATCCAGACAGCTCCCTCTTGCTTACCCAGGGGGGCTCCCACCGCGGGGTGGGACGGCTGGGGAAGCTGTTACTTCTCTTACCGTCTCTTACGGCCGTCGGCGGCGGGTGGTGCCGGGGCCGTGCGGGATGGTATAGGCCAGGCTGACTACTCGCCTGACAGTCATCGGATTTATGCGTTGTTACTGCCTTTATAGAACTAGATGTCTCATTTCCACGGTCTGAAAATAGGCATTTTTGCCTACGCAGAGGAGTACTAGGGGAAGAGTTCCGTAAGCAGGGACCTTGCCGGTTTGGCAGATCTGCCTCGGTTGCGGGCGGTATAACAGATGCGGAGCCGGGGGTGGCGCGAAGGAGGGAAGTGCTGGGATACCGCAAGACTCCTGCCGGCCCAGGGAGGCTCCGGCCCCGGGATGATCTGCGCTGCGAGGGCATGGTCGCCGCTCGCGGACGGATGTGATCGTCCCGCGGCGGCGCTGGTCGCTGGGCCCGTGGCGGCTGCCGGTCCCCGTCGTAGCGGACCAGGAGCACCGCCCATCCAGGGCAGTTCCGCGTTTGTCTCACCGGCCCGAAATCGTCCGTAGATCATTTTGCCGTCAAAGTGTTATTGGCGCTGATATAGTCGCTAGGCCACAAGCAACCGGACTAGGGACAACAGCCAGCGTTCTAGGCGTCGCAAAAATTGGTCTTCTCTCGTCTATCACGATCCTGAGGAGGTTACGCGTGCCAACGACCGTCGGCCGTCCACGCGGTCGTCAGGGTGTGCATTCGGGGGCACAGGGAGCGACTGGCGACCACATGGGGAAGATCGTCGCAGTTTCGGTCTCCGCCATCGTCGTAATCGTAGCCGTACTGGCCGTCACCAAGATCGGCCATGTCATCGATGCCGCTACGCAGCACTTCATGCTCTACTACGCCGGAGTGCTCGCGCTGGTCGGCCTGACCGGTTCGGTGCTGCTTGGCCTGGTGGCCACCGACCGGATCGTCATGACGCCAGGCCACCGGGTGATGGCCCAGGCCGTCCACCGTGCCTTTTCGTTCGGCACGCTGGCCTTTCTCATCATTCACATCACGACCGAGATCCTGGCCCAGCGTTCGCACGTCCTCGATGCGGTCGTGCCTTTCCTATCGCCGTACCGGACTTTTTATATCGGCCTCGGCACGATCGCGTCGGACCTAATCCTCCTGCTCGTGATAACGGGCATTCTCCGTAAGCGGTTCACTGCGCACGGTAAAGCATGGCGCTGGCGGGCTATGCACTACAGCTCGTACGTGGCGTTCGTCTTTGGTGTGCTGCACGGCCTGCTCGGCGGGCGGGCGGCCAAGCCGTACGTCGACTGGAGCTACGGCTTCGCGATCGCGGTGACCGCTCTCGGCCTGGCCGTTAGATTCCTGGCCGTCTCGCTGCGGCCGAAGGAGAGCCTGAGCACATCGCCCAGCGTCGACCGGGCCGGGTCTGGCAATGCGTCCCCGATGCGGGCCGCGGCCATGGCCATGGCGCAGGCGCAGCTCAGCGGCGCGCAGTTCGGCAGCACCGTCCAGGTGCTCCCGGCCGCCCTAGGCGCGGGCGGGGTCGCCGACACCGGCTCATGGACCGCGACGGCGCTCCCGATGCAGGGCCGGTCCCCGGCCTCCGGGCCGCTCGCGGCGATCGGACCGGCTCCCGGCCACGGCGCCGATTACGGAGCTGTTCCTGACTACGGGACCGCTGCTGATTACGGCGCCGCCCCCGCCTACGTCGGGGCACCCCCGGTCATGGACGCCTACGGCGCGCTTCCCGACCCGTACAGCCGGGCTCCGGATCCCTACGGCGATCTCGGCTTTACGCCGCTGGGCGCACCGCCGTACGGAGACGACCCGCAGAACGGGATGCGGGCCCGTCCCTACGTGACCGCGGAGCCGTCCATGCCCGCCGTGGGCGGCCCGGCCAGGCAACCGCGGTACGAGCCCGGATACGACGGGCCGCCCCGCTTCGAAGGCGCCCCGCGCGGTCACGGTGACGTGCCTCACGACACGTTGTCCTCCTACCCGTACGGGCCGCCTGGGCGCCGGGCGAAGCCCATCTCGCCTTACCCCGAGGCCTATCAGGACCGCGGCGCTCCCGAGGGATACGCGGCGCCGCGGCTGGGCCCGACGGAGTCGGCGCGGCCCCGGGCGGCGATCGCCGGGCCGGCGCGGCCGACGGAGCGGAATTCCGGTCCGCAGCCCCGGTTCGGCAGTGGGCCGATGCCTCGCCCGGATACCGGTCCGATGCCTCGTATTGATGCCGGTCCCATGCCGCGGCCGGATACGGGTCCCATGCCGAGGGTGGACAGCGGTCCGATGCCGCGGCCGGATACTGGTTCGTTTCCGCGGGTCGGTGGCGGTCAGCCGCCGCGTCAGGGCACCGGTCCGATGCTCCGCGCGGGCACGGGTCCGATGCCGCGAGCCGATTCGGGGCCTCCGCCGCGGCCGGGCACCGGTCCGATGCCCCGGCCCGACACCGGTCCGATGCCCCGGCCCGACACCGGTCCGATGCCCCGGCCCGACACCGGTCCGATGCCTCGTATTGATGCCGGTCCCATGCCGCGTCCGGACAGTGGTCCGATGGCGCGTCCGGATACGGGTCCGATGCCGCGGATGGATAGTGGTCCGATGCCGCGGCCGGATACTGGTTCGTTTCCGCGGGTCGGTGGCGGTCAGCCGCCGCGCCACGGTGCCGGTCCCGCGCCGCGCACGGGGCGCCGGGAGGCGCCGCGGGCCGATACCGGCTCGATGCCCCGCCTCGGCACCGGCCCGATGCCGCGTCCGGATACGGGTCCGATGCCGCGTCCGGACACCGGGCCTCGGCCGGTCGGGTCCACGAGGTCAGGACCCCGGCACGGCCGCCCGGTGACCGAGTCGGCAACCGGGCCCCGCACCGGCTCGCAGCCCAGGCCCGCGAACCGGCCGTCACACCGGGCTAAATCCACTGACCCGCGGTATCGCGACATACCCGGGCCGACCGGAGGTGGCGAGTGGGAGTGAGCCCGGTCAAGGGCGCTGACGCGCCCGCGATCATGAGGATCGGCGCGGCCCGGCTGACGGCCGGGCTCGACCGGATGCCCCGGCTCGACCTGGAAGCCCACCGCGACATCTTCGGCCCGCTGCCCCGGCTGTCCGCCGAGGAACTGATCTCCATGGCCGAGCAGGTCGACCTGCGTGGCCAGGGCGGCGCGGCGTTCCCCTTCGCGCGCAAGCTCAGCGCGGTGGTGAAGAACGCCGAGGAGAAGGACTGCCCGCCGGTCGTGGTGGTCAACGGCACCGAGGGTGAGCCGGGAAGCATCAAGGACAAGATGCTCATGATCCGTTCGCCCTACCTCATCCTCAGCGGCGCCGCGCTGGTGGCCGAGGCCATCGGGGCCGACGAGATCGTGATCGGCGTCGCGGGCGACGAACTGGCGAACCGATCGGTAGAGGCGGCGATCGCGGCCGAACCGGGCCTGCGCAAGCTGGCCCGCGTGGTCCAGATGCCCGAGCGGTTCATCTCCGGCGAGTCCGGTGCCCTGGTCCGCGGCATCAACGGCAAGCGGCCCATACCGCCGGGACGCAAGGTGCTCGCCGCCGATTCCGGTGTGGCCGACCTGCCCACGCTGCTGTCCAACGCGGGCACGTTCGCCCAGCTGGCGGTGCTCGCCCTGCTCGGCCCGGAACGCTTCGCCGCGGTGGGCACGCCGGAGGAGCCGGGGACCGTCCTGCTCAGCGTGGGCGGCTCGGCCGCCAACCCGGCCGTGGTGGAGGTGCCCACCGGCGTCCCGCTGGCCGCGGTCCTGGACCTCTGCCAGGCCCCGGCTGGTGACGGCATCCTGGTCGGCGGCTACCACGGCATGTGGCTGTCGGCCAGCACGGCGTACGTGGTGCCGGTTTCCCGGGAAGGACTGGCCGCCGTCGGCGGCACGCTCGGCTCGGGCATCATCCTCCCGCTCGGCGACGGCACCTGCCCGCTGGGCGAGGTATCGCGGATCGCGAGCTACCTGGCCGGGGAGTCGGCGGGCCAGTGCGGGCCGTGCAAGCTCGGCCTGCCGTCCATCGCCCGGGCGCTGGCCGCGCTGATCGACGGCTCGGGCGGGATCGAGGCGCTCGACATCGCCAGGCGCTCCGCCGCCCAGGTCGCCGGGCGCGGCGCCTGCTCGCACCCCGACGGGGTGACCAGGTTCGTGCTCTCGGCGCTCGACGTGTTCACCGAGGACCTCGCGGCGCACGTCTTCCACTCCTCCTGCGGGCGGCCGGTCCGCGGCGTGCTGCCGCTGCCCACCGGACCCGAGCAGGAAACCCAGCAGCGGCTCGTGGTGGACTGGACGCGCTGCCAGGGACACGGGCTCTGCGCGCACCTGGTACCCGAGGTCGTCCACCTGGACGCCCAGGGATACCCGGTCATCCTCAACATCCCGGTGCCGAGTTGGCTGGAGAAGGACGCGGAGCAGGCGGTGCACATGTGCCCGGCGCTGGCGCTGCGCCTCACCACCGCTGCGCCGACATCAGCGCGCACCGCCCCGGTGGCCATTCCCACCCCCAGCCTGCGCACCGGACTGGTCGGCGGCGGCCGCAGGCAAATTACCGCCGGATAAAGTTTCCCGCGGCAGCTGGCCGCTTATCGTGCGGATTTACCTTCCCGGTTCCGGAGTGTTCCAGAGTAAATCCGCACGATTTAAGTGGGACACCTGACGGGCGATCAGTAAATCCGTTTGGGGGTGCTGTGGCGGCGGACCTTGCCGTTGCGGTAGCCGGAGAGGGCCTCGACGACAAGGTGCGCCGAGTACCGCGTGACCAGGGACCGGCACTGCGTGTGTCCGTAGCCGATGGCGGTGGCGCTCACGTCATCGTGATGTTGGTAGCCGGAATCGAACGCCAGGCCGGCGGCCGCCGCGCCGTAGACGTCGCGGGCTACGTCCTCCACGCACACCGTGACCCGGATCTTCGCCCCGGTGTGCTGATACGAACCCCAGGCGCGGACGCCATAGACGCCCGGAATGCCGAACGCGTGAATAGGGCTGGCCGCGGCCGATGCGGGCAGCGTTCCGCAAGCCAGCGTGACGGCACTGGCGGCGATCACCGCAATACGGCGCAGCATGGTTGGCTCCCACCGGTGAATAGCGACGGAAATAACTTATTGCTTGGCCTTGGCGGCTTGCGGCGAATAGTTTACCCGCGCTTTCCAGGCCAGCGGGCGACATAGCGACGCTGGGCAGGCGTCTCGACCGCGTGCCGGTCATAGTGCTCACGGACGAACGCGACGGCCTCGGTACCGGGGACGCCGTCGAGGATGGCCAGGCAGGCCAGCGCGGTGCCGGTGCGCCCGTGGCCGCCCTTGCAGGCGATCTCCACCCGTTCGGCGGCGGCGCGCTCCCAGGCTTCTGTCAGCGTGGGCAGCACGTCGGCTTCACTGGCCGGCAGCCGGAAGTCCGGCCACCGGATCCAGCGCGATTCCCAGGGAAAGGCCGGCGGCCGGCGGCCGAGCAGGTAGACGCCGAACGACGGGCCGGGGCCGTCCGGCATCGGGTACCCGAGACCGCGGCCCCGCACGAGCCGGCCCGAAGGCAGGCGCAAGATCCCTGGTGCCGCCGGGTCCCAGGGCTCGCTCATATCCCGGAATCGTATATGCCGGGGTGCTCTCATAGCAGCTGCGACCTGAGCCGGTCGAAGGCGGTGGGCTCCTGCCCAGTATGGAGGAAGTCCCTGACGCGTACGGCGCAGTCGTAGGGGCTGGCCTTCGTGGTATCGCACTCGACGTCGTACCGGCCGTGCGCATGCACCAGCGGATCCTGGGCCATGGCCATGCCTGGCGTCCGGTCACCGCGCTCGCGTTCCCGCCGCTCGAGCTCGGCCGGGGCGCAGCGCACGCCGACGAATACGACCCGATAGCGCGCCATGACCGTCAGGCAGTCAAGCAGGCGCCACGGCTCGCTGAGCACGTGATCCATGACGACGTCGTTCCCGGCTTCGGCCAGGCCGACCACGGCGCGGTGGAATCCGGCCCGGGTCCTGGTCAGGACGGCGGCCAGCGCGTCGTCGTCCAGCTCACGGGTCTTCTGCTTGGCCCGCATGCCGTTGATGGCGTCGACGGACATGTGGAAGTGAGGCGGGTCGAGCATCAGCAGCAGCTGCCCGGCGATGCTCGACTTTCCCGAGCTCGAAGTCCCGTTCAGGAAGATGATCTGCCCGCGCTGTCCTTGGCTGCCCATGGACTCATCCTGTCAACCAGACGGGACCGGAAGGCGGCGGTACCTCTGTCGTCATCCAGCTGGTAGAACTCACCTGGCCGGGCGGCGGAGCCGCATCGCTGGCCGGAATGCAAAATGACCCGGCTCCTGGGCTGGAACCGGGCTTCTGCTGGGTCGGGGTGGGGAGATTTGAACTCCCGGCCTCTTCGTCCCGAACGAAGCGCGCTGCCAAGCTGCGCTACACCCCGCCCGCGCGGAACCTTACCGGTACCGCGCGAACCTCCGTTAGTCTAGCGGAAACCAGGGCCTGCTCGTGCACGGCTGCGCAAGGGCCGGGCATCTAGCCGGCGTCGCGGGGCACCAGGGTGAGCAGGCTGGCCTCGGGGCGGCAGGCGAAGCGGGCGGGGGCCCACGGTGACGTGCCGAGTCCGGCGGAGATGTGCAGCCAGGCCCGGCCGTCGGCGGGGTGCCGGTGCAGGCCGCTGACCCGTTCGCGTTCGATTCCGCAGTTGGTCACCAGGGCGCCGTAGAAGGGCAGGCACAGCTGGCCGCCGTGGGTGTGCCCGGCGAGCAGCAGGTCGTAGCCGTCGGCCTCGAACCGGTCGAGCAGCCTCGGCTCGGGTGAATGCGTCACCCCGATGCGCAAGTCGGCGGACGGGTCGGCCCGGCCGGCGATGTGCTCGTAGCGGTCGCGTTTGATGTGCGAGTCGTGCACTCCGGCCAGGGCGACGTCCCGTCCGTCGGCGGTCAGCCGGCCGCGGTGGTTGTTGAGGTCCAGCCAGCCCGCCGCGGTCAGGTCGTCGCGGAGCTTCTCCCAGGGCAGGTCGGGCTCCTTCGGCTTGCGCCAGTGGGAGCTCGCCCCGGTGAGGTACCGTGCCGGGTTGTGCGGCTCGGGCGCGTACATGTCGTTGGAGCCGAGCACGAAGGCCCCCGGCCGGTCGAGCAGCGGCCCGAGGGCATCGAGTAGCGGCCGGACCGCCTGCGGGTGGGAGATGGAGTCTCCCGTGTTGATGACCAGGTGGGGATCGAGGTCATCGAGGCGGCGGATCCAGGACAGGAGGCGCTTGCGGCCCGGGGTGAGGTGCGTGTCGGAGATGTGCAGCACGCGCAGCGGCGGCGTGCCCGGCGGCAGGACCGGTACCTGGTACTGGCGCAGGGCGAACCAGTTCCGCTCGATCACCGTCACGTAACCCACCGCGGCGGCGCCGACGGCGGCGGTGACCGGGACCAGGGTGCGCAATCTCACGGATCCATGGTGCCATGACGGCCGGTGTGCCACTGACGGCCCAGTAGCAGGCTCCAGTGTCAGGCTCCAGTGTCAGGCTCCCGGTGAGAGGCCCCCAGTGACGGGCTCAGTGACAGGCTCTCAGCGCGGCGGGGCTAGTTCCTAGGATGGGCTTGTGACTGAACTCAAGGACCGGCTGCGCGCGGATCTGAACACCGCCATGCGGGCGCGTGATCAGGTGCGGATGCGCACCCTGCGGATGGCACTGACCTCGATCACCAACGAGGAGGTGGCGGGTGCCTCGGCCCGTGATCTCAGCGACGAGGAGATCGTGAAGGTGCTCACCCGCGAGGCCAAGAAGCGCCGCGAGGCCGCCGAGGCGTTCGGCGCGGCGGGCCGGGACGAACAGGCGGCCGCCGAACGGGCCGAAGGGGACGTTCTCGCTGCCTACCTGCCTGCTCAGCTCGGCGACGAGGAACTGGCCGCACTGGTCGGCGACGCGATCACCGAGACCGGCGCGACCGGCATGAAGGGCATGGGACAGGTCATGAAGGTGCTGACTCCCCGGCTGGCGGGGCGGGCCGACGGGGCCAGGGTGGCCGCCGAGGTCCGCCGCCAGCTGGGCGCGGGCTGAGCCGGCTCCCGGGCTACCCCAGGGGGCCGCCGCCGCCTCCGCCCCCGCCGTTGCCGTTGCCGTTGCCGTTGCCTCCGCCGCCGTTACCTCCGCCGCCACCGCCGCCAGGGCCGCCGTGGCCATGGCCCTTCTTCTTCTTGTTCGGCTGGGGCACGGACTGGCCGTTGCCCTCCCGGAAGAAGCTGCTGCTCAGCGAGACCCCCACGAAGTAGGTGACCTTGCCCAGGGCGGCGTGGTCGAACGTCATGTGCCAGGTCGTCGCGGGGGCGTTGGCCCCGAACATCTCGGCCGGGCAGGTCGCGCCGCCGTATTCCAGCCGGTAGCAGGCGCTGTAACCGGTCATCGTGTCACCGGTCGGCGAGATCGGGTTGAACACCGAGGTGTAGCTCACCAGGTTGGGCGTGTAGCCGGCGAAGGCGGCGTACGGGGTGCCGCCGCCACCCTCCACGTTGGAGGTACCGGTCTTGCCCGCGGCCGGGCGGCCGATGCCGCCGGGACCAGCCGGCGGTGCCGCCGTGCCCGCGGTCAGGACGCCCTGCAGGATGTAGTTGGCGGCGTCGG
>Ga0335085_10007145_pt1 | contig 17435 bp, 17 predicted proteins | sample Lox_Sample_45_FD_206712 | JGI IMG/M metagenome (GOLD analysis project Ga0335085, IMG submission 206712) | Soil microbial communities from Loxahatchee National Wildlife Refuge, Florida, United States - Lox_Sample_4.5 | ecosystem: Environmental > Terrestrial > Soil > Wetlands | place: USA...
CGGGCTGGCGCGCCGCATCGGCCAGGCGGTGGCCGAGCCGTTCGTCATCGCCGGCACCGAGACGGCGCTCGGCGTCGGCATCGGCATCGCGGTCGCGCCCGACGACGGCACCACCGCCGACGAACTCATCCGCCGCGCCGACCTCGCGCTTTACCGCGCCAAGGCCGACGGGCGCTCCTACACCCGCTTCTTCGAGCCGTCGATGGACGCCCATGTCGAGCGGCGCACGACGATCGAGCGCGAGCTGCGCGCGGCGATCGCGGCGGAAAGCATCGAGGTCTACTACCAGCCGCTGGTGCATCTCGACGGCGACCGCATCATCGGCTTCGAGGCGCTGGCGCGCTGGAACAGCCCGACGCTCGGCAACGTGTTCCCCAGCGTCTTCATCACCGTCGCCGAGGAGTGCGGGCTCATCCACCGGCTCGGCGACCAGTTGCTGCGCATCGCCTGCCGCGAGGCGATGAAATGGCCGGGCGAATTCACGCTGGCCTTCAACGTCTCGCCGCTGCAACTGCGCGATCCGACGTTCGGGCTGCGCGTGCTCGGCATTCTCGGCGAGACCGGGCTGCCGCCGGCGCGGCTGGAATTGGAAATCACCGAAAGCGCCATCGTCGGCGACGCCTTGCTGGCGCAGCGCATGATCGACGAGCTGCGCGCCGCCGGCGTGCGCATCGCGCTCGACGATTTCGGCACCGGCTACGCGACGATGTCGCAGCTCCTGGCGTTCCGCTTCGACAAGATCAAGATCGACCGCAGCTTCGTGAGCCGGCTGAGCACCGACCAGGACAGCAAGGTGATCGTGCGCGCCATCATCGGGCTCGCCAACGGTCTCGGCCTGACCACCACCGCGGAGGGCATCGAGACCGGCGCCCAGCTCGCCAATCTCAAGGCCGGGGGCTGCACCGAGGGCCAGGGCTATCTGTTCGGCAAGGCGGTACCGGCCTCGCAAATCGCCGAACTGCTGCGGCAACCCTCGATCGCGGTCGCCTGAGCCGCGCTACCAGCCGCCGCCACCACCGCCGCCGCCACCGCCGCCCGAACCGCCGCCGCCGCCAAAGCCGGACGAGCCGGAGGACACCGGCACGGCGCTGGCGAGGGCGCCGGAAACGCCGCTCACGGTCGAGGAAATCGAGCTGCTGAAATTGCCGCTCGACCAGCTGCCGGTGCTGCCCCAGCTCGGCTGATAATGCCGCATCGGATCCGCGTCTTGCGGATGCGCGCGCTTGAGCGCGGCGGCGAAAGCGTCGGCCCAGGGCTTCTCGACGTCGAGCGCCACTGCATAGGGCAGCAGCGTCTCGAAGCGCTCGGCGGAAATCTCCGGCGCCTGCAGATTGAGGCGGTCCTTTTCGGCGGTCTCGAGGTAAAGCCGGAAGCCGTCGAGCTGATCCATGATCGGGCGGCCGAGCGCGGTCGGCGCCTTTATCAAATAGAGGAAGATGCCGTTGAGCGCGGTGAAGCCCGCCACCAGCACAAAGGAAAACGGATAGTTGGAAACAAAGCCCTCCACCTGCGGCAGGCCCTCGCTCACTCCCGCGCTCAGGATCGGCTGGATGATGTTGACGGTGATCGAGAAGAAGATGGCGGCGATCGCCAGCGTAATCGCGATGCGGGTGAGGACGGCGAACTTGGCGCCCTCGCCGACCACGGCCTGCAGAAACGGCACGATGAAGACGCCGATGAAAAAGCCAACAATGCCCAGCACCACGAGGATCGCGACGTCGGTGTCCTGCAGGCCGGCGAACAAGATGATGCCGGCGACGACGGCTACCGTCATCGCCACGCCGGCGGCGACATAGCCGAGATTGCGGCGGAAGAAGCGGTTGCGATTCTCGGCTTCGATGCTCTTGGTGAAACTGTCGCCGGCCTTGGCGACGGCCTGGCCATGCGCTTTATCGATGGTGATGCTGCCGGCATAGCCGTCGACGAAATTAAACACCGCACGCTCGCCGGCCGGCAGATTGCCGATTTCGGCGTCGGATAGCTTGCCGGTCCGTTTCAGTGTCAGTGCCTTGTCGGCTTGATCGAAGCGGATCAGACCCTTCACCGCGAGCGACAGCGCCGCCGCGGTGAAAGCCCGCCATTTTTCCCGGCCAAGCCCCCAATTATGAATGTAATTGGCGAGCGCCGGCGAAATCCCCTGCGGTGGATGGAACAGCGGAATGATCGGCCCGCCTTTGGGGTCGCGGCCGACGGCGTTCCAGGCCGCGAGGTAGTAGGCCAGCACGACGACGAAGCCGACGCCGCCGAAAATCCAGCGCCGGTAGTCGAGAAATTGGTACCAGAGCAGTGTGTTCGCGCTTGGCGGCTCGACCGCCGTCGCCGGAAGCTCGGCGACCACGGTCAGCCCTTCGCCGGGGCCGAGCCGTCGCGTGGTCGAGACGGTGAGCGTGCCGAGCGCGCCAACGCTGCCTTGCCAAGCGCTGCCGCGGGCGCCGAGCCGGCCGGTATAGGCGGTCCAGCGCACCGGCTTGGCGCCCTCGACGAGTTGCAGGTTGTAGGTCGCGCTTTCGATCGCGAAGTGCCAGAAATTGCCGGTGACGTTCCAGTTGAGCTCCGGCTTGTTGTCGAACCAGCGGATCTGCCGTCCGGTTTTATAGCGCAACACGTAAGTGTGCTCGCCCGGCGGCACGAACGTATTCTTGTCGCCGACATAGATGCGGATGATGCCGTTCTTGCGCTCGGTGAAATAGCGCGCGGCTTGGTCGTCGAGGCTGACATCCAAGATGCCGAACGTGACTTCGCGCAGCGTGCCGCCGGCGTCGCGGAAGGTCAGTGGAAAATCGCGATAGATGCCGTGCCTGATCTCGCGTCCCTCGGCACGCACGCTCAGGGTCTCGGTGACGGTCAATTCGCCGTCCTTGGCGACGGCAACGGTCGAATCAAAATTATGGATGACTTCGCTCGCGCATGCCGGCGCCGCGCCGGTGAGCGCGACCAGCAGCGCGGCAATCCGCCAGGCGGCCGTCATCGCGGCGCCCGCGCGAGGTCGACCTGTGGGACGGCGCGATCGGCTTCGTCCGAGACTTCGAAGAAATCGCGCGGCCTAAAGCCGAACAGGCCGGCGATCAGATTGCTGGGAAAAGACTGGATCATGACGTTCTGATTGCGGACCGCGCCGTTGTAATAGCGGCGCGCCATTTGGATCTCGTTCTCGACGTCGCTCAATTGCTGCTGCAAGCCGAGGAAATTGGCGCTCGCCTTGAGATCGGGATAATTCTCCGACAGCGCGACCAGGCGCCCGAGCGCCGCCGACAAGGCGCCTTCGGCCTGCGCGCGTGCCGCAACGTCGTCGTTTGCAACCGCGCGCGCGGCGCCGCGCAGTTGCGTCACCTCTTCGAGCACCGAGCGCTCGTGGGCGGCATAGCCCTGCACGGCCTGCACCAGATTGGGGATGAGATCGGAGCGGCGCTTGAGCTGCACGTCGATGCCGCTCCACGCCTCGTTCGCCATCTGGCGCGTGCGCACCAGGCCGTTGAAGGCGACGATCGCGTAGATGACGATCACCGCAACGGCTGCGAGTGTGATCCAGACCGACATGATGCTTCGTCGCCGCCCGATTCGATTGGGTTCAACTATAGCTTCAAATGGCTGTTGTCGCAGAATGGCGGCGTCTTGGTGCGCTTGCAGGTGCAGAAATTGCGCTTGCCGGCCCGCTTGGCGGTCCATTCCAGCGGCTCGAAGCCGGTCACCTCGTGCGAGCCGTCGCAAAACGGCTGCGTCTTGGAGCGGCCGCAGCGGCACCACCAATAGGTTTCGCCTTCGACCACCTCGACGGTCAGCGGCTCGCGGCCGCCGATTTCGGGATCGCTCATGAGGCGCCTCCGCCTTCGGTCGCAAGCCAGGCCTCGCCGCAAGCCTTGGCCAATTCGCGCACGCGCAGAATATAGCTCTGCCGCTCGGTCACCGAGATGACGCCGCGCGCGTCGAGCAGGTTGAAGACGTGGCTCGCCTTGATGCACTGGTCGTAGGCCGGCAGCGCCATCAGGTGGCGCTTGCGATCGGCGCTCCAGCCGTCGGCCAGATATTTCTTGCAAGCGGCTTCCGCCATCTTGAACTGCTCGAACAGCATGGCGGTGTCGGCGAACTCGAAATTATGCCGCGAATATTCTCGCTCGGCCTGCAGGAACACGTCGCCATAGGTGACTTTCTTGTCGTCGCTGCGGCCGTTGAAATTCAAATCGAACACGCGGTCGACGCCCTGCACATACATGGCGAGGCGCTCGAGCCCGTAGGTCAATTCTCCCGACACGGGATTGCATTCGAAGCCGGCGACCTGCTGAAAGTAAGTGAACTGCGACACCTCCATGCCGTCGCACCAGCACTCCCAGCCGAGCCCCCAGGCGCCGAGCGTCGGGCTTTCCCAGTCGTCCTCGACGAAGCGGATATCGTGCAGCCTCGCGTCGATGCCGATGGCCTTGAGCGAATTGAGATAGAGCTCCTGAATGTCGGGCGGCGACGGCTTCAAGATCACCTGAAATTGGTAATAGTGCTGCAGCCGGTTCGGATTCTCGCCGTAGCGGCCGTCCTTGGGGCGGCGCGAGGGTTGCACGTAAGCCGCATTCCAGGACTTCGGCCCGAGCGCGCGCAACGTCGTCGCCGGGTGGAATGTGCCCGCCCCCACTTCCATGTCATAAGGCTGCAAGATGACGCAGCCCCAATCCGCCCAATAGCGTTGCAGGGCGAGGATCAGCCCTTGGAAGGAGCGCGCCGGGTCCAGGTTGTCCGGGGCCGAGCGGCCAGTGCCGAGAAGTTGTGCTTCGGCCATCGCAAAACGTTGATTTTAAAGGACGAGAATCGCCTTTGACCCTATCGGCGGGTCAAAAATGGGTCAAGGCAGGCGGTGTCTTGAGGCCAATCCAGACGACGCGCGGCGGCCATCCCGCAGCGGACGCCCAAATTCTAGAGGCGATATTCGCCGGTGCGCGGATCGCGGCGCAATGTCGGCCGGTTTTCCTGGTCGGAGATGCGCGCCTTCACGCGCTTGGCCTGCTCGAGCTCCTCGTTGATCCGCTGGGCTTCCTTGACTACCCAATGCACGACCATGGCGCCGCCGAGGGCGACGAACGACCATTTCACGAGCGGTGAGAGCAGGAACGAGGGCATCGGCTCCTCCAGTTAGGCTTCGCAATTATAAAGCTCGGCCGCGAACAAGGCAATTTCGGGGCTAAAAATGCGCCCGGTCGGTGGGCGGAAATGCGCTATGATTGCAACCAATTCCTTTCCATACGTGACGAAAACCAATGGCGTGACCGGTCGAGTGGAGGCCACGATGGCAAACCACGCAAATGTCATACGCAGTTTGCTCACGCTGGCTGTTGCAGCGCTGGCGCTGGGCGGCGCTCCCGGAATGGCGGCCGAGTGGCCCAATCGTGCGGTGCATTTCATCGTGACGCTCGGACCGGGCAGCGGCGTCGATATCGGCGCACGACTCTTCGCCGATAAACTATCAGCGCGCTGGGGCCAGCCGGTCGTCGTGGAAAATCGCCCCGGCGGCGACGGCATGGTGGCGATCAGCGCATTCCTTGCCGCGCACGACGATCACGTGCTGCTGGTGACGCCGGTGGCGGCCTTCGCGGCGCACCCCTATTTCCACGACAAGCTGCCCTACGATCCCGACGATCTGGTGCCGATCGCGCGCATGTCGAACACGGTCGTGGCGGTGAGCGTGCCGACCTCGCTCAAGGTCAATTCGCTGAAAGAACTCGAGGCGCTGGCGCGCGCCAAGCCCGGCCAATTAAATTGGACGACGGCAACCGGCGTCACCGACTTCGTGTTTGCCGGATTTCTGCATAGCGTCGGACTGAGCATGGCCAAGGTTCCCTACAAGAACCCGGTGGCCGCCGTGAACGACCTCGCCGAAGGCCGCATCCAGGTCTACATGCCGGCATACGCCATCGTGCGACCGCAGGTGCTGGCCGGCAAAGTGAAGGTGCTCGCGGTCACCAATCACGAGCGCGCACCGGCGTTGCCCGACGTTCCGACCGCGGTCGAAGCCGGCTACCCCTCGCTCGAGTTCGACGGACTCGTGGGCCTGTTCGGTCCCCCCGGCATCGCCGACGCGGTGCGCGACCGCATCGCCGACGACATTCGCGCCGTCGCCAAAGATCCCGCCATCGTGCAGAAGCTGACGGCGACCGCGCAGATCGTGAGCCCCGGCAATGCCAAGGAATTTGCCGCCTCGATCGCAGCGCAGAAAGCGCGGGTTGCCGAGGTGGCGAAACTGTTCGGCAACAAGCCGGTGCAATAGATCTAAAGGCCGTAGCGGCCCCACAACGCCCGCGCCTCGAGCGCCGAAATGAAATCGTCGGCGAGGCCTTCCTTGCGCGCCAGACCGGCGAGCGAGCCGACACCTGGCACCAGACGGCCGAACATCGTGCGTTCGGCCGACATCAGCGGCGTGCGCAATTTCTCGCCGTAGCGCGCGCGCAGCGTCGAGCGCAAGTCGCCGACGCCGTCGGCCAAGCCGAGTTCGACCGCTTTCGGCCCGGTCCAAAATTCGCCGGAAAACAGCGTCGCATCGTCGCCGGTGAGCTTGTCGGCGCGGCGTTCTTTCACCAGTGCGATGAAATGCTGGTGGATGTCCTTCTGGATCGCCTTGATGCGTTCGACATCGTCAGGATTTTCCGGCAGGAACGGGTCGAGCATCACCTTGCGCTCGCCGGATGTGTAGAGCCGGCGCTCGATGCCGAGCTTTTCCATCAGTTTCGGCACGCCGAACGAGCCGCCGACCACCCCGATCGAGCCGAGAATGGAAAACTGATTGCAGAGGATTTCGTCGGCGGCGCAGGCCAACATGTAGCCGCCCGAGGCGCCGACGTCCTCGACAAAGGCGAGGACCGGCAGCTTCTTCTCCGCGGCCAGTTGGCGGATGCGCAGGAAGATGAGGTGCGATTGCGCCGGCGAGCCGCCCGGCGAGTTGACGATCAACGCCACCGCGCGCGCATTGGGAAACGCAAAGGCGCGCTCCAGCGAGCGGGCGACCGCCGACAGCATCAGTCCGGGGCGCAGCGGCGTGCTCACGCCGATGACGCCAGACAGGCGCACCACCGGCACGACCGGGATGTCCGGGCGAAAGCGCACCGGCACGAATCGGCCGAGAACTTCGAGCGTGTTCTTGAGGATGTCGGGCATCGGTTTGCGGGCGGCCGGCGGCATACCGGGCAGTTAGGCATCCTTGGAACCCGAGTCAAAGCCGCGCGCACCGAATTGCGCGTGAATTAACAATCATCGCAGCGCGGTATATTCTGCATAATCGGCGCAGAAACGCCAAAAATTACCCAATTTTTTACTGTTGGAATGCTTTTTGCAGAGCAATACGCGCCGTCAGGTCGTGGCGGCTTTGCAAGAGGCGGTTCGATGGATCCCAAGCTCGCTCTTCTGTTCCTGCTGATCAGCAGCATTGTTGGGCTTTCGCATCTCGACGAAGATCGCTGGGCGCGCGTGCGGCGCCAGTTCGTCAGCCGGCGCTGGCGCGAATTCGTGCCGGGACGGCGTAAATTCTAGGCAGTTTCTGCGCGTATTCGTTTCAACAAGAGTTCGCTTCAAGTTTCCGCAAGAGTCAGCGTCGCTCCGTTGCGCAATACCGCTTCGGCTTGCGAAGACGGTTTGCCCTGCGCGTCGTTGAGCGCGAGCGCCGGATAAGTCTTCCCCGCGCCGTGGCCCGACTTCACCGCACGCAGCAAGACGCGAATGGCCGGCGCATCCGCACGCGGCAGCACCGGCAGCACGGCGACGGCGCCGAACTCGCCGGCCAAGGCGGCCACCACGGTCGCGGCTTCGTCGGCGCGCCAGATCAGCGTCAGCACGCCCCGCGGCTTGAGCAGCCAGGCGGCATTGGCGACCCACCGCGGCAGCAATCCGGGCGCCGCCGCATAAGCCAGGCGTCGCTGCGGATCGGGCGACAGGTTCTGCCGCCTGACGTCATGGAACGGCGGATTCATCAGCACACGATCGGCGCTGCCGGCGGCAAGGCCGCACGCGCTCAGCGCCTGCCGATCTTCGACGTCGGCCCTATGCACATCGATACGCTCGCCCAGTCCATTCAGCCGCGCATTGTCGCGAGCGAGCGCACACAGCGCCGCATCGATCTCGACCAGCGTCACCTTGAGGTCCTGCACGCGCGCCGCCAGCGCCAGCCCGGCAGCGCCGACGCCGGCCCCGAGATCGATCGCATGCTCGCCGGCGCGGCCGCCGGTTGCCGCGGCGAGCAGGATGGCGTCGTGGCCGACGCGGTGGCCTCGCAACGGCTGACGCAGCCGCAAGCGGCCGCCGAGCACGGCGTCTTCGCTGGTGGCGAGGACGTCAGGCGTCATCCGGACGCAGTTCCTTGCCGAGCCCGGCATCTTGCAGGATTTGGCGTGCGCTGAGCTCGTTGCCTTCCGGCACCAGGATGCGGCGCGGCAAGACGCCGAGCGAGCCTTCGAGCACGCTCATGTTCTGATCGAGCACCATGTGGCGAATGCCGGCGCCGTCGAGCAGCGCCACCACCGCCGAGACCAAAACCATGTCGTTGGTGCGCACGATCTCGCGCAAGGGCTATCGTCCCTGTTGCCTCACCGGGGCGGATTTTATAAGGCACTGTTCTCTTTGTCTTGGCAAACCGCGCGACGATGACACCGCAAAATCCGACGTCCGGGCATCTGGGATTATGGGCGGCGCTGCGCGGCGATCCAGCGGCCGAGCCTTTTCAGCGTCTGGTGCCGTTCAGTTGGCGCGGGGAACTGCTCGTCTTCCTTTTCGGCATGCTGCTGTCATTCCTGCTCGCCGGCTTCTGGAACCCCTATTGGCGCAACGCCGATATGGACTTCTGGGTCGTCTACAACGCGTTCCTGCTCAACGTCCCGATGCCGCAGGAGTGGTTCGACCACCCGGGCTACCTGACGATCCTGCTGCTCAGCTATTGGCTGCGCGCGCTGCACGCGCTCGGCATCGTCAACGTCATCTCGTTCAACGCGTTGCCGCCGGTGAGCGAAGCCGCCGCATTTGCCCAGGCCTGGACGGCGGCGACCCGCGCCGGGCGGGTGCTCTCGCTCATGTATGCCATGGGCTTTGTCGTCGCATTCGCTTATCTGCTGCGGGCCTTCATCCGTGACTGGCGCATCGCCGCCTTCGGCGCGTTCCTGCTCGCCTTTTCCGGCGGCATGGCGATGGAGATGCGCATCATTCGCACCGAATTGTTGCCGGCGGCCTTCTTCAGCTGCGCACTGTTGCTGCTGCTCATTGTCGCGCAGCGCGGGGAACGCTGGTGGCGGCCGCTGGTCATCGGCGGCGCCAGCCTGCTGATCACGCTGGCGATGCTCAACAAGATCCAGTTCCTGTTCCTGGTCTGCGCGCTGCCCGTTTTGCTCTTGCCCTTCGGCCTGCGCGAGACGCAACGCGGCTTCTGGCACGAGCCGCGGCGCGCGTGGGCGCTGCTTATTCCCATCATTGCGGCAACGGCGATCGCGATCCTGCTGGCCAAGAATATCGTCATCGAAGGATTTCTCGGCCATGGCGAAACGACGGTCGCCCGGCCGACGCTGCAATTCGGCGCGACCTATTACTGGCCGGCCTTGGCGCTTTGGCTCAGCCTCGGCATGATCGCCTTCGCGGCGCTGTGGCGCGTCACCGCGGTTGAAACCCTGGCGGCGATGTCGTGCGCCGTCGCCGGTTGCATGATCGGATTGCTGGCGCTCGACATCCGCTATCATCCCGACGATGTGTTGGTGGTCTTCCATCCGCTCGAATACATGCTCGCCTGGGCGGCGGCTTCCGAGGCCGAGCTCGCCCACGGGCTCGGCCCGCGTCTGCAATTTCTCGCCGAAGCCGTGGTCGGCGTGATCGCCCGGCGCACGTTCTTCCTGTCATCGTCGCCGCGCCCGACCCTTTTTCTCGAATGGTTCATCATCGCGGCGACGATCGTCGCCATCCGGCGCCGCGAATGGCGTTTGGTGCTGCAGGTCGGCGCGCTGATGCTGTGCGATTGGGGTATCGACACCCTGAACATGGCGCGCGGTCTGAAGCAGGAGTATTTCCTGCTCACCGACCCGCTCGCGATCATCGCCGCCGCGCTGCTGGTGGCCAAGCTCACCGGCCTGGAACGGCATCGCTGGACCTATCCGGTCGGCGCGGCGCTGATTGTCGCGCATATCCTGGTGAGCCAGGCCGAGCCGGTGAAGCACGTCTTCAAGACGGAAGGCCCCGAGGTGCTCTGCGGGCTCTATGGCTATGCCAAACGCGTCGAGCACCTGCCGATTTGCAAGACGCTGAAGGACGGCTCGTAGCGACTATCCGCGCCGGCGTTCCTCGCCCGGCGCGCGATGCGCAAGGTAGGCAAGCAGTTTCATCTCGCGCCGCCCGCGCGTCACCGTGTCGAGCACCAGCCCGATGGCGATCGACAGAACGGCCACGATCATGAGCCCGGTCGACAGGATCGCGGTGGGGTAGCGCGGCACCAGTCCGGTTTGCAAAAACGTCACAAAAATCGGGATGGCGAGGCCGACGGACATCAAAGCCAGCATCACGCCGAGCGCGCCGAAGAACGGCAGTGGCCGCTCGGCGCGATAAAGGTGAAAAATGGTGCGCAAGATGCGGAATCCGTCGCGCCAAGTATTGAGCTTGGAGGCCGAGCCTTTCGGGCGCGCATAATAGGGCGTGTCGATCTCCGCCACCGCCAGGCCCAGTTCAAGCGCATGAATCGTCAGCTCAGTCTCAATCTCGAAGCCGCCGGAAAGCACCGGAAAAGATTTCACGAAACGACGCGAGAACACGCGATAGCCGGAGAGCATATCGGTGAAGCTCCGACCGAATACCGACGCGACGAACGACGTGAGCAGCCAGTTGCCGGCGCGGTGGCCGGAGCGATAGGCGGCCTGCTCGCGGTCGATGCGGTTGCCCACCACCATGTCGAGCCTTTCCTCGAGCAGCCGTGCGATCATGGCAACGGCGCTCGGCGCATCGTAAGTGGCGTCGCCGTCCACCAGCACGTAGATGTCGGCCTCGATGTCGGTGAACATGCGCCGCACCACATAGCCCTTACCCTGGTGCTTTTCCCGGTAGACTTCGGCGCCGGCGGCGCGCGCAACCTCCGCCGTTTTATCGCTTGAGTTGTTGTCGAAGACGAAGACGGTCGCAGCCGGCAACGCCGTGCGAAAATCCTTGACCACCTTGCCGACGGCAATTTCCTCGTTGTAGCAGGGCACCAGCACGGCGACCGAGTACTGGCCGAACTCGCCGGATTTATCTACCGTCAACGGAGCGCTTTTTCTCGCCAAATCGTCCCCCTTGCCGGTTATCCGCACGGCTTTGCGATAAAACACAATTTAACGCACTTGCCCCGTTAACACAGCGTTTCTATGCTCGCCGGCCGTCAAGACTTCGGAGATGCCTTTGGCCGTCATCGTCCCATTCGAGAGCCCGCAGGGTGCCTCACTGGCCCAACTCGGCGATCTGGTCGCATCCGATATGGATCGCGTCAACTCGACGATCCTGACGCGCACCGGCTCCGAAGTCACCATGATCCCGGAAGTTGCCAACCACCTGATTTCCTCGGGCGGCAAGCGGCTGCGGCCGATGCTCACGCTCGCCATGGCCAAGCTCGCCGGCTATTCCGGCGACGGCCACATCAAATTCGCCGCAGCCGTCGAGTTCATGCACACCGCGACGCTCCTGCACGACGACGTCGTGGACGAGAGCGACATGCGCCGCGGCAAGCTCGCCGCCCGCATGCTGTGGGGCAATGAGGCAAGCGTGCTGGTCGGCGATTTCCTGCTCGGCCAGGCCTTCAAGATGATGGTGGAGGTCGGCAACCTGCATGCGCTGGAGATTCTATCCTCGGCCGCCGCGGTGATAGCCGAGGGCGAGGTGATGCAGCTCGGCGCCGCCAAGAACACCGCCACCAACGAGGACGAATACATGGCGGTCATCCGCGCTAAGACTGCGGAACTGTTCGCCGCCGCCTGCGAGGTGGGACCGGCGCTGGCGGGCAAGAGCAAGGCCGAACTCGCCGCCTGTCGCTCCTTCGGCATGAATCTCGGCATCGCCTTCCAACTCATCGACGACGCGCTCGACTACGGCGGCAAGTCGGCCAAGCTCGGCAAGAATGTCGGCGACGATTTCCGCGAAGGCAAGATCACGCTGCCGGTGGTGCTGTCGTTCCGCCGCGGCAACGACGGTGAACGCGCCTTCTGGGACCGCACGCTCGGCCGCGGCGAGATCAAGGATGACGATCTCGACACTGCGCTCGCGCTCATGGCCAAGCATCACGCCATCGAGGACACGGTCGGGCGCGCACGTCACTATGGCGCGATCGCCACCGACGCGTTGGCGCTGGTGCCAGCGTCCTCAGTCAAGACGGCGCTGGAAGAAGCGGTCGCCTTCTGCATCGCGCGCGCGCATTAGCGCCTGACACAGCAAACGACGTCTAGAACGGCCGATAGCCGGTCTGCGGATCGCGCTGCAATTGCGAGCGGATGAACGGATCGGGGTCCTGGCCCTCGTAGCGGCCGTGAACATAAACCGGCGGCGCGCAGCCGTTCGGCTCCGGCGCCGGGTTGAACAAAAAGCCGAGCACGCCGACGTCGCGAGGCGGCTGCGCGACGCAACCCGTGACCGCACGCTGATGCTTGGCGCGCGCCAGCGCCGGACCGGCCGCCGTGACGGCAAGGCCCACGGCCGCGATGCACCCAGCCCATATCCACCTGCGCGTCATTGCACTCTCCTACTGCCCATCGCCGAACCGTCATCCGCGGCGACGGTTCACCGCGAAGGCGGCGAATTCAAGGGCGGCTACGAGCCAAGCACGGTCGGACAGATCCACCAGTCGCGATGCGCGGCGTGCAGCAGGCGCGCCGCGGTTTCGGCGTCGGCGGCGGACGCAAACAGCGCAAAGCAGGTCGGTCCCGAGCCCGACATGCGGGCTATGCGACTGCCAGGCAAGGCGCGCAAAGCAGCCAAAACGTCACCGATGACCGGCACGCAGCCGATCGCCGGCCCGGCGAGATCGTTGCCGTGCCCGCTGAGCCATTCGATCAGCGCCGCGAAGTCGCGCGGCACCTCGGCGAGCGGCGGCGCATCGTTGAACTTGCCGTCGAGGCGCGCGAATACCTCGCGCGTCGACAGGGGGATGCGCGGATTGACCAGCAATGCCGGCAGCGGCGGCAGATCGAGCAGCGGCAACAGCTCGTCGCCGACGCCGCGCATGATCCGCGCCCGCGATTCAAGGCAAACCGGCACGTCGGCGCCGACGCCGAGCGCAACCGCCCGGAGTGCCGGGTCGGCAAAGTCGACGCGGCTGAAGATTTGCCGGTTGGCATGGACGAGCAGGCGCAGCGCTGCGGCGGCGTCCGCCGAACCGCCGCCGAGACCGGCGGCAACCGGCAATTGCTTGGTGAGCACGAAGCGGCCGAGCCGCAATCCGGCAATCCGCGCCGCCAGCGCGGCGGCGGCCTTGAGCACCAGATTTCCGGCCGCCGCACCGCAGGCTTCGGCGTTAGGACCGTTGATATCCAAGGCGAGCGGGCCACCCGTCTGCAGCCGCAACATGTCGCCGACGGCGGCGAAAGCGACCAGACTTTCCAGCTCGTGATAGCCGTCGGCGCGGCGGCCGCGCACGCGCAATGTGAGATTGACCTTGGCGCAGGCCGCGTCGACGAGAGAAGCCTCGACCACCGCCATCGGGCGCGAGATCAGCCGCCGTCGCCGGTCTTCTTGCCGGCCTTGGCCTGCGAGGAGGTCTCTTCCGGCAAGCCGTTCTTCAGCTTGGCTTCGATCTTCGGCAGGTCTTCCGGATCGGGCTTGAGGTCGCGCGCATGCGCCCACTGGAAATGCGCTTCGAGCGTGCGCCCGACGCGCCAATAGGCGTCGCCGAGGTGATCGTTGATAGTCGGGTCTTCCGGCTTGAGCTCGATCGCGCGCTCGAGCTGCTTCACCGCGTCGTCGTATTTGCCGAGCTTGTAATAGGCCCAGCCGAGCGAGTCGACGATATAGCCGTCGTCCGGGCGCTGCTGCACGGCGCGCTTGATCATGTCCATCCCTTCGTCGAGATGGATGCCCTGATCGATCCAGGAATAGCCGAGATAATTGAGCACGTGCGGTTGATCGGGGAACAGATCGAGCGCGTGCTTCAAATCGGCTTCCGCTTTCGGCCACTGGTGCGAACGCTCGTAGCAGATGCCGCGGAAATAGAAGAGCACCCAGTTGGCCTTCTCCGGCTGCGGGATCAGCGCCACGGCCTTGGAATAGGTCTCGCCGCATTCGGCGAACTTCTTGTGCCCGCGCTGCACGTTGCCGAGCGCCATGACCGCTTCGAGATCGTCCGGGTGATCCTTGATCAGCGCCGCAAGATGGCTTTCCGCCTCGTCGGCGCGGTCCAGCGCGTCGAGATTGGTCGCCATCTGGATCGCGGCATTGCGATGCAAGGGCGAATTCGCCGGAATACGCTCATAGGCCTTGATCGCCATCTCCGGCTTCTTCAGCGATTCATAAAGGTCGGCGAGCGAGAGCAGCGCCAGCGGCTGGTTGGGCTCGAGCGAGAGCGCCAATTGCAGATAAACGAGGCCGAGATCCTCGCCGCCGCGGCGACCGAGCGAGGCGCCGAGCCCATAGAGCGCTTCGGCGCCGCCCGCCTGCGCACTGCCGACCAGCGGCGGCAATTTTTCGCCGGCCTTGAGCTTGTCCATCGCATCGACCACCAGCGGATGCCGCGGCAGCGCTTTGTCGAAGGTGTCGAAGACCGCGAGCGCCTCCTTGGGCGAGGCGTTGCGCGACAGCCAGCTGCCATAGGCCTCGACCACGCGCAGCGCGGTCGGATCGAGCTTGTAGGCGTGCTCAAGACGCTTTCCCGCCTCCTTCTTGTTGCCGGTCAGGTCGGCGATCAGGCCGGCGTGCAGCTCCTTGAAAATGGCATACCAATCCGGCCCCGCCAGCCGGTCGATCGCCGCGAGCGCGCGCTTGCCCTCGCCGGCGCCTTCGAGCGACCAGGCCGAGAGCAAGGTGGCGGTGAGGTCGGTGATCGGGCCGCGGATCGACTGCGCCAGATCGCTGCGCGCGGCGGCGTATTGCTTGCGTTTGAGCGCGTGCACGCCAAGCACGAGCTGCGCGATGCGGTCGTTTTTGTCGACCTGCGCGATGTGCTCGGCATATTTCACCGATTCATCGATCTCGCCGCCCACCACCAGCGACAGAAAGGTGCGGTCGAGCAAATCGGTGTTCTTCGGATCGTGCTTGAGCGCCATGCGATAGAAGGTGGCGGCCGTAGCGGCGTCGCGCATCTGCCCGGCATGGCGGGCGGCGAGGTAGCTGCCCGTGGCGGTCATGCCGGCGAGATCTTGCTCGGTAGGGGCTTGCGCGGACAGCGCGACCGGCGATGTCGCCAGAAAAGCCGCAAGCGCGGTGCCGAGAATGCACCTGGCGATGCTCGAAGAGTTCACGAGTTGTGCTCCAATGGGGCGGCTGGCCGCAGGTTGCGCATAAAACCGCCGATGTTGCGCCGAGAATGGACTTTTTGCGCCGCTCCCGCAAGAACGGCGGTCGGCGACGCCCCGACCCCAGCTTGAAAACCCCGGTGTGGCAGCATCGTGGCCGGACGGGCGGCTGCCGATCACATATTCGGGTAATTCGGGCCGCCGCCGCCTTCCGGTGGAACCCAGGTGATGTTCTGATTCGGGTCCTTGATGTCGCAGGTTTTGCAGTGGACGCAATTCTGCGCGTTGATGACGAATTTGGGCTGCCCGCCCTCCTCCACCCATTCATAGACGCCGGCCGGGCAATAGCGCGTCGAGGGGCCCGCGAATCGGTCGTGCTCGGAGCTTTTCTGCAGCGCCATGTCCTTGACCTGCAGATGCACCGGCTGATCTTCCTCGTGGTTGGTGTTGGACAGATAGACCGACGACAAACGGTCGAAGGTAACTTTGCCGTCGGGCTTGGGATAGGCGATCGGCGTGCATTCGGACGCCGGCTTCAGCGTCATGTAATCCGGCTTGCCGTGTTTGACCGTGCCGAAGAAGGAAAAGCCGAAGGTATTGCACCACATGTCGAGGCCGCCGAGCGAAATCCCGACGAAGGTGCCGAGCTTCGACCACAAGGGCTTCGCGTTGCGCACCTTCCACAGGTCCTTGCCGATCGCCGAGGAGCGCCAGCCGGCGTCGTAATCGGCGAGTTCGTCGTGCGCGCGCCCGGCGGCGAGCGCGGCCGCCAACGCCTCGGCGGCCTGCATCCCCGACAGCATGGCGCTGTGGCTGCCCTTGATGCGCGGCACGTTCATGAAGCCGGCATCGCAGCCGACCAGCGCCCCGCCGGAAAAGGTGAGCTTGGGCACCGACTGATAGCCGCCTTCGGTCAAAGCGCGCGCGCCATAGGCGAGCCGCTTGCCGCCGTCGAACGTGTCGCGGATCAACGGGTGAGTCTTGAAGCGCTGGAATTCCTCGAACGGCGACAGATAGGGATTGGTGTAGTTGAGATGCAGCACGAAGCCGACCGACACCAGATTGTCGTCGAAGTGGTACATGAACGAGCCGCCGCCGGTCTTGCCATCGAGCGGCCAGCCGAAGGTGTGCTGTACCAGCCCCTTCTTGTGCTTTTCCGGCGCGACCTGCCAGAGTTCCTTCAGGCCGATGCCGAATTTCTGCGGCTCGCGATTTTGCGCAAGATTGAATTTGGCGATGAGCTGCTTGCCGAGATTGCCGCGCGCGCCTTCCGCGAACAGCGTGTACTTCGCACGCAGCTCCATGCCGCGGGTGAACGAATCCTTGGCTTCGCCGGTCTTGTCGAGCCCCATGTCGCCGGTGGCAACGCCGGCGACCGCGCCGTTGTCGTCGTAGAGCACTTCGGCGGCGGCAAACCCGGGATAGATCTCGACGCCGAGCGCTTCCGCCTTTGTCGCCAGCCAACGGCAGACGCCGCCGAGCGAGATGATGTAATTGCCGTGATTGTTCATCAACGGCGGCATAGCGAAATTCGGCAGGCGAATACCGCCATTGGCCGACAGCCAAAGAAAGCGATCGTCGGTGACTACGGTCTTGATCGGGCTGTCTTCGCCGCGCCAATCCGGCAGCAGCGTGTCGATGCCAACGGGATCGATCACCGCCCCGGACAGGATGTGGGCGCCGACCTCGGAGCCCTTCTCGACGATCACGACCGAGATATCCGCGTTGAGCTGCTTGAGACGGATGGCAGCGGCCAGGCCGGCGGGGCCGGCGCCGACAATCACGACATCGAATTCCATCGCCTCGCGGGCGGGTAGGTCCTGCTCGCTCATTGCGCCCCTCGATTACGCCTCGCGATCGGCCGCCATCTGCACCGGTCCATGGACAGGCAAAAGGTGTTCCACGAATTGGCGCCCGTGACAATCTGGCCGCTCGGCCGCGCGCGGTCCATGCTAGCGTTCACGCAGAGGTGAATTTGCCCGACAATTCAGCGGCTCGCCACACCGCTATGCTCGGCGCAGCAGCGCGAATTTG
>Ga0335085_10007146_pt1 | contig 17434 bp, 32 predicted proteins | sample Lox_Sample_45_FD_206712 | JGI IMG/M metagenome (GOLD analysis project Ga0335085, IMG submission 206712) | Soil microbial communities from Loxahatchee National Wildlife Refuge, Florida, United States - Lox_Sample_4.5 | ecosystem: Environmental > Terrestrial > Soil > Wetlands | place: USA...
CCTCCGCTATCGTGAGAGAAGGCGCGCATGAAGAAGTTGCACCCGATGCCGTCGCACTGCGAACGTGCGCTTGCGGCATACGACAAGGTCGTGAGGCGCGTACAGAAGACACTCGCAAGGCGGGCGGACAAGATGACGTTCACGCAGATCATGGGAATCCTCGCGAAGCTCGACGACCCGGCAAGGACACTCGTGCGCGAGGTTCGACAGGCGAGAGTGCCAGGCATCGAGCGATTGCCTACCGCACCGATGCAAGCGGCCGCCGAGCTCTGGCGGTTGCGGTTCCAGCCGCAGGACCTCTGAGATGGGCGATCGATCGAAAACCTATTTCGGACCGGACGCCGGCAAGCGTCTGAGCGAGTTCTGCGAAAAGCACCCATTGCCGCCGACGCGCCAGGAGGCCATCGCTGCCATCAAGCGCGTCTGCGCCGCCGTGCCGATGACCGACGACCTTCGCCTCCTCTGCCGGTGGTTCGGAGTGCCAATCGTCGAGAAGGGTGGTGGATGATGGGCGAAGTGATCGAGTTGGCATCCAGAAGGAAGAAGGCGCCGGAGGCCGCTCCGGCGAAGCCTCCCATGAGGACTCGGCCCATCCTCTTTTCGGGGGCGATGGTTCGCAAGATCATCGAGGGGAAGAAGACGCAGACGCGGCGTCTTGCGTCGCCGCCCCCAGAGGTCCGCGACCTTCGCATCTGCCAGTTCTCATCGCTGCACGTCGTCGCGATGGAGCTCGGATGGGCCTCTCTTGCGCGCTTCTCGATCGGCGCGTGCAAGAACGCGTTCGTCGTGCCATGTCCCTACGGGGCCGTCGGCGATCGGCTTTGGGTGCGCGAGTCCTTTCGGAAGGACCGCGCGAAGGTGCACTATCGCGCGGACGTCGCCGACGCCGACGCAAAGCCATTCGCATGGAAGCCCGGCCGGTACATGCGCGCTGAGCACGCACGCCTGATGCTCGAGATCACGTCGGTGCGCTGCCAGCGGTTGCAGGAGATCACGGAGGAGGACGCGCGCTCGGAAGGCGTACCTTGTGATGAGGAGCCTTGTGATCACGTGCGCCGCAGTTGCGAAGACATCGGCTGTCTCGGCCCGACGCACAAATGCTCGTTCGCCGCGCTCTGGAACCACATCAACGGCAAGCGCATGCTCTTCGCGCCGATCGCGCCTGCGTTTCGCAAGACGTTCGCGACGTGGGAAGCGAACCCGTTCGTGTGGGCGATCGGGTTCCGTGTGCTCGACGTCCGGCGTTGATCATGAAACCGCCGTCATTCAACCTTATGACGGCGGAGGAGGTGTGCATCGAGATTCTGGAGATCTTCGTCGAGGCTCAGGCGACAGTTCGTGCGATTCGTGCCATGCACCGTCGGACGCGCGTCGGCAGACGAGACGCAAGGAGAACGAAGAAGGCGAAGAGCGTGTGGATGTCCTCAGTCTCGGCAACTGATTAATCGAAACGGGAGACGAAGTACAATGATCGTAAAGCGAGTCTATCGCTTCGGCTGTCGAGTGCTCTCAGGAATTGAAACCATCGATGCGCAGATGGTCGCCGCGCACCGATATGGAAACGACCTCGTCGCGATCGAGCGCGGAAGGCGATGGGCGCTCCGTCAGATCGATGACACGCCCGAGGTCCGAGCGGCGATCGAACTCGTCGAAGCCTCGACGAAGAGCACGCGCAAAGAGGCATTCGCTGCCCTTCGCGCCGCACGCAAGGAAGCACGCTTGGGCGCAGCGGCGGAGCTCGAACGGATCGCGGTTCTCGACGCGCAGATCCGACGGGATGCGCGCGCTCTGACGGAGGCCTGGTGGGGTAACTACTTGACGATCGAAGCGTCCGCGCAGCAGCAGAGGTCGATGCCGCTCTACTCGATCGACGACGGTTTCACGCCGTCGGATCCACATTTCGCACGCTGGGACGGCGACAGCCAGGTCGGAGTGCAGATCCAAGGAGGGCTGACGACCGACGAGGTCATCGGGTGCAGCGACATGCGCGTTCGACTGCATCTCGGCGTCGAGCATCGGCGCTGGCGCGAGTCCGTCCTTTGGATGCGGCTTGGCTCAGGCGAGCCCTTGTCTCCTGGCGGACATCGTCGCGAACCCATCTGGGCGACGATCGGTGTTCGACTCGATCGAATGATCCCCGCAAACGCGCGCTGGAAGTGGGTGCGCCTCTCTCGACGTCGAAACGGTCCAATTGATTGCACCTCGCTTGTCTCGCGACGAAAGGGCGATGGCAGTTGGCCAACGCCTCTCGAGCGCTGGAGCGTCGAGATCACCGTGGAGCTCCCATCGCTCGAGGCCGCGTATCCTCGCGAGCTCGACACGTCGCTCTGCGGTGCGATTGCCGTTGAACCCACGTGGGAGAAGAGCGATCAGGGTCTGCGCATCGCCTATTGGCGCGACCACGAAGGCAAGAGCGGAGAGCTCGTCCTTCCGGCATCGGATGGTCGCCTTGCAAAGGCCGATGCGATCCGTTCCACGCGAGACGTCATCACCAATGCAATGAAGGAGGCGTTGCAGCGGGCGCTCGTGGAAGCTGCGGCCGAGGCTCTGCCGCGGTTTCTCGTGGAGACGCGCGGTACGGTCCATCTCTGGCGATCGGCGGCCCGGTTGCATTCGCTTGCGCGACGCTGGGCGCGCGAGGCTCCCAACATTGCGTCGAGTGCTCGAAAGATTCTCGAGGCCTGGCGAGTGCGCGATGATCATCTCTGGCGTTACGAATCGGGTATACGAGGAGGGGCTCTCCGTGCGCGCCGCGAATTGTATCGAGTGACGGCGAGAAGGTGGGCGATGACCTATCGCGTCTGCATCGTGCCGAAGCGCGACTACAGCCGGCTTGCGCGCTTCGGCGCGGACGCGGAGCTGCGCCACGCTGCGGCTCCGGGCGACTTCATCTCAGCACTCGAAGGGGCCTTCAGTGGAGGCTTCGACCTATGGTCGGCTACGTGGAGTCGTCCGGACGCAGAGCAGCCATCGTGGCTAGAAACAGCAATCGGGCGCTGGCGCAGCGGAGACCCGACGGTGGGTGCTACGAAGGACCGAGTACTCGTGGAAGCAAAGCCGAAAGGAGGTGCATGGGCCGCGCGAAAGGCTGCGAAGTTGTCGAAAGAGATGTCGAACAAGGACTCCGCTCGCGAACCGGATGACAAGTGCGCGGAGTGACATGCAGCGGCTGCTGGACGCCCGTGGAGATCCAGACCGGTAGCTATGGAGATCTAGACGGGACCGCGTGGCAGCCGCGTACGATAGGCGTACAAATTGGAGAGGCACCCGGACGCCTTGGAGATCCTGAGTACTCGGAGATCCAGATGCGACGCTCGGATAAACCCGCCGCGATGGCAGAACCTGCGCGACGGCTTCGAGAGCGCGACGGCTGACGATAGAAGGCGGCTGGACGCCATGGAGATCCAGACGCGTGCGAAACACGGTGTTTCATGGCATTGAGTTTACAGGGGCTTGCGCGACAGCTTTGAGATCGCGATCCCGCGCCAGGCGACAAAACGGAGAGGAGCAACTGGACGCTTTTGGAGATCCAGGATCCAGGGGGATGGACAGAGGCACGTTCACGCGGAGGAAAGTGAAGACGAAAGGGCAGCCGGACGCCTTTGGAGATCCGGACGCGTGACCAGAGTCTGTGAGCCTGCGCGACGGCTTCGAGATCGCGACGTCGGGAAATCGGTGCCGCGATCGCCCCCCCCAATCGCGCGCCCCGCGCATCAGAGCCTGCGCGACGGCTTCGAGATCGCGACGGGAGGGCCCCCCACGGACATGGATTCGGCGTCATAGTTGTGCGCAAGATAGTCATGCGCTATCTCTTGGAGCGCGGAGGCAATCAAGATGGGAACCGCGAACCACGACGACGAGGAAGAAGGCGGCAGCGAGTGCCTTCCTGGGCATCGCGTGCGCGTCGAGGCATTCACGACGCGGGCGACCGCGTTGGCGATCGACGCGGCGTGCAGACTTCTCGACGAGCTCAAACGAGTCGAGTTGCGCCAGCAAGAACGAGAGAAGGCCGCGAGCGTGCTCGCAACGCAGCCATCTCCTTCGAACGACACCGTGGCCGCATGACGAGGCGGCTGCGTGATCCGCACGCGCCTCGGTCGCGCGCGATGCTGCTCCGTCTGACGGCGGAGGAGAGAGACCAGTTGCATCGTACCGCTGAAGCCTTGGGCGAGCCCACGGCGCAGTGGATCCGGAAGCTTGCGCTGGAACGCGCAAGGCTCGTCGTCGCGAAGCTGACGCGGAAGGAGCCATTGAGCGGGACAGCCAGAGACGGCGACACAGACAGCGGAGCGAAGAGGATTGCGCTTGCCATGGAGATCTACGATTCGCCCTTGGATGATGTCACGGTGATGGCGGTCTTCGTCGCCGCGATGAAGGTGCGGGCGCCCAACATGCGGATCGCGGTGACGTTCGATCGGCGCGTCCGGAAGCAAGCGACGGGCGAAAAGAAGAAGGATGGTGCGTGATGGGTGCAATGAAGTGCGCGGCGCACAACGTTAGGTACTGCCCGGAGTGCGACGTGCTTCGTGAGCCAGAGACGGCGGCGCGATCGTCGCACGAGATGTGGACCAGTGGCCGGCTTCCGCCGACCGCGTCGGTTGAGCGGAAGGATGCGCGCGGCACGGACGACGCCGGCGTTTCCTGCTCGTCCGACGACCTTGACAGGCTGAAGACGCAGGGATGGCTCGAAGGCCAAGTCGTCGGCCTCGAAGCGGCAGCGGCCTACGTGCGCGAGCGCGCCGTCGCTCTCTTTCGGGCTGGCGAGGACGAGGACGCAAAGGAGATGCGGGACCTTGCCGACATGATGGTCAGTGCGCTCCGTCCGAAGATGGAGAATGCCGCCGAAGATCACGACAAGGAATTCCCGAGTGTGATTCGGCGGGCATAGTCGTCCGTCGTGTGAGTGGATGGGTGGGAAGGGAATCAATCGAAATGGCGAAGAAGCTGAAGCGCGACGAAATCGTTACGACGGATGCGCATGCGGGCCCCATTCGCCTGCTCGTGCATGGGGAAAGCGGGTCGGGGCGCACGACGTTTCTCACGTGGGCCTCGTCGCCGATCTTCATCTCGCTCGATCGCGGGGCCGAATTCCATCGGAACCTTCCTCGGATCCGCACGCCGCGCGAAGGCCGGTGGACGGCCGATTCGGTTCGCTACGCGATCCGGTGGCTCTCGACCGAGGAGCACGACTTCAAGACGGTCGTGATCGAATCGCTGGAGGTCCTCGAGCGGCTTCTGATCGACGAGATCGAGGCCCGTCTCGTGCAGAAGGCCGAGCGCGAAGGCGATGGTCCGCGGACGTTCAACGAGCTCAACGACGAGGAGCGCGGCGGCGGGTTCGATCTGCTCGCGGACGCATGGCGAGAGATCCTGCTCTTGCTCGAGGAGCTTCAACGAAAGAAGGGCATGGACGTCGCGTTGTCGGCGACGACGAGCTTCGAGGCGTTCATGACCCTGTCGTCGGAACTGGTGATGAAAGCGACCATCGGCCTTTCGAAGAAGGTCTCGCGACTCACGAAGTCATGGGCCGACTACGTTTTCTTCATCGAGGCCGAAGAGGTGAGGAATGTGCAAGAGGAGACCCCTCCTCCTGGTCGACGCCGGTACTGCCAGCGCTTTCTGTGCTGCACCCTCCAGCCCGACGTCGATGCCAAGGCGAGAGGCGAGCTTCCGTGGCCCCAGCGCATCGCGTGCGAGGTCGCCCAGTACAAATGGTTTCTGAGCAACGCGTCGTTGGTCAACGCGTATGGCCGAGACCTTCCCGCGTGGCTCAACGCGCGGCTCAGCGAGGTCCTCGGCGACACGAAGGGCGAGCTCGTCGACTACATCAATGAGTCGTTTCAACGCGAACTCGACGACTGCAACTATGATGGAGCACTGACCGTGATCGGGGTCGCGCGATCCAGCCTGGGTGGGCAGAAGCCGGAGCAAACCCCATGAACGCCAGAGCGCCGACGCAAGCCGAGTTGATGCCGCTCACGACCGCGCTCGATGCGCTGCAGGCGTTGATCCTGGCCGTGCTCAAGAGCGATCGGCCCGGTCGCTTCCAGGAAGCCTCGACGCTGTGCTCTCTCGGTCAATCGATGAAGCGCTTGCTCTCCGATCGCGCCGAGGACTTCGACGACGGCGATCAGATGCTTGGCTGCGCGCCGGTCATGCCGTATCCGGGACGGCAGTACGCTCGCGCGCAAGGGCGCGTGGTCGCAGCCGGCGTCCTCGGAGGTCACGACAATCAGGCCGAGCGCGATCTCGCGCTCGGGGCCGTGCCGATGATGCAGGCGGGCGCCGAGGGAATGCGCGCGCAGTGGGCGGCGGCCGAAGCGGGTGAGCTCGAAAAGCTCCTCGTGATGGTCAAGACGACGGACGACGACAAGCTCGTCGCCATCATGAAGAGACGAATCGAGATGCTGACGACTGCCATGGAGAAGAGGAACAATGCATACGCCGATCTGGTATCTGCCGACGTTCCACGGGGACATCCGGCTGGAGTCGATAGTGGGGGGCCGAACGGCGCTCTTCTGCCACGAACTGACGCCGACGGAGATGGAGGCCATGCGCGAGTTGCGCAAGAGGGCGATCGCGCCGCCGCCGTTCCGGCGGAAGTGGGCGACATCTTCGGATTTCCCTGAGCTCGACACGGAGTTCTACCGCGTCGGGCGCGAGCAGCGCGTCGAGTTCGACGTCTCGATCGCGACGGTGCAGGAGTTCCTCGCGCGACGGCTCAAGCCGAACCGGCAGCTGCTCGGTGCCGCACGCTTCGAGAGCGGAAAGATCGTCGAGGTCTTCAACTCCGAGCCGAAGCCCGTCGAGACCTACCGGCAGGTGCCCGGACAGGAGAAGCCGAGCGCGCCTCGCGCGACGCCGTCTCGCACGCCCTACCCTCCGCTGCCGATGCCGACCAGTGGCAAGGTGCTCAAGAGCAAGTCCGACGAGGACAAGGAGGCCGACGTCGAGAAGGCTGCGAAGGAGGCGATGGAGAAGGTGACCGCAGCGGTGACCGTCGCAAAGCCGGTGCTCGGCTGCCCCGCGCCGGACTTCGCGCCTGCGGACGTGCGTGCGAACCGCGTGCTCGACGCCTTTCTCGACGACCAGCAGCGCTTGGACTGGCGCGCGCGCGGACAGATTATCGCGCGTGGCTACGAGACCGGGCATCGGTACATGATCACGAGCAGGGACCAGCGCGACCAACTCGCGCGCTTCGGTGGGCGATCGCTCTTCGACCTCGAAGAGGGATCCCCCTTCTGCACGCACGATTGGGACGTGCCGGCCGCCGAAGAGGTGCTCGCGCTCCTGCTCTTCATCTCGCTTCCGAAGAGGGAGCGGTACCTTCGAGCGATCCGCGATCCGCTTCTGGGGATGTGAGGGTGCCATGGACGAGAAGACCGGATGGGTGGAAGTGCACATCCCAGCGAAGGGCACGCATAGCTATTCGATTTCGAAGGACGTGATGCAGGTCACATCACTTGAGATCTATGACCCGTCCGCCGGCATCCAGATCGTCCAGATCGTGGAGAGATCGGTCGAATGCATCGAGAACCGCTTCATTCCCGTCGCTTCTCTTCGGAAGTCGGACGAAGGATATCCCGATCTCGTTGCGGCGTTCAGACATTCGTTTCATACGCCAGTCGAGATTGTCTTTGGCAATCCTTTGGAGGAAGACGTCGTCGTTGCGGTGCGTGTCCTTGGATATCCCGCAAGCTCAGGGGTTGTGGCCCACATGCCAGTCGTGACGTTTTCGGGAGGCGTCGCGCCGAAGACGCAGGAGCAAGAGCAGGCGAAAGACGAGCGACCGGAGGAGCGTGGCGCGATGAGCATCGCTGCGATCGCCGTCGAGATCGAGAGGCGCATGCGGGAAGCGCGCCGGCTCGTGGGCCTTGCGACCGACGCGCCGCCCTTCCCCCTCGCCGCAGCGAGGGCCGCGATCGCGCACGTCGAGCTCGCCATGCAAACGGCGCTCGTTCAAGCGTACGATGCGGTTGCGGCGGCCTCGAAGGCGCACGCCGCGTCGATCGAGAAACGAAAGGACGTGATCCGATGACGACGAGCATTGCGGGCGAGCTGCTGGCCTGGGGGATCGTGGGGCTCGGGCTCGCCAACTACTGGTGGGGCTTCAAGGTCTATCGTCGTCCGGACAACACGCTCGAGCAAGAGCTGCTGTCGGGCTGGTCGAAGGTCCTCGGGCCCATCGTTGCCTTCCTTGCGGCGATCGTCGCGATCGTGATCCGGAGCGTGCGGTGAGCGACGCGCCCGTCGATGATGACGACCGCGTCGACGACTTCTTCTTCGTCGATCGGCACACCGGCGTCCGTGTCGATCGGGAGACGGGAGAGGCGAGGCTCGCCTCGGTGTGGGTGCATGAAGATGGAAAGCCGATTCCGCCGGGCGGCGAGATCTGCAAGGCGCGACCGGCAGAGGGGCGTCCAGGCGTGCTCGAGGTGCGCACGATCTACAAGCACGCGGGACCTGCGCGGGTCTCGACGAAGCTCTACGAGGACGGTTGGGATCGCATCTTCAAGAAGGAAGAGGCGAATTGATGCCGGCGCAGATCTACATCGCGAGCAAGACGAAGCACGCGGACCGATGGCGCGCGCTTCGAGCGGGCGGCGCTCCAATCATCTCGTCGTGGATCGACGAAGACGAGCCCACGTCGTACCCGGAATTCTGGGGCAGGTGCCTTCGCGAGATCGCGCACGCGACGTCGATGGTCCTCTATCACGAGGAAGGGGAAGTGCCGAAGGGATCGTTCGTCGAGGTCGGGGCCGCGCTGGCGCATCTCATCCCGGTCTTCGTCGTCGGCGATCCGCCAGGCACCTTCGTGCACTATCCGCTCGTCAAGAGGCGAGCGACGGTGGAAGAGGCGATCGCGTCGGCCGTGTCCTTCCACGAACAGGAGTGCGGACGGCACTCCGAATGGAGCAAGCGATGAGCGAGCGCTGCGACGTCTGCGGGGCGCGGTGCGAGGTGCGCTACCGGGAGGGGCGCCACAAGACGGCGCGCATCTACGCGCGGCTGTGTCTGAAGTGCGAGCCCCGCTTCGTGCGTGAGGCCAAGGCGGAGACGCGGGGCGGATTGGAGGTGCGGCATGAAAGCGGGTCATCACGTGTGCATCGCGTACAACGACGGGCGCGGCACGATTCGAATTCGCCGGCCCGCAGAGCAGCCGGACATCCGTCGCGTGCTTCTCTACCCCGAGACGCCGATCGGGGTGTTCGACGACCAGCCTCCTTCCGCGTGGCCGATGCCCAGCGTTCAGTTCGATCTGCGCGATCACGAAGTCGCGGCGTTCAAGAGCGGGCTGTAGATGGCACGCGAGGACCGTGGATGGGGCGTCGTGGACGAGGACGGGCGATGGCTCGTGCTGCGCACGCTGTCTTGGTTTCGCGGTGTGCAGTTCGCTCCGCTCGAAGAGACACTCAAAGCATGGCCAGAGAGCATGGCTGTCTCTCCGTCATTCGAGAAGCGAGGCGAGCGGCACACGTTCGAACTCCCGAACGGTTCCATGCTCGACGGAGGCCTGACGGGCGCGGCTCCGACGGCCATGACCCAGAAGGAAGCCGAGCTCTGGGCGAAGCACGTCGGCGGAGTCGCCAAGCAGCTGCCGATGGAGAAGGCCTGATGGACGACACGATCGTCAAGCGCGATCTGCTCGGCGTGCGGGGCGCGGTCTTCAGCCGGGACAACGTCTATCGATACATGCTCTGGAGGACGAGCGTCGTTCCCTCGAGCGCGACGCTGCTCTTCGTGATGCTCAACCCGTCGACGGCGACGCATCTCGACGACGACCCGACCATCCGCAAGTGCATGGGCTTCGCAAGGGAGCACAGCTACACGCGCGTGGAGGTCGTGAATCTCTTCGCGCTCCGCAGCCGAAACCCGAAGGTGCTCAAGAACCATCCCGATCCTGTAGGCCCGCACAACGACGAGGCGATCATCTCGGCGGTCGCATGCGCCGCGCGCGTCGTCGTCGCGTGGGGCACGAACGTGCCGAAGCCGATGGCGAATCGGATCAGTTGGGTGCTCGAGAGTGTGTGCGCGAAGGCGGACGTCTACGCGCTGCGCGTGACGAAGGGTGGAGAGCCCGAGCATCCGCTGTTCGTCCCGTACAGTTCTCCGCTCGTGCTCTATCGAGCCGCGTCGGTCGATGCGCCGAGAGTGGAAGGCCGACCGTGAGCGAGAGAAAGTACTACGTGCAGCACACGCGCACGGTCGTCGGAAACTGTGCGATCTGGTGGGGGAAAGAAAACCGAGGCTTCGTCTGCGATCTGAACGACGCCGCCGAGTTCAGCGAAAAAGAGGCGCTCGATATCCAGGGTTCGAGAGGCACTGACCTCGCGATCCCGGTGGACGTCGTGAGGCCGATCGCGCACCTGCATGTGCGCGCCGATGGGGCGCTCCAGCAGGCGGTCGTGCGATGGAAAGCGCGTGGTTCGTGCGATGCGGCAATCGCGGCAAGCGAGCCTCCGTCGATCGAGGACCTCGCGAGGGCATGGATCGCGGCGAAGGACACGAACGCGGAGGCCTGGGTCACGTGGCATGCAGGCGGGATCGGCGACGAGCCGAATTGGCAGGCCGCTCGAGCGGCCGAACGCGGGCTCGAAGATGCCGCGCGTCGGCTCTGCGGTCGCGTGCGCCACGCTCGGTCGAGCGAGTTCGACGTGCGCGCGGAGAACGAGCGGTTGCGGGCACAGGTGGTCGTCCTGCGCCGCGAGCTCACCGGATTGAGGCTCAGCGCCGAGCGTCGCAACAAGGAGGTTGCCGCGCTGAAGGCCGTCGCCGAAGAGGCAAGGGGCGTGCTGCTCGCAATCAACGGAGACGACTGCGACGCAGGAGCGTCGGCGTACCTCGATAGGCTCGGAAGCGCGCTCGGCAAGCTGCCTGAATAGTTGGATATCTGCGAAGAAACGGGCACTTACCGACCACTGAACGCCCGTTCGAGAATTCGCAGATATCTCCTTGACATGGCCGGTGCAGCGGCTATCGTGAGAGGTGCGAGGCGAGAGGATCGCCTCCAGCAGGCCTGGCGAGGAGCCAGGGGAGGATACGAAAATGGTCGAGAGTTTCGAGACGTCGGACGGCGTGCGACAGTCCGTTCCAAAGCTCATTCCATTCGAAACGCTGGTCCGAATCGACTCACTGCTCGCCATGGAGACGGCCACCGCAATGTCCGCGCGAGCGAAGCGTGGTGCGCGCGCTAGTCTCGCTCGCTACGCGGCAGATGCGAAAGCAATTGGATTCATGGGACTCGATGGCTGGATCAAGGCGTCGATCCGTGAAGCTTCTCCGGTCACGCTCGGTGCACTCCGAAATGTGGGTTGCGTCCGCGTGCTCAGCCTCGCTGCGCAGTGATCTGCGAGCCCGACCGCCCCTCCGGTTTGCGAGTGGCGGTCGAGCGCGCGGCGCACAGGAGCGACCGGGCGAGAAAAAGGCGAGGAGCCAATGGACGAAGTCGAATTGAAGGCGTTGAGCGAGAAGGCGGAAATCGTTGCGGCGGGCGCGCAGGAGCGGACCGCTGCGATCAAGGCGGAGCAGGCCGCAGAGGCCGAGCTTCTGAGCGCAACGATCGAGAGGATCAAGCCGGCCCTGCGCGCGATCTCGTCGCGCATTACGAAGCGGCATGCGACGACGGGTGGCCGAAACGGGTGCAATCCGGTCAACGAGCATTCGTACCACGAGGAGCGCGGGCTGCTCCTGATCGACGACACGAAGCGGGTCCGAGACGTGACGGGAAATCGCGGCACCTACGCGGGGGCCAGCTTGTATCTCTTGAGCGATGGCCGTCTCGCCGTCGTAGAGTGCAGCGGCCACTGGTCCCACTGGCAGGGCGAGTGGGACGAAGAGGTCATGGAGCTTCGGGTCGTCACGGCGGAAGAGGCCATGTGCGAGTGGGAGCTCTCCGGGTGCATCGAGGCGATCAGCAAGGCGCTCGACGCGCAGGTGACTGGAAACAGCGCGAAGGTCGCGCAGGCGGCGAAGGCGCGCGCGGAGAAGCTCCGTTCTCTCGCGTCGCTCATGAACGGATGACGTGGGTGGACCGCGTACGTCGGCGATAGGCTCGCCGTCGCGGCTTGACCGTGCGGGCATTCGAAGATATCCAAGGCGCATGGAGGCGAAGAGGAACGTCAAGAAACGCCGGGTCGGGCGACCGCCCGGCGACCCGCTCGCGAAGCGCACGGTCGGGATCCTCCTGCGCCTCACGCCGATCGAACGGGAGGTGCTTCGAGAGGCGGCCGAGCGAGAAGAGGTCCCGCTTGCGGAATGGCTTCGGGACCTCGGACTCGAACACGCCGGGAGAAAAGCGCATGGGCGAAAGTCGATCTGAATACGTCAAGTGCGCGTTGCGCGGCGACTGCGAGCGCCCCTTCTTCGCGCCGAAGTCGACGCTGACGTGGTGCGGGCGACCAGCGGCACCAGGCGAGTTTACGTTCACGGATGCATCGCACGCAGCGCTCAACGGCGATCGCGGTGGTCGTCTGGTTCTTTGCCGATCATGTCGAGATGCGATCGTGATGGCGCTCGACAACGGGTTTGATCGATGACCTGCGAGCAATTCGTGGAATGGCCAGCGTGGCTTCACACCGACGGGTGGGCCGGTCGCTCCAAGCAAGCGGTCGTCGTCATCCGAGAGACGAAGGCGCGCTACGAGATTCGCCCAGCAAACGATCACGAGAAGGTGAAGCTCGGAGGGCGCGCGCGCTGGCTCTCTCCCGGAAAGAGCGCCCTGGTTCCGAAGCGCGCGATCACTCGAAGGGAAGAGGCCAGCCGATGAGCGAGAAGAAGCCCGAGAAAACGATCAAGCGGCTCGACGCCGAGGCGATTCGTATGATCCGCGAATCCATGGTTGAACTTGGAATCCTGGAGCACGAGGTCTCGCGTCTCGAGCACACGCTGCACTTCAACGAGCGCAATCCCGTGAAGCTCGAGCGCCTCATCCGGGCGCGCGTCAATCGCGACAACAAGCAATCCCAACTTCACTTCGATCTTCGCCGCCTTGCGCCAGCGCTGCTCGACGCGGCCGAAGAGTTGAACAAGCGTGAGGCGCGAGGGCCAGAGGCGATCAGCCTGACGCCGCAGGATCTCAGCGCATGGCAGAACGAAGTGGAGTTGCTGCGCGCCGAGCTCGTCAAGGCGAAGAAGACGATCGAGCGTCTTCGACCGGGGGGAGAGCGGTCATGAAGTACGCGAAGCAAATCGACGTGAGTCCCGGCGAGAGAATCGAAAGCGCGTGCCGGCGCCTTGCGGACGCGGCCCCGGCGTTCATGGTCTTCAATGGAGTGCGCATCCATGCAGCGCGCGGGGAAACGGCCAGCCAGATTCATCAGAGGTGGCAGTCGAAGATGCACGCTCTGGCTGAAGCCGACCGAAAAAAACGAGAGGCGTATCTTGCGACGCCGGAGGGGAAGGCGGAGCTCGCTGCGGCAGAGGCTCGTCAGCAAGAGCAGGAGCGCCGACGCGAAGAGTCGCTGCGGACCATCGAAGCCTCAGGCGTGCGCAAGACGTTCCAGTGGACCGACGACATGCGCGAGATCAGCGGCTTCGGCGGTAGATACGAAGCGGCATGCCGAGACATGCTGTATGCCGGAATTGCCTGGCTACAGGAGCATCCGAACGCCGATCTCAAGGCGAAGACGTATACGAATGTCATCGGACTCCTGATCGCCGAGAGCACCGACGCCAAGTCGTTGGAAAAAGCGGTAGTCGCTGCGTGCCCTGACTGCTCAGGAGCGATGCATCACGTGACGATGTTGGGGTGCATCTTCATCTCCCGGAACGGCTGGGACCGATACGCTGCGGCGATGCGGAAACAGCCGCGTTCGAAGGCTGCGGGAGGACCGGCATCGTGCTGAGCGACTGCTACCGTCGTTGCTCAGATGACGCGTCCCCGGACCCAGGACTCATCGAGCAGTTCAGTACGTTGCGATCGATTGCATCGCAACTGCCCGTTCGGGTGGGCACATATACGTGGACGGGGTTCAATCTCGATTGTGGCGTCTGCCAAAGGAGATTGCCAAGCTGGCTCGTTCGTGGACATATCGTGCCCGTCGCCCCCAGCTATCGCGAGATCGATGCCATATCGATCGAAGCGGTAGGCTTCTGCTGCGACTGCGAGAGGTGGAGCCACGCCAAGTACATGTTTCACGGGGACGGCTCGATGACTGGCCGTTCGCCGAAGACCCGTGAGATGACGAGATGGGTTGCTGCCGCTCCGCCCTCGTCGGGTGGAAGGAGCAGTCTTGTTGCGTTGCATGCTCGACCGAGCGGACCTCCATGGTGGAAGGCAGCAATCGAGTGGCTGCGGCAGGCGATCTTCGGAGGGGCGACATGACGTGCTGGCGCAACGGCAACGACTGTGTGAATGCGGATGGTGTTCTGCGAGCAGCGAATCTTGGGATTTGCGCAGGATGTTATTACGATCTGCGCGCGAAGCTGGCTGCGGTCACGGCCGAGCGGGACGAGGCGCGCGGATGGTCGCGTCGCTGGAAGGCGTGGGCGAAGGGGATGTTTCGAGGCTGGCGCCGCGTCGTGCCGGATCCGGAGCAGCAGGATCTGCTCCTGCTTGGCATGGGTCCGAGCGCAGACGAGAAGGGCTTCGACGTTCACATCTCGGGCAACAACGTCACGCGCATGATGGCGCAGGCGTTCTTCAATCTGCTCGATGAGCATGATGCGGAGAACTACGTCGAGCAGACGCTGATGGATGGGGAGGGCCGACGCGTCATCGTGCGCGTGCAGCGCGTCGGGCCCGAGGCCAAGACGCCGCATCAACTGCGGCGCGACGCGGAGGTCGAGCGAGACGCAGCGCTCGCCGATCTGAAGTCGTTACGCGAGCAGCTTCTCAGCATCGGCGTTCAACTCGGGATTGGGGAAAAGCGATGACGACGAACAGGGATGCAGGAAAAGGTCTCATCGACGTTACGAATCGCGGGTCGCTCCCGTTCACGCTCGATGAGTGGACGGGAAACGAATGGCTGCGGCGGAAGGAACGCTTCGAGACGGAAGACGTTGCGAAGCGGTATGCGCGGATGTTTCTCGTAGGAGTCGAGTGGACAGGAGAATGTGACCCGCCGCACTGGACAGACATCGTCTCGGAGCTCGATCAGAAACAATCGCCACAAGAGCTGATCGCGCAGGCGCTGAAGAAGCTCTCGTACTGGCGCATCGTCGATACGAGAACGGCTGCGGGAGTGCCGGACGCGCAGACCGCGTTCCTCGAAAAAGTCGTCCTCGAGATTCAGACGCGCGGCATCGATTCAGTCGTCAAGGGGATGTGCGCATCGTCGGTGAATTTGACTCTGCGCGGGAGGCGGAAGCTCGCGCTCTTCATCTACGGCCTTCGCCAGCACGCAGCCCCCGTCACGCTCAAGGAGCAGCCCTACGGCTTCGTCGGCCAATGCACTGAGTGCGGTCTTGCGGTGAAGATCCCAGCGAGGCCAGAGAAAAACGAGCTCTGCATCCAGGGCCGAGCGACGGAAGTCACGTGTCCGAAGAGCCCAGGCCGTTCGGAACAGGGGTAGAGTGGCGCTGTGGCAAGGCGGCCGATTGGGTACAAGCCGCGCATCCTGCGAAAGCGCGATGCGCTCGGCCGGACGTACTACGTCGAGGTCGCCTCGGGACATCGAGCGAGCAAGCGGCGCTGGGTCCGCGACATCGACCGGCGAAAGGAAGCCCCAGAGAAGAAGAGACCCAGTCGCAAGACGACCGAGAAGCCGCGGGGTCCGCGCAAGGGCGGCGCGCCGTCGCCACCACCGCCGCCGGAGTTTCCTCTCGGCGTCGGTCCGGATGGCGTCCCGGAGTTCGATCCGGACGACGAGAGCACGTGGCCTGAGCCTTTCGGGATCGAAGGAGAGGACGAGACAGGATGAGCCTGAAGGTGCGTCGTTCGGCCGAGACGGTGCTCATCACGGGGCCGAAGGAGGAGGAGCGCGAGCTGCGCGACGCGCTGCAGCGGCGGCTCCAGACGGCGCTCCAGGAGGCGTGTCCGGACTACTTCGGGGTCACGGGATGGGTAGAGCGCACGGCGTTTCAGATCGCGTGGGGCGCGACCTTCGTCGCGCACGAAAAGACGCGGACGATCGTCAAGGGCCTGAACGTCGAGTACTCGAACGACGATGGGAGGACGTGGAAGCCATGGATCGAGGTCAACGAGGCACCGACGGATCGACGTCGCGCGATCGAAAGCGAAAAGGTCTCGAGCTACGCGAAGCTTCGAGAAAAAGGTCTTTCCCGCAGCGAAGCCAGAGAGGAGCTTCACGCCGCAGCGGCGAAGGCTCGGGCCAAGGTCGAGCGGCGGAAAAAGAAGGCGGCGAAGAAGCCGGCTCGATCCGCGAGATCCTCCAAGCCGAAGCGAAAGACGCCGAAGCGAAAGAAGCGATGAGGGAGCTCGACGCATCGTTCGCGGTCGTGACGACGGCGTCGAGGCCGAACGCGTTCAAGTCGTCCATCTCACGCGAGCGGGTCGGTTGGACCGCGACGTTGAAGGTCGACTACGACCTGCGACCGATTCTGCAAGACGACGGGTCGCGATCGCCACCGAATTTCCCGAGCAGGCGCGGAGCGATCGCGGCGCAGCGCTTGATCAAGAAGATGGGCCTTCGGATCGAGCACGCGGTCGTGCTCTCGACGAAGAAGGGGCTCCATCTTCGCGTCTGGCTCGTCGGAAGCGATCGCGCTGGGTCCCGCGTGCATCTGCATCACGGCGACATCCTACGGTTGCAAGCGCTCCTCAACGACGATCAGAAGAGGCAGCAATTCAACTACGAGCGCGTTGCGCGCGGAGAGACGGGCTGGAACGTGCTCTGGAACGAGAAGGCGAGAAACGCGGTCATGGTCTCGCGCGAGGTGCTCGAGCCTGACTGGACCGATCGCTTCCGATCGTGGTGGCGGCTGCCGCGTCGGCGCATGAAGAAAGGAAGGGCGTAGAGATGTCCGAGCACGCGATCGTCGTCCGCAGCGTTCCCGCTTACCGCTTCCGTGTGGGCCACGACGGCCAGCGGCACAAGGTCGTCGTCGAAGACGGATTCGAGGGCTACTTCTCGACGGTCACGCTCGATTGCTCGGGCTGCACGGAGATCGAGGAGGGAGAGGTGCGCTCGCAAGCAGGCTGCAGCGAGTGCGGGTACACGGGCAAGCGCCGCAGCCGATTCTTCGTGCCCTTCGATATCGACGCCTACTCGAATCATTTCAATGGCTCGCCGACGGAGGCGTCGCCGTGATCGGCGAGTATCCGACGTCGCGAGAGCCTGCCGCCAAGGAGGCGATCGCCGAGGCATGGGAGCAGTGCCAGCTCTCGTTCGTGCGGCGCGTGAAGGGTCGTACGTGCACGTGGGCCGCGCGCATCGAGCAGATGACGTGGAACCCGTCGCCGCTTCTCGCGCGCGCCTGGATGTGGGTCATCGAGGGTGACCACGGCTGCGCGTTGACGAGCACGGAAGCGGGA